>ERZ1066134.1003-NODE-1003-length-9785-cov-7.660946_pt1 | contig 9785 bp, 4 predicted proteins | sample MGYA00382781_ERZ1066134 | MGnify/ENA primary metagenome ERZ1066134 (study PRJEB33369, sample SAMEA5778364) | biofilm metagenome | biome: Industrial cooling water; feature: Water cooling tower basin; material: Biofilm | place: United Arab Emirates | collected... | reverse complement strand
AGTACCTGCACCTGTACCACCAATATCCAGATTACCTTTTACAGTGGCGAAGCCTCCGGTTGTACCTGTGAACCTGCTTGTAGCTGCGGCAGGATTCCATATTCCAGAACTGCTTTCAAAAGTAAGATTAGGATAAAACATGCCTACTGAAGTGAAAAGAACATTTACAGTACTACTACCTCTTATTATCCAGTTGGCATTTGCAGGGATTGTGCTGATTCCACCCTGATAATTCGTTTGATATCCACCGGATGAACTTGTACCCGTTCTTATTATTGTGGCGCCTGGTGCAATTTCCCATGTGGCAGAAGAAAAACTTACTCCATTACTTGTTGATCCACCACCGTCCGTTAAAGTACCATTCACCTGTAAATCAGCACCACTTGTATTTCCATTATTAAAATTCAATAATGAATTTGTTCCTATTGTTAAGGCACCGCCACTATTGATATTAACCCAATCAATAGTCACATCAATTACATCTAAGGTTACGGTATGTCCAGTTAAAATATTTACCTTAAATGAATTGTCGGCTACAGGATATTGACAGGCTGCAACATAAGTACCCGTTTCTGTATCACTCATTTGCCATATGGCAGGATTGGTCCATTGACCACTTGCAATTGTACGGTAATAAGGTCTGCTGTCATAAGTGTATTGTACAGCATTGGTATACTTTACACATTGCGGACTACCACCGCTTCCTATTTCACAATAAAACTGATAGTCCTTTAATATGGAAGTATTTCCTGTAATGGTGATAGAAGCAGTACCACTGCCTGTAACAATCAAATCATTAGTTCCATTTAAAGCACTCACTAATTGCCAAACAGCACTTCCCGGAGCTTGATAACGCCACACATAATTGATTACTCCCGGTGTAGCGTTAGCTGTAACTGAAAAAGTTACGGCTGCACAATTCACATCAGATGGTTGTGTGGTAATAGTAACATTAGATGAAGCGAGTGATGTTGAAGGCGTACCTAAATGTCCACAGGTTTCAGGATCAGCAGTAGTCCATTCAGAAGATTGAAAAGTAGTACGAGGTGTAATGGCACCTGCATTTCTTAATCGACTAAAGCCAACGGTATTGGGAGTTCTAACAACATCTATTACGGTACCAGAACCGGAAGTTCCCTGTAATAAAGAGATTTCATCATCTTCATTGAAACCGGTTGCAAGATCAAAAGTTTGTGTAAGTGTTACAGACGGACAAAGACTTGTTCCACCTGTTAATGGATTACCGATTCTGATAACTGCAACAGCTCCTGATGCCAGAGAAAAAGAAGAAAAGTTAGCAAGATTGGTAGTAGCACCAGTAAAAATTCGAATATAATAACCATTCAAATTAATGGCAGACGCTGTGGGATTAAATATTTCAATATAACCTACTGAACCGGCGTTGCTATCAAAAATCTCACTAATGATCAGGTTTGTACCAAATGTTCCCGTGCCGCAGTTTGCATTTTGAGTAAGAACAGTAAAGTCAGCAGCAGATTCGGAAGTACAAGAAGCTTCTACAATTGTAATCTTTCCTGTTATTGCATTTGCAGGTACTTCAGCTATTAAAGTTGTAGCTGTTTGAGAAAGAATCGTACCGGCAATACCACCAAATCTTACACCAGTTGCGTTAGTAAGGTTTGTACCAATGATAGTAACATGAGTTCCGGCAGGACCTGATGAAGGACTAAAAGATGTAACTGTAGTTGTTGGCAAACAGGAATTATAAGTAGCAGAAATATTAATATCATCTAAACCAAATTCATCTCTTGAACCCATACCACTTATATCTGCACTTGACCAACGTATGTAGAAAAAACCACCCGGTGCAATATTTAAACCTGTAATAGAAGTGTTTCTTGAAGGTGAACTACCTACTTGAACCCATTCTAAGGCATCGGCTGTCTCTGTACTTGCATAATCCAAAGCAGCAACTGTAGTATAAGTAGAATTATCTGTTGAATGTGAAAAATTAAATGAATTCGATCTTGCGCCATCATTTCTTACAAACAAGTTGTACGAAACATCAATCTGAGTAATATTGGTAGTTCCATTATTTTGAATTCGTAACGTTAATGTTCCAGGTGCAAAATCACTCCCCCCTGGTTGTATCATTAAACATGGGTTTGCAACAGATTGTGGTGCTCCTGTGTAAGCGTAAAATCCACCTGTAGTTACAGCTCCAGCGGTAGAACCTCTTGTATAATCCGTAGCTGCAGTAATACGAGTTCCTCCAAAAGCAAGATCGCCAGTACTCCAACCTGTTACCGCCCAAGCGTTGGAATTTAAACGGCCAGCATTCGCATTAGTTGGATTAGGAGAAAATCCTGAGCCAGTGAATGCTGTACTTGTGTTCGTTCCAACACCTGTTTGCATTGTATTTGAAAAATCAATGATCGTTGAAGGAGAAGCATTTGTCAAACTCACCTGCCCCACACTCATCCCCACCACACCAATCAGCAGCAGCGCCAGTACGGTGCACTTTCTTAATAATCCCGTAAATAAAAAGGAACGTAAAAATGTAGTCATATTACCTGCTCAATTAATTCGTTTTCAATAAAGTACAATGTGTAAAAAAGGGCCGGTGTTTGCTTAAGCAGGTACGTTGGTTTTGAACAGGGTTGGAGTAGTTTACATCCTATGTTAAAAAACAGGCTGCAAAATAAACAATTAGCCTGAAACTATTGCTAAAACTTATAAGCAAAACTGGTGTTTCATCAAAAGATCATATTCCGGATGGAAGGATGAAAGAAGATGAAGGGAAAAAGGGGTCACACGGAGGGCACAGAGGGCACAGAGATAAAAGGAAAAAAGAAACGGCCTGTTAAGCACAGACCGTTTGCATTGATTGAAACATTTATTTTATCACCTTAATACTTACCGGCGGCTGATGCGGTGCTGTAATGCTGAGCCAGTACATACCGGCAGCAAGTGCAGCATCTGTGGCAATACTGTAAACCGGTGCAACACCATCATATACCCACATACGGCTGAGGAGGAGTTTACCATCCTGTGCCCGCAACTGAATATTGTAAGTACCTTTTGGCAGGCCGCCTGTAAACAACTGAATGGTATTGCCCTGCATAGGATTGGGATATACGGCGGGTTTTCCTCCCCTGCTGCCAAACCATACACGTATTATGTTTGATTGCTTTTTATTACCTGCCATATCCACGGCAGTGAGACGATAGAAATTCCAGCCGCTTTGTGGCTGTTCATCATAAACGGTATAATCAGCTTCCGTTAAATTTTGTGTGGCCTCAATGCCGGTGAGGTTTGTAAAGCTGCGGCCATCTGTACTGCGTTCAATAATGTATTGATCCTGTTCATCATTTCCTTTTACGGTAAAGCTGAGTTCAATATCATTGGTTCTGCTGCGGCCGTTGAAAGCAAGCAGGTTGAAGGGAAGCGGGTTCATTGATAAACTTACACTTCCTAAAGTAAACTTATTAAACACAGTTGCACCATTCCACGTAATAGAACCACCGCCCGGAGTTAAAGATCCCGTAGTTCCATTATTACCAAATGTATCTCCCCATTGCGTTCCGTTAAACTGTACAACTCTTAAGGAAGCAAATTCATTTACATAGCCAACATTACAGGGGCTTTGTGACGTCCACGATAATGTAACCGGAACATTAGCTCCAGTTCTTGTTAAATCCCAGTGTTCACACTTACTTACACGCTGCAACCCATCTCCTGTTGCTACCGCACTGATGGTTCTTCCATTATTATATGAATTCTCTCGTTGAAATTCAGCCGTATAAATGTCAGATGTGCCGCCACCGGCTCCTATTCCTATAAATCTGTAATGATTGACCCCAGATACAATTTTACCCACTGGAAATGTAAATGCGCTTGAACCTGTGGCTCCTGTATGTCCAATTTTTCGCATAGGTCCTGCTACGAAGGAGGAAGTACTGCCGCTGTTGGTAGTGTTAAGAGCAGACCCATTTTCCATGATAAATAAGTTTGTTGAACTTGAAACCACCACACCGGTTGTAAAGGAAACCTCGTTCGTAATGGTTACCGGATTATTAAGCGTAATGGTATTTGCTGAAGTAGATTTCTGGATGCGTAAAAACGGAAAGCTTTGTCCGCCGGTAGCTGTAATGGTGCTGTTGCCACCTGTTAAATAAACAGCCCTGTTATTTGCAGTAAAGGTACCTGTACGTGTCCAGTTGCCGGAAAGATACAAATCATTACCAGCAACATTACCCATGGTAAGTGTACCGCTGATATTGAGGTTGCCATTAATGATGATGTCATTATCTCCCCCATTCAAACCTGCTGCACTAAAGATGCCGGCAATATCTGCATTACCGTTAATGGTAAACGAAGTTTTACCGGATGGATTCAGATCCAGAGGCCCTGTATTAAGTGTAGCTCCGCTTTGCACAGTCAAATCACCACCAATTCCAAAAGCAGAGGCTGATATTGGATTATTATTAAGGTTTAAGGTGGTACCGCCAGTAACTCTTACATGATGCGGATAACCCTGACCGGCATTGCTGCCCCATTCTGTAGTTCTGTTATATGTACCACTTACATCGTAAATAAGCGTAGAGCCTGTTGCATAAAAAGGTGCATTGGGAGTAACAGCGCCCCCTGCTCTTATTTCAAGTGATGTGCCGATGGTGCAGGTGTTAAAGTTTACGTTACCTGCAATGCGCACATTAGGGAGTGTGGATGTGCTGGTAATAGTTCCTGTACTTGTAAAGTTGAGTATGCCATCACCGCCGATAAATGTACCGTTGCCTGCCCATATAGATCCTGCATTCATATTAATGGTGGCAACCGGGGACATGGTAATGGAACCTGAATTTAAAAATGTAGCCCCATTACCAATAGTGATGACACTTCCTGTATTCATGGTAAGAGTGCCCGTATTTTCAAACCCTGCATTCGCCAGGTTGGGTGTGATAATAGAATGTGGCCCGCCTATGATTAAAGTACCCGCATTGAAAATTTTTAAAAAGTTAAGAGCAGATGTATTGATTGTTAATGTATAACCCGGTTGTACATAAACTGTTTCAGTGCCGTCAATAAGTGAGGGCGCTCCATTGAGCCAGGAACCGCCATCACTATAGAGTCCGCTCCCTGCAGCATTGGTGTAATAAAGAAATTTGGGAACCAGTTCATTGGTATTAATCAATTTTGCACCCACACCAAAGCCATTAAAATTGATGCGATCCAATACCGCTGTGTTGTTGATATGCGTAATATCTGTGATGAATATTCGCTTGCCATATGATGGTGACCAGTTGTTGATGGTGAGATTGCCGGATCCAAGTCCGCTGGTAGAAGCAATGGTAAGATTAAATGTATTGGCGCCTGTGCCCAGGTTAATGGCAGTACCGGGTGAAATGGCCAATGCGCCTACATTAACAGTACCCGTAGGAGCCGTACCCACACTTAAGGTACCATTGGTTAATGCTACTGCATTGCTTGTACTTAATGCAGTGGGATGATTAATTTGAAGATTACCACCATTGATGGTAACAGTGTTGGAAGCGGGTAAACTGGCTGATGCATTTAGTGTTAATGTTCCTCCGGTAACAGTGGTAGTTCCTGTATAAGTATTGGAAGCATTGAAACTGACTGAGCCTGTACCTTCTTTAATAAAATTGACTGTAGCTCCTCCGTTAGAAATGACACCATTGAAGAAAACACTGTTATTACCCATCCCTACAATATTTCTGGTTGCACCATTTCCGGAAATGGTTGATCCTATTGTAAGATTTCCGTTATCAGCATTAAACTCCAATCGATTTGCACCATTCGCATTTCCGTTTACAATCGGGAAATTTATAGTATGATTTACACCACTGCCATTAAAGATGGCAGGAGGATTTCCACTAAAATCAAAAAATGTATTTGCAGTAGCACCATTTATAGTTCTTGAAACTGCATTGTTTGGACCAAAGACTATTCTATATCTATTTGTTGCAGTTAAATTGTTAGTCATTGTTGTACCCCGATCACCATCAAAAAATAAAATCTCTGAACCCCCGGGTATTGCTTCTGAGCCTATCCAAAAATAATATGGTGTTGTACTTATCCATGAAGCATTATTTGGCGGATTTTGATCATTGCGCCAAGAAAAGGTCGTTTGCCCTTCGGCGCCCGTATTAAAAAAGAAAAACATCCACAGCAAAGCTGTAAATGCTTTTGTGCATATAGATGCCATTCCTTTCATAGAAACAGTTAAAGTCATAATCAATAGTTCAATAACCGTTGCCGGTTAAGGTTTATACAAAATAGTTGCTAAGGCTAAAGGATGAGGCGTTAACCAAAAGGGTGCGGGATTTTTCGGCAGGATACGGGGACTTATGAAAGTAGTACGGAAACGATCAATAACAACACGCTTCAAAAATTGTTCCGCTCCGGGATTGTGAGCCGGCAAGTTATAACCAAATTGCCATATATGCAAGTATAGAAAAATCAGGAGAAACACCTGTTAGTGTTTCATCCATCCTACAAAGAATAACCTTACTGCTTCCAATAAAAAACCCCTGCTGTACAGGGGCGGTAAGCTTTTTGTGTTCTTCAATGAATCAATGCAGGCGGGTAATAACCGCTGCTGCTGGTTTCTCAGGAAATGTCGTCATCTTTTACAAGCCATCGGGTAAACTAACAAAATGGTGGAGAAAAGGTTTTAGTGCCTGCCCTGCTTCCTTTATTTTTGCGGCTCTATGCTGGCTATTTGCAAAAAAGAATTCAGGCAGTTTTTTTCCAACCTCACGGGGTATATCACAATCATTCTGTTTTTGCTGCTCAATGGTTTGTTTCTGTTTGTGTTTTCTGATTTTAATATTCTGGACTTCGGGTATGCATCGCTGGATAATTTTTTTACCCTTGCTCCTTTTGTATTGCTGCTGCTTATACCGGCCGTAACCATGCGCTTGCTGCCCGATGAATGGCGCAGCGGCACGATGGAGCTGTTACAAACCAAACCGCTTACGGCAGCTCAGATTGTAACTGGCAAATATGCGGCTGCACTGCTGGTAGTTGTGATTGCCTTGGTACCTACCCTTGTGTATGTACTAAGCATCAGCCGTCTGGCACAGGAAGGCACCGTATTGGATACAGGCGGACTGGCGGGCTCTTACATCGGTTTATTGTTTTTAAGCGCTGCATTTACCGCCATCAGTTTATGCACGGGGAGTTTTACCAACAACTCCGTAGTGGCCTTTTTGCTTTCAGCATTTTTCTGTTTTGTATGGTACAATGGCTTTGATGCGCTCAGCAGTTTGCCCCTGTTTGAAAGCGGCGCTGATTTTTATTTGCAGCAATGGGGCATGAATTATCATTACCGTTCGTTGAGCCGTGGTGTGATTGACTTAAGAGATGTTGTGTATTTCATAAGCATTACCTTTTTCTTTTTATTCATTACCATACAACGTATTCAATACAAAAGCTGAGGATGAAACGAATCATTGATCATAAATACGGATGGGTAATGATGCTGCTGGCGCTGGTAGCCATCAATATGGCAGCTTACCAAACCCGTGTGCGGGTGGATATGACGGGTGAACAGAAATATTCACTCTCTGCCGCTACACGATCACTATTAAAAAATATAGATGAACCCGTTACGGTTGAAATTTTATTAACGGGTGAATTTCCTGCGGTGTTTCGCAAGCTGCAGAACAGTACCAATGATGTACTGCAGGAAATGAAAGCCTATGCCGGCAGCAAACTCATCATCAGGTATGCTGATGCCAATGCATTGATAAGTGATGAAGTAAAGCAGCAACTCTTTGCTTCTTTTATTGCAGAGCAGCGGAGTATGGGTTTGAATGTGGACAGTATTTTACAATCACAACCCGGCCTGCAGCAGCAGATGATGGATCAGATGGTGAGTGACAGTTTAAAAACACTGGGCGTACTGCCATACACTTTGCAGGTACAGCAAAAAGAAAATGAAAGCAGTCAGCGTGTGATTTTTCCCTCTGCTCTTGTAAAGGTAGATGGCAAAGTGTTGTGTGTGGATTTATTGAGTGGAAAAACAGAATACAGCCGCAGCAGTCTTACCGGCCGGCTGGAACTGGATGAAGCTAAAAGCATTGGTAATGCAGAAGCGCTATTGGAATTTAAGTTTGCTGATGCCATTTCAAAAATTCAGCGCACGCAAAAGCCGATGATTGCTTACAGTATCGGCAACGGACAACCGATGGGACCGGAAACCTATGACCTGGTACAAACCATTGAAGCCAATTATCAGTTTAATACCATCAACCCCAATACAGCACCTGTAATACCCAAAGAGTTTGCAGCCGTGCTTATTGTTAAGCCTTCTGTACCATTCAGTGATTCAGTAAAAATGAAGCTGGATCAATACGTGATGAATGGCGGTAAACTGTTATGGTTTGTAGATGCATTGTATGCTGAGAAAGACAGTTTGGCTTACACACAACGTACACTGGCATATGACCGTGGATTGAATATTGACGATCTACTGTTTAAGTATGGCGTGCGTATCAACAGAGATCTGCTGCAGAACCTTCCGCCCAATTGTGATTTGAGTAAGCTGGTGGTGGGTGTGGCGGGTGGTAAGCCACAGTTGAGTGATGTACCGTTTAACTATTATCCGTTGCTTACGGGTGCTGACAATCACCCCATAACAAAAAATTCAGAAGGAGTGCTGGGTTTGTTTGTTAATACCATTGATACCGTAAAAGCTGAAGGAATAACCAAACATATTTTACTGAGCTCATCAGAAAATGCAAAAACGGTGAGTACACCTGCTATCATAAGTCTGGATGAATTAAAAACCATTGAAAATCCCAAGTTGTACAACCGCAGCTTTTTACCCGTGGGTGTTTTGCTGGAAGGAAATTTTTCCAGTTTGTATGGCAACAGAGCCGGTGCTGAGATGCGTGCTTATTTTCAACAATATTACGGAGCATTTCAAACGAGCGCTCTAAAGCCGGGCATGCAATTAGTGGTGGCAGATGGTGATGTGGTGTTGAATAACTACAACAGACAGCAGGCCTTCCCCATGGGTTTTAGTGCGGTACAGGACCGTAGCTTTGCCAATAAAATATTTTTACAAAACACACTGGAGTATATGACGGGTAATGCCGGTATTGTAGCGCTGCGCAGTAAAGATGCAGCCGTGCGCCTGCTCAACAAAGAAAAAGTTGAAACCGAAAAACTTACCTGGCAGTTGGTGAACATTGCAGCTCCTATCCTGTTAGTGCTTACAGGCGCCTTCATTTTCGGCTGGTGGAGAAAACGTAAATATGCTTCCGTAAAATAAACAGTTGTTGATTTTTCAATAACAGATTTCAATCAGATGACACATACACAAATTACTTATCTCGTTTTTGGCATTGTATTAATACTGGCTGTAGTTTTTGATCTGGGGCTTGTGAGCAAGAGTAATAAAACCATGAGTATAAGGCAGGCTTTGTATCAAACCCTGTTTTGGGTAGCACTTGGTTTGGGCTTTGGTGCTTTTGTGTGGTTTGAAGAAGGGAAACATACAGCGCTGGAATATGTGAGTGCTTACCTGATGGAGTGGAGTTTAAGTATTGATAATATTTTTGTATTTGTACTGATCTTCGGTTATTTCAAAGTAAAAGAGGAATATATTCCACGTGCCCTGCTCATTGGTATTTTAATGGCTATTATATTCAGAGTCATTTTTATTACGCTGGGTGTGGAACTGGTAAATCGTTTTCACTGGCTGCTTTATCTGTTTGGAGCGTTTTTAATTTACACCGGTTTTAAAATGTTTACCACCACACAGGATGAAGAGTTTGACCCGGGTGAAAGTG
>ERZ1066134.996-NODE-996-length-9823-cov-19.874079_pt1 | contig 9823 bp, 13 predicted proteins | sample MGYA00382781_ERZ1066134 | MGnify/ENA primary metagenome ERZ1066134 (study PRJEB33369, sample SAMEA5778364) | biofilm metagenome | biome: Industrial cooling water; feature: Water cooling tower basin; material: Biofilm | place: United Arab Emirates | collected... | reverse complement strand
AAAAATCCTAATGGCGGTCATTAGAAAAAATACCTAATGACAATTTTGGGATAAACCAATTTGAAGCCATGAAAACATTTATATCTACCCTCATTCTATCAAGTATGCTAGGAGCATCAGCTCAGGTTTTTGGATCACAAGAGAAAGCTTTTACAGAGAATAAGCGCAATCAATACGAATATATGGGCATTGGTTTCAATGAGGTGCAATTCTACATTTCAGCTCCGATCACCATGAAGCGCGAGTTGCCCAAAGAAGTAATGAGAGAAGGCGCCAATCACAAAGGGCGGGTAGCATTTGAGAATGGAAAACAATACATCTACTACGAACAAAAAGAAGGATCATTTTGCGTGTTTGAGCGGATAAATGAAGATAAAACTGAAATGATTATGCGTTTTGGACAAGACCAAGATGAAACATTGGCCTTCATTTTGAAAAAAGGTGTAGGATCAGATCAGAATCAATATTACGTCCTAAAAGCTCCCGATAAAAAAGTCAATTTTCTGGGCTACTCGTGGGATCTGCTCTCTTGGGATGGTGTCAGATTGGAGGTAAAGGAAAAGAGCAACACGAAGGTTAAAGTGGACATTGACCAAGTCCAAAGGAATGAAAATTGATGGAACTGAAAAGAAGGGGATCAATGGACAAAGTAAAAGGCAACTAACCATTGCTCGGGGGATTGAATCCCCCTTTTTACAGAAGTTTTAGTTTATATTATAAACTATTTTATATTTGTCCCGTACAACAAAGCAAAAGCCTACTATCATGACCGAAAAACAACTGACAAAAGACGAAAGCCTGCAACTGATCACCGAGATGATCGGGCAGGCCAAGCGCAACTTCGCCAAAGGCGGCAGCTTCTTCTTCCTCCTGTGGGGTTGGGTAGTGATGATTGCTAATGCAGGGCACTACGTGATGATGCAATGGCAATTGTATAACAAACCCTATTTGATCTGGGCTATCACCATTCCCGCGATGATCGCGACCATCATCTACAGCGTGCGAATGGATAAAAAAACCCTCGTGAAAGGGCACCTCGACAGAATGTACGGGCTCGTCTGGCTTAGTCTGTTCATTTGCACCATTATTGTCTTGGCATTTTTGCCACAAATACAATACACCATGAATCCCATAATCCTTGTTTTCGCAGGATTGGGTACCTTTTTGAGTGGCAGCATGCTGAGATTTACTCCATTGATCCTCGGTGGATGTGCATTGTGGGCAGCCGCTATAGTGGCCTTCATTTCGCCACTCACTGATCAATATCTCATCGCGGCTATTGGCATTTTGGCCGGATATCTGATACCCGGATATTTACTAAGAAGAGCAGAAAATGGCTGACTTCAAAGATCTTGATCCGCTCTTACACTCACAGCTTCGGCTAGCCGTAATGTCTCTGTTGATTGGGGTTGATTCGGCTGAGTTCACCTTCATCAAAGACAAAACGAATGCTACGGCAGGCAACCTGAGTGTGCAATTGGACAAGCTGGCTGCCGCCGGATATATCAGCGTGAGCAAATCATTTAAAGGCAAACGCCCCCTCACGACTTGCAGCATTACCAAGGTAGGCATCAAAGCTTTTGAAGACTATGTGAATGCCCTGAAGGGATACATTGAATAAAAATTTTTTATCTATTTAGTTTATAATATAAACCTATTTACAATTATGAAAACAACTCTTATTATTCCCACAGCCATGGTTGGCATATTGTTGATTGCGTCGGGAGTGGCGCAACCGACCACCGAAATACACAAGACAAAGATGCAGGCACTTTCAGCCTTGGCAGGCGACTGGACAGGTGGCGGCTGGATGATGACGCCTCAACAGCAGCGAGTGACCTTCACCCAAAAGGAATTCATTCGCTACGAACTCAATGGCAGTGTGCTGCAAGTTCGCGGCGAAGGTTTTGATCCGGAAGGCAAACAGGTGCACAATGCCCTCGGTATGATGTACTACGATGTACAAAAAGGGGGGTACTTCATGCACTCCTTTTTGGAAAATGGCCAACAGAGCGTAGCGGATATGGAACTGACGGATACCGGACTTAACTGGTGGTTCAAAACAGAAAAAGGCGCCACTATCAAATATTTAATCACCATTAATGGGAGCAAATGGGTGGAAAAAGGCCTGTACTCACCAGATGGTGCAGCCTGGTACCCCTTTATGGAATTCAGCTTGGAGAAAGTGAAGTAATTATTGGAGAATGCCCAAATACTCACGCCACGGCCCCACCTCCTCTGTATATTGCTTGGCCATCACCCGTGCGATTTGAGCCAGATGATTGAGATCGTGCGCCACCCAAGTGGCAAATAGCTGCTGCACGGTGACCTCTCCAAAAACGGGATGAATTCCGGTTCGCTTAAAGTCCCCGGCCGTCAGGTTCAGGGATTTTACTTTTTCAAGATTCGCACGGCGCAATTCGCGAAACTCCGCCAACAGGCTCTCCAGTGATTTTCCTTTGCTATCCTCAAACTGTGCAAAACGATCAAACGGCGTGAAGCGTTTATCATATGCAAACATCATAATATCCAAACGAGCGATCCAATCGGTCTTTTCTCCGTGAATTAAATGCCCCACCACGTCATAAGGGTTCCAAGTTTCTCCACCATCATTCACCTCGGCCCAATCGGCACTGATGCCTCTCAGCATACTATCCAGTACATCGGGTGTGCGCGTGAGTATTTCGAGCGATTTCTGTAGCGAAAAAATGGACATGATTTTTAGTATAAAAACAAGACAACAAGAGACAAAATGGAAACGATAAGCACCAAAACAAACAGGTACATAAAGCCACAAATTAGAAACTTTGCGATCGTCTTGAACCACCCTTGTGCATACACGCGCTTAAACGACAACAACGTGTAAAATCCACCAATGGCCATGCCTGCAAGCATCATGCGGCCACTTTGTATTCCCGAAAACCATTGGAAGGCCCAAACAACACCCAGAACCAGCAAAGCAAATGAATGAAGATGGAGCGCATGGATGACATGCAGAATATACAACCTCTTCCTGTGAAAAAGCTTGAGCAATAATGCTACAATAGGCAGCAGAAAAAACATGCCAATCGGAATCTGCTGATACACCGCCGTATTCATCTCCTGATTGGACATCCGATTTATTTTGATCAATTGGAGCACTACGCGCTTTTGAAACCAACCCTCTGAATCAGAAATATTTAATGAGTCATACACCTGATTCACCGTGTATTCTCCGGATTTATTCATGTGCACGATCTGGGCAAATTGCGTGGCGGAAAGGCCAAATACCTTAGTTTGCAATGAATCAGGCAAAGCAGCTAGGCTATCGGTGGCAGCAATCGATTTGGGGTCGTTACCTGCGCTAAAATTCAAGATGGCCGTCATCTTTTCATTTTGCCCGGAATACTTGAAAAAGAAGAAAAAATGCAAAAAACTTATAAGCAAGTAAAAGCGAGCAGGATTGGCAAATGTCATGCGCTTGCCTGCCAAGAAATCTACTGTGATTTGACCAGATTTGGTAAAAAAAGGTTTTATCGTGCCACCAAAGCGGGAATCAAAAGAAAAATAATTAGCCCAGAAATCAGTAAATAACTCCTTGAAGCCAATGTTGTTGTCGTTGTTTTCCTGACCGCAATCCGGACATAATTGTAATGCTCCTTCAGTGGGGCACCACAATTCAGGCAGGTCATTTGCTTGCGTCTTCGTCTGGCCATTAGTGCAAATGATAATTCAGCGCCCGTTGCACATCTTCCGGCACGTCAATGCCAATGGTCTCGTACTCAGTGACGGCCAGCTTGATGCTGTAGCCATTTTCTAACCAACGCAATTGCTCCAAACTCTCCGCCTTCTCCAGCGTGCCCATTGGCAATCGTGTGATTTCTTGCAGCACGTCGGCGCGGTAAGCATATATGCCAATATGTTTATAAAATGTATGCTTTTTAAGCCAATCATCAGATCCGGCATCCCGCACAAAAGGCACACAACTCCTGCTGAAATACAGCGCTTCCATGTGCTTATTGAAGACGACCTTCATCGTGTTTGGATTGGTCAGTAAAGACAAGTCCGTAATCTTCTTAATCAGCGTGCCCAACTCGGTTTGGCCATCGAGCAGTGCCGCCAAACTATTGATCTGATCCGGATGGATAAACGGCTCATCTCCTTGGATATTGATGTAATAATCTGCCGGTTGAGCTCTGGCCACTTCGGCACAGCGTTCGGTACCGTTTTGATGATCCGGTGAAGTCATGAACGCTTTACCTCCTACCGATTGCACAAAATCAAAGATTCGTGCATCGTCGGTCGCCACTATCACATCAGTAAGTGTATTGGATTTTTTGGCTTGCTCATACACACGCTGGATCATCGGTTTACCACCAATATCCGCGAGTGGTTTACCCGGAAACCGTGTGGATGCGTAGCGCGAAGGAATTACGCCAATGATCTTCATCCGATTTTCTTCACTTTTAGCGAGGTTCCCTCATCAGAAATCACCTCAATCTGCTCATTGGCTCCAATATAATTGCCGCGTGTATATGCATCATAGAGTTGATCGTCTATCATGACCTTGCCACTGGGTCGAAGTACCGTATAGGCCACCCCCTTCTTCCCGACCAAATTTTCTTTCACATATACGCTGGACGTATACCCTTCCTGCTTGTCTTGCGTCTCTGACAAAGCCAATCGCTGAAAAGCTTTGGTATTGGTAATCTGCACGCCCAAAATGAACATCAGCGCTACTGCTCCTACCACGGCCGTCAGGGTGGTAAGCACCGCCACAAAGGCATCTCCTGCATTTACAAATGAAAAGTCAAACATATCATTGTTGAGCATGATCAAAATAAGTGCCCCCATGGTGGCGCCAATGCCCAAAACACCCGCCACGCCAAATCCCGGCAAAATGAAAATCTCGACGACAATCAGAATGATGCCCACCACAAAAAGTGCCACCTCCCAATTGGCCGCCAAGCCACCAAGGTAATGCGGTATCAAATACAAAATGAGCGCAACGGCAGCTGCCGCTAGAGGAAATCCTACTCCGGGCGTTTGCAGTTCAAAATACAATCCGCCAATGATGACCATGATCAGAATGCCACTCACAAAAGGGTTGAGGAAAAAGGAAATGATACTTTCAGAAAAGCCCAATTCGTGTTTGTAAACCTCATATTCCGTGACACCACATCGCAGCATGATATCTTCGATACTGTCGACTTGCGCTTCACAAAAGCCAAATTTTATCGCCTCCGAAACCGAGAAGGTAATCACCTTTCCTTCAGTGGAAATGCTATCTACCTGAATGTCTTCATCCACCATAGCTTCGGCAATTTTCGGGTCGCGACCGGTAGCCTCTGCTGTGGAGCGCATGATAGAACGCATGTAGGATTGGTACTTGTCGGGAGCGGCTTCTCCCTCGCCTGTCACTACGGTGGCGGCTCCAATACTTGAACCGGCAGCCATATAAATGCTATCACAAGCAATAGAAATCAATGCTCCGGCAGAAGCTGCGTCCTTGTTGATGTAGGCATACACGGGAATGTCTAACTCGAGCAAGCGCGTGCGGATGTCATCGGCATCATCCAATGCCCCGCCGTAAGTGTCCAGTTCCAAAATAACATAATCGGCCTTCATCTCTATGGCCTTCGCCAAGCCCATTTCCGTATAGCGATTGGAACGTGGGTCTATCACATCTGCCACCAACATGTGAAACACCACTACCTTTTTGTCCTGCGCCTGCACACCCAACGTGAGCATCAGCAATACCATCATCCAAACACCTTTCAGTCGATCCATTTTCTTATCCCTAATTTTACCTTAAAAATAACCTACCTTGACCAATCAAATCTCAAAACTTCAAAGCCATCCGCTTCAGGGGATGTACTTCTTGAGTGCGGTCAGCGAGGATATACTCGCCATAGAATCCAGAACCGAAAATCAACTCTTCTATTCGGTCTTTGACCTTGTGACCGGTCGGTTGCTTTCTGAAATTCCTGCCAGACTGCTCTCGCCTTGGTACACGCTCTCCGGCACTGCCGATGGTCGATTAATCTTGCAGCATTTCGAAAGTCGCCAAAATCCCGACCAAGTGAAGCTATTCGTTTTTGATTTTTGGAAAAATACGCTTTTGAATGAAATACCGGAGGCACCTCCACAGCCTATCGTGCAATCGCCCACTTTTTTTCACGAAACATCCGCAGATTTTGGGTTATTCAAGCAATTAATCGGGCCGGAACTAGTTTTAGGATGTGAGTACCAAGAGGTGAACACACACGTGATCATTTCGTATTACGTGAGAACGGGCACCTCTTTCTGCAGATTCCTGCTCATCCTCACTGATGGCCAAGAAGTATACCGAGACGTGCAAGACGAAGAAATGAAAGGAATTGCCCTTGGAAGTTTTTTTACTTTCCAAAACCGACTGATTTTTGTAAGACATACCCGAGAATTAATCATCCATGAGATATAGCCTCTTTTTCCTCGTCATCTTCTCTGTAATTACCTCAGCCTTTGCCACTTTGGATTCGCTCCGCATGGAAAAACGAGGAGAGAAATGGGTGGTCATTCATCAAGTAGATCAAGGGGAAACTCTGTATGCTATCGCCAAACGATACAAGGCCGATGTGAATCAAATCATCAAAGTCAACTCCATTGAAAATAATGCCATCAAAGTGGGACAACTTCTGGAAATCCCCGTGAATCTGTTACCCGCTAACCCGCCGAAAACACCTGCGGCTTCCAAAGTGACCACCCATACGGTAAGTGCCGGTGAAACGCTCTACAGCGTGGCTCGCAAGTACAATGTGAAGGTGGATGACCTAGTGGCTTGGAATAAACTGACTAACCAATCCTTGAGCATTGGTCAGGTACTGACGATCAATGGCACGACTACAAGTTCGCCTCCGCCTACCGAACAGCCAACTTCTAACACATTGCCGTTTGCCCGAGCGCAAAAACATCTGGTGCAGACGGGGGAAACACTGTCGGCCATTGCTACCAAGCGCAACGTAAGTGAAGACAGCTTGCGCATTTGGAACAAACTCAACACCACCACGCTCACCATAGGGCAGACGCTTTGGTACCGCTCGTATATACGCACACACGCATCGGCCACTTCGCCTACGGCCTACGGCAAACGAGTGGAAGAGGGTATAGCCATGCAGATAGAAGACATGGAAACCACAGACAAATACCTAGCGCTGCACAAGTCATTGCCCATCGGTACGCTGGTGGAAATACGCAACCTGATGAACAACAAAAAGGTGTATGTGCGTGTGGTGGGGCAACTGCCGGATACGGGCGTGAACCAACAAGTGATCGTGCGGCTCACCTCGCAATCTTTCAAGCGATTGGGCATCTTGGACGCTCGGGCACGCGTGGAACTGACCTACTATGAGGAGTAAAGACCTCAAAGATTACCTCGACGAACAGGTCAAACGCTACAACCGACCGGATTTCATTCCCCTTGATCCCGTCTCGATTCCCCATCGCTTCAGCAAAGTGCAGGATATCGAGATAGCCGGATTCTTTGCTGCCGTCTTTTCATGGGGAAATCGCCGCACGATCATCAACAAATCCACGGAGTTTCTACAACTCATGGATAATGCGCCACATGATTTTCTCTTGCATCATCGGGACTCAGATTTGAAGACATTCCTCACGTTCAAACACCGCACGTTCCAACCTACAGATGCGCTGTACTTTATAGCGTTTCTATCCTATCATTACCGCACACATGCCTCTCTGGAAGAGCTGTTCTTAGCGGAATCTTCGTCCATGGAAGCACGACTAAACCAATTTGAGGCGCGTTTTTTTGCGCTACCGGATGCACCGGCCCGCACACGCAAGCATGTGCCCTCACCTGCCCGAAAATCCACCTGCAAGCGGCTAAACATGTTTCTACGTTGGATGGTGCGACAAGACACGTGCGGAGTGGATTTTGGCATCTGGGAGCGGATTTCTCCGGCCGACTTGATATGCCCCATAGATGTGCACGTGAGTCATGTGGCACGGCACTTTGGTCTGCTTCACCGCAAACAAAACGACTGGATGGCGGCAGTAGAATTGACGGAAAATCTGAAAAGGCTGAATGCTACCGATCCGGTGAAGTACGATTTTGCGCTATTTGGCTTGGGCGTGAATAGGGCTATGCCTGAAAACGACCGCTATTGAAAGCATGTTCAGCTACCTTATTTGGCCTGCATTATGGGCTGCTCACCCGCATAGCGAATTTCTCGGGCCAGGTCACTACCGACTTGTTCTCTCAAATCAGTGAGCAACCCATCTAAGGCCGTATGCAGTTTCTTCACCACATCCCGCTTGGCAGGCCTGTTGCCAAAGACCAATTCCTTGTCGCTTGGCGAAAGTAACAGCTCAAACGCCTGCTTGTCCGTTACCAACCCGCCGATGTATTTGCTCACATGAGGCAAAATGGACAACTCGTGGTATCGGTCTGCCATCAGTTGCTCGTCGGGCATGTGGTAGATTAAACTGGTGAGTTCGTATGAATTGAGTGCAATAGACAAATCAGTACTCAGGGATTTCAGCAGTCGGATGACTCTTTTGTACCCTCCTTCCGTGACCATATCCTTGCTGCTGATGCGTCCCATATTCAGGAAAGGAAGATGCTTTTTGCGAGTCTTATCCTTGAAGTTATACACCACAATACCTCTGTAAATCTCGTGACGTGTCTCGGTATATTGGGCGTTGTTGATCCACGCACACGGGATGAGGTTGATTCTGCACACAGGTTTTTGAGTTAGAATTCTGATCCTGACTCCATCACTATAGTCCACCGTATGATGATTTTGCTTGGTCACGATTTCGCGGAGTACCTGACCCAAGAGAAAAACGTCCTTATGACTGGCATTTTCCTCCATCACAAAGAGCATGTCTACCTCACCGTACAACCGTATGTGTGTCTCTGTGCGGAGCGCACCCTGATATCTCACTTGTGCCTTGATGTTGCGCACCATCAATTCCTTGCTGATGTGCTCATGGATGCGGCGAGTATTGGCATACACCTTATAAGCATAGGCCGTGTCCACTTCCTGCATGGCCTCCAGCGCGTAGCGCACACAGGTAGCCAACTGCTGGTCTTCAAAAGCGGGCGACAGCACGTGTGCTCGTGTCGCTTCGTCATACCGACGGCTCTTAATATTCTCTAGCAAAAGGCTGTAGTCAAGCTGCATAAGGGCGAAAAATACTACTTTTTTGGTTAACAGAGCGTAGGTGGCAAAGGTAGGGTGCTTTAAACACAAAAAACCCCCGACAATGCAGGGGTTTTTCATCCAAATTCAGGTTTTTCTTATTTCTTCTTCACTACTAGGGCTCCCACAAACATGTCATGCAGGGCTTGCTTTTTCGCAGTGAATCCTGCCATGATGTAGCCAATCATCAAGATGATGCCGGATACTATTTTGCCGAGGTTTCGCAAGAAAGCTTTCACAATATCAAGTTTACCTCCATTGGCATCTGTGACTTTCAGTCCGAGGGCGATTTTGCCTACAGTTCCCTGAAATTTGCTAGACTCCATCAACGTGTAATAGAGGAGATTGACGATCATCAATACAATGCTACCTGCCACTACGGCCATCAGAATTGTTTTGACCATCTGCACTACGTCTCCCTCTGTCATGGAGGCCATATCGAATCCACCGGAGGCAATGCCTAAACCGAGTGCGCCCATGATGGGCACCAGAATAATCAAATTGATTACATACAAGATCAAATAATCGATGATGTATGCCACGAATCTCAACCAAAATCCAGCGTATTTGTTGTCGCTCATAATGTTAAACCCAGAATTGTCATTAGGTATTTTTTCTAATGACCGCCATTAGGATTTTTA
>ERZ1066134.995-NODE-995-length-9833-cov-5.754449_pt1 | contig 9833 bp, 5 predicted proteins | sample MGYA00382781_ERZ1066134 | MGnify/ENA primary metagenome ERZ1066134 (study PRJEB33369, sample SAMEA5778364) | biofilm metagenome | biome: Industrial cooling water; feature: Water cooling tower basin; material: Biofilm | place: United Arab Emirates | collected... | reverse complement strand
ATATACTCGCCGCTCAGAAGCCGTAGCTTTGCGGCAACTGATAATCCGAACTATCAGAGTATTTTCGTTTTGTTCGCGTTCGGTATGAACCACGAGCAACACTCTATCACCCTTAATTAAAACTTAGATCCGGGTTGGGTTACTTTAGATCAAACCAACCCACAAAGTCTAACCAAAGCCCCCTCGCCTAGCAGGAGAGGGGGTAGGGGGGAGAGGTCACGCAATCGTCACTTGATCGGACAAATAAACATCCTGAATCGCGTGGAATAATTTCACGCCTTCTTCCATCGGACGCTGGAAGGTTTTCCGCCCAGAAATTAATCCCATACCGCCAGCGCGTTTGTTAATCACTGCGGTGCGAATCGCTTCGGCAAAGTCGCTTTTACCCGATGCTCCACCAGAGTTAATTAACCCGGCTCTCCCGCAATAGCAATTCAACACTTGATAGCGGGTTAAATCAATCGGATGGTCGGTGGTTAATTCGCTATAAACTCGCTCGTGAGTCATGCCGTATTTCTTGCCCGTGGCTTGAGAAACTGCCCCGTAGCCATTGTTATTTTCGGGCAATTTCTGTTTGATAATATCGGCTTCGATGGTGACGCCCAAATGATTGGCTTGTCCGGTTAAATCTGCGGCGATGTGATAGTCTTTATCTTGCTTGAAAACATTATTTCGCAGATAGCACCAGAGGATAGTTGCCATGCCATATTCGTGCGCTAAGGCAAAGGCTTTGCTCACTTCTTGAATTTGCCTGGTTGATTCTGGCGAGCCAAAGTAAATTGTAGCACCCACGGCTACTGCTCCCAAATTCCAAGCTTGTTCAATCGACGCAAACATTATTTGGTCGTATTGATTTGGATAGGTGAGCAGTTCGTTATGGTTAATTTTGACAATGAAGGGGATTTTGTGGGCATATTTGCGCGAAACCATGCCTAAAACGCCCAAAGTTGTAGCAACGGCGTTGCATCCAGCTTCTAGTGCCAGTTTAACGATGTTTTCCGGGTCGAAATAAATCGGATTGGGTGCAAAAGAAGCACCGGCAGAATGTTCGATGCCTTGGTCTACTGGCAATATGGAAATATATCCAGTATTGGCGAGTCTGCCGCTAGAATACAAAGATTGCAAACTGCGGAGTACTTGCGGATTGCGATCGCTTTGTGCAAATATCCTAGTCACCCAGTCTGGTCCGGGCAGGTGCAATAAATCTTTAGGTACTTTTGCTTTGTACGTCAGTAGATCTTCCGCTTCTTTACCCAGGTAAGTTTCTAGGAAACTGGGCATCGATAGGGTTGTCGTCATAGTAGCACTTTTCCTTAAACCCTCCGTCTTTTATTATCGCTATGGTCAACATTCCCTATGTCTGTCTTACAGCAGAGGATTTCTACTTTTTTGCAATTTTGCACCAAGCCACCCTAAGCACTCATACTCATATCATTTCCCTTTATGGGACAGCAGGCAACTGTCCACTGTCCACTGTCCACTGTCCACTATCCACTGTCCACTATCCACTGTCCACTGTCCACTGTCCACTATCCACTGCTTGTCATCGCATATTTTAATTCTGTGCGATCGCGTCCTTTTCTTTGCGACTGATAAAGTGCCGCTTCTGCTGCTTGTATTAACAACGATGGCGTCACTCCAATTTGCGGAATTGTTATCCCTACTCCTAAACTAACCGTCACCACTCGATCTGGCAGTCCATCTATTTGCGTGTCATGGTCAAACGCTAATTTTTTCACCTTTTTTCTGATGTTTTCCGCTATTTTTACAGCGTTATCCGCTTTTATTTGTGGTATAATTAAAGCAAATTTTTCCGCTCCATACCGCGCTGCTAAGCCATCGGGAGGCTGCACGCAGTCGCTAATTACTTTAGCAATTTGCTGCATACAATCATCTCCAGCTTCATCGCCGCGACTATAAGTGTAAATTTTAAAATAGTCTATTTCTATCAAAATTATTGACAGAGGTACTTGCTCTAGTGCCAACCTTTTCCACACCTGTTCTAACCAGATGTTAAAGTAACGTTTATTGGCTATTTTGGTCAGGTCGTCTCTATAGTCGAGCAAACAATAGCTGCAATTTTCCTGTTTTTCCCAGTAGCGCCGATTGCCTTGGGAAAATCCCCTCTGTGGTTTTGCCGTCGCCAGTTGTTCGATGCGGGTGCGAGAGATTTTAATAGCAGATTGGGGCGCGTTCGCTCCCTTAAAAAATTCTTTTCTCATTGACTGCCCTTCCTTGCTCTCAAGGCAAAATGTATTGAGCAATACTTTTCATCGCACCCCGGTCAGTCTTGACTCTACCTTTACGTGTAGAGATTCGCTTATCTTAAATATTAATATGAATCATTGAAAGAATCTCTGAAAAAAAAACTCTTAAAAAATTTTTACTTTGTGCGCCAATATAAGCTAAAAATGTAACAATTATTTACATTAAGCTGGCTCAAATGCACAGTAGAACTGGCGATTCAGTATCAGTTTTGCGTGGGTATGTTGTGTCAAACAGAGCGATCGCTTCACCTCGCTCGGTTGTATCTTTAGAGAGATTGACAAATGACTGCTAATCAGGGTTTAGGAATATAGTCGCAGAGAGAGCGATCGCTTTCCTCCAATTCGCCATTTGTGCGTAAATAATCGCGGACGCGATCGCAACCATAGGCGATAACGCGGTCAAGAGATTTCACCTGTTGCAGGTTCCATAAAATTACCTTACCGTCCTCGCCAGCAGAGGCGAGGAACTTGCCATCGGGACTGAAAGCCACCTCCCAAATGCCCCCAGTATGGGCTTTGAGGGTTGTCAGCAAGACAGGCATTTTGCCCGTTTCTAGTTGCCAGAGTTTGATTGCGCCATCGGCGCTGCCGGAAGCCAGCAGTTGTCCGTCGGGACTAAACGCCACCGATCTGACACCATCGCCATGACCGACAAGGGTTTGTAGGGGCAGTGCCTCCGTGCCTACCCTCCCATCAGTTCGCCAGAGTTTCACCGTTTTGTCATCGCTGGCGCTGGCTAGCATTTGACCGTCGGGACTAAACACTACCGACCTAACTATCGTTTGATGTCCTTTTAAAGTTGTCAGTAACTTACCGTTCTGGTTCCAGAGTTTGACTGTGCCGTCGCCACTAGAGGAAGCAATAACCTGACCATCGGGGCTGAAACTGACCACCCAGAGTCCAGCTTCATGTCCCCGGAATCTGGATAGCAGAACGGGGGTTTTCCCCTCCAGATTCCACAGTCCTACAGTACCATCGGCACTCCCAGAGGCTAGCAGCTTGCCATCCGGACTAAACTTAACTTTTCTGGCTGCACCTGCGTGTCCTTTGAGGATTGCCAGCAATTTATCCTCTGCCCAAAGTTCGATCGTGCCATTCGTATTGGCAGTAGCTAACCGCTTACCATCCGGGCTGAAAGCAACTCCCATGACAGCACCATCATGCTGGAGAGTGCGTGGAGATAGGAACTTACCTTCATCGCCAATCTGCCAGAGTTTAACAGTGCGATCGGCACCAGAGGTAGCTAAAATCCCCCCATAGCCCCCCTTGGTAAGGGGGGTTGGGGGGATCGGACTAAACGCGAGTCCAAAAACCACTGCTTTATGCCCGTTGAGAGGTTTAAGTAGGGAGTTATTTGGTTTCCAGAGTTTCACTTTGTTGTCCGTACCCAGGGAAGCAAGGGTTTTGCCATCCGGACTGAAGTTTACAGCCGTAACGATCGCGCTGTGTCCGGCAAAAGTGCGTAGGAGTTCTACTTTGTCCCAAGTCGTGCCATCTCGCTGCCAAAGTTTGACTGTCTTATCCTCCGATACCGATGCCAACTGCGTACCGTCGGGACTGAAGGCGACTGCCATAACCATACCGCTATGTCCTGTGAGGGTTGTCAGCAGTCGGGGGACGTTTCCAGACAATTGCCAAAGTTTAATCGTGCCATCGATGGAGGCAGTAGCAATGGTATCTCCGACGGGACTAACGGCAACGCCAAGTGCTACAATTTCGTGTGCCTTGACGCTAGCTAGCTTTTGACCGTTAACCTGCCAAATATTCAGCATTCCCTTGGCACTACCGGCAACGATTTTCTGACTGTCTGGGGTAAAGGCAACTTGGGAATTAATAATTGTACCTGCACTTAACGTTTGCAGCAGGGTGCCATTTTTACCCCACAGCCGCACCGTTCCATCTTCACTGGCAGAAGCAATAAATTCACGATTGGGGCTAATCGCAACGCCTGATACGGCTGCCTGATGACCCTGTAAAGTGTGGAGTAAGGTGCCGTTTTTATTCCACACTCTGACGGTGCGATCGCCACTACTAGAAACAATAGTTTGACCGTCCTGGCTGATGGCTAGCCCTGACAATTGAGCTTTATGCCCTGGGAGCATTAAGAGCAACCTACCGTCTTTTGCCCACAGGTTGAGGGTATTTTCCTTCCCCGCCGCCACAATCGTCTCGCCATCCGGACTAAAAGTAACGCCCATGTTTCCAGCAGCAGGTTTTGAGAGGCGATTGTATTCATCTGCTCCCAAAATTGCTTGCTGGAGGGCTAATTCCACCTTACTTTTAGTATCCGGATCTACTTCAGTTAATGACAGCAGTTTTTTTCTGGCTCGCAGTGCTTCTATTAACGCATCTAACCGATTATTGGAGGCAAATAGCCCCAGAGAAGAAGATACCAGCGCCCGGATTTCGTTAATCTTGGCTTGCTGTTCGCTGGCACGCGCTTGGCGATACTGCCAGGAAGTGGTGATGCCTAATGCAGAGGCGATCGCTAATGCCAAAGAAAGCGCCACATTGAATATCTTTTGCCGTTGAGCAGCTTGTTTTTCCAAAGCAAGTCGGCGCTCAACTTCCTTCACTCGTTGCGCTTCTAGTTCGAGTTGGGTTTCATGGCGATCGCTTTCTTCGCTACAAGCCAAAAACTGATAGTCCAAATCGCTCAAACTCTTGCCTTGCGCCCATTTTTGAGCATCTTTTAAGGCTTGTCCCCGCAACAGTCGGGAAAAATCTGTTTGTTGGGAAGCAATCCAAGCATCAAAGGTTTGGGAATAGGGACGCAGGGAACCTAATTGTTTTTCTACCCATTCAAAATTGAATACTTCTTGATAAATTCGGTTTTTTACTTTCAGTAACCCCTGTTGCTTTTCAACTAACCCAGATAGGATGAGTTCGGTTTGCTCGCGGCTGTCATCGGTGGCGATCCCCCCTGCCCCCCTTGCCAAGGGGGGTTGACCGATCCCCCCTGCCCCCCTTAACAAGGGGGGTTGCGCTTGCTCTTGTCCCCCCCCTTGGCAAGGGGGGGCTAGGGGGGGATCGGATACCCGCTCAGTGGTGAGAAGGGATTGCGATCGCTCTTGTCCCCCCCCTTGGCAAGGGGGGGCTAGGGGGGGATCGGATTGTAAGATTTGCTGATAAATGCCTAGCAATCTGCCTGCGCGCTGTGAGTTACTCAGAATGCGATCGCGTATCGTCTTCAAATGTTCTGGTTCATCCTGTGATTCCCACTTTTGGATAATATATTGACGCACCAGATTCTCTACCCAAACTGCTTCATTTCCCGGAACTATCCTCAGAATGTCCCTATTTTCATCTGAAAAATTTACTTTTTTTTCTATTATGGATGTCGCTATTTGACACAGTTTTTGAGTCAGAAACGGCTGTCCACCTGTCCAAGCTAAGATTTCTTTTATTACTGCTTGAGAATTGCCGATTTTTCCTTCTAATCCTACAGCTAGCGGTTGCGCTTCGTGCAGTTGAAACCCGTGCATTTCTATAGCCTTGCCGATATTAAATGGCGTTCTTTTTTTATCTGCTATTAAATCTGAGGGCGTCGCGACGCCAAAGATCGCAAAGGTTAAACGATTGTATTCTGCATTGATAGACCGCTGATTGTAGCAGAATCTAATCCAAGCAAAAAAATCATCTATGGGAAAATTTAAACTTAGAATGCTATCAATTTCATCAATAAATATAACTATTTTATCTTGGGTAAAATTGACGAATAATACATCTTCGATAAAATTCCCCAATCTCTGGAGCAAAGAAAGATCTTCCCTGTCGCGCCACCAAGATTTTAAATTGATTTTTCCCAACAGATTAAAGCCGCGCCACAGTTCGGTGGCGATACCTTTATACCATTGTTCGGGAGAGATATTTTCGCTGCCGATGCGGCTCATATCGAGAGTGCTGCAACGATATCCTTGTTGTTGCAGCAAACCTCTGGTTCTGACTAACATAGAAGACTTGCCCATTTGCCGCGAGTTGAGGACGTAACAAAATTCTCCCGCTTTTAAGGCAGTATAAAGTTGTTCGTCAGCTTGTCGAATTACATAACTCGGAGCGTTATTGCCGAGACTGCCCCCGACTTGGTATTGGTACTGAGTCATTTGGGATTGAGTGGGCGAGCTTCACCTTAGCAGTTGAATCGAAAGATAGATTGACAAATGGCTGCTGATTAGGGTTCTCAAAATCGTCCCATCTTGACGCCACAATCTTACCGTCCCATCGTTGCTGGTAGAGGCAATTAATCTACCGTCAGGGCTGAATGTAACTTGTTTGACACCGGCTTGATGTCCGATTAAGGTTTTGAGCAACTTACCATCAGGACGCCACAGTTTTACCGTAGAGTCATTACTAGCAGAAACCAGCAATCTGCCATCCGGGCTGAAATTCAAATCGGCAACAGTAGCTTGATGACCGACGAGGGTATGCAGTAGAGTACCATCTCGCTGCCAAAGTTTAATTTTAGAGTCTGCACCGGCAGAAGCAATTATCCGATTGTCCGGACTAATAGTAACTCTGGGGACATATCCTTGAGAACTTGCCCACTTTGCTAATAGTTTGCCGTCCAAAGCGTAAAGCTGAATCTCATTATTACCACCGATAGCGATCGTCTTGCCATCAGCGCCCAAATCCAAGCCGGTAATTCCTGCCCCTTGGACGCCAAAGCGATTGTACTCAATGGCGCTATAAATCGCCCGCCGCATTGCCAATTCCACTAAAGTTTGGGTTTCGGGGTGAGTTGTGCCTAGTTTTTGCATTTCTTTCCTGGCTCTCAGGGCAACAATCAGTGCATCTAAGCGTTGATCCAGGGTAATCAGTGCTTGGGAATATCTGACAATGCTTTGGATTTTCGCTTTGGTTTCATTGCGTTGGCTTGCCACGGCAAGGCGATACTGAGATAAAGCGATGATTGCCAATCCGCCACTAAACGTCAAGGCTATACTGAGTGCGGCAATGAAGTATTTTTGGCGTAAGGCACTTTTTCGTACTTCTAATAGCCGCGCTTCCACTTCCATCAGCCTTGCTGCTTCTAAAGCTTGCTGAGTTTCTTTTCTATCTAATTCTTCGCTAGCAGCTAAAAACTGATAATCTAAATCGCTTAAACTTTTCCCCCGCGCCCAAGTTTTGGCATCTTGCAACGCTTGTCCCCGCAACAGGCGCGAATCATCTTGTTGTTTGGCGGCTATCCAAGCATCAAATAAGTACGAGTATGGACGCAGCAAACTTAATTGTTTTTCTACCCATTCCAAGTTGAATACTTGTTGATATATCCGATTTTTAACCTTAAGTAACCCCTGGTGTTTTATGACTAACCCTGACAGGATTAATTCAGTTTGTTCTGGGCTATCATCGGAGGCGATCCCCCCTGCCCCCCTTGCCAAGGGGGGTTCTGAGTCTTGTTGTCCTTCCTTTTGGTAAGGGAGAAAAGTCTGTCCTGCTGTCAAATTGGTTGCACAAGGTTCTGAGTCTTGTTGTCCTTCCTTTTGGTAAGGGGGAAAAGTCTGTCCTGCTGTCGAATTGGTTGCACAAGGTTCTGACTCTTCTTGTCCCCCCCCTTGGCAAGGGGGGGTTAGGGGGGGATCGGAGCGTGAACCAGAATTGAGAAGGGATTGCGCTTGCTCTTGTCCCCCCCTTGGCAAGGGGGGGTTAGGGGGGGATCGGATTGCAATATTTGCTGATAAATGCCTAGCAATCTGCCTGCGCGTTGTTTGTTGCAGAGAATGCGATCGCGTATCGTCTTTAAATGCTCTGGTTCGTCCTGAGTTTCCCACTTATCGATGATATAGTTACGCACCACCGACTGGACCCAAAATTCCTCGTTACCGGGGGAAATAGTTACATTATTGTTGTCTAAAAGATGCAGCAACAATTGGCACAATTTTTGGGTGAGAAACGGCTGTCCAGAAGTCCAAGCTAATATTTCTTTAACAACTGCAATAGCATTGCCAACTTTTCCCTCTAATCCTACAGTTAAGGGTTGCGCTTCTTGCAGTTGAAACCCGTGCAATTCTATGGCTTTACCAATATTAAAAGGAGTCCGCTTTTTATCGGCGATTAAATCGCTTGGCGTCGCCACCCCAAAGATCGCAAAGCTCAAGCGATTGTATTCAGGATTGATTGTCCGCCGATTATAGCAGAATCTAATCCAAGCAAAAAAATCATCTATCGAGAAATTTAAACTGAGAATACTATCAATTTCATCAATGAATATAACAATTTTATTTTCCGGGAATTTGACCAACAATACATCTTCAATAAAATTCCCCAATCTCTGAAGAAGCGAGAGGTGTTCTAACTCGCTCCACCAAGATTTTAAATTGACTTTTCCTAAAAGATTAAACCCCCGCCATAACTCAGTTACAATGCCTTTATACCATTGGTCAGGCGTAATATTTGCGCTCCCAATGCGCGTCATGTCGAGGGTGGTGCAAAGGTATCCTTCTTGTTGCAGCAAATATCTAGTGCGTACCAAAATAGAAGATTTTCCCATTTGTCGGGAGTTGAGTACATAACAAAAATCTCCCCTTTTTAAGGCATGATAAAGGTCAAAATCGGCTTGCCTGATGACGTAGGTAGGAGCATCTTTTGTGAGACTTCCCCCGACTTGGTATTGATAATTGGTCATGGCTAATTGCTAATTGGTAATTGGATGTTTTCGATTAGCAATTAGCCATTATCCATTAGCTATGTCAGAATTTAAAGTTGAGAAAACTTCTGTGCGATCGCATCCATTTCTTTTTGCTTCATAAAGCGCCTCGTTTGCTGCACGTACTAAAATCCCTGGGCTTTTTTCTAGATGAGCAATTGTGCTAGCCACTCCTAAGCTTAAACTGATAACGGAAGACGGAAAACCACCCATTTGAGATAAATTGTATGGAATTGCCAATTGTTTTACTTTTATCCGTAGCTTTTCAGCTATTTTGAAAGCATCCTTATCTTCTATCCCCGGCAAAAATATCGCAAATTCTGACCAATTATAACGAGCAATTAAACTATCTTTACTGCTGATATAATTGCGGATAACCCAAGCCACTTGTCGCAAACAGTTATCTCCTGCTGCTTGTCCTTGCCGATCGTTGTAAACTTTAAAAAAGTCAATTTCGCACAAAATTAATGACACGGGCTTCATTTGCTCGGCTAAGTTTTTCCAGGCTTGTTGCAGATTAATTTCAAAGTAGCTGCGATTGGCAACTTGGGTAAGTTGATCTTTGTGCGATACTTGCTGCAAATTTTTAATCTGTTTCTGCAATTGCTCTATTTGTTTTTCCAAATCATTTGGTTCAAATTTTTGGTTAGAAAAAAATTTAAGATACAAATTGCAAGCTAATGTTATCCTATTTCCTTCCAGTTTCACCAGTCCCATACTTTCCAATTTATAAGCCACTATGGCGTCTATTTGCGCTTTTTCTTCAAAGGCTATTACCTGTTTAAGTGCCATTGCCAATTCAGGGTATTTTTGCAAAAGCACTAAATTTGCTCGCAAATGGTCTCTATAAATGCCGTTAATATTAGGGGCTTTTTCTAACAGTGTATCTAGATTTTGTTGGGAGTTTACGAGGTGGTAAA
>ERZ1066134.988-NODE-988-length-9865-cov-7.766871_pt1 | contig 9865 bp, 6 predicted proteins | sample MGYA00382781_ERZ1066134 | MGnify/ENA primary metagenome ERZ1066134 (study PRJEB33369, sample SAMEA5778364) | biofilm metagenome | biome: Industrial cooling water; feature: Water cooling tower basin; material: Biofilm | place: United Arab Emirates | collected... | reverse complement strand
CTGCCGCTGATGGCCGATGACGATGCAATTGGCGCCATTTGTAGTACCCTGGTCACCGAATGGACGAGCTGTTGGACTGGCTGGACGCGAACGAAAAAACCATCGGGCCATTGAACCTGCCACCCCATCATTCCACCGTATCTGTGCACGACCTGGCCATGCAACCAGACTATCAGATACAGCCAGTGTCGGCATTATTCAATTTAGATAATGCGTATCTTGTGGACAGACTGCATGTTGTGATGACACCACCAGGAGCCCTGTTATCCGCTGCAAAAACAAAATATTCGCTGTTGAACCCGGACACCAAGAAAAGGCCCAAACTCGACGTCGCTGACCACAACCAACATGTCACCATACAGCACTACTAACCGCAAATACTTAGTTTATTTCAAATGTTCAGGACTTTTCTCGCCATTCTTTGTGGCTGCCTGGATAGTAGCTGATTATTTTTTTCAAGCCAAGCCCCTGGATCATGTCGGCTGCGCGCTTGGCCCGCACTCCCGCCTCACAATAAAAGACGAGATGGTCGGCGTGGCTGCATTTTGAGATGGCCGTTGCGGGGTCAAAGGAGGACATTGGTATGGAGATTGAGGATGGGATGGGGGCGTGTCGGGGAGTGTAGGTGTGCTCTGATGTTTCGCGGACGTCTACTAATTGGACGGACGGGTTGGGGTGCAAAGCTTGTTCTTTAATTTGCTCAAAGGACCACGCAGTGACTGTCGTCATCCTCCTCCTAGTCAGTTTTGATAATCTTTTCAAAATCATTTTTTATATTCATAAAAGGCAATGTACGCATTTGTAAAGTCGGGCGATGGGTCAAGGACGGCCTTTTCGTCGTTGAACAGTATCCACTTGTCGGCGTCCTTGACGTGCGCAATGTAGTGTCCGCAGTGCAGACTGGGACCCTTATGTGATATCACTCCCCTCAATTCGTATTGTTCACTGCGTGCTTCTATTGCGCACCTTGAATCGGTAGGCCCGGCATTGACCTCGAAAAGCTTCTCCGGGCTCGACAACAAAATGTCACATGCATTTTCTTTGTTGTTTTGGGTCAGCTCTAGCGCCCTTCTGGCCAGCTCTTCGTCAAAGCCCATAGACAGTAACTCGACGAGGGAAGCTTCATCGATCACTACAGACGATGATTGTACTTTCACTGCTCCGGTGAGAAGGGCATTGCAGGCTGCTTCCAGGTCATTATCGGTTTGTTTGAGAGCTTCGGAGCACAAATCTCTATCAAACCCCATCATCATCAATTGGTTCAAAGCGTCTTCATTGGGTATGAATTTCTTCACCTCTTCCTTGAATCCTTCGAGATTTACGCCACTTGGGATGGTGACAGGAGTATTGACTTTTGAAGGCACCCAATTTTTCAAGGCAGCACGAGTGATAACCACGATCAAGCATTTTTGCGGACCTCTAACCAGGCCAAAGTGCTTCTTCAGACATTCCTGCCCATTACATTTTTCGCACTTTGATCCTTCCAGAAATTCATCTTTGAAATATGAAGAAATCATATCATTCAGATCAACTGTGTTGCTGTCTTCAACTAATGGCACCTGTAGATAGTCGGGTTTTGATTGTGTTGTGGTTTCATATCCGCACTCTGCACACTTGATCGTCTGTTGCAGGTCAAAGGAAACGTTCTCGTAAAGAGCGAATTTCTTCATAAAGAACTCTAAAAACTCGACAGCATCCTGTTGCTGGAAGGAGGCAAACTCGCGATGACCTGTGGTGATGACTTGTTTGAACATCCACGGCCTCAATTCGACAATTTCGTCATTCATGCTGAACAAGCCATTCTCTAGCTTATTCAACTGGCAATGTGCGCAGTCCTTCGGTTCTTTCGAGCAGCTCGAAGGATCGTGGGCGGGAACATGAAACAATCGAAGTGCGCACTGCATGACAGAGGCCATGTAGCACGAATTGCCTAGGTTAGAGATGCCGCGATAGCCTACAGCCGGTTCCAGTTTTGCTCCGTCCTCGGTGACCATGGAAAATTGAAAAGATTGGTTCTGCTCCCATTGCATCTCCCGGATCCCTTTTTCTGACTTGATGTCATTTCCATTTACCTGGGACAAAATTTGCTTCAAGTATTTCTCTTTGAAGCCTTCCACGTAGACAAGGTCGTCGCAGACATAGCAAAAGACGTCCGGCTCGGCGCTGTTAATGGTACCCAGTTTAACACTGCAAGTGTGCGATGGGTTCGCCTTGAAATGATCGGCTGCGTGGCCATTCCCGCCGCTACCGTCGTACTGCTTCCTTCCGCATCCCACTTCGCCGCAGCTTAAGCAAAACCACAAATTGTCGCTCTTGTCGCATTTTGAGCAGGTATCGGGGAGTTTCAACCCATCGATACTCTGTCTGTCGATAGAGTGAATGTGCGGACATTCTAAAGACGGCCTATCAGCCCACGTAGAGCTCGTCACCTTGCTTGCCTCGATGCTGTTCTTCACAAACAAAGAGACATCATCGGCCAAATCCACGGGTTGACGGCAGGAATGGCAATATGAGGAAAAGGTGTAGTCATAGACATCCACTTTGGCCTCGATTTTAACCTCTTTTGCGCAAGATTGCAGATCCGCGTCATCGTCGGGGATACTGGACTGTACAGAGGTCGTCTTACGGCTCACCCTTACAGTGCAGCTGTGGCCTGGATGACTTAACTGGTGAATGGGAAAGTGTTCAGGGCAGAACCCTTGTAAACAAACGGCGCAGACCTCGATCCAGTTTGGCTCGTCCCATGTCTTGTAGCAGTACATGCATTCTTCTTTGAATACTTTTGGGTCGCCTGCTACGCGAGTTACCTTTGTTGAATGCGGACAAGACATTTCGATGTTCCCTTTGATGTGTGTCTGTGTCCGGGGGTCTGCCTGAACCGGCTTTCATGGACGAAAACAGAGTTAATTTGCCTAATGACGAGCTTGACCTCCCTAAATTGTTAAAGCCTTCCATTTATAGGGCTGCTGAGACTGACGCCGACGATCAACAGCACGGAGGCGATCCTGCTGCTGAATCGGGCGACGACTCGGATGAAGAGTCGAGTTGCTGCCCGGTCTGTTTCGAGCCGTGGTCCAGTTCGGGGAAGCACCGAATTGTATCGCTGCGCTGCGGACACTTGTTTGGCAAGTCTTGCATTGAGAAATGGCTAAGCCATCAGAGCAACGGGGCAGCAGGCTGTGCCAAGTGTCCGCAGTGCAATGCTCCCGCCAGAAGGTCAGATATCAGGGTTTTATTTGTGGCTCACCGGAAGCTGGTCGCTCAGGAAGACGATGGCCGCGAAGAATCCCTGATGCGGCAACTTGAAGAAGAGAAAAAGAACAAGAAAATCGCTCTTGAACGGGAGGCCTCCCTGCGCCAGCAACTGCAAGTGGCGCGTGCAGAGATTATAAGGCTAAAGGAAGAGATTGCAAAGTTCAAATTGGAAAAACTGAGCGGCTCAAAGACGCCGCTCAAATTCACGTTTTGGAAGCAGTTGAATTTCTTTGCCACTGACTCTGAAGATTCCGCCTGTCGCTCTCTCTGCATTGACTCGCACTATCGAACGGCCGTTCTCTGCAGAGGATCGAATGTCGTGAGGGCGAGCATAGATGCTTCCGGCCAGACCACAATATTCTCTCATTCAAAACCGGTCAAGGCGGTGGCATGCGGTTTTTTCAGGGACGGTCTCGTAGCGACAGTTGGACTGGACTGTCGGATCAAGCTTGGCAGCTTGCAGTCTGGTCTGTTACTGGCCGAATGGGGACTACCGGTGCCTGCATGGTCGTTGACGTTTGATCGGCAAGACAGGAACCTCATCTATGTCGGACTTTCGAATAGAAAAATCTCCATCTTTGATGTGCGAAACACGAGGGAGCCTCTGAGGGAAAACTTGCTAGTCGATTCCGGGCAGCCTCCCCTCCCCATACACTCTTTATGTATGGTCAATTTGACTCGTGAAGATGGAGATGCTGAAATGGCAAGGAGGGCCCTGGTGGGTGCGACTATGAAGGGCATTTTTCTGTCTGAATGCATTTTCAGCCCGAGCAGTGATCCGCTGATCATAAAGACAGTCTCTTTAGGTGTTACAGGACTGTGCTCCGGGCTATCAATTTGCCCAAAAGGTAAATACTTAACAGCCATATTCAGGCAGCCTGAACCTAGCGAGCCTGCCCATTTGGCTGTCTTTTCTGTCGAGCCATTGGACTCTGACGAAGCGGTAAGCGATGACGTCAAATTAGAGGTCAAAGTGCATGCCAGGTTCAAGGCGGCTTCGGGATGCACGCGCCTACAGCATCCCGCCATGTTTTACGGGTCCACATTGGATGACCCTAATCAAATCATGGTGGCCCTGATTGATGAGGCAAGCCGATCTGTTCATTTGTGGTCCATGGACATTGATGGTGGAAGTACGCAGCTTCGAGACTCTATCGTGTGCGGCTACGCTCAAAATCAGAAAACTATCAATTCTGTCGCACATGCAGATGGCCTGATGGGCTGTCTCAGTGAGCAGCAGCTGTTTCTGTTTCGATCCACTTGACCAAGTTTTGCAAGATTGGTTCGAAAAGCGGGACGTCTTTTTGTTTCGCCGTCAATGGAATTCCCATGTCCATTGATTCCGCGTCTTCGGGTACCATGGGAAGCTGGCCCAACAATGGTAGGCGATACTTTTCTGCCAGTTCCTGGGTGTGGCTTGTAAATAAATTGATTCTTTCGTGGCATGTCTTGCACTCTAGCCAGCTCATATTCTCCAGAATGCCTAGAATTGGAACGTTCATTTTTTGCAAGAGAAGAAGACCCTTTTCGGCGCTGTTAAGGGAGAGCCTTTGCGGGGTCGTCAAAACTAGTGCGCCGTCTATCCTTAGTTGCTGACAGACGGTGATGAGCGTGTCCCCCGTTCCAGGTGGCATGTCAAGCACTAATACGTCCATCAGCTCTTCGCTCCACTTTACCTGCCACAAAAGCTGTTGGACAGCTTTCATAACCATCAATCCGCGCCACGCCACCAATCCATCCTTTGGGGTCAGGAACCCGATCGACATGCTTTTCACCCCATAGTTTTTCAATGGCACAATGTTCCCATCTGCGTCTGTAGTAGCAGCTTCCCCCTCAAGACCCATTAGTCGGGGAATCGATGGTCCAAACAAGTCAAGATCAAGCAGACCGACTTGAAGCCCTTTGCGCGACAATCCCACAGCCAATGATGCGGATATGGACGATTTACCTACGCCGCCTTTGCCACTGGTTACCATCAAGACTTTTTTAAAAAATTTCAAGGCACGAGCGGGAGGAATCTTGGACATTTGCGGGCAATATGTCTATATTGGGGAAGTGAAGGCAGGGGCCGTCGAATTTAATGTTTGATGGATCAGGGGCATACCCCTGGTCTTTTATTGTGCACTTTGTGTTGTCCCTCGCTGCAGTCTGTCGTCGACATAATCGCCGCCATCATTTGGGCCAACCACTTCACCATCAATACAGACTACAGGTAAAACTGGCAAGGCAGTTTCGAACTTGAAATGAGTACAGTTGAGGACATTGACATGGATCGGGAAGAGACAGGTCCCGAGGAACCCTCTAACGGGGCCTTTGCTAATGGAGACGACGCTATGACCACAGGCGAACCCAAAGATTTGCAGGCACCCCATCTAGTCGGTAATCGGCCCACCATTATACGCATGACCGTACCTAGCAAGCAGCAGCCTGTTGCTGGGGCGCAGCCTGATAATGAGGTGATGAAAACCGGGGCCGATCTGAATATCGCCGATGGCCAACCCATGCAATTGGATGGACAGGCCACGGTCGACCAGGGACCCCCGGCAGTGCGAGCCGGTCACAACAATACTGCCGAGGCGATGCAAGATCCTTCGCAGGGTAAGAGCTTACCCGTCAGCCCCACTTTCCCGCTGTCCCCCAGCAATATGCCGCAACAGTCATCGAGTGGACCAGCCACTCCCAACCCAATGGTCACTTCGCCCGCCGTTTCCGCTCAAACTGTCGCCTCATCGGCCACAACCGCCACAAACACTTCGACAACCTCCTTTTTGGCCAATCAGCACCAGAAACACAATCCGCAAAACATTAATACGGCGGCAATGTACGCAAATCCACAGCAGCCGCAGCCGCAATACCCTCAAGCAGCACACGTGCTACACCAGCAACCACTTCAAGGTCAACCTCCGGCCCAGCCTATCAACCATCGGATGGCTTTGAACGATGCATTTTCTTACCTGGACAAGGTAAAGTCGGAATTTGCGAACCAGCCGGAAGTCTACAATCGATTCTTGCAGGTGATGAGAGAGTTCAAGGCCAATGCGATCGATGCTAATGGAGTCATAATTAGAGTGGTCCAGCTGTTCCGCGGGCACCGAGATCTGATTCTTGGATTCAACGCTTTCCTTCCCAGAACCCATCATATTGATCCGTCGATTGCGGAGAGTGGCGAGTTACCGGCTGGGTTTGTGGCGATGCACGGGGGAGCAGGCGCAGCAGCCGGCCCGTCTTCAATGTATCCGAACATTGTACAGAGACCGGCCAACGCTCCTGCTGGTTGGAATCAATCCGCTCAACAGCCTCCTTTAGGCCGCCCGCCGGTCATCAATCCAGCATTGCAAGCACCTCAGCAAGCCGCCTATCCGCAGCCAACTCAGACGACTGCCGCTGGGCCGGGAGGAGCCATTCGCCGTTCTTCGAATGCGCAGTTCACGAGAGCGATTGCCTATGTCAAAAAAGTGAAGCAGAGATTTGCAAATGACCCTGAGAGCTACAAGCTGTTCCTGAGTGCGCTTCATTCGTTCCATAAGGACCAGAAGACTGTGACCGATGTGGTCGTTCAGATCCAAAGCCTTTTCAAGACTCATCCCGATTTGATGGAAGAATTTACCCAGTTTCTTCCGGACAGCGGCAATGGAACAGATTCTATGGGACGTGGAATCGGATTGCCTTTTAACAGACTACCGCCGATGGGGCAATTCAGCCCAGAAATGGACCGAAGAGGAGAACCTACTATTGCTCCTGCGCAATCCCAACCCGCTCAGCTCCAAGCCACCGGCCCTCAACAACCTGCTCCCGCGGTTCCTCCGTCAAAAGTGTCGAGATCGAAGCGCACTCGCCCGTTTCCGTCTCTCCCCTCCCGATCTGGGACACAAAAGCAAGCCGGAGTCACCAAAACGGCGGAAGAAGTCGATTTCTTCGAGCGCGTAAAGAGTCATCTTGGCAACCGTCAAGTCTATGCTGAATTTTTAAAGTGTCTGAACATGTACAGCCAAAATATCCTGAAGCTTTCCGAGTTGATACAGTTGATTAGCGGCTTTATTGGTGGCAACGAAGAGTTATTCTCATGGTTCAAACGGTACATTGGCTACACTGGTCAAGATGATACTTTCAAGTTGTCTGGTATGTCACAGGATGCTTCCAGTCAAGGAACAACATACATTCACGGTCCTCACGATTTTCCCGAAATCAATCTCAACAGCTGTAAGCGAGTGGGAAGCTACCGTTTGTTGCCTTCGACGCATAAACTGGCCCCGTCATCTGGGCGGAGTGACCTGTGCCGTGAAGTGCTAAATGACCAAATGATTAGCTGTCCAACTTTTGAATCAGAGGACAGTACTTTTATTGCTAGCAAAAAGAATATGTATGAGGAGGCTTTATTCAGATGTGAGGATGAACGGTTCGAACTTGATTTGTTGATTGAAGGGAACAGGGCAACGATCGCGGTCTTGGAGCCAATTATGAAGACCCTCAGTCAGTCTTCTGATAACCATCAAAGTTCTAATCTCATTCTTGACCACAAGCTTAACGGATCAAGCGCCATGGTCTACAAGCGCAACATCAGACGGATATACGGCGAAAAAGGGGACGAGATTTTTGAGGCGTTGCAGAAAAATCCGGTTGTCTCAATTCCAATCGTTTTGAAGAGACTCAAACAAAAAGATGAAGAATGGCAGCGAGCGCGTCGAGACTGGCAGAAAGTCTGGCGTGAAGTTCATTTCAAAAACTACTATAGGTCGCTCGATCATCAAAGTATTGAATTCAAGCAAACTGATCGTCGTACGGCATCTGTGAAGCAGCTCATTCAAGACCTCGACGTTCTCGCTGAAGAACGACGGAAGTCAAATGGCAATAATCGACTTCCATTATTGACTCTTGATTGTGTTGCAAAGGACAATTTGGTAATATATGATGCATACCGACTGGTTTTGAAGGCAATCAAAAATTCTGGGTCCATCGCTTCCGGCGACCGAAAATCAACCAAGGAATTTTTGGCGAAAATCTTACCTCTTTTTTACTCACACGCATTGAAACCCAACAGAAATCATAAACCACTGAGTCAGCTGTCGGATAATTCTGATTCAGAATATTCCGAAACCGAAATGGACGATGAAAAGAAGCTTTCACAAGTTGCATCTGTATATTTCATCAACTCGAGCATTTACGGTATCTTGAAGATGTTCTCTACAGTTGTCAATCGTTTGGCTAAGCTGAAAACTCTGGCTGAAGAGTCAAACAATAAGCCGTACTCTTCTGAAAGACAAAATGTCGTTGCTCAATTTCTGAACCTTGCCGTGGATGATGTCGAGAGTGACTCTGAGTTTGGCGACGGTGGTCCTGAAAAGGTTCGTTCTCATGAAATACCCTCGGATAAAGACATGTACGGAAGCCTTGTGACGATGCTGAAAAAACTGTTGTCAGGTGATATGGATCCGCAGGTGTTTGAAGAGCGTGCGAGATTTATGTTTGGATTGGAGGCATATTCTGTGTTCACCGTTGATCGTTTGATTCACTCGATCATTAGACAATGCCATTCTCTTCTTCCGTCTGTCAGTGATTCTAATAAGGGTGATCAGCTGCTCAGCCTTCTGGCCGATAGTCATAGAATGCCAGAGTATACTTGCAGAATGTCTGCGGAAGCCATTATATCTTCGGACCCCAAAGACCGCTTGATTCGTGTTCAGGCCGTGAAAGAACCTGTCCGCTCCCTTCATGTCAATCTTGTCGACTCTGCAACATCGCCTGTTGATTACGGCACTCCAGAGGAACGGTGGTCTGCTTATGTCGATGCTTTTGTTAGATTGGACGTAAACCCGATGTATGCTGATGAGCAAGGACACGGCGTATTTCTCTCAAGAACCCGCAATGCATCTACATCCTCATCTGTCGTACTTTATAATTTGGAATGTAAGATTTGCGTCAACACTTACAAACTGCACTACGTTGAGAACACGGAGGATTTCGTATTCAACCCGAAACCTAAAAGTGGCATTCATAATGACATTGGCAAGCACTTCAATCATTGGCTTGCCCAGTTCAAATGGCATGAAGGCTGATTGAACGTAAAGAGTTTTAATAGTAAAAGTAATTGTTAAAAAACCATCAGGTCGACCTGGGAATCAATATTCTATCGCCGCCGTACTTTAATATATAAATTACAAATATCGCTCTCATGCTTTGGGTACTGCGGTCTGCTTTCCTCCTATTCGTATGGCTGACAGCGTTCATAATTCTATCAATTTCTTTCGCTGGTGTGTACTACAAAACCATTCCTACTTTCAGGCATGTGTTTCCGCTCTACCTTGACTATACTAACCCTCGACATGCCACGGGATCAATTATGTTTCCTCCAGTATGAATATTTCTGATCTTCTTTAGACCCTAAAGAATTCCCAAGAATATACGGTATCTTTGCAACTAGACGTACCAGACGATTCAAGCAGGCTTGGGTGTTCCGGAAATTTTATGATCAAATCGAAGCTATCACATGGCCCCAAGCTAATAGCGTCGAACACTATTCCAGTATTTCTCATTCTCATGATTCTAGGCTCTTCTACGGCGAAGATCGTGGCTTGTGGAATTCTTCTACAAGTTAGTTCGAATGCCCTTCTAT
>ERZ1066134.984-NODE-984-length-9887-cov-8.789870_pt1 | contig 9887 bp, 7 predicted proteins | sample MGYA00382781_ERZ1066134 | MGnify/ENA primary metagenome ERZ1066134 (study PRJEB33369, sample SAMEA5778364) | biofilm metagenome | biome: Industrial cooling water; feature: Water cooling tower basin; material: Biofilm | place: United Arab Emirates | collected... | reverse complement strand
TGCTCGCTCCAAGAATCGAACTTGGGTCGGCGCGGCCACAACGCGATGTACTACCACTATACTAAGCGAGCCGATGGTGAATGCTGTAATAAATATATATACCGTACAACTGCTTATCTTGCACTTTTTACTGATTTCCTGACTCACCCAACACAGTGAAATTCAAGTAGCAAACACAAAAAACGCATCGCTTTACTTCATGAATACAACCTTTTTCGGTTTAGCCCCCTGTTTCTTGTCTTTGCTAATATTTTCTTGCCCCTTTGTCAATTCCTTAACCACTTCCGGCTCCAACAAGCCATCTTCAGCGTTCAACACGGCCCCCTCATCATTACGTGTTCCTCCCCTTTCCGTGCAGTCCTTGGCATAGTGCCGGACCGACCCGCAAAAGCGACACCCTCCGCCGTTCGGGTACAGTCCGTTTGGATTTTGGGTGCACTGACTGGCCAGATGGCCGACCTGCTTGCACACAAAGCAAGTGGCGTATTTGAACGATTTTTCTTGTATGGTGCAGTCTTTGGAGGTGTGGTCCGATGCGCCGCACTTGTAACAAGAAACGCCTGTACTGTGGTCTCCTTTGGCCAGGGGACAGTCTCGCAAGTAATGCCCCCGCCGTCTGCACTTTAAGCATACCCGCTTTCTCATCTTTACCATTTTGCCGACGTCGACTTTATTGTTCTGACGCGGTTTCTCCGCTCTATTGCCTGTACTCTTACCATCCCCATAGGACATTTCGGCCTTGTTGTAGCGCTTTTTAAAGCCAGTGTACCGAGTCATCCTGTCTGGTTTTTCAACCCCGGCTATTTGACCTTTAACTGGTCAGAAAGGAAATTAGTTTATATTGTATAAATTATTAATAAAGCCCACGACCGCTGCGGGATCATTGATTCCCGAAATATCGGATACAAACGTCAATGGATCCTCTTTTATCTGATCATCAAATAAAAGGGCGAACAACAAGTCCCCGTCAATCATCGCCGATTTCCTCCTCTTTTCCTTTTCCGTTTGCCCGCCCTGGAAATGGTGTCCCAAGCGCCCATTAAATTCCCTTGCCTCATTGACGTCTTCCTGATGCAATTGCTTGATCATTTTCGACTGCACTTTGCAGATTTCATCCAAAATTGGATTCGGCTCAAACACCCCAATAGAGCCGATCCTTCCCGAACTGGTCGTATAGATGAAGCGATTTGTGAACACTTTTACCGCTTCAGAATCGCTCAATGATCCTTTGACAATGTTTGTCACCGTCGAACCAACGTGCACCGCATTCACAATCTCCAGCGTCATGAAGCGCGGCTCCTTGTAGATCGGGTTCCTGCATATCCGCATGATCATCAAGTTTCCTTTGCTATCGCCGGCTAGCACGTGTTTCCCATCTTTGAATAAGCAACAACAAGTAATCGAGTGGGCCTCTGTGTTCCTAGCCAATTCTGTAAGCTGATCCTCTTGTGTATTCGCACTATCCTGACCGGGAAGCGAGTCAAACTCTGCAATGACCATGCTCTTGATATGGTCTCCCAAGGCAATCTGATTGTTTTCATGATCGACGGACACGGCCTCTATGTACAGCTGCCCGTAGAATTCACGATCCGGCTGGAGGGCCGGTTTCGGGTTCGACTTGTACTTGAATGTGACAATCTACATCGGTGTACAGTTAAATCAGGTTAACAGATATACACACACACGCAGTACCTTGCCTTGAATAGTCACTAATACTTTACCCCTCAAGAATGACACTGAGCCGACCGGCCCGTCTACATCTACGGCCGTCTGGCGCTCCAGTTTGTTTGACTTTTCGTCAATGGAAAACATTAGCAATCTTCCTTGTGTCGCCTCAAACTTGCTCCCCTTTCCGATCATTGTGCCAATGATGACGCACCCTGCTGATGCGCCCTGCAATTTGCCCGCATACACGGCTGTTGGCAGCTCATCCGGCTCCAACGACTGATGATCGATTTGATCGTACACTATATTTCATTGGTGATTAGTTTTTAGCAGAGACATAAGAGTGTACCTTTAAAAGAGTTTTTCCCTATCAGCAACACACGACCTTGCCGCAAGTAGGCCTTGTTGTCGAGATGGCTCGGAAAAGAGTCCACCGTGCACACCAACAAGTAATCCTTGTGTTCGCAAATGGCTACGGGGTGCTCGTGTCTCAACACCTGATTCAGAGTTGGCCCAAACGGCGTGGTAATCGCCGCCAATTTTGACATTTGAATGTGCCGTTTGGTGGAATTTACATTCGAAGCATCGACTAGCAAAATCTCCTTCATCCGAGACATTAACACTCTGTCGGCTTCCTGCAAGGAGCAATACGCATAAATGTCGGAGAGATCGCATGGCAAAGTGTTCACCAACAAACAAGACCCGGTCGGATCAGATAGCGAACAGTAAAAAGGCTGGTCACCGGTGCAAAACACTGTGTTCGAAGAGTGTTTGAAAAGTTGAACCGGAGTTCTGCAGCCATTCGATACTTGCCTCGTGGTCAACTCTTCATTTCGACATAACGGATTGAACACGGTCAGATAGACCTGGCCGCATATTGAGGATGCCAGTAAAGCCATTTCATGTTCGTTGATCAACATGAACAGCAATGAGCAGACAGATCGCGGCTTTTCACCCGCCGTGATCCTCCAAACGCACACTTGCTCATATCCATTCGCACCAAGCCTCAATATGACCACATTCGGGTCGTTCCAAAAGGCAACTGCCATGAAATCGCCGACCATGTTGATCGCTGAAATCTGCTTGTTAATGTCGTCTAATTGGACCAAGCAAAATGGCAAAATGTCACCAGACACCACCTTGAGCACGTGAATCTGATTCGGACTGGAGGCCATCACACACGCAATCCTGTCATCGCACAACACTGCCATGATGCACGGGGGAGAAGGAAATCCGACCGACTTGCGCTCCCCTTGGGCGCTGTACAGGCTGACCCGACGAGAGGTGACCACAATGAGCAGCAACTGCTTGTCTGTGGCGGTGTTAATATTTTCGGTCAAAAGCAAAGGCTCCCCGGAAGGAATGAATCTATCAATAGACTCTTCCAGGATCCCTTCATTAATCAGTCTATCCAACCCGAAAATATAAGACTCTTCGATCAGCTTCATGCGGACGTACCGCTTTCCTTTGTAAGAAAACATGGATATGGCGGTGGGCTGATGGGGAAAGCCAATCGACCTCCCTGTGATGTTTACTCCCACGCCCCGACGCATGTTTACCAAGGCACCGCCTCTATTCAATCCAACACAAGCGTACAGCTGCTTCCCATCTTCCGACATGACGCAGCTATTCACAGGGCCTAATGAGGGAAATGACTGAACGATTTCGAAATACGGGTTTTCCTGGAATTGCTTCTCGTTCAAAAGCTTGAGTAGATGAGAATCGGATCCCTTTGAGCCGATATATAAAAGGGCAGAACCGATATAGGCAATTGAAGTCGAATTTGACATGAACGGCACCCTGCCCAGCCTATCCACCAACACTTTATCCTCTGCGACCTGAATATTATACAACATGCCGTCGGTGTCGACAGCCACAAAGCGCATCTGCTCGACTATTGTGATGGCGTCAAAGGCGACCGATCCCAACGTGGTCCCAATTTTCAAGCCCTTTACCGGATCGTGGAACAAGACATGGTCCAAGGTGAGGATCAGGTATGATGGAGCATCACCGACCCCACAAGGTACAACCTTGTACGCCTCGGGGACGTCCACTTCTAGATCGGGATGCTTGTTAGCCAAATTGAAATTGGTCTTGCTGGACCAGTCGGGCAGCTCATAGTGCCTGACGACCATTTGACTATTTGCTCGCTTACTGAGCACCAAAATGTGATCATTGTTGACGGCCATGTCTTGAATGGACAAGTCTTCGATCCTCAATGGCTTGCATTTCAGCGTCTTATTTGCCCGATTGATGTTGACCAGCTTCAACAATCCCTGGGTGATATGCACAATGACCAGATCCTTCGACACTATCAATGATGGTTTCCTCGGTGGCCTGACGACTCCCTCTGACAGGTCTATTTGATTTACAATCGCCAATTCATTCGACTCGAATTTCATCACCAACATGCGATTTTTCCTTGTCAACACCAACAGCCTATCATCCTGGTTATCTTCCAGTAATCCAGGTTGGTAATGGTCGACGGCCATTGCTACTGCAAACCCGAATATCGGTTTGGCGGTGACAAGGGAGAGCCCGCTTGTTGAGGCCGAGTAAACTTCGATTCGGTCACCCTTGTTGACGGCTAGATAATGGAGTTCACCGGTTACTGTGAATACTTGCGCATCATACACTGCCTCGCCATTTTGAAGGATAGAGTGGTAAATACTTAACGGGGCCTTTTCCGTCTCCACAGACTCCACATCGTCAATGTCCATTTGACTCATGAGCAAAAGCCGGGGTCAACTCTACCCAAGGAATGAACGTTTTTGCAGCTACCGACCAGGAGGCCCTTCGTAACATTTTTGCCGCTCCTGAAAGTCAAGGGGGAGAAAGGATAGAGAGTGTGGGCGAGTTAGTTGCATACTTGTCGAATCCGTATGCCGACACTGTTTGTAAAGGCTTGGAAATATTTACGGGGACGATGAAGCCGGTTGCCTGGGATGCAGAAATACCGAGCCCTTTTTGTGTAATCATGAAACAGTACATGGAAGAGCACCCAGACCTTGCCCATTTCGTCAAGTTATTGGAAAGGGTGGAGAGGGAAGACTTTGAACGGATCGATTTGGCTTTGAACAGTGTCCGGTTACTGATTTATTTTTCAAGGCGAGAGCATCACTCGTCAACTAATAAGCTCTCTCAAACCGTCTTTAACATGAAGAAGACCTTGTTTCGCATAATGCACTCTGGAAACCATAACAATCTGGCTAGTGTTTTGGCTTTGTTGTCTGCATGTGCGGGGAGTAGGTCTGGCACAGACTCTGTCAAAGAAATGTTTGACTTTGGGATGAAGCCATTGGAAAAGATTCTCTTCATGACGAGGAAACTCTCGGATGGATCGGACCGTACAATGTACAGTTTGAGACAGGTTTACATTGATTTTGTGTTGACGTTGTTGTTGCATGGCTCGTACGAGACTCGCGACTCGATTGCCAAGATGCGCTTGTTGTTTGCCAACATTTTCAAATTGCTCCCCAAAGATCATCCAGTGTTTCGACGACACGTCTTGTACATACTGAAGCAAGTTATTGTGGACGAGCAGCACGGCTACGCCATGGCAGTGTCCGTATTCTCTGCTTTAAACTTGTACCAAGTCGTCCAAATCAACGAGTCGGAATCTGACAGTAACAAGTGGACTGATTACCTCCATGCCTTGACGACAAAACCGGGACAAGGTGTCTGTTTCGTGTCCGAAAGGGGAAACCCTCAGTTGTTGAAGAACAGAATCAACCTTGACTTGCTGTTCATGTTGAAGCCGACGGAAAGCGCCATGCAGCAGGACCTGGCCATAGCCATATTAAATGCTTGTCCAGACTGCATCATCCCGTATTTGGAGAAGCAAAAGATTGCAAATTTATTGGTTGAAGTGCAGGACAAGCAAAAGTGGACTGCGGGAATGGCCTTGCTCATTCGCATCTTTCAGATTGACACGGGTGCTGTGGATGTCGAGGATGTTGGATTTTTGAATGACTTTTCCCTCCTCAAACATTGCCCGACAAAGACGTCCCTGCAAAAGCATCTTTTGGTGAAAGATGATCCTGTGGTTGTCGTTTACACTGTGACGTTAATGTTCAATATGGCGTGTAGGGTTCGTAAGCTTTTAGAGCATTGTGAACGCAGCAATGCCGTATTGCAGGAAAGAGAGGATTTATTACGATTATTCACAAATAGTCTTCCCGATCACGCTACACTCTTTCAAGTGTTTGAAACGTGGAGACAAGCAACCGGTGAACTCGATGTATTAATCAAATCCAGACTAGCCCAATTCTTGGCCCATTACCTGCGCTTGTCTGGATCAAGTCTGGCCTCGTCAAAGTTGTCCAAAGCCGACTTGATTAATGACTTGAAGAATTCTGGTGAAAGCAGTGTGGGAGAGCTCGCCGTCGGATACATCAGTTTGGCGGTCGAATTACCAGGAGAAAAATGGACCTTTGATGACATTTCCTTTATTCCCCAAACTGTCTGTCTGAATTCCTTGTTCCTATTTCTTTTGTGTCGTTTTGGAAATGTCAAGGAAGATAAAAGATTACCCGCAATCGCCGAATGGGCCAATTCAAACAGGCAAGTATTTTTCAAGCTTTTAGAGGCAAAATCCACCTTTGATTTTGTTTCTTTGGGAATCGGTAAAGCAGAAGCGGATACTACTAGAACTGACAATCAACCGGCAAATCAGAGGAAAAAGAGAAAACAAGAGATGGTGTCAGAGTGGACAGTTCGCGGCATATTCACGTACTTTGGCCGCGATTATGTGCAACGGCTAGTGAACACTTTTTCTCTGGTCCCATTACCCGCTGACGACAACATCATGGACATTGAAGATATGGAGTCGGCCTCAATAGTACCATGGCTCCGCTTGATCGCCTCTGATTTAAACACCATTGACGCATCGTTTTGCGCCCTCCAACTGCCAATTGTGTTGGTGGGAACGGCCAGCGAAGATCCGAATGTACGTTCATGTTCGTATGCCCTCTTGGATCGAGTGTATCAGTTTGTCTGTGATGACGACGGCAAAGAGGGTGATGATATGACAGACCAGTCGAAGCCAGATTTTAATGTAGACACAAATAGTCAAAACGCCAATACCAGAAACTCGAATAATGAAAAGTTCAAGGAGAGGAGACAGGTGCGTTTCCTAGTGAAAGCCTTGAAAAACTCGACCGATGTTTACATGGAACAACAGCCGCTGGCGAGGGTTTTGTTTTGTGCGCACGTCACCCCGTATTTGGTCAGCAACCCGTCCAACCCTTTATACTTGATCATCAATGAAATGTTGACCAGGAGGCCATGGCTACCGCGCGCCGGTATCCCACATTTTGACGACTTTTTGTTGGATGATGATGATGGGAAGGGCCATGATAAGCGAGTCAGAATAGCCGCCTTTAAATTGTTAAAGCGAATTTGGACAGGGTGTCGCACGTGTGTTCTGCCCGACTGGCAGTTGACGCGTTTGTATCTGAACGACCTGTTATACCACGAAGGCTGACATTTACTTTTATTCTCGTTCTCGCTGTCATAAAGTACATAATAAACATATTCATTATTAAAGATAAAAGAGATTGTCTTGTGCCTTCCAATACCACTTTACTATCGTGGAGAGTAAAGAGGAACGAATAGCACTAGTATTTTGTTATAGGCTGCCATTGGCACCACCCCATGAGATACACACAGGGAGGCAACATTTGACTCGGGAAAATGATGGACAGCCGTCCAGGTACCCTGGTTGGTGAAAAATTTGCAATTTATAGACCGGGCACCCCGGTTTCTAATGGATCGACATTTATGGGATTGTCTTGTCTGATTGTACTATTGGTGCGCCGCATCGAGGTCAAGCGACGACGCCCTTCTAAATACAAAATACCCTCTTCATAGGTCTCCGGATAAACGTTGGGTGTCGTCTCTGCCGGTGCCTCAAAGGTCAAGTGAAAGGTGTTTGTCACTAGTCTGGATCTGTCCTTGATTGACAGAACGTGAGCGACCACTTGCACATGGACCCTTTTCATATCCTTTTTCGCCTCTTTTGCCTTTTCTGTACTAGTATGATTCAGTCCTTGACTCGAACCAAAGACTTGACTATCAAAACCATCATCCAAACCTACATGCACAATCATGGCTGTCAACTCCAGAATCGATCCAATGGGCACCGGATGGCAAAAGGCCAGCTCGTCGATCGCCAGAAAGACGGGAAGCTGCCCACAGTGAATGGCACTGCAGGCCGTCGCCAACTCAAAGGCCTCCCGCATCAGCGTCCCTCCAAACACTAAATCGTGCAAATTTTTCTCTTGTGGGTGGCAGATTCGGACCACCTTTGAGATTGTCTGGCTCATTCTAGATAGATTCGGTTTCGCCTTGTTTGAATCCCGCGATTGGAAAATGTCGTGCAGAAGGCGACTTTCTTCCGCTCCAGGGGGATTCTGCTTGCGAACTTGACGGGCCTTGCGGGCTTCCGCCAGTGATTGCCCGGCTCTGAAAATGGCACGTTCCCTATCAGACCCTAATTCGAGTGTATTAACCGGCATGGCCTGCTTTCCGTCCTTGCTCCTCGCCACCATGATGAACCGGGCCATGGCCATTTGTTTAAAGTTGGAAGCTGAAGCATCAGCACCAACACTATCAACGCCCCCGTCTACGCTCAGGCTAATCTCCATGGAGCTGTGTCCGACCCAGGTGACCATGGCTCTAATTCGCATGTTCTGATTGGCCGGAATGCCCAGGTGGCGCATTTCAATGCGGTCGACGGCGGCCGTCAAAATTGTCATTGGAAAGTCGGATTTGAAGGCAGGTTGGGAGCAGTGAAGGTATGCAACAGTCGCGGCCATTGCGTCCAGATCCTCCAACACCTTTCCCATCCGTACACCCCCATCCATGTCAATGTACATGGCCCGTAAGTCGGCGTCGTCCTTGAACGGCAACATGGCTTCGCAGTAAGAATCTGCCATGGCCTTTTTGATTGGAGTATATTGTTTATTGTTGTCAGTATTAGTCATGTCGGAAGGCCGTGGGTCTTTCATTCTGTCGTCCCATAATGTACGTATCAAGGTTGATCGTTCGGGATAGCGCACCCTCAACGGAATCACCGTCTTTCCCCTCCCAATCCGCACCAAACCGTCCGTCATAAAGTGTCGTTTGAGTGTGAGTAAACGATTTAAATTCATTTTTTATACATTTTTACTTTGTGTGACTTTGAATAGTGAGAAGGTGAATACTTAGAATACTATAGGACTGTGGGAGGCGCTCGGCTTGAAAGCATAATGGCCTGGAAGGCTAGCAGTCAATTCCAGAGGCTCCCTCTTTATATATATAAAATTTTTAGTATACTCATCTGGAAAAACTTCGGCAACGTGTTATCCGTCGATGGATGCAACGGGACGTCGTGGCAGTTGAGATTCTTTTTGATCGACTTGACCGGGGTCAGGTCCCTGGCTATTTATGGACTGGCAGGCCGACATGGTAAGGGTGTTGGAGTGTCAGGCCGAAGTGTACGAATATTTGATAGGGGAGAGGGAGGATGCACCCATTGAGGAATACCAGGATTGCATTGGCCGTATAAATGAATACTACACACAAACCTGTCGTCCCACTCATGACTGTCCAGTGTTTGACCCCAACCCGGGATTTAATCTTTTAAAGAGAATCGATGAGGCTATCAGTGCGCATGTTTCTTCCAGTCTATAGCTGTATACTCTAGTCTTTCATTTGTACATTAGCAACTATGGGACCTCTCACCCAATAACCGAATACAAACTAAAATAAATAAAAAACAATAAAAACGATGTCTACCCAATCGGCCGCCTTCAATATACACAAAACAGCCGTCGTCCGGGATTACGTGGTCGACCCGCGCTTAGAGTACAGGACAGTTTCGGGGGTGAACGGACCATTGGTCATCCTGGACAATGTAAAGTTTCCAAAGTACGCCGAGATTGTGAACCTGACCCTTTCGGATGGGACGGAAAGGAAGGGACAGGTCCTTGAGGTGTCCGGGAACAAGGCCGTCGTCCAAGTGTTCGAGGGGACCAGCGGGGTGGACGTGCGGGGGACGAGGGCCGAATTCACCGGGGACACTTTCAAACTGGCGGTCAGTGAGGACATGCTGGGACGGGTGTTTAATGGGTCGGGACGCCCGATCGGCAAGGGCCCGAGCATCCTGCCCGAAGACTATCTGGACATTCAGGGCCAGGTGATCAACCCGTCGATGCGCGTCTACCCGGAGGAGATGATCC
>ERZ1066134.970-NODE-970-length-10015-cov-7.643273_pt1 | contig 10015 bp, 5 predicted proteins | sample MGYA00382781_ERZ1066134 | MGnify/ENA primary metagenome ERZ1066134 (study PRJEB33369, sample SAMEA5778364) | biofilm metagenome | biome: Industrial cooling water; feature: Water cooling tower basin; material: Biofilm | place: United Arab Emirates | collected... | reverse complement strand
TCTATGGGGACATGTCTATTGACATTGGAGAGGAAGCACACCATTTCATGTCCACGTTCAGTAGAAATCTCAAAGACTTTTACAAGATGAAACAAAAGACAAAAGGCAGACTCGATCTAACTGCATTAAATGCCGCCGATGTGGAAATGCTGGGGAAATTTGAAAAATTTCAATCCGAAATTCACAATTCATTGTCATTGTTGAAATGCAAAGAAGCAATCTATTCTTTAGGCGCTCTGCTGCAGGAAACCTTGACCTTTAAACCGACAAATCAACGTGTCGTCAAGCAAATCTTTGCGTTTGTCCAAAGGCTGATCAAGTCATTTGGACTGGATGATTTCGTCTTTGAGCAATCAAAACGGGTCGTTTTGCGCAAGGCACAATTGAAGGGTTTGCTCAAGGACTTGCAAGAGATTCAAGGATGGATATTCTCCGAGGTCAACGGAGAGGAAAGCCGTCCGAAATGCTATCTTGCGGTTGCACTGCACATGGAGGACCACTTTAAATCCATGAACATTGACATTCAAAACGGGGAAATGAAGGGCGAACTACAGTATAAATTTAGAAATTGCTGGCTGCCCGACTTTTTCCGCAGCAATTTCGAGATGAGTGTGTGGCGACATGGGGAGAAGCATGTGGTTGCGCGGGCCCCCGGATGGTCCATGAAGGACCTTATCAAAAATCGTTCTTTGGAAAATGTACCCGAGGAACTCCAAAATCTCTCCTTCCATGAACTTGTCGAAGAGAAGCGAAAATACAAGTGATGGATATTTTAGCCCAAGGTTTGCCTTTAAATTGCCCAGCTTTGCATCAATAAACTGCTCATTCATGAGTACAGATTCAAAAGTTGTTCCATTTTACTAAATGAAGCCGGGGTGCAACCCCGAGAGAATTAAAAAAAGTAAAATTGAGGCAATTCAGCAGATTCACCGGGACACACTACACGCCATGTGAGGATACCAGTAAGGGGGCATTTATTTGTGGCAGGGATTGAAAGAATCCTCGATTCAGTCGGCCGAAACTGATGCGTGAGAAATACCCCCAGAGACCCCCAATGCATGTTCGGTCATGGCTTCTCCAGTAACCGAGATTTTACTTATTAGCTAGTCCACCGGCGTTAAAAATCGCGATCTTCCTCATCTCGGGGTCTTTTTTGTGATTTTTCCGGCTCTAGCATCCGGTGATCTTGACTTTCCAATTCGGGGATTGTGTAGACGTTGTGGCGGACGGTACACTCGGCTACGAAGGCCATGACGTGCCCGTTGTCTCTAAATGTCATCATCGTTCCTTCCAACTATCGACTCACCGAGGTAGCGGTTTTACTAGCTATTGTTGACTCGCGAAATGCAAAATACACTGACGAGATGAAATGGAGAATGACAGTCAATTGTGTGGACGACCCCGGGTTCATGGCGTTTTGAAGTGGATTGCGAGCGGCGCAAGACGGTGTCCATACCTTCAGGGAGGTCATTAACAAACTGGAGGCCTCGGCGACTGATCAAGCGACCGTGGCGTTCGCGGTTAGACGCGGTACGCAGGACTCGAGCAGCGCTGAAGAAGGATCAAAGTGCACCCAGTGCCACAAAACGGGGCACAGGTGGTTCCAGTGTCTCAATTCCTTCTTTCGATTTCCGCATTCCTCGGCCGTTTATGTGTACCTCCATCCCGCTATTTGCCAGCTGTCCGATGGATATCAACCTCGACTTCAAGTCGGGTACCCAGTATACCTCGATTATATCGTTCCCCAATTTCATATTCCCCGTATCCATCACAAGTTTTCGCCAGTTGTCAAAATGTCTATGTCGGCCTTTTCGGCCCGATTTGTGACAGAGTGCACCTTGGAATTTCCTCGGACGACACGGAGCTAACCCCGTGGACGGCCAACATCCTTCGCCGACCGCGAGCATTACATGAGTACCATTAACGCACTCTGCCACCGCTTGTGTCAACTTGGAAAACAAGTGGATGACGCCACGAAGCTAAATATTCTTTTGGACAGCCTCGGCGAGTCCTACCAAGTGTTCAAAATCAGCACCCTGAAAATGCGTCCTAGACCTCGGGGACCGAGAAGAAAAGCAGAATGGTGCGCGTCATTATAACAAGCGCTCTTGAAAGATCCCTCCGAGACAAAGTTGGGTACCTCACCGCAGCAAGTCAAGTTTGGGTGTATTTAGAGGAACGGTTCAAGACAAGCAACAATGCAGTCGAACATGAAACAACGCGCATGGTATACGCGATCAGACTCTGCGATTACCCTGATCGTAGGACATATGTATGTACATCACAACGATCAACGCCCTTTGCCATTGCCTGCACCAGCTAGGGAAACAATTAGACGACGCCTCAAAGCTAAACATTTTTCTGGATGGTCTATGCGAACACTACCAAGTGTTCAAAATTAGCACACTTCAAATGCGCCCCAGACCTGGGTTTGAAGACTCGGCGAACCTTCTGCTCCAGTAACCAGACGAGGGGACATCAAAACCGCAAGTAATGGCCGCCAGGCTCAAACAATACAACAGCAACTCAACCAACGACATTCTTCAGGGCATTTCCCTCACAACTGCACAAGCGGACAACGCTGTAAGTACTGCGGCGAAGAAGGACACTATCACCTAAAATGCCCAAAAGCCACATGCTTCATCTGCCAAAAAACTGGCCACACCGAGGAATAGTGTCCCGAGTGGGCCTTCCAGAAATGCCCGAACTTCAATGTCTCGGCGACCGTTGATGCGCGTTTCGACGTCAATGGATCTGAGATGGTAAATCTGGTGTTTACGTCGACCACAGTCAATGCATACTGCCATTTTTTGACTTTGGTCCGTCATCAAGACAGCCTTATTCATCATCAGCAGGGGAGCCAGTTCTAGGGGCGATAAACCGAATAGTTTCTCTATCACATTTCCAAGTTTTTATGCGACGTACTCGGCCGACTTGATTTTTCGTCGATTCCGTCGAGTAGCGCCCCGTTTTGACTGGCGGATTCTTAGTGGGGTATGTCTCCTCCTCTCCAAGGGTGACGCAGGAATCGCGGTTGCAACAGGGACAAACTCTTCATATGGACGACTGGCAGTGCGGTGTATTGTATGTGTTAGGAAAGTTGATTGTGCGAGAAAACGTACCGTCAACTTACTTTTCCAATTAGTTTCCATTTTTGTCTTTTACTATTTGCAAAAATTTAGTGCAGAGCTTTTGAAAATTGACCCCTGTGAAAATGGGTGCTCTTGAGAGGATGCGGTGGCTAGCGTTTTCCAGGCTGCCTCCCATAACGGAGTGTCTCGCTTCAATCCAATTAGTTGAGTTTTCTTGTTGTTGAGAACTCAAAGCGGGGTTGTACCCCGGCTTAATGTAATTTAACAATTTTGTTAGTGTGGAACCCCAGTCCACTTCAAATTGTGGCGGGAATTAACCTCAGAGGAGTTTTAATTAAAACAGAGTGTCATCGACCTGTGTCGACCACTCAATGTCGACACCCTCTCTAGGTGTGTCCCATCTCTCCACACTTTCGGCACTTGATTTTAGGGCACCAGTACCATTTGTGGTCGGCCGCGGAGGCTCTTTTCGAGGCTAAAGGTTCGAGCAAGGTAAATTTTGTGTTCACATCGACCACGGTGAGGACATACGACCGACGTTTGAATAGGGGTAGCGCGATAAGGTAAGTACATCTGCACGTGGTGAAAGGGTGCATCTGACGATACCGGTTGTAAAGGCATGGGTCTTTTGTCAACGTTGTCGAATGAGGCGCAAGTCTGGCGCGAGCGAACGCGGTATCACAGAACGATGCCCCAGTGGATCTCCGTTCAACACTGTTGCAACATATATCAAGCGGGCTGAAATGGTCCTTGACGCTGAGTGTGCCCCATTTCCCCGCACATTCGATATTTGATTTTTGGGCACCGGTACCACTTGGTCGGCGGTTGGGCAATGTTTGCAAGTCCTGTCCTGTTTCACCCGGAACGCCGCTCTTGATTCCGGTCCCTCGTCTTCCGCCTGGCGGAGTCTCTCAATAACAGCATTGAAATTGGTCGTGTTTCTGGGTGATGTCATCAAACCATTCTTGAGACTGATGTGAGAGTTGTTCCGTAAGCCCGACACTACCAATCTCCATTTGATCTCCTCTTGAAAAATGAAATCTCTCGCTTCCAGCTCTGCCAAGAATATCCTCCTTGTGGTCGATATAAGTCGACAGCTTATCAAAAATTTCTGAAGTTCCATCAGTAGGTCCGCTATCTTTTGTTCGTCTGCCTTTGCATACACTTGGTCGAGTTCAGCCAACATTCCCCGGACGTTGCCCAGGTGCTTGCTATACCTGGGCTGGAGTGAGGGAGCAAGCCCGTCCCATGCCTTCATGGCGGCGGTCTGGTTCATCCTCATCCAGGCTGTCGGATCGTCTGGGTATCTGTTCTTGGCGACTGACTCTCCCTCTTGCATCAAAGTGTGGTCAAGGCCGCAAATTGACAGTGTGGAGGTTAGGACCCTTCTCCACGACCTGTAACCCTGTTCGGCGAACTTTGTCTCGATCGTTTTGGTAGTCGGTTTGTCATTGTCCGCGAATTCTTCAGCGACCGGCTGGGGATACGTTGGTCTTTGGTGAACACAACGTATCCCCCACCTCCATACCAAATCAGGACACCCTCGTCTGCCGTCGGAGTGAACTTCGAGTCACGTTTACTGAGTGGTTTTCTCACAAACACCTGGCAGCCAAAGGTGCGAACATGTTTGATCGAAGGTGGTTTGCCGCACCACACCTCGTATGGTGTTGAAGTCGCGGACAGTAGTACAAATTGAGACTCTTACCTCATACTGTATGTTCCATCATAAGAAACTGCGTCCATGTTGGCCGAAGGCGGGTTCCCCAAATAGTCGAGACGTCTTGCTGTAGACACAGTCTCTCGAGGATTCTCTCATTTATCGTATTTGTTATGATACGATACGCTTTTGCCTTAGCAATCTTCATATTGGGTGGATCTGCAGCTGAGACTCTAAAAGAAATAGGAGTTGAAGAAAAATGCGTGAAACTGTACAGTGATAATATGGCTGGTATAAGAGCCATAAGGATACCATGAAATGCAAGTACAACAAACACATTGGCGTGAAATACTACTCAATGCGAAGAGCCACATCAGAAAATGAACTCATAGTCGACCACGTAAAGAGCGCGGATAATCGAGCGGACATCTTCACTAAAGCATTGAATAAGACCAAACACAATATTGCGATCGGACTGCTAGGAATTATACTTAGGCACTTTCAGATGATCGGATGGCAAGGGGGAGTTTTGCCAAATCTGTCAGATACGCGGCATCCTCGAATGCGCGGGCCGTATTCACAATTTGATCGAATGTGAGGTCTTTGAGCACCTTGTGGGCCAGGACGCTTCGGCGGAGGTCTTCTGACAGGCATGTCAAGAACTTTTGCACCACCAGAGAGTCGTTACAGCTTTTATGTATGTGCCTTGCAGCAGAGGTTCTGAAGGCGTTGGGCACACGATTCGATATTTTCAGAGGGCATGCGTGTAAAGCTCAGGAGATCCTGCTCAGCTCGTGCCGTTGCGACGGGGGAGATCAGGAATGAAAGGAATCCACTTTTTATCAGGGGCCCTGGCGCAGGTCGGGAAAAGTTTGTATACATCTGTAATAGTCAATCACTATTCCGGCTTCGATATAAGTAGCTCAGGCTTAGACTTTGTCCGTGACCATCTTGAGCAGGTTTGGAATACTTGGCTTCGTATAACACCAGCTGGTCACCGTCCATGGTTGCGAAATCGAAGCCTGGCCCTGCTCCGAATTCATCAAGACAATACATAAGACTCGGAATCGATAACAGCGGAATCGATGTCCCACATGGAAAGACAAGCTGGGCCTTGCGTTTTCCGATTAGTTTCCTTTTTTGTCTTTTACTTGCACAATTACTTTTTAGGGCTTTTGAAGGTCATGCAGTCGATTTGTAACATTTACTCAAAAAAGAACACGAAAAACGCACAAAAAATAAATAAATAGGATCACATTCCAAACCATCGCTGGCAAAAGTCAAAGGCTGCGTCATACCCGGCCGCTCTTTCGTCACATCCACTCCCGACTCCCGTAATCCATAAATTGCCAGTCCACATGGGCAGATGAGCCACCACTTCGTTCCGGTCTTGGTCGTAAATGTAGATATAACGGGGAGTCCTTCCTGTCATGTCGAGGAAAATTTCGTGGGCAATCATTCTCGGCTTGCACTTCCACAGGGGTGGGTCGCCCTTTAGAGCTTCGGGGGCAGCGCTTAACCTAAATTTCCGATCAATAATCGACTTTTCCTTGGGTTCGCTCGGCGCCGCATCTTGAGCTCGCAATTTTTCCTCCATGTGCGCAATGGATGCAGCCGCTAGTTTGATCGCTTCCGTCTTGCTGAATGCGACTCCGTAACTCACATAATTTTTATCCTTCAATGTGATGCTCAGGGTCACCCAAACCCGTCCATACATTTCGATGGCTTGGACCACCTTGCTCGGCTGACGGGTGTGCATTATGGAAATGGCGTCTACGTAAGCCTTTACATTCGAGAACCATGGCTGCATTCGGTCGTGGTCGGTAAAGGAGGCCTTGTAGTTTTTGTTATCCTTTGGGAATACCAGTGTTTCTACGTTGCACTGCTGCTTTTGCATCAAGGGGACGAGTTTTTTGTGAAGAGCGGTTACTGCAGCTCTCTCGGCTGCTTGAATAGAGGTTGCCTCTCCTGATCCGACCATGGTAGCGTCTCCCTCTACATTCAAGGTGACTTTATATTTTGGGGGGCTGACTGACAAGCATTCAATTTTTTTGGTTGGGTAGCGGTTGCGGGTCTTGCCACACCAGGTATAAACCTTGTTGGCAATGACGCTGTTTGAATCTTCTTTCACGGCAGTGGTCATGACAGTTAATTAAGGAAATCGCAGGGGTTTCGATGGCTGCACTATGCTCATGCTTGTGTTCCCGTGTATTCAATGAGATCATTGCCACCCATGATACTATGGCTGTTGGTGCATAAACGGACAGCGCTTCATGTTTGGTGTCTTGTTTCCCTTTTCTAATTACTACTTAGAGTATACTGAAATTCTTTACTGACAAGTTGCCGAGTAATTGCTTCATGTAACTGTACTGTATAAAAACGAAATTGCTCATATCACATTTGATACCAGCACTGACAAAAATTATAGGCCGCATTGAAAGATGCAGTCTCCTTGTTGGGCCCTTCGCCGTAACCCGTATAATTATATCCTTGATAGTACATGTACAACTCCACCGCATAAGCTTCGTACTGACCCTGAATGTACCGGTAATGGGGAGTCTTTCCGACATAGTCGAGGAAGATTTGGTGGACTACAGATCGTGGTTTGGTTGTCCAATACGAGGGTGGCTGCTTTTTAACCTCTTCCTTCTCCTCCTTCTCTTCTTCAGATGAACTTTCCCACAAATAATCCTGGTATTTCTGCTCCATCCAATATTGGTAAAAATTTCGTTCGTATTCTTCTTCGCTGTCATATTCGCTTTCATATTCATCTTCATCCTCGTTGTATTCATCATCAAAACCGTGCTCCTTGTCAAAGGCGGCTACTTTTGCTTCGTCAACCTTGACATCAATTGCATACAAGTCTAGTTGTCTGGCAATTGCGATCGCTGCAAATTTGGTCGCTTCCGTCTTGCTCGAGCCGACGCCATGACCATCGATGCATCGGTCGGGCAGCTCTATTTCCAAGCCCACATAAAACTGGCCATCCCTCTCACACGATTCGATCACCTTGGCAGGCTTTTGAGTGGCCATGATGGCTAACGAATCGACAAACGCCTTTACATTTGGGTACCAAGGTCGCTGGCGGTCTTCGTCGAGGGCGCAGGCAAGGTAAAAAGTGCCATATCTGCAATGCATTATAGTGGTGTTTTCTTTTGCCATCAAGGGAGCGAGTTTTTTATGCAAAGCGGCAACTGCAGCTCTCTCTGCTACTTGAATTGAGGTCGCCTCTCCTGATCCGACCATCGCTGCTTCTCCCTCTACATTCAAAGTGACTTTATATTTTGGTGGGTTAACTGACAAGCATTCAATTTTTTTGGTGGGGTAACGGTTGCGAGTCTTACCGCACCAGGTGTACACTTTATTGGCAATGCCGTTGGGTGAATCTTCCTCCTTTACGACAGTTATCATCTTTTCAAGATAAATTAAAAGATGGAGACAGGGGTCAATATTGAATGTCGTTTAAATGCACTAATGACGCATAAAGCATAAAATTTTGAAACCCCTGTCGCACTAAAACCAATCAACACTGGCATGGAAGACTCGCTCTTCTGGGTCCACTTTCACAAAGATGGTCAAGATCAATCGGTGACGGAGCGGGCTTGTCATTTGGTGTCGGTGGAGGCGCGTGCACGGATATTACGTCAGTATCATGGCCAGGACGTGACCATCATTCACTATATCGAGTGCACTGGCTCCACTGCTGTTATCGATTGGAAGAAGCAGTTTCGTTTGGGACGGCCTCTTTTCAAACGCCTGAAGGAACGGTTGTATCGATTCAATGCGCGATTTTGCCATTTAAAAGGTCCTTATGAAGAATGGGCAGAGAGGATTGAAGAGATGGATGGATCAAATGATGAAAAGATGAAAGTTCTCGTCAAAGCAGCCAGTCATTTGCACAAGGAGAAGCGGGTGAAGAATCGCAACTCATGGGATAGCGACGAGCTCATTGACAGTTTTAAGGAAATTTTAGAGTTTACCGATATGCTGGATGGTAATCGCTCCCGATGCCTGCTTGACAGTGCGCAAATGTCCATTTTGGGTTTGCACAATGCCAAGATTGTTAATGTGATTCCGGAAGACTATGAAGACTTGCTCCATAGACTGCAATCTGCAAACATGGTTTACACCAACGATTCTGTCGCTTACTTTAAAACGGACCTGCATGTCCATAATAATTACCGACTTTTAAACAATGACTCACCGTATGCGCCCTCTACGAACGATCTTGTCATCAAGTCTGGACGGGAATTTGTAAAAGAAAACATGATTGCCATAATGGCAACTCTGATGCTCTGTGCGCCAGTCAACGCCGGCATTGGATTGCCAAAGAGTGTGCTGGTTTTAGACAGTGAGTTGTATTCGGAAAAGTCAAAGAATCCAGTCGAAGCAGCATCTTTAAAACAGCTTGTCGAACAAATGTCCGTGTGTGACATGCGTTTGGCATGCTTATTCAGTGGTAATTTCACCGTTGACTTTTGCGACCCAGACTTGAAAAATTTTGTCTCTGATTTGAAACAAGCCTTGGGCTCCTTTTACAAGAAAAGGAATGTTCTAAAGAAAAAGGGCTGTGAGTTGTCTTTGAATGTTGATGCTTGTGATATTGAAACGCTGCGCATTTTGAAAGAAGGTAAAAATTCGATTGACGCGTCTTTAAAGAACTGGAACACTAAACAAGCAATCATTGATTTCCACTTGCTCGTCAAACATGCCTTGGACTGCAATTTGGAAAATCAATTGGTTTTGGACAAGTGGACGCGTTTTTTGAAACGGATGATACGGTCGTTTGGGTTGGAGGATTACGTGATTACCGAGTCCCGAGCCGTCGTGTTGAAAAAGAAAGATTTGCGAGGATTTGTGAAGAGTTTGAAAAACCTGCAATGGCGCATCCTTAGCGAGGTGAACGGGGGCGGATGCCGTCCAAAAGATTTCCTCTGGATCGCCTTGGACATGAAGGATGACATCGGCATGGGCATCCAAATTGAAAATCGCGAGCCCACCAAAGAGGAAAAGCAAAAATATCCAAAGCTGCCCGACTATTTGGACAGTAACGTCTCCATGAACATTCAACGGCACGGACGTAAATTTGAGATTATCAAGTGTCGGGCCAAGTCGCTGCGATCGATCCAAAAAGAGTACCAGTAGTATGTGTTTGTGATTCGGTGTCGAGTGGATCTGCCTTCATCACCGAATACGTACAGTAAAAAGGTTATTCTTTATTCACAAAGGAGATTTCGTGGTAGAGGGAGCCTTTCAGGGTCCGCTT
>ERZ1066134.965-NODE-965-length-10056-cov-6.294671_pt1 | contig 10056 bp, 8 predicted proteins | sample MGYA00382781_ERZ1066134 | MGnify/ENA primary metagenome ERZ1066134 (study PRJEB33369, sample SAMEA5778364) | biofilm metagenome | biome: Industrial cooling water; feature: Water cooling tower basin; material: Biofilm | place: United Arab Emirates | collected... | reverse complement strand
GTCGAGGTGTCGCATGCCGATTTGGCGCGGCCGAGCGCTTTGCGATACGCCGCCTGATTAGTGGCGCTTAACGCGGCATAGCCACGCTCCCAGTCGACGCCGGTCAGCGTTTGCAGCGCCGCGGCCGTTTGTTGATCCTGCAGCAGAGCGTTTGCGGAGTAGATCCGGTAGTACGCCACTGTCGGGCTCGCACCGCCGCTGCGCTGCTCGGAGAGGGTCAGCAATTCAGCGAAATGCTGCCGCGCCGACGCCCACTCTCCGGCGCGTTGTTTGGCGATCGCGAGATTGAACAGCATGCGCAGCGTGTTGGGCGCATCGCGGCCGACGGCGCGGCTGCTGGCCGTGTGCGCGCGGGCAAATGCAGTCAGCGCATCGTCGTCGCGGCCCAGCGACCCCAGCGCCTGTCCGAGCGTGTTGTAGACATAAGCAGCTTCGGCGGTCTCGGCACCGAAGATGTGTTCGACATCGTGCAGCAGCGATTGCGCTTCGCCAACAGCTTCGCTCGCGCGTTTTGCCCCGAGCAGTGCGATCAGGCGTCGCATCCGGGTCAGGACGATTTGCGGGTGGTTGGCTGCCAGTTGCGCCTGCTGCCATTGCAGTGTGTTCTCGATGTCGCTCAGTTCGCCGTCGATATCGCCTGACTTTCCGCGCGCATCCGCCAGCGCGTGGCGCGTGACGATGGCCAGTTCGTCGCTGGCCGATCGATGCCTGAGCCTGCGTTCAGCCGATTCGAGCATGGCGATCGATCGGGGCAGATCGCCGGCCAACGCCCAAAGGCGGCCTTGGGCGCTGCGCCACGCGGGATCCTCCTGATGCTCGGCCGCCAGGCCATCGAGAATGCTTTGCGCGCGCTTCAATTCGCGAGCTCCCATCAGCGCGCGAACGTGCAGTAAGGCGAGTGTCGGCTCCGACTCGATTCGGCCTGTCTGGCGCGCTGCATCGCGTGCGCGCTCCAGCAGCGACGACGCCTGCTGGTTAAGCCCCAGCGATAGATCGACGCTGGCGATGGTCTGCGCCAGCGTGGCGAACAGCTCAGGCTGCTCCTCGGCGATCGGTTCCAGCTCGCGACGTGCCGACTCAAGAATCTGTCGCGCCGTGATGTCGGCGCCGGCGGCGCGGATCGGATCGGCGCCGGTAAACGCATCGCGCATGATGGCCAACGCGCGTTGCGCAACGTCGCGCTGCAGGCGCAGGTCTCGATTCTGTTGCCAAAGCGCGACGGCAGCCGCGGATAGGGCCAGCATCGAGGCGCCCGCGATGCCAACAGCGACGCGATGGCGCGCAATAAACTTGCGCAATCGATACCAGCGATGACCGCCGCGCGCGCGAACCGGCATGCCGTCCTGCCAAGCCTGCAAATCGTCGATCAATTGCGCGACCGTCTGGTAGCGCTCGTCAGGCGATTTGCGCAGGCATTTCTGGACGATGCCATCGAGATCGCCGCGCAGCGCCCGTTGGGTTTCGCGTCGCTCGGCGCGTGAGCTGGGTGCCGGTGCCGCGACGCTCGCAATCAGCCGGTCGATCTCGCCGAAGCTGAGTCCGTCGAAATCGAACGGCGCGCGTTCGGCCAGGACCTCAAACAGCAGCACGCCGAGCGCGTACACGTCGGTGCCGACGCTGGCCGCAGCGCCGCGGATCTGCTCAGGCGCGGCATAACGCGGCGAGAAAAAGCGTTGCGCTGTGCCAGTGTCGTTCATGGCATCGGCGTCGAGGCGCTTGGCAATGCCGAAGTCCAGCAGCTTTGGATAACCCTCCTCACCGATCAGGACGTTTCCAGGCTTCAGATCGCGATGGACGATCAAATGCCGATGCGCATGCGCCACCGCTTGAGCGATGCGGATCATCAACTGCACGCGCTCGCGCAGAGACGGCCGGCGCTCGCTGCAGTAGCGGTCGAGCGGCAGCCCCGAGACGTATTCCATAACGAAGTACGGCGTGCCGTCGGGCAGCGAATTGGCGTCGAGCAGGCGCGCGATGTAGGGATGGTCGAGCGCCGCGAGGGCCTTGCGCTCGAGATCGAATCGCTGCCGATACAAGGCATCGTACTCGCCGCGCCGCACGATCTTGATTGCCACTTGTTGCTGTGGCTCATCGCGTTCGCCGCGGAACACCACACCCATGCCACCTTGGCCGAGCGGCTCGCAAACGCGAAACGGGCCGATCATGTCGCCGGGCCGAATCGCCGCGCCGGAGATCGCTGCCGCCCACTGGCCGATGTCGATCCGCGGCGTCACGCTGTCCATGCCATCGAGCCGGGCATCGACGCGCAACAGTGCTTCCAATTGGGCGCGTAGTGCCTGGTCGGAAACCCCGGCCAGATATGCCGCGCGCTCGCCCGGCGGCAGCGCCAGCGCCGCCTCGAATTGCTCCATCAGACTCATCAGCTTTGGCCTTCGGTATCGGCGCCGAGTCGATGACCGAGCCAGGCGCGCGCGAAGCGCCATTGGCGGCCTACTGTTGCCACCGAGCTGCCCATCGCCAAGGCGATTTCGTCGGTGTTGAGGCCAGAGAAGAACTTCAACTCAACTACGCGTGCGGCCACTGGATCGACCGCCTCGAACTCGGCAAGCGCTTGATCGACGGCGATCCAGTCCACGGATTCGTCAATCGTAGGTTGCTCGCGCTCGGTGATCTCATCGAGCCGGACAAAAGGAATGCGCCCGCCGCGCTTGTCGCGCCCGCGCATTCGCAGGTAATCGACGACGACACGACGTATCACCGTGGCGGCGATCGCGAAGAAGTGCTCGCGACTTTGCCAATTGACGCCTTGCTGTTCCGCGAGGCGCTCGTAAGCTTCGTGGGCCAACTCCGTGCTCCGCAGCGTCAAAGCACCGCCGTTGCGGCGCGCCTGAGCGCGCGCCAGCTCAATCAGTGTCGGGTAAGCGAGGTCCATCAACGCCGCTTCCACGGAGCGGTCGCCAGCGCGCCAACGCTGCAGCAAGTCTGTGATCATGCGAATCTCAGTAGGACAGGATCGAAATTCTACTTCTCTACAATGGGCTAAAAGAATCTTGAGTCGAGCAATGCTTCCAATCGCAGGCCTCAGGCATGACGCCGATCGCGGCGTAGGGGACCTCGGGCCATGAGCATCATGCAGGCATGGACTGAAGCCTGGCCGGCTGCGCTGAATGCATGGTCTCGTTACACCCGACTTAAGTTCCCGCGCCTTTGCAATTATCGAATCGATGCTGCGCGCGAAGGTCTGGCCGGGAGCTTCGCGATGATCCGATTGGTCGATCAGACGGTGGTCATCGATCTGGAAGAGATCCAGCGGCTCGGTATCGGCGATTACGCAGTAGAAATTCTGGCGCACGAGATCGGCCATCACGTGTATGCGCCGGCCTCGGTCACCGAGCACGCGCGCTCGCTGGCACGCATGCGTCGCGCGCTGCCGACGCTGGAGGGCCAGGCGCCGATGGTGTGCAACCTGTACACCGATTTGCTGATCAACGATCGCCTGCAGCGCAGCGCTGGACTGCGCATGTCCGAACTGATGTGCCAGTTGGCGCATCGGTCGGCGCCATCCAGCACATTGTGGCAGTTCTATCAACGCACCTACGAGTTGCTGTGGTCATTGAGCAGCGGCGATCTGGTGGCGCCGGTCGCGCACGCGACCTTGGAAGGCGATGCCCGCCTCGCAGCGCGGCTGGTGCGCCACTACAGCCAGCACTGGCTGGATGGCGTGGGGCGGTATGGCACGTTGGCGCTCGCCTATCTGCTCGAATCCAAGGACGCCGCGACGATGTTCAACTGGCACGACACCCGCGACGCGGGGCAGGGCGGAGAACCTGAAGGCCTGACCGAGATCGATGCGGGGGAGCTCGATGGCATTGTCCATCCGGCATTCGATGAGGAGCTGTCGGGGGTACGCGGCGATCAAAGCGGCGACGCGGCGGCCAGCAGCGTCGCACAGCCCGCCGGTCGCGGCCAACTGCGCACGCCATACGATTACGGCGAAATCCTTCGGCTTGCGGGATTGAAGCTATCGCCGGAGCAAATTGCGATTCGCTATTACGAGGAGCGCGCTCGACCCTATCTGGTGCCGTTTCCGGTCAAATGTCTGCCGGAGTCGGTCGAACCGTTGTTGGAGGGTACTGAGCCTTGGGAGATGGGCGATCCGATCAGCGAGATCGACTGGCGCGAATCGCTGCTCAAGTCGCCCACGCTGATTCCGGGCCTGACCACGGTCAAGCGCGTTTATGGCACGGTGCAAGGCCACCAGTTCAGCGCGCAACCAATCGACCTTGATTTGTACGTCGACAGCTCAGGGTCGATGCCAGATCCGCGCGTCGGCATCTCCTGGCCGGCACTTGCTGGGGCGGTGATTTGCTTGTCCGCCATCCGCGCCGGTGCACGGGTGGCGGTACATCTCTGGAGCGACAAGAAAAGCGTGACCAGCACCGATGGCTTTGTGCGCGACGCACGCGAGTGCCTGCGCGTGCTGGTGGGCTACTACGGCGGCGGTACCCAGTTTCCGTTGCCCTTGTTGCGCGATTTGCATGCCGGCCGCAAGAAGCACCAACGGCGCACGCACATTCTGGTGGTGTCGGACGACGGCGCCTCGACAATGTTCGATAGTCCCGACGAAAAGGGGACGAGCGGGCTCGAGCTTTGCCGGCAGGCGCTGATCGACGCCGGCGGCGGCGGCACGCTGGCGCTGAACTTGCCGGATGGGTGGGAGAAGCGCGACTGGGATGCGCTGAAATGGATCAGGCGTGCGCGCGATGAGCAGGGCTGGCTGGTCGCAGCCGTTGCGAGTCTTGAGGACTTGCTGGCTTTCGCGCGCGAATTCGCGCGGCGGCACTATCAGCCGACCGACGCAGCGCAGTCGCAGTCGCAGTCGCAGTCATGATCGTCATGTGGCGCATCGACACCCATTGCAATCTGGCCTGCGGCTTTTGCGCGTTCGATCGCCGACTGCCCTTGCCGCGCGTTCGAGTGTCAGAGGACACGGCGTTGCAGACCATCGATCGCCTCGCGGCGGTTGGGACGCCGGTGCATTTGAGCTGGCTGGGCGGGGAGCCGACCTTGTGGCCGCCGTTGGCGCAGGTCAGCGCCTATGCCAAATCGCGCGGTTTGCGGGTCAGTCTGACGACCAACGGCACGCGCATGGTGGCGATGCGCGAAGTGCTGTTATCGCTCGACGAAGTGACCATCAGCCTCGACTTGCCAGATGCCGGACACGACCTGCTTCGCGGCTGGTCGGGCGGCAGCAGGCGCGTGCTCGATGGCATCGCTGCGCTGGCCCGTCAGCGCGTTAATACGCTGCTGCGCGCGAATGTGGTGCTGATGCGCAGCACGATCGCTGCGTTTCCTGCACTGTGCCGAGCGCTGGCTGCGGCCGGCATCGATGAGATCACCTTCAACGCGCTTGGCGGCCGCGATCGTCCCGAGTTTCACGCCAGCGAGAGCTTATTGCCCGCGCAGTTAACGGCATTCGCCGCAGCGCTGCCACACTGTCGCGAGGAGATTGAGCGCGCCGGCGCGCGGCTGATCGGCACCGACGCTTACGTGCGCCGTCTGATCAATGCGGCTGCCGGCATCCCCCAGCCGATCAGTGACTGCGGGCCGGGTCGCGATCTGGTGTTCATCGATGAGTATGGCCGGATGGCGCCGTGCGCCTACACCGCCGACACGTACGGCTTGCCGTTGCACGCGCTCGAAACCCAGAGCGCACTGGCCGAATACTGGACAGCTGCGCAACGCGAGCGGCGCAGCGCCGCGTGCGAGGATTGCCCGAGTACACAGCTTGCAGGTAAGTTTGCGTTTTCTTGAGTGGCGCGCATGGACATTGAAGGCCCACCATTGCCGCTTCTGACGCGTCGCCTCGCCGATGCGCCCGCGGATTTTCTGGCTGCGCCGCGGATCGGTGCGGCGGGTGTGGTGCATGTCGACGCGGTCGCGCGCGATGTGCTCGCTTCGCGCGGCATCGAGGTGCCGATCGGCGCACTCGCGGCGCTCGCCAGCCCCGCATCGCCGCGCGAGCAACCCGGCTTGGCGTTACTGATGTGCTGGCTGCTGGCAATGCCGCAGCTGCAATGGCCGAACGATCCGCGCGCGCTGCTCGATTTGCTGCTGGCGCGCACTAAAGAATTGGCGGCGCACCTGAGCGCCCAGCAGATCGTTGCCGACGACGAGCGCCGCGAGGAGCTGGTGCGCTTGACGCTGCAAGGTTTAGGTCAGCGACCCGCAGGCGAAGCGTTGGCGCATGCGCGCGACCGTTGGCTCGCCGTGAGCACGCTGGAACGAGCGAGGTTGATCCATGCCAGCCGCGCCGCCGAAGAACGCGCGCGAGCGATTCGCGAGGCGCTCGCGCGCAAAGCCGCGGAGGAGTCCGCTGACAAGTGGTCGCGGGAGTGAGGCAGTTGGTTGTTGGTTCTTGGTTCCTGGTTCTTGGTCGGCGGTCACTGGTCCATCGCGTCGCCCCCGATTGAATTCGAGAATCACCAACCAACAACCACAACCAACAACCAACAACCAACAACCAACAACCAACAACCAACAACCAGCAACCAACAAATCGCTAAGGCGTCCACAACTCACTGCCGCCATCGGCGGTCGGAAAACTGATCCATTCGAGATCGCCGTTGACATAGCGCATCCGAGCGCCGTGCCGGTCCTGGCCGCTCAGCGATACGTCGAACCTGAAGTCGACCAGAAACTGCAGGCCGTCCCGCCACCGCATTCGCAGGCCCGCGAAGCCGACATGGCTATCGAGCCACTGCACACCCCGTGCCTGACAAGCTTTCATGCCCACCAGCGTGGCCTTTTCCGCCAAACCGCGCAGCGCGAGCCAGGCCATAGCTGCAGTGGCCAACAAGGTTAGCAAAGTCAACGTCCACCAAGCGCTCATCGCTAATCCTCGGATGAAGTAGGCCCTGATGCTGCCAAGTTCTGTCGAGAAAAAGCGCCTCCCGGAGGAAAAACGACACGCAGATTTGTAGGAACGCGAAATCGTCCGAGCGAATGCGCTTTGTATGCCGTGGGAAGAACCGTAAAGGTTGGCGAGTCCACCCATGGGTCTGACGTTGTCCTCGATTTCATCGAGATTACTTTGGCGATTGCCGAAACAGGCGCGCGCATGAGCGGCTGCAGATAGCGCTGAGCGCGGGCAGGTTTGGAGTTGGGTTATGGTCGGCGAGCGCGATAGATCGCAAAGCGATCGCCGTCGAGCTTGTGGAAGTAGATGCTGTTTTCGTCAGGCGCGAAGCTCGCTGCTTCGACGAATCCGGTCAGTGCCGACAATCGCACGCCGGGCGAAAACGGCAGGTCGCGGCGTTTTCGGAACGCTGCGTAGATGCCGACATCCAGCGCCGCGCGGATCGCTCGGGTGTAGAGCAGCGTCAGCATCGTTGCTGACCGCCGGGGCGTACTCCAGTTCGGCGGTGTTGATCGCAGAAAGCAGCGCCGCGCCGTTGTCCGTGCGCTGGAATCCAGCTCCGCGTCGCCGCGCAATGCTGAGGTCGGCAGTCACCGGGCCAGATGGCGTCATCAACGAATCGACGAAATACAGCCAGTCGCCATCGCTGCTGATATCGATGTCGAAATTCACCTGGCCGGGTGTGAGCAATGAGATGCCCGGCACCAACTCGATGTCGCTGACAACGCCCGCATCGAAGTGGCCGCGATACACGGTCGACAGCGACTGTGCGTAGCTGCGCGTGCTGATGAAATACAAGGTTTGCGATCGATCGAGACTGGCGACAGCATCAAGCGCTGGCGTGTTGACGCCCAGAACAAATCCGCGATGGCGCCATCGGCCATCGACGACCTCGGCGTAATGCAGTTCGGTGTTCGGCGCTTCGGGGCGATTGTTGAAAAACAGATAACGACCGTCGCGACTGATGAAAGGCTCCATCGCATCGTCGTTATAGCCGTCGATGGCGACCGGCTGCGGGTCGATAAAGAGCGCGGCGGGATCGCCAGAATGCGCGGCGATCATGAGTGCTACGGCAGTCCATGTGCTCATGGTTTCAGGATCAGGCGCGCTTAAGTGCTGCCGTCGCGTCGTCGTCTGCGAGCCGCTGCAGCCAAGCCGCTCCGGCCGGTGTTCGGCCTTGGAGATCTGCGATGCGCCCATTCCCGTGGTGCTCAATCCGAATGTCCAGATCAGACGCGATCTGGTCTTGGGCACGTTCCGGCCACTCGACCAGCATCAGCGCGTTGGCAGGCTGTTCGCGCATGCCGAGCGCCGCTAGTTCATCGCTGGATCCGATGCGATAAAGGTCCCAATGAGTGACAAAAAGGCGCGGCGTTGGGTATGGCTCGACCAGAGTGTAGGTCGGGCTCTTGACGCGGCCGATGTAACCGAGCCCTTGAATCAGCGCGCGTGCAAGCTCGGTTTTCCCCGCGCCGAGATCGCCCGAGAGCGCGATGCAGCCGGGGCCAACGATCTCTGCCAGCGCGGCTCCGAGGCGCTGCGTGGCAACTGCGTCTGGAAGCTCGATTCGCATCAGCGCGGATTGGCCAGGCGCTTGATGTTCAGCAGCAAATCGCCAGCGAGCGTGCCGCGTTCGCCGTCGGCGCCTGCCGCCAACCCGGCTTGGGCATGCAAATGCACTGCACAGCGCGCGGCGATGCCGGCCGGCAGGCCTTGTGCCATCAAGCCACCAATGACGCCGGCCAGTACATCGCCGCTGCCGCCGGTCGCCAGTGCCGGCGTGGCGATCGGGCAAACAGCGGTGCCGGCCTTGTCGCGGACGATGGTGCCGGCGCCCTTCAACACCACGGTGGAGGCGAAAAACTCGGCGAGCTTGTCGGCGGCATCGAAGCGCTGACGCTGTACCTCGCTGCTGGTCGATTCCAGCAGCCGCGCCGCTTCGCCGGGGTGCGGCGTCATCACCACATGCTCGGGCAGCACGCACGCGGATTCGGCCAGACCGTTGAGCGCATCGGCATCCATGATCGTCGGCAGATTGCGTTCGGTTGCCGCGCCGAGTAACAGTTGCGACCACGTGCTCTGGCCCAGCCCCGGGCCAACGACGACGATCGATGCCCGGTCCAGGAGTGGTCCAAGCTCCGCAGGTCCGGACACACCGCGGACCATGATTTCGGGGCGGGCGGCCAGGATCGGCGCGACGTGCGCTGCCCGCGTAGCGACGCTGACGAGGCCGGCGCCAGCGCGCAACGCGCCCTCGGCGGCCAGACGCACCGCACCTCCCATGCCGTCGTCGCCGCCGACGACCAACACATGGCCGAAATGCCCCTTGTGCGCGTCGCGCGCGCGGCGCGGCAGGTGTTTGCGCAACAGCGCGTCGTCAAGCACTTGTACGGTTGGCGGCACACAAGCGAACAGCACGACTGGCAAGTCCAAGGTATCGACATGGATTTCGGCACACAATTCCACGCCGGCACCGGTAATCATTCCGCGCTTAAGGCCGATGAAGGTCAAAGTCAACGTGGCGCGCACGGCCGCGCCGGGCGCCGAACCGGCGTCTGCGTCCAGGCCTGAGGGGACGTCGATGGCCAGTACCGGCGAAACTTGCGCATTGATGGCCTCGATCATGGCCGCCGAGGTGCCTTCCGGCGCGCGCGTCAAGCCAATCCCATACAGCGCATCGACCACCAGGTCGAATTCATCGAAGTGCGTAAACGGCGCCAGCGCGCCGCCGGCCGCGCGCCAGTCGCTGAACGCTGCGTGCGCGGGGCCGCTTTGGGGCGTTCGGCCATCGGCGGCAACCACGACCACATCGCGCCGCGCCGCCTGCAGCAGTCGCGCCAGCACGTAGCCATCGCCGCCGTTATTGCCAGGGCCGCAGGCGATCGCGATTCGTTGCGCGAGCGGAAAGTGCCGGTGGATGAATGAAGCTGCAGCCTGTCCGGCACGCTGCATGAGCGTGTATTCGGGAATGCCGAAGGAGTCGCTGGCGAGCCGGTCGAGCTCGCGCGCCTGGGCCACGGTGTAGGCCACGGTTGGCATTCCCAGCATGAACTCGTGCTCCAGGTCGACCCGAACGCGACAGTATACTGGGCCGATGACATCGACCTTGCAGCTCGATTGGATGGAGGAAAAGCGCTTCGTCGTCGATCGCGCGTTGAGCTTGGGTTTCGATGCCT
>ERZ1066134.960-NODE-960-length-10070-cov-5.358462_pt1 | contig 10070 bp, 4 predicted proteins | sample MGYA00382781_ERZ1066134 | MGnify/ENA primary metagenome ERZ1066134 (study PRJEB33369, sample SAMEA5778364) | biofilm metagenome | biome: Industrial cooling water; feature: Water cooling tower basin; material: Biofilm | place: United Arab Emirates | collected... | reverse complement strand
TTCGGCGACCTATTCAGGTCGCCTGGAATCCTCGCGCCTTGCGGGGAGCGCCGAAGCACCTGACATCTGCAGCGGACGTTCGAATCAACCCACTAGAAGCCTGGAACGCGCTCTGTGCGCGTTACGCGCCGCGCCGTGCGCGAGGCCGTTCTGCGCCACAAGCGCCTGGGCCAGTCGGTGTTCGTGCTGCGCGAGGGACGCGTGGTCGAAGTGCCCGCGAGCAGGATCCGACTCGGGTCGACGAAGTAGGGAAGCGCCGGGCCGATTCGCGAGCCCTTGGCGCACGAGCTCAGGCCAAGTACTCGTCGAGCTCGCCGTCCAGCACGCGGTGCAGCTTGCCCGACTGGGTTTTGGAGCGCATGTCGCGCACGAGCGGAGATGAGCCGAGTTGGTAGCGGCGCACGACGTGTTCGTTGCCGGGAGCGGCGGCGCCGTCGCGGGAGTCGAGCAGCAGGCGGGCGTGGGCGAGGGCTTGTTCGGGCTGCTGCGCGCACCACACGACGGCGGAGCGCGCGCGCCGCGCGTCGAAGACCTTGGCTTCGAGCGTGGGGCGGCTGATGTCGCGCCCGCGCACGCCGCTGAGCTTGCGCGTCGAGTTCGTGAGTCCTTCGCGCTCGTCGTTGTTGTGTTGGTCGGCGGCGGCGTGCACGTCGACGCGCACGGCTTCGCGTTGTGTGCGGGCGCCCTTGGCGCCGCGCGAGTCGCCCGCGGACTGTTGGAAGGTGTGCAGGCCGCTTTCGCCGCGCAGCAGCTCGTGGGCGCCGGCGCCGCGCACGACCAGCACGAGCGAATCCTCGTGCGGTTCGCCGCCGCAGCGGTCCGAGAGCGTCTCGCACTCGTAGCCGTGGCGCTTGGCCCAGGCGCGGTACATGCGCGAGAGCAGCAGCACGCCGTCGAGGCCGGCCTGCGAGCGGCGCACGGAGGTGATCTCGAGCAGCGCATCACCCAGGCGCGCCGCGTCGCTCACGCGCGCGACGCGCGCGAGCAGTTCGAGCTGCGCGGAGCTGTGCGCGAGCTTCTCGAAGTCTTGCGCCGAGAGCTTGGACGCGCGCGGCCGCAGCAAGCGCTCCGCGAAGCTCTCGGCGCCGGCGCCGAGCTTGGCGATGCGTTGCAGCAGCTGGTCGACGCGGTGGAGCTCGTCCATGGCGCGTGTGGCGCGTTCGACGTCGCTCCAGAAGCCGGGCGCATTCGAAGTCTCGACGAGTTCGCTGCGCCGCTGCTCCCAGCGCTTGGCGCACGCCGCGACTTCGCGCGCGAGCGCCAGCAGCCCTTGCGCACGCTCGCGCACACTCTCCGAGCCCGCGGGCGCCGCAGGTGCGTGCGGCGTCAAGCTGTCCTGCGCGGGCCGCACGAGGTCGACGAGCACGGCGCCGGCGTTGTCGACGCGCAGCCGCAGCACGGCGCCCGGTTCGATCGGGCCGGCGGCGATCGTGCGCGCGACCGGCAGCAGCACGCGGCGTTCGATCGTGCGCTTGAGCGGGCGCGCGCCGAAGGCCTGCGTGTAGCCTTCGCGCAGCAGCAGCGACACCAGCGCCGGATCGACGTCGATCGACAGCCCGCGGCGTTCGATGCCGCGGCGCTGCAGCATGCGCGCGAGCTCCTTGCGTGCGATCTGCTCGGCGGTTTCGAGCGAGAGCGGCGCGAAGTGCACGATGCGGTCAATGCGCGCGAGGAACTCGGGCCGGAAGAAGCTGCGCAGCTCGCGCTGCACGTCTTCGTTCGCCGGCGAGTCGGACCCCGACCCGCCGAAGCCCAGCCGCGGATCGACGCGCACGGCCGAGCCGAGGTTGCTGGTCATGATCACGATCGTGCGGCGGAAATCGACGGTGCGGCCCGCGCCGTCGGTCAGGCGGCCGGCGTCGAAGATCTGCAGGCACAGATCGAACACGTTGTGGTGCGCCTTCTCGATCTCGTCGAGCAGCACGACCGACAGCGGGCGTTCGCGCACCGCGCTGGTGAGCGCGCCGGCGCGCTGCGCCGAGCCGTGCAGGCGCTCGAACGCTTCGTAGGTCGCGTACTCGCTCATGTCGAAGCGCAGGAGCCGCGCCGGATCGCCGAACAAACGCTCGGCGAGCGCGCGCGCGAGCTCGGTCTTGCCGACGCCCGTCGGTCCGACGAACAGCAGCACCGCGAGCGGTTTGTGCGGATCGTTCAGGCCGGCTTTGAACAGCGTGACGAGGTCGACGACGCTGTCGACGGCCTCGCTCTGGCCGATCACGCGCGCTTCGAAGAACTCGCGCAGACGCGGCACGTCGAGCGGCGCGTCGTCGTCGACGAGGTCGCGCGGGACGCCGCTCAAGCGCGAGAGTTCGTCGAGCACGTCGCGCAGCGTGAGCGGCGCGTCGCGGTGGCGCTCGAGCACGTTGCGCAGCAGGCCTGCGCTGCGACCGGGTTGCACCGCGCCGGCCACGAACATCTCCGAGTAGTCGATGATGCGCTCGAGCAACGCGTCGCTCGCCGAGGCGCCCGATTCGTCGCAGATCGCGCGCAGGATGCGGCGCGTGCGCGCGTCGTCGGCCGGCTCGAGCCGCACTTCGCTCCACACGCGGCGCGCGCCCGAGTCGCGCGAGAACATGCTCGCGAAGCCCTCGGGCGTCGTCTCGCCGACGATCGCGAGCGAGCCGCGTTCGACGTACTGCGCCAAGGCCGCGCCGACGTTGTTGGGGCTGTCGTCGGTCACGCCCGTGGTCATCAGCAGGTGCGCGTTCGGCACGCACAGCACGGCGCACTTGTCGTTTTCGAGCGACAGCACCAGCTCCTCGAGTTTGGTCTGCCATTCGCCGAGGTACTTCGTGCCCGTCAGGAACTCGTCGGGCTGCATGCGCACCAGGCGCGGCTTGACGCCCGGGCTGAGCTCGCAGCGCGCGAGTTCGCGCGCCAGCGTGGTTTTTCCCGCGCCCGACGGTCCGACCAACATCACGGCGCGGCCGCGCGGCTTGCGCAGCACGGCGAGCACCTGTTCGACCTGGCGCTCGAGCTCGTAGCCACGTTCGACGTGCTCTTCGACGGTCGGCGCCGGCGCCGCGACGGGTGTGGCGGGCAGCGTCGCCCGGCGGCGTTCGAGCGCGGTCACGACCTTCGCGTAGCGGCGCGGGCCGCGTTCGCGCACGGCTTCGATCGCTTCGTCGAGCAACTCGGCGCTGGGAAGCGCGACCACCGGCGGCAGCCCGTCGTAGCGGCGCACGATGTCCAGCAGCGCGACGGAGGCCGCGCGCCCCACATCCTTGTCGCCCTCGCGGCCGGCGGCTTCGATCAGCAGCGGCAAGCTCAGTTCCGGGTGCTTTTCGCCGAGCAACGCGCACAAACGCGCGCGCAGCGTCGGGCTTTCGTCCTCGCGCAGCGCGACGCACAACGCGTCGACGAGCTCGGGGCGCGTGCTCGCCGGCGGGAGGATCAGCGCGCGCACGTTCTCGTTCGCGTCCTCGAGCAACTTGGCGTACAGCGCGTCGTCGCCGAAACCGGGATCGTCCGCCAGCGCGGTGGCGAGCGAGGTCCGCACCAGCGGTTCGGCGTCGCGCGCCAGTTCGCGCGCGAGCGCCAGCGCGCAGCTGGCCGTGTGGCCGGGCGTCACACGCGCCACGACGGCGCGCACGAGCACGCTGCGGTGCTTGGCCAAGGGGCGTAGTTCGCGCTCGTCGGCGCTGCGCAGGCGCGCTGCGAGTTCGTCCGCGGCATCCGCTTCGGCGCGCGCGACGCGCGCCACGAGCAGCTCGAGCGAGTCGGCCATGGGCGCGAGGATAGCGCCGGCGGCGGCGGGGCCGGACGTGCGCTTGCGCCGTCCTCGCGGAGCTATACTCCTCGCCCTTTTTCCCGTCCCGACGCGACGGCCAGACCCCCCCGGCGGAGCCGAACCATCCCATGCGCGACAACATCGTCTTCAGCGAACAAGCACGGCAACTGGCGGCCACGGCGCGCGAGATCGCCGACAAGCACGTGCGCCCCTCGTGCGCCAAGTTCGACCAGCTCCAGGAGTACAACTGGGACGCGGCGCGAGCTGTCGCCTCGGCCGGGCTGTTCAAGACCTTCATCCCCAAGGAGTACGGCGGGCACGGCGCCGGCGTCCTCGCGCTGGCCATGGTGACCGAAGAGCTCGCCAAGGCCGACTCGGGCTTCGGCGTGGCCTTCGCGGTCAACGCGCTCGGCTCGTTCCCGATCATCCTCGGCGGCACCGACGAACAGAAGAAGCGCTGGCTGCCGCAGATCGCGGGCGGCGAGAAGATGGTGGCCTTCTGCCTGAGCGAGAAGTTCGCCGGCTCGGACGCCAGCGGACTGTCGGTCACCGCCGTCGAGGACGGCGACGACTACGTCATCTGCGGCGAGAAGAAGTGGACCACCAACGGCGGCGTGGCCGACATCTACTCGGTGTTCTGCGTCACCGACCCGACCTCGAAGTCGCGCCGCATCAGCGCGCTGGTCGTCGAGAAGGGCACGCCCGGGTTCTCGGTGAAGAAGGTCGAGAACAAGATGGGCATCCGCACGGTGCCGGTCGTCGAGACGCACTTCGACAACGTCCGCGTGCCCAAGGCGAACCTGATCGGCGGGCGGGCGGGCATGGGCTTCAAGCACGCGATGATGACGCTCGACTGCGCGCGGCCGGGCGTCGCGGCGCAGGCCGTCGGCGCGGCCCAGGGCGCGCTCGACCTCGCGCTGGTCTACGCCAACCGCCGGCGGCAGTTCGACGCGCCGATCGCGAGCTTCCAGATGGTGCAGAAGATGCTCGCCGACATGGCGATGAAGACCGAGGCCGCGCGCTGGCTGGTCTACGCCTCGGCGGCGCAGATCGACGCCGGCCGCACCGACGGCGTCACCAAGTACGCCGCGATGGCCAAGTGCTTCGCCACCGACACCGCCATGGAGGTCGCCACCGACGCGGTGCAGATCTTCGGCGGCTACGGCTTCATGGAGGACTACCCGATCGCCAAGTGCTTCCGCGACGCGAAGATCCTCCAGATCTACGAGGGCACCAACCAGATCCAGCGCCTGGTCATCGCGCGCAACCTGATCAAGGAAGCGGGCGAACTGGCGCACCTGGAGCCCTACATCCCGACCGAGACGCAGCAGACCTACCGCAGCGAGGCTGGCGCGGCGGCCAAGCCGAACTGACAGGACTCGTACGTGCGGTCCGACGCACGCTCGCGCCGCCCTGCGGTGCGCGGGCGCACGGGCCGCGATGCCAAACTGACGGCGGCTCGCCCTTTTTTGGGGCGGGCCGCTGCCGTTTTGGCGGCTTGGTGGGGTTGGTCCCGGCGGCGGCGGGGCCCCGCGCTGCCCCGGCGCCGTTTGTACGCCGTCCTGACATGCGTAACCGACGGCGCCCTAACACTTTGTGGCCGTAACACGCCCTGCACCCGGCGCCTGCTCGGAGCGGCGCGGAATCTGCCGTACGCGTCAGCATCCAACGGGGAGCGAGGTCCGAAGACCTGAGGGCAGCACCTGATGGCGCGAGGCGACGGATGGAGACGCCGCAGCGCGCCATCGGGCGCGACCAATAAGGACGGGCGGCGGCAGCTGTAGGTCGCCTCATGCAGGTCTCCACGAGAGGGTCTCCTCGGAGGTCCTCCCCGGAGGTGCGCGGGTTGTCATGAATCCGCGCGGTATCGATGCGGCTAGTTCGTAGCGGCGCGCCGGGCGGCGCGCCCACCCCCCTGGCAGGAAAGGTGAACGACATGGTCAAGCTTCTCACGCACCAACAACTCGACGAGCGCCTCGACCGTTTCGCGGCCGAGCCGGAGCGCTTCGCCGACCTGTGCCGCGAGCTCGCCGCCGAGCTCGACCGGGACAACGTCGCGCTCGAGATTTCCGACCCGTTGTCGTGGCGGCGCCCCGTCGAGGGCGCAGCGAGCGCGCAGCGCGTGACGCTCGCGCAGCAGTTCCGCGCCGACGTGGATTCGATCACGATCATGGACCGCGAGTCCGAAGCGCGTTTGGCGCGGCGGATCGAGTTCGCACGCATCCGCTTCGAGAAGGTGCTCGCCGACACGGGCATCTCTCCCGATCGCGTGCCGAAGTCGATCGGGCATGTCAGCCTCGGCGTCCAGGGCGCGAGCGCGAGCGGGTGCACCTTGCCCCCGCGCGTGTGCCGCCGCTGGTTCGAGCTGCACGCCCTGCGCACCGAGCTCGTCGAGCGCAACCTGTACCTCGTGCCGATCAACGTCGAGCGCTACTCGCACACCTCCGCGAGCCAAGCCGACCTGATCCAAGAGGGGTCGGCGTCGCTGTTCCGCGCCGTCGACGGCTTCGATTGGCGGCGCGGCCTGCTGTTCCGCACCTACGCGGTCCACTGGCTCAACCAAGCCTTCCGCAGCTACCTCTACAACTTCTCGAACACCGTGCGCGTGCCGGTGTACCTGCAGAAGGCGCTCAAGCACGTCAACGACGCCAAGCAGAAGCTGGGCGACGTGAACGCGGCGCCGGAGGCGATCGCTGCGGCGACCAACATGAGCGAGAACCTCGTCGGCGCGGCGATGCACTCGGTGCGCAGCGCGCGCTCGCTCGACGCGGGCTACGACGACGAAGAGGGCGGCCGCCTCAAGGACCTGCTCAAGGCGCAGGACGACGAGGGGCCGTACTCGACCGACCTCGAGGACGTGAAGCTCGACCAGAGCATCCACGATGCGCTGGCGCAGCTCTCCGAGCGCGAGCGTCTGGTGATCGAACGGCGCTTCGGCATCCACAGCGGCCGCGAGCACACGCTCGCTGAAGTCGCTGCGGAACTGGGCGTCAGCCTCGAACGCGTGCGCCAGATCCAGGTGCGCGCGCTCGGCAAGCTGCGCACGCCCGGCCTGCGCAAGGCCGTGGATCCGTTCCTGAACTGAGGCTCTTGCGCCCTATCCTTCGAACCCCCCGTCCGCCGCAACACGGCGGGCGGGGGGTGTTGTTTTTCGCCGCGCGAGCCTCGCCTTCGGCCGGTCCCGCCACCCCGCAACCTCACTGCGCCCCGGGCGCCGGAGCGCATATGGAGATGCTCGTCAGCGCCGCTCGACGGCTGGTCGTGGACAGCGCGCCGTTCCCGAGCGCCGCGCGGCTGTTGCACTCGCGAGCACGCTCCGCGCCGTGCGCCAGCGCCGCACGTTCGGGCGGGAGCGCCTGATTGGAGCTGAACACCGCCTTGGCGCTCGGATCGAGTCTGGCCTTCCTCGGTTACGGCGTGCACTGCCTGGTTTCGCCCTCCATGCGGCTCGAGTTCGAGCGCTACCGACTCGCGCACCTGCGTGTGCTCACCGGACTGCTCGAGATCCTGGCTGGCCTGGGCCTGATCGCCGGGCTGCGCTGGCCGCTGGCGCTCCAACTCTCCTCCGGCGGGCTCGCGCTGCTGATGGGCTTCGCCCTCGCGGCGCGTCTGCGAGTGCGGGATGCGCTGCCGCTGTGGATCCCCGCAGCGGCGTTGCTCGCACTCAACGCCTACCTGTGTCTGTCGTCGCTCGGCGCGTTCGAATGAGCGCGAGCGCGGGCTCGCTCCGCGCCGGGGCTCACAGCCCCAGCGCGACCTCGCTCTCGCGCCGCCAACGCGCGACATCGGAATCCGCCCAAGCGCGCGGGTTGCCGCCGACCACTTCTTCGACGCGCGCCGCGCCGCGCGCGTAGCTCTCGCGCGCTCGATCCACGTTGCCGAGCTTGGCCTGCACGAGGGCGCGTACGAAGTCCATGGCCGTGGGATTGATGATCAATATCGTCGGCGCCGCGTAGCGCCCCTCGAGTTGCGTTGCCGCGCCGGCCCAGTCGCCGACACGGATGCTCGCCACGGTGCGCGGCAAGTAGGCCCAGTCCTGGGCGTCGAGGGACGCCGCGTTCCTGGCGAGCGCCTGCACCGCATAGGCCGTGTCGCGCCGCGCGATCTGCGGATGGTCGAGCAGCGGATAGAGCAACGTGACGACGAAATCGGGGCGTGTCTCCTGCTCGATCTCTCGCACCAACTCGTCGCGGCCGATGAGACCGGCGTAGTACTTCGCGGCGACGAGGTCGGGGCGCCAGTCCGGGTTGTCCTGCAGCGCGAGCGCGCGTTCGAGCAGGCTCAGCGCCTGCGCGAAGTCGCCCATCTGGGAGCGGCACAGACCCAGGACGTAGTGCGCTTCGGCGTTCTGCGGCCACTGCGCGATCACGGCGCGGTAGCCGCCCTCGGCTTCGGTCGTCCGCCCCATGAAGTACAGCGCGTCCGAGCTGCGCAGGCGCGCGCTCGGGTCGTTCGGGCGCAAGCTGAGCGCCGCGGTGCGACAGGCCAGCGCGGCCTCGAAGCGGCCGACATCGGAGTAGAGGTTTCCTCCCACCGACTGCAGCACGAAGTCGCCCGGGTAGAGCTGCACGGCGAGATCGAAGATGCCAAACACCTCGTCCCGGTGCTCGAGACCCATGTCCCACAGCGCCGCGCTCAACACGAAGATCGAACCCGGGTCGAGCTTCGCGAGCTTGTCGTGCGACGCCAACTCCAAGAGCGTCGGCGCGTCTTGCTCCGCGATCGCCGTCCGCAGGCGCGAACGTTCGGGGTCGGGGTCGAGATCCATCGCGAGCACGTACAGGTTCTCGCTCTTCTCGGACTTGGGGCCGTGCACTTGGCGCCGCACGCGGCCCCAGTCGTCGAGCGCGAGGGCAACTTGGCGCGCGTTGTCGCGCGCGCGGATGCGCTCGAGCGCCGGCACGAGGTCGGAGCCCTCGAGATCGACGCCGTAGGCCTGGAACGCACGCGTGAACTTCTCGTCGAGCGCCACCACCGCGGGGCGATTGCCCAGCGTTGCGACTTGCTCGATGCGCAGCTGGAGCAGCGTCTCCGCGAGCTCGCGGTCCTGCTCGACGAGCCGCTGCTCACGCTCCGCCGCGGAAGCCGCCGACTCCGCCGTGGCGAGAAAATCGCGCGCCCGTTGCAGCGTCGCCTCGTCCGCGTCGCCCGTCTGCGCCAGCGCCAGCGCGCGTTTGGCGGCCTCGAGCGCCGGGCCGTGTTGCCCCGACTGCGCCAGGCTCAGCGACTCGCCCTGGGCGGTTTCCACCGCCGCGCGAAGTTGCGCGGAGCGCGCCGAGCGCTCGCGGTTGACCCACCACAGCCCCGCGCTCCCGAGCGCGACCGCGAGTGCGATCGAGCTGGCGAGCGCGACGGTGAGCCGCCGCGCGCGCCGATCCTCCGCGGCGCGGACGCGCGCCTCCGCGGCGTCGACCTCGGCCTTCTTCACGCGCTCCTCGACGCTGGTGAGGTACTCGTGCACGGCGCGCGCCACCGCGTCCGCGTTGGACGGCCGCGCGGCCTTCGACGGCGTCAAGCACTCCAGGCACAGCTTGATGAGCGCGGGATCGGCGCCGCACGCCTCGAGGCGCGCGCGCGCCGGATCGAGCTGCGCCTTGGCCAGCACGGGTTCGCCCTCGCGCGCCTCGTAGGGCGGCTTGCCGGTGAGCAACTCGCACAGGATCGCGCCGAGCGAAAACACGTCGGCGCGCTCGTCGAGCTTCTCGACTTCGCCCTGCGCCTGCTCGGGCGCCATGTACGCGGGCGTGCCCATCACCGAACCGGCGAGCGAATCGGAGCCCGACGATCCCGGTCCGCTGCGCACGGTTTCGATCACCGTGAACAAGCTGCCCTGGGCGCGTTTTTCGTCGGCGACGCCGCCGCGGCTGAGCACTTTCGCCAGCCCCCAGTCGACGACCTGCACCTCGCCGAACGCGCCGACCATGATGTTGGCGGGCTTGAGGTCGCGGTGCAGCACGGCCTTGGAGTGCGCGTAGGCGACCGTCTGGCACACCGACTCGAAGATCGCGAGCAAACGGCCGCGTTCGTCGAGGAGCGCCTTGCGCTGCTGGAAGAGCGCGGAGAGCGTGCGGCCCTTCACGAGCTTCATCGTGAAGTACGGGCTCTCGTCGGCCATCAGGCCCAGTTCGTACACCGGCACGATGCCCGGGTGCTGGAGCTGGCCGCCGATCTGCGCCTCTTCGATGAAGCGCTGCACGACTTCGGGCCGTTTGGCGAGCTCGGGATCGAGCACCTTCACCGCGACGTCGCGGCCCAGATCCGTGTCGTGGCCCTTGAGGATCACGCCCATCCCGCCGCGCGCGATTTCGCCGAGCATTTGGTAGTTCCCGCGACCTTTCGG
>ERZ1066134.958-NODE-958-length-10076-cov-8.090111_pt1 | contig 10076 bp, 8 predicted proteins | sample MGYA00382781_ERZ1066134 | MGnify/ENA primary metagenome ERZ1066134 (study PRJEB33369, sample SAMEA5778364) | biofilm metagenome | biome: Industrial cooling water; feature: Water cooling tower basin; material: Biofilm | place: United Arab Emirates | collected... | reverse complement strand
ATCAAGTACAAACGGGACTTGGAGAGCCTGTTTGCATCCGTATTCTACTTTGCGCCGGAGGATGAAGAGCTAAGGTCGTCCTGTCTCAGACTTTTAAAACGCTTCTTTGACTGCAAGTTCAAGCTAGACTTTTACTCATTTTTGGACTTGACCCGATATGCCGGTAATATTGAATTTATAAGCAAGCAAAACGTCAAAAATGTTCCGGGCGCCTTTAAACCATCGCTTATTCGCGATCACCCGGAATTCCGCACCGCTTTCGACTTGCTCAACAAGGAACGAGACGAGACCGTCGAGCTCCTAAACGACAAGTCCTTTGTTAACGAGTTCAAGCAAATGTACGTGGACGCTCAGTATGAAGACGAATATGTGGACAATGAAGACTTTGCCGATGACTTGCCAAACGCGGCTGTCGTGCCGGACATAACAGCCAAGGAGCTTCCGCTGTTCAAGGCCTACGTATCGAATCCAAAGATTTTTGAAAAGGCTAATCGCAAGTCGGCAGACAGGACAGCCCTCTGTCAAGCCACCGGTCTGGCTCACGAACAAATCGAAGGCTGGTTCATCATGCTCAATAGAAATCCTCGGCGAGACTACATTCTACGCAGATACGCCGACATGGAGATGGTGCCGAGAAATCGGGGCTAAGTGGAGAAGACTTGCAGCTGATTGATCAGCTCTGTCAAGCCATCATCCAGTGTTCGCAAATGTTCCTTTTCCGCCAATCTGTCTTTAACGGCCTGTTGAATAAATTGTAGCTTTGTTGAGATGGATTGTTCGCTTGGACAAAGGATTCCGTCCTTGTTAGCCTTTAACACTTCATACAGAAGACCAAGGTCAACTGTTTTCAAGTCGTAGTTAACAGCATTCGGATTGTAGAGGCTGGAAAGGGGCTCCAGCTCTAAAAGAGAGGCCATGGGGGATGTCTTTACGAAGCAGTTCACCTGATGTCTCAAGACCTCACTCTGAAGTGGGGAGATCTTGACCGGCTGTATGCGTTTCAAGCTCTTTATAAACCTCTCCTTCCACTTTGGCTCTAAATCAAACCGAGACAGCGAGAAGATCAACAGGGCATACGACATGGGGGAAATCTCAGAATCAAATTCTTCCAAATTCTTCACAAGAGAGCCTCCGTCCATGTAAGGTAGCAACTTGAACATTGACGTCATTGCAGCGTGACTGATCCTTAAAGACTTTATCACTGTGGGGAGTTTTTGAAAGCAAAGGACTATTCGATTCAAACATCCCTTCACCAAGGGATTATCAGACAGCTCGACAACAAAGTTTTGCAGGACATGAATCATCGACAAGACAGTATCAGGGTCAACCTGTAGCTGCTCCGAACAAACAAACTCAAAAACATCCAAGACTCGTCCCAAGCAGCTCCTGATCAGCTGATCGACGACACTCGCTGAAAGCATTGACAGTGGCAACACCGAGCAAAGCCGAATCAGTGACTTCAAATCATTAGTTTTGGTATACTCGAACAGCAGTTCTCCCTAATTGTCAGACCACATCATAATATAAAAATGTACCAATGACTCGTCGTTCAGGTATGAAAAACTGGAGACTAACGCTGTTTTAAAGATGCTCATCAACAAAGAGTCAACTGGAATGAATTCAGCGGCCAGCTTGGCCAAGAACCATTTGAAGCTTGTCGGCTGCAATCTTCGCACCAACAAGACTCCCAGGCATTCAGTGGCAATTGATAGAAACAAATGCTCGTTTTTGAAAATCCCATCGGCAATGATTGAGCATCTCAGTGGTTCCAAATCACCTTCGTGGCCGTTCAGAAATACAGAAAGAGGATCCGACGGCTTCGCCTCCATGTCGACATCCATCTTTGACATCAAGTCATCGACATAATCAATGGCTTGTTCGATGACTTCATTTTCGGGATGCAGCTTTGCCAAGGCAGAGTGCATCAACCTGAGCGAATCAAACGATGGGGCAAAGCATTTAAAGCTTTTCAGCAAGGCCATCGTGCAGCGAAACTCATTCGACGCATCAGTTTCCAGCATGTACTCGCAAAAATTAGCAGTCAACTTGTCGATGGTTTCCTGAGCAAACGACTTGTCGGCATGATACAATCGGATCATCGTGGAGAAGGCGGTCCGCTTAAAGTAGAGTGACATTGCGCTGATCTTTGACTTTGACTTGCCGATCAAGCGAAGTAAAAATTGTCCGACGACAGACTTGTCCTTGCTCGGGAGCCTTGCGAATTCGGGCTCCAGCTCCTTTTTCAAATAAGCCGTCAAAGACTCTCCCAACGCTCGCAACAGATTGGAGCCCAACTCGCAATTCGCCGCGTTATTTTCGACTGTCGATTGGATCAAAAACGTCTACGGTTAAGTCCAGATTGTTGTACTTCGAGTATTTCAATCATGCCGCCAAAATATTTCAATGCCTTCATTACCCCAACGTTGTTTTCAAACTGGACCCGACACAACGAAGCACATTCCTACATTGATAATTTTTGTCAGGGACGGGGCATGGACCCCAAAAAATTAGTGTACATTTTGGACAAAGAATGAATGCAATGAGCTGGCATTGATCTCCTTGAACACGCTAAACATGGCTTGGACACTGCGCTCCGACAAGGGCATCTTCATCAAATGTTCGGGGACGATAGAAGCTGCATTTTTAGGCCTCTTCAGCAGTCTGTCCTCTTGAACTTCAGAAGACGGTGATCGATCGGCCGACGATAATGCGCGCCTTCCGCCAATCATGAACCCCTGCACCCTGGCTCATCCAACAATTTGTGTACACTGAACGGAATGTCGGAGCCCATACAAAATCTTGAAAGACATCCCGGAGACGCCGTCAACGAGTACCTAGACAAGCGAAAAGAGCGTGCCAGGGAAATTGCAATCTTTCTGGCAGAAAGCAAAATATGGGATCGAATGCTGTCAAACTGCACCGATTATTCAAGCGTGATGAGGCAGGACAAGTGCGAGCATTTGGTCGAAATTGTCACGGAGCGCAAAAAATATGCAAACTCCAATTTCAACCCGGAATGCCGCCCCGTCCTGACCCCTGGTATCCCAAAAGAGTTTGAAAGGACAAAGCCGCAATACTCTCTCTGGAATTGGGGAAAATAAAATCTGTATTTTTATTTTATGATATTCTCAAAAGACTAATGCATCATAAATGGACCATGACGTTGTAAGGAAAATCAATTGCATAAAATGCGGTTACCTTGGCGATCCACACCCCGGTCCGAGTAAGCCGAAACAAACTCGCCAGTGTCTTTCCATTTCCTCCCTATCCGCTCTCTCTCACTGGCAGTCTCTTGACTGTAAAAAGAATTAAACTGTAGTTTTCCTAAAAACACAAAAAGCACACACAAATGTCTGCCATTCATTACAAACTCAAGTCTGCAAAGGACTATGACACATATCGCTTTGAAGGCTCCGGCATCCCAGTGTGGGAGCTTAAGAACGAAATCATTGAGAAGAAGAAGCTCGGCAAGTCGGACGACTTTGACCTGGTCATTCTAAATGCGCAAACTAACGAAGGTATTCCTTTTTGATTTTTGCCACTCGATAATACTAATGGTTATTAGAGTATCCGGAGGACAATAGCATCATCCCCAGGAATACGTCGGTTATAGTGAAACGAGTTCCGGCTCCAAAGGGACGGGTCAAAAAGCCGTCGGATAGGGCAACCAATACCTTTGTGAATCCGTCCATACTGGCATCTTCGCGACAGCAAGCGCAAACCGCCGCAGCGACTCCTGTGGGGAGCAAGGACGAGGACGCAAAGATCAGTAAAATTGTCGGAGAATCGACGTCCCACTGGGTCAATCAGCAGCAGCAACAGCAGCAAACCACCACCCAGCAAATGCCGATTCGCAAGACCTTCAAGCCCAAGGGCCCAGCCCCGGTCCCGCCGCCCTCGTACACCTGCTTCCGCTGCGGACAGCCCGGCCACTACATCAACTACTGCCCGACTAACGACGACCCCACCTTTGACCGCCCGCGCATCAAGAAGACGACCGGCATCCCGCGGGCCTTTTTGAAGACGGTCGATGTGAGCCAGTTGGAAGGCTCCTCCATAATGGTGACCAGCGAGGGAGCCGCCGTTGTTGCCACCCCAAACATGGTGGAGTGGGAACGAGTGACGGCGGAAAGGCAGCGATCCTTCCAAGACATCCCCAAAGATTTGGTTTGTCCGATCTGCAAGGACCTGCTGACAAACCCGATGCGCCTTGGCTGCTGCCAGGCAGTCTGCTGCGAGCAATGCATCCACGACGCCCTGATGGACGACACTGTGCCGCAGTGTCCACTATGCTCCAAACAAACCTCTATAATAGCATTGACTGTTCCTGAAGATATTTTGTCGGCACTGAAAGAGTATCAGGCATCCTTTAACAAACACCCAGAGCCGCCTGTGGATCAAAAGGCGGATGAAACTGCAAAAGAACAATCAACCATGTTTAGGGAACACGATCGACGATCTCGCTTTGATCGCACAAGTGACAGGATCAACGACCACGATCGTACAGATCGAATCAACATGGATCATGACACTCGACAATCACGTCACAGGAGTCAGTCGCCTCGTCGGCACGGCACCATGCGGCGCTAACGTCAATAAAAAATTCATATAGACCCCGGTCGCACTTGTGGCTTGGAAGTTACTCGAAAAGGCAGCTTTACACACTTTTTGTCATCAGAGAGCGCGCGCGCATTCATCAGTGGCATCACTGTCAGTCACTTTTTTAAAGAGCATTTTTCAAAAGGGAAGAACGCGCCCGTGCGCCAGCATTAGATTTTACATACACATTTATACAGGCCCTTCATTTTTAAACGCCGATTAAAACATTTGCATCTAATTGGACAAAACACTCCTTGACAACCAACCAACGCAGACACCCAAGCAAACCGACCGTCATAATCATCGAATGGACAAGGAGCCAAAGACAGTAGTGCCTTCGACGCGCTTTGGTCGCGAAGGCGGCAGTAGCACAAAGCTAAAGTGGAACATGCTCTTGCAACAGACCGCCCCCAAAAGCGGCAAGTCTGATTCGCGGACCCCGTCACCCTTGCTAACCAATCGGGACCCTGTTTCCCAGCATGTGCCGTTGGCCGCTGCTGGTGATTTGGAGACGGAGAGTACCAATGTGGAAACTGTAAAAGAGGAATCAAGTGAGAAAATTCAGAATACGGCTGTGGATGAATCCGGAGAAGAGTCTAATTCGTCGTCAACGTCCCGACAGTCGGTGATTGAAAATCTGCGATCCTCGCTGGGCAGCTTTGACTGGAAGGTGGTCGGACAGAGTGTGGAGGGCGAGGAAGAAATAGGCAGTGGAGGGCATTCGAGAGAGCGGGCGATGAGCCTGCTGGAGCGGGTGTCTGGGTGTCACCTGTTGGACAATGAAGACGGCACACCCGACGACGCCCCCATCAAGGCACCCATTGCCACACCAATGTCGGCCCGTCCGTCCCGCGTCAACAGCATCTTCTCACCCTTCCCCGAATCGTCTTCGTTGAATCCGCCTGCATCGGCCGCCCCCGATCTCGCCTACTTTTACCAGTCTTCGGAGCCGCAGTCCTCGCGTTCTTCCTCACCCGCCATCAACCATTCCATGTACGCTGCCGAACAGAACAATTCTGCCCCGATGCTGCCGTCGTATGACCCGATGCGGCGACAGAGCCTGATGGACGTGCAGCACATGGGACAGAGCGGCGGTTATTCGATGATGCAGAACCCGCCCCGCCAGCACCGCCCGTCCCTCTCTTATTCTGGCTATCCACAGCAGCACCAACAACAATACCCGATGCGGTCTGGCAGTGTCCATCACCGCGCCACTCCGTCACCTCCGCTGCCACACCCAATGTCTGCTTATCAGCACCCGCAGCAACAGGCTTTTTACTCGCCCCGCCGTGGCAGCGTTCCCTACCCGCAATCAATGGACTATTACTATGATCCGATGATGGACCAGCAGCAGCACTTTAGCCCGCAGCAGTTTAGCCCCCATCCGGTGGCGGCACATTATCCGCACAATCATCAACCAGGCTATCATCATGCTTACGGGAACAGGAGGCCATCTGCCTTTGCAGCGGCATCCTCCTTTACGCCCCCGCCGTCAATGTACAATGACGCCTACAATGACCCCGCCTTCATCGCCGAATCAGACCAACACAGCCAGCAGCAGCAACCGCCGAAAGAGTTCCAGCTGTCCTCCTACCACGGCCCCATGTACGCGGTCGAGTTCAAGGCCGGCCGCACCGAAGTTTTCTACGTCCTCGACGGACCTGGGCAGTTGAAGATCAGTCCCGGCAGCTGGGTGATCGTGGAGGCAGACAGGGGCGAGGACCTGGGCAAGGTGACCTGCACGGTCGGCATCGACCGACTGCAGCAGCTGATCTCGCTTGCCGCGGATGCGGTGAGTGAAGACGGGCTGGAGCAGCTCGCCGCCACACTGGAGCCCGAACTCGCCCCGATCATCTACGCCAAGGAGATCATCCCCAAGCAGATCTACCGGCTGGCCACCCATGACGACATGCGCATGCTGCAGGTAAAAGCGCAAGAGGAGGCCATCGCCATGGTGCGCTGCCAGTCACGCATCCGCCAGAAGCGTCTGCCCATGGAGGTTGTCGACGCCGAGTACCAGTGGGACCGCAACAAGCTCACCTTCTTCTTCCAGTCCGACAAGCGCATCGACTTTCGCGAGCTGGTGCGCGACCTCTTCCGCATCTACAAGACGCGCATTTGGATGTGCGCGGTGGACCGGAGTCGGCTCGCCGCTCTCGCCGAGATGCGCAAGCACACCACTCAGGCCGACATTGACGCAGTGCATGCGGCCGCCCTGGCTGCTGACCGTGAGTTGTCCAGTTGAATTTTAAATCCTCTCACAATATTAACTACTAGTTCTCTCCTATAAAACCATTAAACACTCAATAAACACTGAATACACTCTTACACAATGACGCCATTTAAATTTTCATTCTTTTTATTCGGTAAAATGATTCTGCAGCAATTTTTACTGGTCGCGGACAACCGTGGAACGCTCGCTCACATAGATGCCGTCCAAGAACTTGCGGACGTCCTTGTTCTTCACAGACGTAATCTGCTGGATGGTGGCCGCCGACTGGGAGACGTCGTCGATGGAGGCACCGCGCAACACAATCTCGTCCTTTTGCTCAGTCACGTCGACAGTGACACCGGGCGCCATCGGCACGCGGCGCACAATCTTCTCACCCAAGTAGTTGCGGATCTCAATGACCGACTTGTTGTCGACGATGGCGACGTTGATGGGGAAGTGAGAGTAGGCGGCGCGCATCTTGTATTGGAAGCCCTTGGTCACACCAGTGATCATGTTCTTGATATGGGTGCACACGGTTCTAATGCAGGCAACGTGCTTGCGGGCACCGAACCAGACGGCAACGTTCAGCTTGTTCTTGCCTTGGCGGGTGATCTCGACAGAGACGTGGTTAAAGTTCTTCTCCAAGGTGCCCCTCGGTCCGGTAACCTTGACCTTGCGGCCGTTCAGGTCGACAGTGACGCCTTCCGGAATAACAACGGTTTGGGAGGTCTCGATGGCTTTCATGAAGATGGATGGATACGGTTAACAAGGGTGCGAACCGGCAGATCTTGAGTAACGATTAAACCGGGGTCCCGTATATAGGCAGTCAAGTGGCCAGGGTTATGTCAAATCTTTCATCTAACACCACCCTCCAATGGTACTTCCATCCATCCTCGGGAAACTAATAACACGCGATTCATCTATAGTCTCACCGTAAATTCGAAGCCCCTCGCCACGGTTCGCTCGGGTTCCTCCCCAGGAAGCGCGCTGCCAGCCAGAGAGCCCGCTGCAAGGCCTTCCCCAAGGATGATGCCTCCAAGTCTGTGCACTTGACCGGTTTCATGGGCTACAAGGCCGGTATGACCCACGTCGTCCGTGACCTGGACCGCCCAGGCTCCAAGCTCAACAAGAAGGAAGTCCTCGAGGCTGTCACCATCATCGAGACTCCTCCGATGGTGATTGTCGGTGTTACCGGCTACGCCAAGACTCCTCGCGGTCTCCGCTCCGTCACCACCGTCTGGGCTGAGCACTTGAGCGACGACGTCAAGCGCCGCTTCTACAAGAACTGGTCCCAGTGCAAGAAGAAAGCCTTCACCAAGTACGCCAAGAAGTACCAGACTGGTGAGGCCCAAGACATCAAGGCTGGTTTGGAGAAGCTGAAGAAGTACTCCACCGTCATCAGAGTCATCGCCCACACTCAGGTCAGAAAGCTGAGCGTCGGCCAGAAGAAGGCCCATGTCATGGAGGTCCAACTGAACGGTGGCTCCATCGAAGACAAGGTCAACTGGGCCTACAGCCACTTTGAGAAGGAGGTCCCCATCTCGGCCGTGTTCGAGCAGAACGAGAACATTGACGTCATTGGTATCACCAAGGGTCACGGTTTCGAGGGTGTCACTGCCCGTTGGGGTACTCGCAAGCTTCCTAGGAAGACTCACAAGGGTCTCCGCAAGGTCGCCTGTATCGGTGCCTGGCATCCGGCCAGGGTTCGCTTCTCTGTTCCCCGCGCTGGTCAGGACGGTTACCATCACCGCACTGAGATGAACAAGAAGATCTACCGCATCGGCTCCGGCTCCGACAAGGCCAGCGCTAGCACCGAGTTCGACTTGACCGTCAAGCAGATCACTCCGATGGGTGGCTTCCCGCACTATGGTGTTGTCAACCAGGACTTCATCATGATCAAGGGCTCTTGCGTTGGTGTGAAGAAGCGCGTTCTGACTCTTCGCAAGTCCTTGGTGCCGCACACCTCGCGCGCTGCCTTGGAGAACGTTGTGCTCAAGTTCATCGATACCTCGAGCAAGTTTGGCCATGGTCGCTTCCAGACTCCGGAGGAGAAGCGCAGCTTCATGGGAACCCTCAAGAAGGACCTCGATGCCTAATTGTTGCGTCTGCAGATTAATAAATCTAATTTTTAATTGCAAATGAGCCGTCTTAAAGACAGAATCCTACTGTTTTGGTTTGGTGGTACACGAGCATTACGATTCAATGTTCACAATTAGACGTTTGGAAGACTGGAAAATTTGATGCCGCCAAATTAGAGATGTGGTTCAAAAAAGACCTCGAGTTGGACAAAAAGATAAGGGAGGAGTATGGCGAAGAGATAAGAAACATATCCAACGATGAAAACCGACTTGCAGACCTCCAGTCTGATCCTGATGTACTTTTATATTGTGATCATCAGGGCATACTGGCTTCAATCATCTTGTTTGATCAATTTCCACGAAACTCTTTTAGGAATACACCAGAGACTTTCAAGTATGACAATTTGGCTCTGAAGATATCGAAGCACGCGATCTCAAATGGCTTGCTGAATCAATTCAATTCGGCTATCCAAGTCTTTATCCTTCTGGTATACTCTGACTTTTTACTCGATTTAGCCATTGGAGCATCAAGAAAATCTTGACCTGCAAATAGAGTGTGTCTCGCGGTTCGAGAATCTAGCGCAAAGTGTAGATAAACTGTCGCCGTGGAAGCAATTCATAGACAATGCGACCAAATACGCTCGCGAACATTTGGAGGTGATTGAAAGATTCGGCAGATTCCCTCATCGAAATGCCATACTGAATCGAGAATCCACGAAAGAAGAGCTGGAGTATCTTGAGAAACACGGCGGCTTCTAACGCAACTGTGCTTTGAATGCGGATCCGCATGAATTCCTGACTCTTTCAAAAACTTCATCGACCTCAGTTTTACAGAGAGGCCTTAAATGGCTACGGAATACAATTCTGAATGTTTTGCTTTGTCTTCCACTCTTTGGATCTTTGTATGAATCCAATAGCTTCACTGATTCAACAATCCCATTGTCAGAATTGCGTACGGCTTCAAAGAAGAAATTGTCAGCAAAATTCTCTTCAATCCAAAATGAAATGTCCCTATGCGATGATGGCTGTTGACTGATGGGCTGATATTTCAATGGCATTCCACGTTTATAATTTTCAAACTGTTCAAGGAAGCGCTCGTCTTGTGACCATAGCAAGCGTATGTCAGGGATTCCAAAAAGAAGCATGGCCAATCGCTCCACTCCAGCACCAAACGCCCAGTATGTAAC
>ERZ1066134.952-NODE-952-length-10124-cov-8.485848_pt1 | contig 10124 bp, 9 predicted proteins | sample MGYA00382781_ERZ1066134 | MGnify/ENA primary metagenome ERZ1066134 (study PRJEB33369, sample SAMEA5778364) | biofilm metagenome | biome: Industrial cooling water; feature: Water cooling tower basin; material: Biofilm | place: United Arab Emirates | collected... | reverse complement strand
TCTTGAATGGGATCCATAGCACTAAAATGGAGGTTGTGATCAGATATGATCATAGTGATGATGTTGTAGAGAAAGCGACCTGGATTCCGGGAGCCAATCTATACCTGCCTTCAGCCCCAAAGTCATTCTTTCAACATGTCCTTGACCGGCTGTCATGCCTGGAGGACTTGGCCGAGGACGATGATCTTGAGGATCTCATGGTCCCCAAAGTATTGCAATTTGCTCACGCAAACAACATCGCCATCACGAAAGCAAGAAATGATTTTTGGTCCATGGCATTGACGCAAACACGGATCCCCAATAGAAGAGTTAGACGGCGCATTGCAGACTTGATCGTTTCAGTCTTCAATTTGGTTGTCCCAGAAGATCGGCTCCTATTGAATATGCTGATTATCTCATTCCTCTGGCCATATTGTCAAGTTTGGTACGAGTTTGAGCGGAATTTGGAGAACACAATCAGCCCGGGACCATTGTTGACCATCACTAGTCATATTCTAGGAGTCGGCATTGTAACATCATCCCCATCAATCGACAGGTTCATTTCTACGTTGCTGAATTTAAGATTGACGATTTATTCAGAACTGCGAAAACGTCAATTAAGAATATGGAACCCTTTCGGATTTGGAAAGTCGATCGTTGTCAGTGTAAAGAACCGGGTCTCGTACAAAAAGCAAAGATTAATTCTTGTCAGAAAGGAGCTGTTGTACACACTCCAGCATCCAACACCGGAACGTTGCCTTAAAGTTGAGGAGCAACTTTTAAAAACTGTTCTTCACTACTGCGGCAGGAACGTCGACTTTTTCAAGTTTGTGGGCCTTTACCACAAGCAAACTGATGGTTCCCTTGTGGGCCTTTCTGAATTGGGACCTTGCAAAAAGGCGTGGCCAAGTGGACTGCAATTTTCATCTCTTTACAAAGCAGCCTCAATGATAAAATCTGAATTGGTGGAGCGTGGATTATTGCCAAGAAAACACTACTATCCCAAGGTCAATCAGGTGCCTGTATCTGAGTATAACAGAGCATGCAGTCCCTTGTTGGGATTGCCAAAAGAACTCTTCGACAAGATTATAGGAGACGATATTTGGGCTGGGACCAGTCTCAGACTTGTCTGTAAAGGTTTGTACAATTTCAATTTGGAAAGACAGCTGCCTTATCATGAGATGTTTTCGTTCTATCTGGCGCTGAACAATACTCCTCCTCTGAACAGATTGATAGAGTGGATGCTTTCATTTGTGTTGACAGTACGGTCTAGACTAGGAGAGAGTATATTCCAACAGCATTTCATTTCAATCATCGGGATTTTGTCTTTGTTTGTTGAGGAGAGCTTTCCCACAGTCCATGAATTCAGAGAGATTGAATCCCTTAAGCTTGCCCCAAATTATCCAGAATACTTGGCCGAGTTTTCCGGCATAGAGCAGGCTTGGCATATTTGCCGAGTTGCTCTTGACTCTATCGACGGACCCAACCTTCACTTTCTCTTGACAGACAGTGGATCGTACGAGGTGGAAAACTATGACTCGGAAAACGATCAGGTGCTCTTGTGGACGTGAATGGAATGCATTTTACTTAATATGACACTAGTCAATCTCATTCAAGTCAGACCCGTCAACAGCATCCAGTGCTTCTTCATCTCCATCTTGTAATGGGTCCACATCCTTGGGCTCCTTCGGTTCCAAGTTTTCTGAATATTGTGTGGCGTTTTCGATCAAGAGCATTATACGCTGCAAGCATTCCTCAGAACGAACATCCAAAGGAATAAAGTTCACGACGTCAAATTCATCAACAAGCTGGACCAGAGCTTCGTTCAATGCTTTGAAACGAACAGGTGTGTTTTCAGAGAGTTTTTCGAACAGAATCTTGGGGTCGGGGAAGAAATATGAATGAAGCGGATGGTACTCTTCGCATATGTCATCGAAAGCTGTTTCTTGCCCTTCGGATTCAGCAGAGTCGTTTTGGCTTGACACCAGGTCCATCTTCGAAATGATATTAACATGTGGGACGGCAAGTTGGAGCATGGCGGACGCTGCCTGCAAGACGCCGGCAAAAAATTTGCTTGGCTCTTGCAGAAACTGGCTCTCCAATAAATATAGAACACAGGGTCGATATCCGTGCTGTTGGAAAATGCCGATTATACGGTGGAAAACGTCATGGCAGGAATACAGTTCGATCTGGCCTGGGCAATCGATGACTAGAAACTCGTCTTCATAACAGGACAAATCATCATCGAGCCACTCTCGATGCTCAAGTAATGTTTCGAGCGCGTAAACTAAACCACCATTAGGTCCAAGACCCAAATCTTCCATCACTTCATCCACAGTAATGAGCTCCTTGATGTTCTTAGACGGCGAGAACTTCAGGTTCTGTCTGTCTGGATTTGAAGACGGAAGAGGGTCAGGCTCTGTATCGGCTGCCGGATCAAGGTTAAACAGATGTGCAGGTCTGTTGATAGCTGAGCATAGTTGAAGCAAATGCTGGCAAAGAGTCGACTTACCAGAGCCCGCAGGGCCCAGAACAAAAACTGCTGCACCAGATCCCATTTTTATTATACACAGTACCCCTGCAGCGATGAGAGACTTCACTTTTCCTTCTCATCATCGACCATCACTACATCGTAGTTCTGGGGTACATCTTCAACGTACTCTTCGATGGGCTCCTCTAGCTCTGGATCATGAATATCTCTTGGGGGCTCGTATGCCGGGTCGGGCTCGGGCTCAACTCCCGGCACTGGAAACTCTTCCCCTCCATCTCCCTCTTTGTTTATTAGCAGAAGGCACAAAATCGTGTACTCATAATGTAATCGATTGTAGGTGAATCAGACGGGATCATTTCGAACTCATTGTAAGACTGATTCATATTTGTAACTCAAACCCAATTCTCCCCCTGCTACAACCCAAATGTTTGTGGATAAATATGGAAAGCAACTTGTGGCGGAACTGAATGTTAAGGGAGTTTCAGGAAAGAGTCTGGATCAAGTTTTGTCTGTTGAAAAAGCTCGAGCTTTAGACCGCTGGGATTTGGCCAACATGTGGAAGGAGCAATACCAATCCAGACCTTTCCAATTTGGATATTCCATGTCTAAAAGTCATTTTGATGGATGGATATCTCGCGCCAAGGTTTGGCCTTTAGCATTGATTCCTCTTCAAAAAGCTAAAGACCTTGTTGAGAATTATGTCGTCGAGCACAATTTTCATTCAACAAATGCGTGTTTGGGATTTTGTCGGCTGGTTGACTATCAGAAATTTGGACCCAATGCGAGGCCAATTGCTTCGGTGTTTTCATACTCGGAGTTTCTAGAAGAAAAGGAAATTGCGCTCTTGGCGGGCTCCTTCGAGGGTACCTTGACGGATAGAACAGAATCTCTACAATTATTACTACAAACTTCCGAAATCTATAACAAATTGTTTGAGTGGATTGTGAAGTTTAATGGCAATTCAAAATCCTTTGATTACCAGTCGTATCTTTATGCCGTGCAGAATATATACAAACTCAACAAAGAATGATTTAATGGTCTGCTTTTGGACTCCCTCTATGAACGGCCTTTGGGGCGTTGCGTATGAGTTCCGCCATTTCCTTCAATCTTGTGCAAACTTCTTCTTCTGCGACAGTTTTGGGCTTAAGAATAGTTTCGTCATATTGAGGTTTACAAGCTAGTTTCGCCTGGGGAGCTTCAACGAATTCAGTAAAGTCGTCTTCTGAGACGCTTACGGTAGTTTTGTTTGGCATATAAGATTTCTTAATAATATTGATGACCACTGCCGATTTAAAGCTTTCGGTGCGATTTTCTTCGATCCCTATAAGACCCTCCCAGAGTGCGTTGTCTGGAAACGGCCATTTACAAGATGAAACAGCTGCAGCGGAGGTTGTGTTTTTCGGGCGAGTTCAACCATTCTCGATAGACCGTAATGACCGTCGAGTTATAGGTATAGACTATGATATTCCGGAAGACGAATTCAAGCTTAAAGTAATTGAAATTATAGAGGAAGTTAAAAAAGCCATTCCCGAATTGAAAAGCGTTGATGTTCTTCATAGAACCGGATTCGTTGCTGTCGGAGATTATACTTCAGTGACCACAATCTGCTCACGGCATCGGACATCAGCTGCACACGCATTGGACATTATTGTTGGAAGAATGAAATCTGAAGCACCATTTGTGAAGAAAGAAATATTCGAATGTAAGTAAATAAAGATCCAGCATTGGCCCAAAAATAAGAAAAAACAAATAATGCATCGTGTGCTCCGCCTTGCAAAAAGAAGATTCTCTGTACAATTCGAGTTATCCGAAGAGCAGATAGGTATTCGAGAGCTTGCTAGAAAGTTTACGGAGGAACATATAGTGCCGAATGCAGCAAAGCACGATAAATCTGGAGCATACCCAAAAGAAATTCTTGAAAATGCATGGAAAGCGGGGCTTTTAAATAGTCACATACCTAAAGAATACGGAGGAGCAGGACTCGGAGTATTTGAAGGATCTTTGATTGCGGAAGAGATGGCATTTGGGTGCACCGGAATTCAAACAGCTGCTGAAGCCAATGGACTTGCAGAAGCGCCTTTGATTGTTGCGGCAACAGATGAATTGAAAAAAAAGTATTTGGGGAGAATGACTGAAGCCCCTCTCTTCGCCGCTTACTGCGTGACTGAACCTGGTGCTGGATCTGATGTCGCCGGAATCCAAACTAGGGCCGTTCAACAGAAAGAAAAATGGGTGATCAATGGCCAGAAGCAATGGATTACCAACGGGTCTGTTGCAAATTGGTATTTTTTACTAGCGAGAACAAACGGTGACAAAGAGAAACCATCATTTACTGGGTTTGTCATTGACTCAAACACATCTGGAATCCAGGTTGGGCGAAAAGAAGACAACATGGGCCAAAGAGCAAGTGATACACGAGGGATAACTTTTGAGAATGTAGTCGTTCCTGACGAAAATCGAATTGGGAATGTTGGAGAGGGATTTAAAGTCGCTATGACAGCATTTGATACCACTCGTCCCTTAATAGGAGCTGCGGCTGTAGGCTTGGCTAAAAGAGCATTGCACGAATCTCGAGAGTATGCTAAAACCAGAAAAACGATGGGCAGGACAATAATAGATCATCAAGCAATATCTTTCATGATCGCAGACATGGCAGTGAAAGTAGAGGCTGCACGACTACTCGTATGGAAAGCCGCACGAGAAATCGATTTGGGAAAAAGAAACACATACTACGCTTCCATCGCAAAATTGTTCGCCTCAGAAGCAGCAAACGAAGCCGCTTCAAACGCTGTGCAAATATTTGGTGGTGCTGGGTACAACAAAGAGTATCCGGTTGAGAAGCTTATGAGAGATGCGAAAATATTCACCATTTACGAGGGAACTAGTCAAATTCAACGTCTAATAATCAGCAGATTACTGGCAGATGACCGATTCTACGAAGGAATAAAAGAAAACTGAATAAAAAGAAGTCAACCTGTATTTATATTTTCAATTCGAAAACGGGGAGCGAGATCGATTCGCTCGTCTTTAGTGATATAGCTCGAATGTTTTGCAGACCTCCTTCGGGTAATTTTTTGTCCAGTTGATGAATAACGGCCTCCAAATTATCCAGAATACTCTTGGTATCCTGGCTGATGGTGCCTATTTTGATTGAGACGCAAGGTCCAGATGATAAATGCATGTATGTGGAGGATATGGCCTTTTCGATCTCCTCGCCCACGTTTTTAGCCTGAAGATCAACGGCCACAGGAATTTTCTTTTTGTTGAAAAACACTTTCCCCAAGATCTTTGGTAGACAAGGTAAAACACGTTCATCCGCCAAAAATAAATCATGGCTTGCACAAAGCATTCTCTTGGCTTCAAAGGGCTTGTGCTTGTTATTCAATCCTTTCACTGAATCGACATATTGAAGACAGGGGATCTCGGGAATTCTCTTCTTGGATTCTTCCAAAGGGTCTTTGACAATCAAACAAACCGATAGCTTAGAACTATCCGAAAGGTCCCTCCAGGGATGAGGAACATGAAGGCGTACAGGTTTGACTGATGGTTTCGGTGAAATTTTCTTCAAAGTTATGTTCATCAAGACCATTTCCTGATCCTTTTTGGCCACTTCTGGTTTCTTGTGGTGAGACTTAAGAGCGTTTATCGCCTGTGAAGACTGCTGCAAAACTTGCTGTAAAGGTAACTTGGATTCTTCTGCTTCTGTCATAAAAAATCAGACCCCGGCTTCAAACTACAGGGGTCAATTTCATGAGTAAACCACAAGTCGACCCCACAGTCGTTTCTCTAACATCATGTGTATGTTCAGGCAGTGCCGACTACAAACAAAATATTGTCTCAGTCATAGAATTACTTGGCCAATTACAGCAAATATATACTGGTGATAATATCAATACTGGTCTGGTCGCTATTGAAAAAAGTTCTTTGTATAACCAAGCCGATGCACCCCAGTTGTGTCTTGAACTTGCTTATGCTTTGAAGCGGTCTATTCGTGGCTGCGCTAGTCTTAAAGAAAGCTCGAGATTGGCCTGTAGTCTATTTTTCATCTCTCTGCTCAAAACCTTTGGTGTCATAATTGACAAGGCAGTCTTAATCTCGTGGTTTGATGCACAACTATCGCTAGATGTTATTGGGACCGGAAAAAGTAAATCTGATTCAAGAATAAGAGACCTTGCCAAGCTTCATGTTTTATGCTGTGCTTTGCAGAGCAGCTTCTTTTGTTCATTCGATGAATCCACAAAGCAAGTTTTGGTAATGCTGACGTCCATCAGAAAGAAAAAATTTTACTTTAATCTACCTGTTGATTCGCTTTTAGTACAGTACATTCAGAATGCGGAAGTACAAAACGAAGTGTCTTCATTTATTCTTGAGAGTATTCAAGGTGATGATTCTATATTGGAACATTCCCTAAAAATATCTTGCGGTCACCAATCGAGATTTCGTGAGCTCTGCGTAGACGATCGAAGTGTTTTCGAATATCTACCCAATCTTCATCCAGTTCTCAATTTCGTGGCTGTTAATCATTATGACTCTATCAAAAGTGAAGTTGACCGCCTCTTGATCCAAAATGATTCTACTTTGCAGCAAATCGGTCTTCTGCTCTTGGACGCCGGAAATCCTGATCAGCTACCTGTTGCGTTTTTCAGCTTAATTGATAATTTTGATAGCAAAAAGAAACCACCAAGATCCATGAATGATGCAGTCCAATCTCTAGCTTCAAAAATATCTAATCGTTACATCTCTAGATTTGCGGATCTTTCTGATTCGGTCTTGGTTGATTTGCCTTTGATATTGTTTAAAAATCTTCCAAAGACTCTGTTCACGTTTGAATCTAATGACGAAGTGATTTCGACGGTAACGCGAGTCTCAAGATGTATTGGAGGAGCAAAACTAGCTCTCGTTATATCAAAAATCATCTCTCTAAATTCCCGTGATAATCTATCTGAAATCTTGCGCCATACGTTGTATTCATTTGATGATGAGTTTCAAAACGAATTCAAACGTCTATTGTCCCAGTATGCTTCTGAGTTGAGTCGCGAGAACTTGGAATATTTTTCTAACGTTATTCTCAAGGTCTTTAAGGACCAATGTCGAATTGATAAGTCTGCTCCTATACAAGATTATCTCAAGAGCGTGAAAAAGGTGATGAAATCCAATGACGAAGTTGCTCGTGTTGCTGCAGCTATGGTGACTACAGTATTTATTCTCAATGACGAGCCTTCTTGTTTTGAACTAATGAATGATATTGAAAACTTCGCAAAAAATCAGAGTGAATCCAAAGAACTGCTCTGGTCCGAACTTGTCCTTTCACTGCTTTCTTTTGATTCTGTAATGTCAAGAAAGCTTGGTGAATTACTGTTCATTAAATTATTTGAACAGAACATAAGAGTGGAATTGGATCTGTTTTTTGAAATTTTGAACGCCAAGTCTTCTCACGACCAATTCGAGGCGGACTATGACGAAGAAACAGAAATTTTGCCTGAAAGCGCATCAAATTCATCAAGTGATTTCAGCGAAGACGAATATGATAGAAGTCTCGCTTCGGCTGTATCGCAGCACATAAAATTTCAAAATTCAAAGAAATCTATCAGAAAGCAACTTCAATCGAAGAATCAGATGATGAAAGCCCGAGTGCTTTCTTGCATCGAAATTGCCGCCTCTTCAAAGACTATTGATAGAAACGGTAAGTTTTTGTTACTCGAGAAAGTTTGCTGTTCTCTGAACAAAATGGAACCAAAAGACGAAAATTCAGCAAAACTGAACGGTATATTTAAGAAGCTGATCCAGTTTTGCAAACCGGAAAAATCTTTACCATGGAAGACATTGTCTGATAATGTTTTGGCATTTTCTGAACGGTCAGAAATGTTCTCTAGCATGCTAGTCACGCTAATAGGAATTTGTGAACGTCATGAATATTCCACCAAGGACGGCATATCAGAATTCCTAAAGACTTCTCTTAAAACAAACCAAGGACTTTTCGAACTTCAAAAGCTTATAAGCGCTCTTTGCAATCATAATCTAAGCTCAATATTGATTACAGTTGTCGAAGGCAACATTCCATTGAATTTCGGGCACGAAGTGAAGGCATTCTTGAAATTTGAATTTCTCAATTCACTCAAATCGATTGTGAAGAAATATTCCAGCGGGAAAATTGCATCTGAATTCGTCAGAATAATTTCAGCGGAATTAACGGAAGCGCAAAAGAAAGGTGTCGTGAAACAATCCTGGATTAAGCAACAAGAAAAGGAGTTAGAGTTTTGGGGAAACCTTGCCCAGTCATAACCCCGGCAATAAACATGCTAACCAGCATCGATTCAGCACCATCAAAACCATGGCTTCGAGCTAGTCCAGATTCAAATATTCCATTAAATACAGGTTCGGAAGATCTTTATAGAAAACCCATCAATCAGCCACAGTTGGTCTACAATAGCGAGCCTTCTTTTGGCGGGTCATTGTCAAGCACGATTGCATCTATTTCGAATTTTGTGCAGATTGTTGATTCTACAGTTTATTCTCTGTGGTCGTCCGTGTCTAATTTACTTGCACTTATTTCCCAATTTTCCTCATTTCATCAGCAATACTTTACAGGTGCAACTGGCAATTTAAGAAGAGTGCTAGACGGAATAGTGAATGTATTATTCGCATATCCTTCTCTTTCACGCTCTAATTTGAAGAGAATTGCTACTGTCTTGGCAGGTCTTTTTATCGCTTTAGGTTTTACGATGAGAAAATATATTAATGATCATCTGCTGACATATTCAGGATCTTGTCATGATAATGTTGTCGCGTCGTGCTTATATTCATTTATGCCGCGCGGTCCAAATCAATTGACACTGACTCCAGGAGTTCCTATTAAAATTAGTCGCGAAGATGTAGATAAAGTGGGCAAGCTGTTGTGGATAAAAGGATGGAACAATAATGGGGAATGCGGCCTGATTCCTGCAAACTATGTTCAAATTCTTTAAAAGCACACTTTTATTTTGCTTCTGCCAACTTTTCGTTGCTTTTTGTTAACGTCTCCATGAATTCCTTGCTGGAGTCACGAAGAAAGTCGAATTCCTCAATTTCATCTATGCAGCGGCAGCTAAAATTGAGATAAATATATGTACATATCATAAACCGTTAGAGAGAGCTTCACGTTGTCTTTCTCCTGTAATTTTTTGGAATTTTCTACAAGTCGTTGAATAAAAATCTCTATTGCTTTCGCTATAACACTATGAGCAAGCAAGTAGTACACATTAAAAATGGAGTCGCTGTAGCTAGTTTGCCAACTTCGTCGTCGGACTGCATTATTTTCTTTATCCTTGTCTGTTCAAATGAGCAGGCAACGCATCGGATTAGTGAAAAAAGGTACAATAGGAAATCTAGCGATGTTTTTGCGAGTCATGGATCAGAATAGGCCAGGGGATCAAAACAAGTAAAAGGATCGTAATGGAGAGAATTCATTAGCAATAGATTTATTTAGATCCTGATCCTTATAAAGTATATTTCAAGGGAATGCAAACTTATTGGAAGTTCCCGACCTCTCTGTAAGTAAACATGAGCAACAAGGCGTTTTTACATAGGAAGGGCGAGCCCAACCGGGGTCAGAAAGCAAATTTGAAAAATGGTACTTGCATCCTGTTACTTCTTATCCATCCATTCTCGCATGTAG
>ERZ1066134.948-NODE-948-length-10164-cov-8.096943_pt1 | contig 10164 bp, 14 predicted proteins | sample MGYA00382781_ERZ1066134 | MGnify/ENA primary metagenome ERZ1066134 (study PRJEB33369, sample SAMEA5778364) | biofilm metagenome | biome: Industrial cooling water; feature: Water cooling tower basin; material: Biofilm | place: United Arab Emirates | collected... | reverse complement strand
CCCAGCTACAAAGGCAACTGGGATTATCGTAAAACCGTCAACCTATTTCAGGACGTTTCAAAAATTATGCACACACATTTTTCTGCATCGGTTTTAGAAAATGAGTTGGTACAGCTTAGGCTCCTCCAAGCTCCTGATTTCGAAAGTCTTTATGCCATAGCCTCTGACCCACTTGTCTGGGAACAACACCCTGCCAAAGACAGATATAAAAGAGATGTGTTCAAGGATTTTTTTGAAGGGGCGATGGTTTCGGGCACTGCTTACATTATTCGGGATAAAAATACCGGAAAAACCATAGGTTCTACCCGATTTTATGATTACAATCTCGTGGAAAAATCTGTAGCCATCGGATTTACATTTTTATCGAGAGCGTATTGGGGCGGTCAATATAATAGTTCTATTAAAAAGCTGATGATAGAGCATGCTTTTGAAATGGTAGATACCGTTCTATTTCATGTAGGAGCAGAAAACATACGTTCACAAAAGGCCCTATACAAATTAGGAGCTGTTAAACTTCGTGAAATGTACTTGACCGTGAACAACGAACAAGTGCTACATTATGAGTTTGGTATAAGTAAAAATAAGTGATAAAGGTAAATTTTATGCCCGTCTTCAAATACGGAATAGTGATTATAACCAAAGATACTTGGGAAAATTGTCCATCTCATTGCGAACATCATCCATTTTAATGCTTCTTAGGGTATCGCACCTTTGCATTGTCAATAGTGACATAATTTTAAATCGCAAAAAAATGGTAAATTTTAAAGTTCCAAGCGGGGCAGAAGTATCTGCAAACAATCAAGAGATTTTCGATAATATCAACAAAAATCTAGGAATGGTTCCCAATCTTTATGCAGTAATGGCTTTGTCAGACACTGCATTGGGTAATTATCTTGATTTCCAAAATGCCAAGACTACTTTTTCTAATAAGGAAAAGCAAGCGGTTAATTTGGTCGTAAGCCAAGTAAATGAATGTAGCTACTGTCAGGCAGCGCATACATTGTTGGGGAAAATGAATGGTCTAACAGAAGAACAAACGATTGAAATTCGCAAAGGCAGTGCCCTTTTTGACAACAAATTGGATGCCTTAGTAAAGTTAGCGAAAGAAATAACTCTGAAAAAAGGTTTTGCTTCAAGCGATGCATTAGATTCATTTATTAATGCCGGCTATACAAAAGGACAGGTAGTCGAACTGATATTTTTGGTTTCTGAAAAAACTGCCATGAATTACATGCATGCCATTACAAAAGTTGATATTGACTTTCCATTAGCCAAAGCCATTTAATAATACTGAAAAGCGGCTGTTTTAAAGCTTTTTAAAACGGTCGCTTTTATAAAATTATAAATTATGGAAAACATAAGACTACCAATTCCACCTTTTACACTAGAAACGGCCCTGCAAAAAGTGCAGTCAGCAGAAGATGCTTGGAACACAAGAGACCCCGAAAAAGTTTGTTTAGCATATACCATTGACACACAGTGGAGGAATAGAATCGAATTTATAAATGGTAGAAACGAGGTAAAAGAATTTTTGAAACGGAAATGGGAAAAGGAATTGGACTATAAACTCAAAAAAAACTTATGGTGCTTTAGTGAAAATAAGGTGGCTGTTTGTTTTGAATACGAGTGGCACGACCATACAGGGCAGTGGTTTCGTAGCTTTGGAAACGAGCTTTGGGAGTTTGATGAAAAAGGATATATGCAAAAAAGACTGGCAAGCATCAATGATTTGCCAATAAAAGAAACAGAACGAAAACTATAATAACATCTTTGTGCAATGACAAATCAAACAGTTTTTACATTGGTAAATCCTCAAAACGGGAACTTAGCGTTCAAACTCTTTGATTTTGAAGGCAATAGCTATTTTGATCATGTTCAACGTAACAATTACTACACACTCATTTGGTTAACCGGAGGTAAAGGGAAAGTCACTGTTGATTTTTCTATATATGATTTTGATGAGAATACTTTATTTGCCTTTTCGCCTTATCAGCCCTTTATGTTGTCAGGAAACATTGATACAAAAGGTGTGGCATTACAGTTTCACCCTGATTTCTTTTGTATACACAAGCATCAAACAGAAGTAGCTTGCAACGGTGTGTTGTTTAATAATATTTACAACCCGCCTTTTTTATTAATTGACGAAGTTTCTGCATCAACTTTAAAAATGGTCATGGAACAAATGAAAGCGGAAATGCTGAATTCGGCACTAGCTCAATACGAATTGCTTATCTCTTATTTGAAAATATTTCTCATCACGGCATCTCGATTAAAAATAGAACAAGAGCCCAAGGCGTTGGAAGCTGTAGCTGATTTAAAAGAACCATTTATATTACAAAAATTGAAAGATACTATTGAAAAAGATTTCAAAACAAAACATTCGGCAAGTGATTATGCAAGGTCGTTAAACATTTCTTCCAAAGCGTTAGCCAAAATAACCAAAACACATTTTAACAAAACTTTGACTGATTTGATTTCTGAAAGAATTATTATAGAAGCCAAGCGAGAATTATACTTAACCAACAAAGCCATTAAAGAAATTGCCTATGAGTTGGGCTATCAAGACGAATACTACTTTAGTCGTTTCTTTAAAATAAATGCAGATATTTCTCCCCAAATGTATAGAGATACTGTTGGCTTTGGGCGAGGAGCATAAATAATTAATACTTCTGCAAGTATTTTAATTTGCAAAGCGAGTTAAAGAATATTTTTTATTAAACGCCTATAAATACATAGGAACATCCATCAATAAAATTTCTGTGTTTGAATATGTTTTTATAGAAATGTTATTTGTGTCCCACACACCCAAACCGTCTCTTTTTTCTAATTTTACACCATTTATTTCAGCTTTTCCATTAATCAAAAAAGCATACACACCATTTGATGCTGCTTTGATTTTATATTCCATAGAACTCTCTTTATCAAATTTCCCCAAATGAAACCAAGCATTTTGGTGAATCCACACCCCTTCATCGTTTGGAGAGGGAGAAAGTATCTGTTGGAGTTTGTTTTTTCCGTTTTCGGGTTTTAAAGTGATTTGGTCGTAGCGTGGAGTCACATTTTTCTTGTTTGGAAATAGCCAAATCTGTAAAAATTGTACCTCTTTATCAGCATTTTTATTGTATTCGCTATGCTGAATGCCTGTTCCGGCACTCATTACCTGAATATCGTTTTGTTTTATTACTTGCACGTTTCCCATGCTGTCTTTATGTTCCAGATCGCCCGAAAGCGGAATAGAAATAATTTCCATATTATCGTGGGGGTGGGTAGGGAAGCCCATATTTCCGGACACAACATCATCGTTCAGCACCCTGAGAACGCCAAAGTGCATTCTTTCCGGATTGTAGTAATTGGCAAAACTAAAAGAATGATGGGTATTGAGCCACCCGTGGTCGGCATGACCTCTTGTTGTCGCTTTATGCAAAACCATATTTTCCGTCAAATTTGAGTTAGGATTTGGTATATGATTAAATCCCATAGGCTCAAGTCGGTTCAACTCATCAATATCGTTGGTGATAATATTGCCTACGGCAGCAGAAGAAGCGAGAAATCCTGTCCCAAGAATTCCTTTTTTGATAAAGTCTTTCCTATTCATGTCTTTATTGATAGGGTTTTGCATTTTAAACCCAATTTTCTGCGAAAAGATTCAAAAATTTTTGTGGCATCTATTTTAAACAAATATTGAATTAGTTTTAAAAAATATCTCAAATTTGAAAGGTTTAAATTTATGGGATAATGTCGATAGAAATCAAGGGATTGACCAAAATATACGGAGAGCAATTGGCAGTGAATAATGTGTCGTTCTCTGTAGCTAAAGGTGAAATTGTAGGGTTTTTGGGGCCAAATGGTGCCGGAAAATCCACTACCATGAAAATTGTTTGCGGATATATTCCGCCTACAAAAGGCACTGCTTTCGTCTGCGGATACGATGTAACGACTCATAGCCTTGAGGTGAGGCGCAAAATTGGCTATCTGCCCGAGCATAATCCACTTTATACCGATATGTATGTGAAAGAATACCTGTCGTTTATCGGTAGTCTTTATGGACTTTCGGGAAAAGAGCTTATCGGCAGGGTAGATGAGATGATTTTAAAAACGGGTCTCACACCTGAAAAAAGCAAGAAACTGGGTCAATTATCGAAAGGATATAGACAAAGAGCCGGACTGGCCGCTGCCATGATTCACAATCCTGAAGTGCTGGTGTTAGACGAACCCACCACAGGACTAGACCCCAATCAAGTGGTGGAAATTCGCCAACTCATCAAAGATATTGGCAAAGAAAAAACTGTGATACTTTCTACCCACATCATGCAAGAGGTAGAGGCCATGTGTAGCCGAGTGGTGATCATCAACAAAGGCGAAATAGTGGCCGACAATCAAGTACAAAACATAGCCAACACACTTTCCAAAAAGGCATACAAAATATCAGTACAGTTTGAGCAACCGATTGACATAGAAATAGCAAAATCAATTCAAGAAATTGAACATATTAAATCTCTTGAGGGCAATAAATACGAAATCACGGCCACTTCTGATATTAGAAACCGTCTTTTTAAACTAGCCTCCGAAAATAATTGGCTTTTGGTAGAGCTTAAACTGGAAGAAACCACGCTAGAGGAAGTTTTTCAAACGTTGACGGGCAAATAAAAGTCCAAGAACATGAATCAAGAAGCCATTATCGCCAATTTTATAGGTAAACAGCCCGAAAAAGCCCAGTTTTTATTGGAAAAATTACGATTGTTAATTTCGTCTGTCTCGCCCGAAATTGAAGAAACCGGCAAATACGGTGGCCCATTTTATGTTTACAAAGGCTATTTATGTTATTTGGCCATAGATAAATCGAAAAAAGTGTACATTGGTATGTGTCGTGGGTTTATGATGAGCGATAGCCACCACTTATTTCATCAACCATTCGACACAGCAGAGATTAGAAAAATATACATTGACGAAATTACCCCTTCAATTTCTGAAAAGATTAAAGATTATGTGCTGGAGTCGATGCTCATCAACGATGACTTAAAGAAAAACAAACCGGGACACAGGAAAAATTTTGCTTGAGGATTATCTAAAACTTATTAATGTTCAATAGATATTCCGTATTTCGGAAAAAATTTAGCAGTGAAATAGCCTTCTAATGCTCCTCTTTTTCTAAAATCATCTTCTAAAATCCATTTTACTTGACAGTTTTCTTGTAAGTAAAGTTTTGCATTTTTAAAATTGTTATAGCAAAGATGATTTTTGTCTTCATATATATATTTTTTTAATCTTGCATTTGCTTTGTCTCCCATTATATGATTAACATATATTCTTCGTTTAATATTTTTAGTTCTACCGACATATAATGCTATTTCTACACCTTGAATATTTTCAACTATTAAATAAACGCCAGCTTTTTCCGGCAAGTCTGAAGGTTTAATAGACTTCATATTAATAGGATTCATTTTTAGAAGTTCCAACAGTGAATTATCTAAAAAAGAAGCCCAATCTTTAGAATAATAATGTTCCATTTATATTATTTTTGATATAATCACAAAGAACAAATATATAAGATTGAATATTCTTGATGTACTAATTCTTTTAAAAGTAATTTACCTTAATACCAATCTTTATGAATTGCTTAAAAAGGGAATATAAAACATGGGTAGAAATTACCCACGTTCCAAAAACGTGGGTAAAAAAACGAATAAATTACCCACGTCTTATAAACGTGGGTAATTTTGGGGCATGAAAACAAAACGTGTACCCTAATTAAGAGCTTTGGTACACGTTCTGAGATCATAAGGCATACGACTTCAAAAAATATCATCTTAACCCCTCAAAACACCTAAACCAATGCGATACAGAACACTAGGAAACTCAGACTTAAAACTTTCGGAAATCACTTTTGGTGCGTGGGCAGTGGGTGGATGGATGTGGGGCGGCAACGATATGAACGAATCTATCGAGGCCATTCGCAAATCCATTGACCAAGGCGTTACTTCTATTGACACTGCTCCCGTTTATGGCATGGGGTTAAGTGAAGAAATAGTGGCAGAAGCCATCAAAGGCTACAAAAGAAGCGATTTGCAAATCGTTACCAAATTTGGACTGCGCTGGAACGACACCAAAGGTCAATTTTATTTCAAAAGCCATCACAATGGCAAAGATTTAGACATATATAAATATGCAGCCAAAGAAAGTGTGATAGCTGAGTGCGAAGAAAGTCTAAAAAGACTTAAAACCGACTACATAGACCTGTACCAAATCCACTGGGCCGATGAAACCACACCCATCGAAGAAACGATGGAGGCTTTGGTTTTGCTCAAAAAACAAGGAAAAATACGCGAAGCGGGTGTTTGCAACTACACCAAACAGCAAATGGAAACGGCCGAAAAAGTAATCAATTTGGTTTCAAACCAAGTGTCGTACAGTATGCTTAAAAGAGAAATTGAGCAAGAACTTGTGCCCAATTGTATCAAATTAAACAAATCTATTTTGGCTTACAGTCCATTGCAAAGAGGTTTTTTGAGTGGAAAAATAAAGCCCGGCCATGTATTTGCCGAGGGCGACCATCGCAGCACATCATCTTTTGCCAAAGATGAAAATCTGAAAGCGATAAACACCTTTTTGTCTGCCATCAAACCATTGGCAGAAAGCAAAAATGCCACACTTTCTCAATTGGTCATTCGCTGGACACTGCAACAGCCGGGCATTACGATAGCTCTCGTAGGTGCTAGAAATGCACAGCAAGCCGAGGAAAACGCCAAAGCAGGACAGCTAAAACTATCGGATGAAGAAATGATGTATATCAACAAAGCTTTGAATGGCTTAAAATTGACATAAAAAAAGTCTAGTGTACAAACTTCTCTTTGTGGAAACGGAAAAGCTTGTCTGACAACAATAAAAGTTGAACTCTTTCTTCGTCAGACAGGTTTCTCACCACTGTTTCAGATACTTCGTTCATTTTTTGAATTACTATTTTCATCAGTTCTCTGCCCTTGTCGGAAAGTGTCAAATATTTGCTCCGTTTATCGCTAGGGTTGTGAAACTGAGAAATCAAGCCCTTGTCTATCAATCGATTAATGATTTCTATCCCTGTGGCTTTTTCAAAATACAAGCCATTGATGGTGTCCATTTTGGTGATTTTCCCTTTGCGGTCTACCAGCAGCATAAAGCTGAAATCGTCTGGAGAGGTAAAAGGCGTTGCCAACATGGCTTGCCTCATGTATTGCCTTGCAAATCGGTTTAATGTGGTAAAATTTTTGCCTATCAGTGTGGCTATGGTTTCTTTGGAATGTAGTTCTGCTTCCACCTCTTCATCTGGAGAAGGGTGTGAAATAGGATGATATTTGATAAACAACCATTTTGAAAAGTCATTCATAAAATTGTCTGCATCTGATTTGCTTTCTTGCTCGTTTTCAAATTCTTCCAGAAGAGCAATCAGCTGCTTCATTTTGTCTAACTCCATAACTACACAAGCGAGTTTGTTTAAAAATTGTTATAAATATTTAAACAATTTTATTTAACACAAAAAGTATATTTTTTTACTATATTTGAATAAATTACTGTTTGCCACACCAATAGAGCCATTTTGGGGCGTCAGCTGCATATTTCTTATTCTAAATACCTGATTATATGGACGATAACAACAGAAAAAATATTTCAGAAAAGCAGCTTTCGCCTGCCCTTCGAGGCAAAGTAGAGTATGCAGACATGTACAACTTTCAGTTTGTATACACTATTCCTGCCGATTCGAGTCTTTATTACGACAAAAAAGATTGGATGAATGATGTGGTGCAGGAAACCACCAAAGCATCGGCATTGTATCATGTGCCTGAACAGGAATATACCCTCACACCCGCCCACCTGTCGGTGTATCATTTCGAAAACAGAGATATCACTAAAAATTTTATAGTCGAAACCGATATTTTAGAGGCTACCAATCAGGTAATTGCCATAGATTGTTATGTGTATTCCGACACCGAAAAAAGCTTTTTGGTCACAAAATCATTTGCGGTATTTCACATTATGAGTACTTGAGCCTTTGATATTAATATAGTATTAATTAATTTTGCACTCCACTAGAACGTCCTGAATCGCTTCGGGACGTTCTTTTTTATTGTGTTTACCGGATTATTAAACTTTTATACCCATAACAATGGCAGTTAATTATTATACAGAAGAAGGGTTAAACAGGCTGAAAAACGAGCTTCAAGAGATGAAAACCAAAGGACGTGCTGAAATAGCACGACAAATAGCCGAAGCACGCGACAAAGGTGATTTGAGTGAAAATGCTGAATATGATGCCGCCAAAGATGCCCAAGGAATGTTGGAATTGAAGATATCCAAATTGGAAGATTTGTTGTCCAACGCTCGAGTGATAGACCAAACAAACTTGGATATAACGAAAATATCTATTTTAAGCACGGTAAAAATCAAAAACCAAACCAATAAAATGGAGGTGAAATATATGCTTGTGCCTGAAGAGGAAGCCAACTTAAAAGAAAACAAAATTTCTGTGAAATCGCCTATCGGTCAAGGACTTATAGGGAAAAAAGTAGGCGAAATAGCCGAAGTAAAAACCCCCGGAGGCGTTATCAAATTTGAAGTACTGGAAATTAATTATTAATAAATTCTTAATTTCTATAAATGTCTTCTATTTTCACCAAAATCATAAACGGAGAGATTCCAGCGCACAAAATAGCTGAAAACGATGAGTTTTTGGCTTTTTTAGATGTGTTTCCTCTAGTAGAAGGCCACACATTGGTGATTCCCAAAGTAGAAATCGATTATATTTTTGATATTGATGATGACAAATTGGGGCGCATGATGGTTTTTGCCAAGCAGGTTTCAAAAGCCGTGCGCCAAGCCATTCCTTGTAAAAGAATAGGTGTAGCCGTCATCGGACTTGAAGTGCCCCATGCACATATTCACTTGGTGCCCTTGCAAACAGTGAATGACATCAATTTTACACAACCCAAGCTCAAACCCACCCAAGAATCGTTGGCAGCTACGGCTGAAAAGATAAAAGGTAAGTTTGGTATTTAATATTCTTTCAACTTACATTTTGCTGTAAAAATGGTTCATGAGACACGAACCATGGATGGGGTTGCTGCGCAAATTCCTTTCCGTGGTTCGTGTCTCACGAACCACTTCATCCGCTAAAATTCCTCTACGTGATTTGTGTCTCACGAACTCACCTTGTCCACTAAAATTCATTTCTTAGATCTTTCAAAAACTCAAATCTTTTTTCACCCTTTTCATAGAACGAACAAGATGAATATGTATAATCATTCGGGTCTTTAACTAGACTCCAATGCTCTGCTAGCGGATTATTGTGAATGTAATCTAACTTTTGATATGCAATTATTTTGCTTGTTAAATGTACCGCCAATGAATCTCGTTGCCAAAATTCATGCTTCTTATTTTGTTTGACTACAGCAAACATATCTAAAAAATCAGGATCTTCTTTCTGGAGTTTTTTTCTGAATTCATGTGCTGTAAATTTCAAAAAAGAACCTTGTACAGTTTCTTTCCCGTTCAAACTATTTGTTCTCCATATAAAATGAATGTGATTAGGCATTATTACAAAAGAAAAAATATCTAAAAGCCCTTTTTTAGACAAAAAGTCAAATGAATTTATAATAATGTCTTTGTATTCATCATCTTTTATCAAATGTTTCCAGCCATTAATGGTTGCTGTCCAAAAAAATATATCTCCTACTGATATATAAGATTTTCTTCTTAGTTGTTCTTCCATACCTCAAATATAGTGTGTAAAAGTGGTTCGTGTCTCACGAACCAAAGGGATGGTATGTAAAAATGGTTCGTGAGACACGAACCATGGATGGAGTTTTGATACTTTTTTACTCCAAACCCCTCAATGTTAATTTTTTGTAAATTTTTCTTGCGTCTACATTAGTTTTAATGCCATATTTTTTTATCTTTAGGCTATGGTTCAGGAATTGGAAATAGACATAGATAGCGAACGCAAAGAGATTTTACGCAAATACAAGCTTCTTTTAAAAAGCGCTAAACCACGTTTGAAAGAAGACGATGCCATTGTTATAAAAAAAGCTTTCTACATGGCCGTGGATGCGCACAAAGACATGCGCAGAAAGTCGGGCGAACCCTACATATATCATCCCATTGCCGTAGCACAAATTTGTGTGGACGAAATAGGCC
>ERZ1066134.942-NODE-942-length-10206-cov-8.948281_pt1 | contig 10206 bp, 6 predicted proteins | sample MGYA00382781_ERZ1066134 | MGnify/ENA primary metagenome ERZ1066134 (study PRJEB33369, sample SAMEA5778364) | biofilm metagenome | biome: Industrial cooling water; feature: Water cooling tower basin; material: Biofilm | place: United Arab Emirates | collected... | reverse complement strand
GTCTTCCTTGCCAGTTTCATGCCAGAATTGGCTGTTTAAGAGCGAAAATTTCCTCATCAAAGCAACGCCCATCAATCGAGTGGGTGCCTCCATGACCTTGGTTATACAATATTCGGTCCATGCCGCCCGTGGATCTTCAAACTTGGTGGCCGGAACACGCGTAGCAGCGAGCAATGCCAGTTTCACCACAACCGCCGCCGAATGATACATTCCGTCCAATACACACAAGGCCAGCTGCACCATGTTGATTAACACTCTCGACTGGTCCTCGCTGAATCTGTCCGCATCAAAGGAAACGTCCAGGAAATGGCCGTACTGAAGAAGAGCTTGTAGAGGCTCCGCCTTCAAAAATTCGAAAATAAAATCGGACGATTTGAACAAGGCTTTGCCGGTGTCGTCCTTGTCGTAAAAGTCGACAATGAAATTAATTGCCTCCTTTTGCTTCATGAAAAATGCTTGCTGCATGTACAGGCACCGCATCTTGTCACTCAGCTCAGGCTTTATCTTCCGGGAAATCCTGTTGTACCAGTTGATGCCGTTTGGGCCAGACTCGGCCAGTACGCTCCATGCAGACTGGTCCTGTTTGACCGTGTTGTACACTAATTTTTTGTCCGCCGAAGACGCACTATCAGGATGGACAAACATGATTAAATGCCTAAATTCTCGCTGCTCCGGCGTTACCTCTTCAACAACGGCAAAGTCGTTGTTCAGGTCGGCGCATAATGCGGCGAGTGCCAATGAGCCTAAAAGGGTGAAAATGGATTTCATCATGATATGCGACCAGGGCAGATACCCCGGTCAATATGCCTCAACACGAACACATCGAAGAGGCCATCCGGAAGCACGGCCGTCGCTTGGACTATGCCGAGCGGAAGAGAAAGAGAGAAGCCCGCGCCCCTCACGAACTCTCCGAAATTGCGCAAAAGACGCGCGGCTTGAAGGCCAAGCTGTTGAACAAGAAGCGCTACGCCGAAAAGGCAGCCATCCGCAAGACCGTCAAGCAGCACGCCCAGCGCGACGCCGACGACAAAGCCGGAAAGGCCGACTCGGCCACTCCCCTGCCGGCTTATCTGCTGGACCGTGGCGAGACGAACCGCTCCAAAATTCTCTCCAACATGATCAAGGATAAGCGCAAGGAAAAGGCCGGCAAGTGGAACGTTCCGCTTCCGAGCGTTAAGGGCATCGCCCAGGACGAAGTCTTCAAGGTCATCCGCACCGGGAAAACTAAAGGAAAATCGTGGAAGCGCATGGTCACAAAGGCAACCTTTGTGGGAGAGGGATTCACTCGCAAGCCGCCCAAATTTGAACGCTTCATTCGCCCAATGGGACTCCGCATGAAAAAGGCAAATGTGACCCACCCGGAGCTAAAGACGACCTTCCAATTACCGATAATTGGCGTCAAGAAGAATCCGCAGGGAAACACTTATACCCAATTAGGCGTCCTCACAAAGGGAACCGTCATTGAGGTGAATGTTTCCGATTTGGGCCTGGTGACTACCGGGGGTAAGGTTGTTTGGGGCAAATATGCGCAAGTGACCAACAACCCGGAGAATGATGGTTGCGTCAACGCCGTCTTATTAGTATAATTTCATTTTTCTTTTCCTTTTTTGGGTGTAGAAATCAATTTTTATTCCTCAACTACTTGGACACAACCATCGTCACTCCAGGCTGTCGTGTTCAGAGTCGGACGACTGTTCCGATTGGCTGGATGCATCAGAGACGCCGGGGTTGCCGCCCGGCACAACGGTCAGCTCCACTTCGCGCTGAATGTCCACTCCCAAGAGACAGTCTGACCGGACCAGCAGCGTGAACGGATACTTGCCGGCACGCGGGGGCGCCGCAAACTGGAAGGACACTGTCTTCTTGTCGATCAAGTCGTTCACCCGCACCGGAGGCGCAATCATGTGGGACAGGTTCCGCGTCATCAGGACGACCCACCAGCCGGGCCGCTTTTCGACTGGGAAATGGGGCGCGTGCACTGGCGCGAGTCTCTCGTTCACTTCATCTTGCGACGTAAACTTGACTCTTCCTCCCTCCAACAAATTCCCGTCCTCGTCAAACTCGAACGACAGCGGCCCCTCTTCCTCAGTTGTCTTTTGGGTCTGACTAGTAGGGGAAGAAGGGGAATTTGGTGAGGCAAGGGCATCCTTCAACTTTCCAAATGTAGACAACTCGAGCCTAACAAGGCAAGTCACCAATCCACCGGGGTTGATTTGGTCCTGGCCGAGCATGCGGAACTCGGCCGACCGAAGTAACACCAAGGGCATGGTACGAGCCACTGTGACAATGTCCTTGATTTGTCGCTCATCAAAGTCTCTGAACAAGGCCTTGCGATCCTCTTCGTCCATGTCAATGACATCCTTGACGGATTTGACGGTACGCTTTTTCGTGTTGCAGTGCTTCAAAATGTCCGGCTTCAGGTAGGGCAGCTGGAGGAGGGGAGAAGAGTTTTCCGGCAGAGCCTGCACAAACAGCGCCGACAGCGACATGCAGTTCATGGCGACTACAGGCCACTTTTTGGCGATCGCAATTTGATAGATCCCATTAATGAGTCGGAGAGCCTTCAAGACGGCCTTTTCAGCTTCCTCCCTCGCGCCTTCATCGTCGATTAATCGGTTTACATAGCCAGACAATAAAAGATGAGCCACTTTGAAACTCGGGGGACGTTTTGTATAGTCTGGCAGCTCCAAACCAGCCGATAAAAGCGCTTCTCGCAAAACCTCCAATTTAACGTCATCAACAATCGTAAGCTTGAATTCGTCGGCAAGGCAGATGACTTCTAGAATCTTCTTCACCGACATGGCCTCCTTCATTTCCTTGTAAAACATTTGCATGGAAGAGTGAAGGATGTTGTCCCGGGTGTACTCTTTGCTGCGCTGCCAGATCCGTCGCACTCCCAGTGGCATGGCCACGCCGAATATAAGCATGTACAGCAAGACGACGAGGATGTTGATTTTGGTGTCGACGAGCCAGGAGGGCAAGGCTATCCCAAGGCTAAAGTTTTTAGGGCCATCCGGATTTCCGTACTCTTCCCAGTTCTTGCGGGCCACTTCGTCGGTGAGGGCTCGGTAGGCCCTTGTTATCTCCAAAAATTTCTTTTCATGGGCAGCCTTTTTCTCGGGAGTCGCCTTGTCAGGATGATACTTCAGGGATAAACGTTTGAAGGCCTTGCGGATCTGAGCGTCCGAGCTGAGCGTCGAAATTGACAGAATCTCAAAGGGATCAAACAATTTCTGGTCCTGCTTGGTATTCTTCACAGCCAACCCAATGCAAATGGCAAACACTGCCCAACCGACTGCCAGCATGACGTTGAAATTTTTACCCGCCTTTTTATCTCTGGCCAACTTTTTGCGCTTGGCGACACATCCGTCGCACTGACATTCATTTACATGTTCCTTCTCCCCAAGTTTAGGGCCTACACCACTGGGAAACACTGTACCCCACAGTAATTTGATACTCACCGGGATTACATACATGGCAACGACGGTGGCCACAAAGTAATAAAAGGCCACGCCCCCCTCATCGAATGTGTACTTTTGTCCGTTTCCCATGCTTCGTTTGCCGCGTCTGGTGGTGTCGTTAAATTAAACTCTTTTGCAGGGGTGTCGCATACAGTCGCCCATATGGCATTCTTCACAGGGTTCCTGAAGGGGCCGTGGCTGCCGTGGCCAAAGTTCCTGTATTTCATGTTGAACTTTAGTGTCTACGCCTCTTACAGTTTCTTCTTTGACTACATTAACAAGGTGTACGGGGTCAGCTACAGTGCATACGGAATCATGAATAGTCTAACCGTAATAAGCTTCTTCTCCTCGATAGCCTGGACAAGCTTGGCGGACAATTGCCAGCGCCACACCTTTATATTGATATTTGCGGCAGTTGCATATGCCTCTGCGTTTCTATCCTTGTGGATTGCTCAAAGCTCTATGCAACTGTATTCACAAGCCACAAGGAACCTTTTCGTCACCGTCGTCTACGTCATCTCAAACATTTTCATAAGCGCCTTGTACCCGATCTTGGACAACAGAATCATGTTCTTGTTGTCGCAAAAGCATAGGAACTTGTCAAAAGATTTGTATGGGAGACAGAGACTGTGGGGCTGTATCGGACAAACCTCCGTAGCACTTGTGACCGGATATGCCATGGAATGTTTTGGGTATCCTGGCATGTTTGCCGTAATGATGTTGTCGACTATCATATTTATCGCCAGTGTTGTATTCTTTGAACGCTCGACACTGCGCAAGTCGAGTCATCAAGTAGTCGATGTTAATGCTTCAAGTCCTTTAAAAACATCCGAGACAATGATGGATAGTGCAACTACGGAACATCCCTTCAAAACGTTAATCACCAATCCTCGATTCGACTTTTTGATGTTTTTGGTCCTAGTCGGCGGAATAGTGAGGGGCATAGTCGGAACGTATCTGCAGCCTTATTTGAAACGATACTACGACGTGGGCTTGGTCGAGTTTGCATCGCTTACGGTGTCTAGAAATGTGACCGAAATTGGCGGCTTTTTCATTGGGAAGCCGCTGTTGGAGTATTTCGGGCCGGATGCCTTGTTGCTGATGGGAATTGTTGCGGGGGCAGTGAGAATAGGCTCATACGGCTTCCTTCCCTCTGGGCACGGCTGGTCCAAAATGGTCTTGGGGATTGAGCTGTTGAAGGGGCTCAATCAGGCCTTCATCGTAGTCGGCGGCATCCGCATAGCCCACGACATTGCCCCGAGGGGCGCCGAGGCCACAGCGCAAGGCTTCTTCTCCGGCATCCACGGCAACTTGTCAAACTCTGTCGCCGGCCTGTTTGGCAGCTTTGTGTTGACATTTATGAGCGATTCACAAGACAGTCTGCGGCACTTGTTCCGAATCGCCTTTTTGTTGAGCTTTTCCGTGGCCGTGGCCTACTTGTTGTCGATTATTTACACAGCCCGGAGAAAAATGTAAATAAAAATAAACTTTCAGCTGAGGATGTGGACAGTGCCCCTTCCCGTAGCATTGTCGGCCCAATTTGACGGCGACTGGTCGAGTGAGGCGGGAAACGAAATATTTGTCTTTCAAACCTGGAATGGGTCGCGGGTCCTGCACCGCCTTGGCTTTACCGAAAACGACTTTCGCTACCGGATTCTGTGGAAAACATCATCTGCGCCCGCTGAATTGTATCTGATCGCCCAATCGAACGACAAGGAGGACATTGTCAGAGGATGGGTTTGGCTGAACGAAAATATCGTCCAAACCATTTCAGAAGACATTGACAATCAGGCAAAGGACACGGCAATAATGGCCCGATTATCCGATGTGTTGCCGAGCGACCAACAAGCCATCATGGCAATAGACGTCCAATTCAAGCTGAGTAATTCGATTGGGCTGATGGAGGGGGAGGACTTGGTCCTCCACAGCAAAGCTAATCTGCAGGGATCCACTAGCAGAGGCATCCTGGCCTTGACGTCCATTCGCTTAGTTTTCATAGCCGGCGACGACACTAGTGCTGTCATGAGCGTTGGGGAGATTGAGGAGGTCAAGGTGACGGGGAATTTCCTGTTTGGCCCGGCATTGGTTGTCAATAATCGCGACGGCACAAAATCGTTCTCCTTTTCCAAAATATCGCCCCTATCCCCGTACAGCTTTCAATCGAAAATTGAAGAAATCCGCGGATCGGCAATGCGAGCCATAATTTCGGGAACAAACAGCCCTATAAAATCACAGCCCATCTTTCGCACCGCGGCTCCAGATTCCAAATACAATGCGCCCGATAGAACGCAGATTCAGTTTAGAGCTTTCCCGGCTGATGTGTTGATTGGCTGTTATCCATGTGCCAAGGTGAGCTTGCAGTCAAATCCAAAGCAATTGAAATCCGCTAGACTGTCATTCGCAAACTGCCAGATTCACCTTTACACAAATTGGCTTTGTGTCAAGGCAAGTTCCCCGCAAAACTTTTCCCTTTCAGTACCTTTAAAGTCGATTGCAGCTATTCACAAAAGTAGCAGTGCCATGCTGCAAAAGACAGTCATTGACGCGGTCTGTAAAGTTGACTGCGCGAGCATCAAACTTTACGGCATAGCAAAAGGAAATGAGTTTTTTGCCGCCGCTTCCCATCAGCTCATCGAAGGCTGCTCGTCGAAAATTCCCAAATTTGACGCCGACTTCATCCATGTCGACGCAAAAGAGGACCCGCCTTCGTACACCCGGCCGTTGAACAAATTGATCTTGAAAAATATAAAGTCGACGTTGCCGATCCAGACGCGTGTTTCTGATCAATTGGACGTTGCTTGGACTGACTATTTGGAGGTTGCCTTGGTAGGCCCGCATATCATGGCAAAGACAGAGGACATGCGTCAGCTACTCTGGCGCTATGGATTGACGGAAAGACACAGAACCATCGTATGGCCATTGCTCGCCAATATTGCCTGCACAGACGCGGTCCTCGAGTACAAGGAGGCCTTGGACCGAGCCCACGATACCATTCCTCTGAGCGTGGTCGAGGAAATCGACAAAGACCTGAACAGGTCCTTGCCAGAGCATCCATTTTTCAAGGAAGCCCAAGCCTTGGATGCCTTGAAAAGGGTCCTCATGGTCACCAGCTGGCACAACAACGTCCATGGCTACACCCAAGCCATGAACATGATTGCGGCGATCCTACTGATTTATCTCGCAGAGCCTGTGGCGGCGCAGGTCCTCAATGCGATCACCTTGTATTGGCTGCCTGACACTTATTCTCGATCGATGCTCGGCGGGGCAGTGGACCAAAGAGTGTTTGAGGAGACCATCAACAACTTGTTCCCCAACATTCAAATAGGCGACGTGGCCTTGATTTCGTTCGGCTGGTTCGTCGCCCTCTTTGCCAACATGCTTCCCTTTGACAAGGAGTGCCGGTTCTTTGACGTGTTCTTGGCTGAAGGTCCCGTCGCCATCTACTGGTTTGGCATGTCAGTGTTCAGCGAAGCCTTGGCCGGAAAATCAGACATTGACGACGGGGAGGCCATCTTTCTATCCGTCAATCAGGTTTTCCAAAAGATAAAGTCGGATAGGAAATATTTCGAGTCGGTGCTTTGGAAGGCCTTTGAGACATTCTCTCCGAAATTCCCGCTGGATGCAATGGTTGAAGCAAAACAGAGACACACTTCCCAAGCCCTTCGTCATTTGAGCGACAGAACGCGGACAAGAGATTTGAAGAGGCTAGTCAAGCAAACAGACGGTCTGACCTTGGAGGAAGCCGGTCTCATCTATGACGTGGTCGTTGGCTCCTCCCTTAAAGATCCCCAAAATACCCTCCAGACCATCGACTTGACCGGATTCAAAATCTTGGCCCGGCAGCTCTGCCCGTGGACTATTTCTTCTGGCCCATCTATAGTGTCTCCCTTGTTCGCCTATATGGCGCAAGGAAAGAATTACGTTTCCATCGATCAAATCGCCGACATTATATGCAAGACGACGAAAGCGACCCCAAAAGAACAAGCAGCCCTATTTTTTGACGTTAAAAAGCCTGCTGCAGACAGCAAGGATGCCTTCATTGCCAACAACAGCCATTTATTCTCCCAAGCACAATGCATCAGCCACCTATACTGAGGGAATTGATGATGAATAATAAACACGCAACCCATCCACATGGCTGATCGGAATGCTCGGGTCCTTGTTCTTGATCTTTTCAAGGGCACCACGCTTCTTTTCGTCCCAAATTGCAACGCATTTCCACTTTGCCATTTTGATGTGGTCGATGCCGATGGAGATGCGGCATGGGGGAGGCTTTGGAGACCCTTTTACTGGAATAAACATGTTAGTGCCTGATTCCCATGGCTCGTGACCGGGAAACAATGACGCAATGTGGCCATCTTCACCGACTCCGAGGATGGCCGCATCAAAGACCGTCTTGTTCAGTTTCCCCCGCATTACGCCGATAACCTTCTTTGCATAATGGCGCGCCATTTCATCTACCGAATCCGCATAATCCGCAGCTAAAATTTTCCCGCCGAAACCTTCTTCTTGTAATAAGGATTCCTTGATTAATTTGTAGTTTGAATCCGCATGACTACAAGGGACGTGCCGTTCATCGGCTAGAATGACATGCCATTTTTCGCATTGTTCATGCTTGACAATTTGCGCAACAACATCTACTATGGAGCCGCCTGACAAGAGAAGCACAAAGGAGCCAGTTTCTCTTATGCATTCCCGTGCATGACTGAGCAAATCTTCACCAAGTCTTGCAGTCAAATCAAGTTTACTTGAACAAGAAATCAGCATGAATATTAAACAGGAATAAACAATTTTTAATCAATAATTGTACCGCGGATCTCCTACTTTGTCAAGTTCTGGCCTCTTTATGTCGGTCACAGGATCCTCAACAGGCTTCTTTTCCTTTTTTACAAACTTTTCCCGCCCTTTTTGCCATGCAAACACCTGGTCTGTTTGGTTATTGGCAGGTACAAATTCACCGTCATCAAAGGCCCGCATCGATCTCGACTTTGGATCGTAGGTGGCGCGCTGCTCGCTGTGAATGTCCTTTAAATATTTTGCCGTGTCTTCACGAATCCGCAGCTGTTTGGAAACTCCACTTTGATCTTTGCCGACAGCTTCTTCGTCTTCCGAATCAGAGCCGGAAAGATCACTAGATAAATTATCCTCGGCTGGCTTTTCAGTGTCCTTTTGGCGAGTAACAAGGACGTCGGATACAAAGTCTTCCGCCTTGTAGCCATGCCACCGGTCTCGTTTGGCATCAAAGCTGTCTTCCTTGTTATTCCTTAAAACTTCGACTTCTTTTCCGTTAGCGACGCCGGTAAACTTGGCCATCTGTTCCTTTGGCCTGGGCTTTTCAACACAGTCTGCAGTGAGATGTGTCCTGGCGCCACAGTTCTCACAGGCCCCCTTTTTAAACTTTTTTGGCGCTGGATATTCCAACTTTTCAGTGTCCTTGATTTCGGTTTTCGATTCCAAGACGATGTTTGAACGTTGGTGTTCCATAGACTGTCCCCCCTCAGATCCTCCCTCCTCTTTAGGGGCCACATACCAAGGTGTCTTGACTATAAAGCGAGGTATGTACGGGTTAACAATATTCCCATAATCATCCTTGATGATGGGAAAGGACTTTTTCTCCGGCTTCTGGCCCTTTGCCATTTTCAGCCGGGGTCATGTTTGTCGGGATAGTTTTCATCAAGGCAAGCCATTTCTCATACTTTGCCCTTAGCTTGTCGTTTCGTTCCGGGGTGTAAATCTTGACTCCTGTGGGGTCAAAGTCGATAGATTCGCCGATGGCATGGGCCGCACCCATCGCTACCCCCATTGCCGTACACTCTTTCAAATCACTTGTCCACATTTCAACGCCGGAACAATCTGCGATTGTCTGGACAACTTTACAATTTTTGCTCAAGCCGCCGTCGAGTTTTAAGCAGTCTACAGGGACTTTGTGAGAATCCTTCAAAATCTTCAAACACATGGCAATCGAAAAGGCAATCGATTCCATGACTGCTGCTCCCATATTGGCAGTGGTTGTGGAAAGGGAAATATTATGAAAAGATGCTTTGACAGCAGGAGCCCAAAAGGGAGACAAAAGCCCTGTCAAGGCCGGCACAAACATGACATCTTCACTTGAAGACCACTTTTCATGGGGCAAATTAAATTGCTCCTGAAACCAGTTGATGCCACTGCCAGCCATGGCAATTGGGACTTCTAAAGCAAAATGGCCGTCAGCGGTCCTCGTCGATATGAATTCTGCAGTGTCGATCATTTCATTACCCATATTAGCTAGCAGAAAGGCACCAGTCCCAATCGTGCATTTAGCACTCCCTTTCAAGAGACATTTATGACCGTACATGGACGCCTGCTGATCTCCCATCACAGAAGTGATTGGGACACCTTTAAAGGGCCCTGCCCTGATTGAACCAAACATGGAGATGCTTGGACGTATTTCGGGTAGCTGGTCGCGTGATATTTCGAATTCCTGGAGTAATTCTTCGTCGTAGTCAGCTAACCGAATGTTCATTAGCATGGTTCGACTAGCATTGGTCACATCTGTCAAGTATTGTCCGGTTAAATGCTCCAATAAAAACGAGTCAACGGTCGAGAATCGAAAGTTGCTTTTCAACCCTCCATTCTCGATGAGCCATCTCATTTTCAATGCGCTGAAATATGTAGACAGTCGAAGTCCCGTTTTCTGCTTGATCAAAGGCTCCATACTCTGGTAACTATTGATGAGGTCCTTTGTCCGTGTGTCCATCCAGAGGAT
>ERZ1066134.939-NODE-939-length-10247-cov-7.982339_pt1 | contig 10247 bp, 11 predicted proteins | sample MGYA00382781_ERZ1066134 | MGnify/ENA primary metagenome ERZ1066134 (study PRJEB33369, sample SAMEA5778364) | biofilm metagenome | biome: Industrial cooling water; feature: Water cooling tower basin; material: Biofilm | place: United Arab Emirates | collected... | reverse complement strand
ACGCGCTCTCCGGCGACCAACAAATTGGCCAATAAACCCCTGTTGCATTCTGTCTACTATGAAGATCGAGGTGGTCCCGTTTAGTGAAATTCTGGTCGAGTCGTACGTGGAGATGCTCAGGAACGCCAGTCGACAGGACCTCGAATTTATCGGTTTGGAGGATGAGAAAGAGTTTAGAGTGGACGAATATGTCGGCTACTTCACCGCAGACCCAAACCGATGGGACCGCTTCTTGACCTACCAAGGCCGTGTCATCGGAGACGTCAACTTGTTTCCTCGGTCGGACGGCTCCTGGGAAATAAACATTTTTGTGTCGCGTGATCACAGGGGGAGAGGGTATGGGCATTTGTTGTACAATGCGGCCTGTGAACACTTGGCTAGACTAGACAATGACACGTGCATTATTAAAGCGATTGTGAATGAAAGTAACCATGACGCTGTCAAGTTTTTCAAAAAACTTGGCTTTTCACAATTAAGCCGTGACAGCTGCTTCAGCCAAGTGACGCTTGTTAAAGATTTATAAATGTTTATTCTTTCATACAATTTGCTATTAGCCGACCTCCCCGATTAGTCCGGTCGAGTGCGAGTCGATAAAGTGGACTGTGGGTGGTTCCCGTTTTGGAGATTTTACTGGTGTGGCGAGAGGGGACGGTTCTTGCTCTCCACTTTCGATATCGGCTTCTGCGTTGCTAGCATTATTAAATGCGTCAACAGCAATATTGTCGTCGTTAAAGTGCTCACCCGGCGGCTGCCGCGGCGGCGATGATGGCGCGGCGCTCCAACCGCCTTTTACGAAAAAACCAGTAGAGCCCGTACCCGATCCCGCCTATTATGCACAATAATAGGAGGACGATCAGAATAATCAACCATAATGGCATGGAATCGTCATCATCATCATCAGAGTCTGAATCGTCGTCTGCGTCTGAATCGTCAAAGTAGTCGTGTCTTTTGGTCAAACGCTTCCAGGGCGATTGAAGACTCGCCACTGCAGCTTGTTTAACCAATCGACTAAAACGGTTCAGGTAGGCCTCGCTGTCGGGGTCTGCCAGGGGCCGCAGGAACTGGATCAAGTCGGACTCGAAGCGGCTCAAGCAGGCCCTACTCGTCGATCGACTGCCCATCCGCGGGTCGTCCATCTGCAGGTCCTCCAAGTCCCCGAGACGCCGAGACCACGGCTCCGTGTTGATGAAAGCCAAGATGGTGTCGCGGACGTCGCGCGGATATGCCCGATCCCAGCTCAGACACTTTAGCAGCTTTTCTCCCACCTGGGCCCTCAACTCGTCCAGATCTCCCCGCTCTGGGACGATCATCCATTGTGCGTCGCCCGTCTGCAAGGATGGATCATTTATGCTTCTTGGACTATTTATTTGGTCAGAGATTTGACCTGTATTGTCCCTCCTCATACGTCTTCGCTCCTGCATCTCCCGTTGTCGTTTGGTCAACAATCGTTTCAATTCGGGACTCGCCCGTCGTTGCTCGATAAACTGCTCGACGGCGTCGTCCTGTGCATTCACCAGTCCGATAAAGTACTGGATGTATCGGTCGATGGTTCGCTCCTGCGGTGGCAGGTGCTTCATGAACGTTGCCGCGGCCATGAGCACCGTGCCAGTGCCTAATATCCACAGTGTCCTCATGTTTATGTACACACTGAGCGTATCGACACTGAAAGGGAAATGACAGATTTATTCGAAAATGCGGAATTTTGATTGGCCAGGAAAAACACAGGCCAATCAAAATTAAGATGGTCTACGAACAAAAATCTGGCCAATCAGATCAAACAAACTCGCTCTTCTCAGTGTCTTCCTTTGGCTTTCGACGCATCATCGAGTAAAAGGCGGACAGGAGCGCACCTACAAGGCACACCAGCGATATCACGGCCATGTACTGCAAGACAGTCTCACCGTACCCGTCCTGTCGATGGTGCCGATGGCACGACACCAAGGCGACGAACATGGCCTTGCCTTCATTCTTGGCCTCGCCCTCCACAGCCTCCCTCAACCAGTCCAAAAAGATCATTTCGTACTCCAACAGGGCCCGGCGCATCACACGGGCCGGAATAGTGTCATAGTCGGAGAGGTTGGAGGAGTGGGTGGTTGTCGAGTGGCGAGCGAGTCCCTGTATAGCCCGAGTACGGGTCTTTGTAACTTGGTCCCGATCCAGCTTTTGCACGGCTCCCGTCCAAGCAGCCTTGCCTGTCGAGCGGACGGCCTCTTCGTAAAAATATTTTGACGGCATGGACATTTTCTCGGTTATCAGAGGCGGGTTGGGTGGCTGGCCGTCGAGGATGAACCTGTCAAACATTTCTATGTACTGTGGGACAGTCACGTCCACGTCCACTCCATCCAACAGACTTGCTCTTGCAAGGAACGCAACACTTGCCAGCAGACACATGAACATTTTTCGAGTCCAATTTTTGGCGAATCAAATTTATCCCTTCACCAAGCACCCCGGCTATATCATATTGCAACTGTCAACCAACACTGAACATGACCGTCGTATTGTCGTCATCGGCCAAAGTGTCCTTTTACGTGTCCGACTGCCCGGGACAGGGAAACAAGGCAAATTCACTGGATGTGAACGAGATGAAGCGTGAATTGGAGAATGGCAGCGACGAGCGAAAGCAGCGCGCTATGCAGTCCATCCTCACAGCCATGGTGAACGGGGACCCAGCGAGCCATACCTTGTTAATGCCCATCATCCGCTTCATCGTTCCGAGCAAGAACAAGACGTTAAAAAAGTTATTATTGTTATATTTGGAGAATGTGAATAAGCGGGACGAGGAGGGCAAATTGAGGCAGGAAATGATTTTAGTTTGGTATTTTTTTGTTTTTCCCTGTTTCTGTTTTTCGATATTAACAACAACAACAACCACTACCCCATCATAGTAATGCGCTACGCAATGACCTGCAGCACCCGAATGAATATGTGAGGGGTGTCACCCTACGTTTCCTATGCAACGTCAAAGAGGTCGAGTTGTTGGAGCCAGTGTCCCAAGCAGTCCGCCAGTGCTTGGACCACAAGCACCCATATGTCCGTAGGAACGCCGTCCTTGCAGTGTCTTCGATTTACAAGAATTTCGACTTTTTGATTCCGGACGCCCCAGAGCTGATTTTTAGCCTGTTTTTGCAGGGAGAGGGCTCATTGAAGCAGCCAGAGACTGATCCGTTTTGCATGCGGAACGCCATGGCAATGCTGTCGATGCATGCTCCAGACACCCTTACCGCATATCTTTTGGAAAAGGCAGATGATCTGGTCGCCTTTGACGGTCAAGTGCAGCTGGTTATTTTGGAGCACATCGGGCGGGAATTGAAAAATGATCCCGCAGCAGTGGCCATTTACGGGCATCTGCTTAAGTCGGTGGACTCGGCGGTCCAGTATGAAGCGGCAGTGTCAATTTTCAGATATCTGAGATTGAGTGGCCGCCGAGCAGACGATCTGTCAACCCACGGCGTCGCCTGTCTCCAAACCTTGGTCAGCCTGATCACGTCGTTGGACTCGAACGACAATGTCAAGCTGATTGCGCTGCAGCAGATCAGCGACCTGCAGACCGAGTTTCCCGAGGTCGTCGAGGAGGACGAGTCGAGCCTGCTGGACGTTCTGCGGTCCTTGTCGTCCTCGTCGGACATTCAGGTGCAGCGATTGGCCCTGAAAGTTGTCCTTCAGGGCGTGTCGCAAGGGCGCGGAGAGGACGTTTTGGGGCAGCTGAAGAGGGAACTCTTCAAGCTCGCAAGTGATACCTCCGGCAACGAGTACAAAAGATTATATCTCGACAACATCAATGTCCTCGCCAACCGGTTCATCTCGCTGGCCGGATCAGCACTGGAGATTTTCGTGTCCTATCTGGTCAGCGGCGAATCTGACTATTACTCGGACCAGGTCACCCAATACATCAAGTACGGCGATTGTGTCTAACTAACCACACACAACTAGGGATTTGATGCAAAAGTGCCCAGACTTGCGGCCGCAGACCCTGAAGAGCATTTTATTGACGCTGACTGGGAAATCAGGAAAGGACAAGGCAGTCGAGGCACGTCGAGTCATTGGGTCTGTGTGGATCGCCGGAGAGTTTTGCAGTGGGGTGGAAGAGGAGGAGGAAATTTTGTCTTGTTTTGAGCGGAGCATTGGCGATCTGCGCTCCTTTGAAACTGAAGAGCCGGTCACTGATGGCGACGATGCCGCAACTGGAAATGCAAAGACGAGCACCCGGGTGAGGGTACTGACTGATGGCACGTATGCCACCGAGACGGCCATTTCCCAGTCAAACACATCGTCTTCCTCTTCGTCCACCGACCCGGTGGTGCGTGCCTTGCTAAAGGCCGGCTTTTTTGAAGTCGGCGCCGTCGTGGCCCTCACTCTTGCCAAACTGCTAACCAGAAGCAGCAGCCCAGCTAATCAGTTGAACAAGCTAAAGGCCCGCGCCATGCTCCTCATCACGTCGGTGATCAAGTTTGGACTGTCAAAGTTCCCGGAGAAGCCGATGGATCGGGACTCGTATGACCGGATCATGTTTGTGCTGCGGTCGTTGAACAAGCCGTTTGGGGAGCAGGAGCTGTCGGCCATGTTTGCCGCCTGCCGTAGATCCTTTGAGGAGAATGTCGTTCGCTTGGATGCCCTTTGTGCCGTTGAAAGTGACGTCAAGGCAGCCGACATAGACGCGCCCATCAAGTACTCTTTATTGTCGTCGCTGTTGGTGCACAAGCAAGAACAGGCCGTGTCTGATCTGGAAGAGGCCATCAACGGATCTTCAGGTCAGACCGTCAAAAGTCAAAATCAGCTGAGCAAGGTGGTCCAGTTGAGCGGCTTTTCGGACCCGGTTTATGCGGAGACCTACGTCACGTTGAACCACAACGACATCTTTCTAGACATTTTGCTGGTGAATCAGGTAGGAGGTGCTGACGGACGTGTCCATCGACTTGGTGGTCAGCGGAGATCTAAAGGTGGTCGAGGCGCCCCCGTCCCACCTGTTCGGCCCCATGTCCTTTGCCACCTTGAAGGCCGTCATCAAGGTGTGTGCTACCGGGAACGGATCCATCCAGGGCTGCATAAACTTTGTAATGGCAGGCCATGAGCACTCCATCGTGTTGCTTCCCATTTCGGTGGATGTTTTGGATTTCTGTCGGCCACACCCGCAGTCCGATTCGGAATTCCGCACCCAATGGACCCTGTTAGAGTGGGAGAACAAGCTAAACATTGACGTGTCCATGGAGAGGGACCTCAAGTCCTGCTTACAGGTCTACGAATTCTTGGCCGAGTCGATGAAGCTGAGTCGGGTGGGGCAAAAGGTGTCGGACGCCGACTATTTGGCCGGAAACCTGTCCGGAAGGACTATATTCGGGGAAGAGATCATGGTAAATGTTTGTTTGGAGAAGAATTTGCAGGCATCACGAATCACTGGTCATTTGCGCCTGCGCAGTCGATCCCAGGATGTGGCCATGGCCCTGGGCGACCGCATTCTGTCCCTCTTGAAGCCGTTCAAGCTGTAGTCGTCATGAACCAATGTAGATTACCAATAAACAATCTGATCCGGGGTCAGTGACCAGGGTCTTTGACGTTCTCATAATGGTATCCTTTGACGTTCCTTCCATCCATCCTGCTTGACTGATTCTGCTTTCACTTCATTCCTTTCCGTTCGGGCAAACTCTTAACACTTCTTTCGCTTATAGGGTATCGATATTGAAAAGCATCACGTTCGCAACAAGAACCGCGACCAGCCCGCCTCCAACAACCCATACGTGCGCTTGTTGTCGCGCCTGTATCGCTTCTTGGCCCGCCGCACCGAGTCTGGTTTCAACAAGACCGTCTCGAAGCGCTTGTGCATGAGCAAGGTCAACCGTCCCCCCATGTCGCTGTCGGCCATTGCCAAGCAGTTGAACGGCAAGCCCGAGGGTACCATCGCCGTCCTGGTCGGAACTGTGACCAACGATGAGCGCTTCCTGGAGGTCCCCAAGATGACCGTCGCCGCCTTGAAGTTCAGCGAGGTCGCCCGTGCCCGCATCATCAAGGCCGGCGGTGAGGCTTTGACTTTGGATCAGCTCGCCCAGCGTGCCCCGACCGGCTCGCGCACCTTGTTGTTGAGGGGCAAGAAGAACGCCCGTGAGGCCGTCAAATACTTTGGCTCCCGCGGTGCCCGTCACTCGCACGTCAAGCCTCGCGTCCGCTCCGTTGGTCGCAAGTTTGAGCAGCGTGCCAAGTAAGTGTCGAGTGAAAATCCATTTTATATTAAAAACTTGATATTCTCTTCAACTGGCCATGGCGAGGATTCGCAAGCTTCCCGACGACGTCATTCAGCGAATCGCCGCCGGTGAAATTTTGTTGCGGCCTGTGAACGCTGTTAAAGAACTGATTGAAAACAGCGTGGACGCCGGTGCTACCGAAATTTTCATCATGATTAGCGAGGGCGGCCTAAAGGGACTGCAAGTGTCTGACAATGGACATGGCATCGCAGAGGAAGACTTGGCGCTGCTGTGCCAGCGACATGCCACCAGCAAACTTCATGCTTTGGAGGATTTGGAATCCATCAATACGTTTGGATTTCGTGGCGAGGCCTTGGCAAGCATGTCCGCCGTGGGCCGTATCACCGTTTTAACAAATACGGACCAGCAGGAGAGTTTGGGATTCAGAGCATTTTATAGTCAGAATAGGCTGCAGGGACGGGTAGAGAGGCAGTCGCGTTCAGTCGGAACGACCATTATCATAGATGACTTGTTTTACGCGTTCCCGGAGCGGCGTAAACTGTTTCTGTCGCGAGCGGGAGAAGAATATCGTCGAGTGTTTGATTTGGTTTGCAAATGCGCCGTCTCCTTTCACTCAAAAGTTGGATTCACTTTGAGGAGAGGTGACAAGAACGTTCCAGATGTTCAGACAAATGCGAGCATGTCCATCAAGGACATTTTGCTAAACATCCACGGTTCCGAATTGGCCGAAAATCATTGTGTTTGGGAAAAGAAGGGACACGTATTGAAATGTCGGGATGACTCGGAAATTCCGGTCTCCCTTTTTCTCGTTCACTCGAACGCTCAGTATCGGAGAAAGGAGGCTTCTGTCACCATTTTCATCAATGGTCGGCTCGTCGAATGGACAAATTTGGTGCGGAATGTTCGCGCCATTTACTCAAAAGTTATCTTGTCGGGCTGGGAGCCGTGGGTCTCCATCAACCTGACGTTGCCGCCCCAAAGACTTGACGTCAATATAAGCCCCACCAAGCATTCGGTCACCGTTCTCGACGATGACGAAGTAATGGCTTGGCTGATGGGAGTTTTGGAAAATTCTCTCACAAACAGTATCCAGGCGCGCCAACTACAAGTTTCCTCTCCTCGCGTTCCCTTCGAGTATACAGTTTTCCCGACCGTAAATTCTACACAAAAGGAAGCTCCATATAAGCGTGTTTATTCCGACTATCGCGCCACCACCATCGATCAGTTTTTCTCCAGCCCAAAGTCGAGTACGTCCTTGGAGCTGATGACTCACAATGTACGCTCGTCCCCTGTGAAAAAGTTTCAGAAAACTGCAGTCCGCTTGTTTTCTGACGAAGAAGAAAACAGCAATCTCATTCAACTACAAAGCCCAACGGCGGCTTTGGTCGCCACCATCCCAAAGAATGATTTGCCTATCCAAGTCCCTCCTTGGGAACTCGTAAGTTTTAGAAAACTGCGAGATCTCTTGCTGTCTGAAAAGAGTGCCGAAGTATCGATGGTGATCAAGAAGCATTCAATGGTGGGTGTGGATCGCGAAGGTAAACGGACGTTTATTCAGTATGAAACCAATCTCTTGATGACTGATACTGTTGCTTTTGCCATGCATTTGTTCTACTCTACATTGATTCATGAAGTGGGCCGACTGAGAAGGGCACACCTGACATCTCCTATGAGCGTATACGAACTAATCATGAACGCCTTCAGCTGCCAAAAAGTAAATCCGCCAGAAGCCGTATCCAAAGAAAAGATAGCACTGGAAATCTGTGAATTGATGGCTGCAAAGCGGAATATCCTTGCAGATTATTTTTCTGTGGAATTTTCGGAGGATGGAAAAACACTGTTGGCCGTGCCGTGGATGATTGATGAGCCTGCAATTCCTCGAAAAGACTTGTTGGGTGTATTTCTATTCCGATTGGCCGTGGAAGTTGATTGGGACAGTGAAGAGGAACAATTGATCATGGACGCAATTTGTAGAGAGATTGCTGTCATTTATTCGCAGCTTCCGTATGAAGCACAGGATAATGGCGAGTACATCAAGAATAGATTATATCCGGCTCTGAAAGCCAGTAGGTATGGCTTTCCTTCCAAATTGGCCCAAAATGGCTCCATCTTGTTGGTGACAAATATGCACGAACTTTACAAAAAAGTTGATCGTTGCTAACTAAAACATCATCATTTTTCGTTTATATATTTATCGGCGATACAAGTATGACAGAATCCCCACGGATGAACAGAATTGGGTATTTTCGCTCGGATGACACTATGCCTTCTTGGTTCACAACCTGCTCCTCGACATTTTCTAATATCAGGTTCATGTGGGCGTCGAAAGCATGCAAAAGCCCCTTCATCTGTCGACCTGCTTTCATTTTCACGAGGACGTGAGAGTCCAAAGACAATTTTATTAGGTCCAATGGCTGCTCCAACATTACGGAATACAATAAGCCAGGGCTCAGCACTAGATAGTTTTGATAGACAAATCATAGGTCGCTTTCCCTTCTCTGTATACAGTCCACAAGTTGATGAGAAGGCCAGACCTGAATAACTTGTCAAACCATGGCGATTTGTTTGAAACGCAAGCTAGCTCTTCCGTGGTTATCCATTTGACCGATTCGACCTCCTGGTCATTTACATGGAATGCTGTCGAATTTTCATCAACGGTCACGAATAACAAGTAATCTAATTCCCACTCTGCATATTTATCGCAGGACACGGCCTTGTATATGATCCGGCCAACATATTCGATATCCTCCTCAGCGAACGCATTACTCAGCCCAAGCTCTTGGGCACATTTTCTGATTGCTGCCTTTTTCACACCAGTCGATTCTTCAGATTCTTCGGTGTCAGCCAACGGATGGCTGCACACTGAGTTCGTCCACTTTTGAGGGAAAGTTCGTTTTTGGATAGAACGTTTTTGAAGCAATAACTTGCTTCGATCGTGTGAAAATACGAATAAGCTGAAGGCTCGATGTAGTTTACCATAAATATTCTCAGTAGTTCGCCGATGGCAGCTATATTTTTCATCCGTTCCGACAATCTGGTCGTTTTCATCGACAAGGATTAGCATATCTTCCATTCTGAGAGAAATATTTACAAAATATTTTTATGGATAAGGAACTTATTCGACTAGCGCTGCGGCCGCATGTTCCGATGATCAAATTTAGATGGGCTAAAAACGGGCATAAACAGCAGCAATCCATGTCGACTGCAAAGAAAATGTGGTATCAAGAGTTTTCCAAAAGGCCGGTCCTGACGGAGCAAGAAATTGCATCTATCAATGTACTTACCATTATACTGCGTTATCTCATGTTTGCGACTTTTAGAATGGAGGTGCCAAAGAAAATGTTCAAAACTATTAAAATGTGATTTGTTGCGGCTATAAAAGTTTTGCCGGCTACCCTGGTCAAGTTGAACAATCGTGGTTCGTTCGAAGTTGAGTTGGTGACGAGCTGTAAGCTCCCTTTGAGGCCAACTTGATCAAAATGAAACCTATATAAAAACAGCCTTCTTTGGTCGCTTCTTGTTCAACGCCCCACTCTACGAAACGTAGATATGGATCGTCTTGGAGCATTACCCAGAGAGCTAACATTTTTAAACATATCGAAAACTGAACAAAATGGCATCAATCTCGTATGATTCGGACCATGAGTTGTAATTATTAAACTTTTACTCTCTTCACTGTTCTTTAACCTAGCTTGCGCGTTCAAGCCATGGGGGAGCGCAGATCCCAAATCCCTTGGAAACCGTCACAAGGCACTTTGCCGGGGTATATTTTCATGATCCGAAAGGTTAAGCACAAGAAGCCTTCTCGTCAGGACAAAAAGAATTCGTTAGTAAACGAGATCCAAACTTTGAGAAAGGCGTGCGGAGAAATTAACACCATCATAAAATGTTCTGCTGATTCCCTGCAAGTATCAGACAAGTATAAGTATTTTTCTGAGCTGCCCCTTTCGCAGAAGACTAAAGCTGGTTTGGACGCTGCTCATTTTGTGGAAATGACTGAAATTCAAAAGCTCACTCTTCCTACAACTCTGGCTGGCCGTGATATTTTGGGTG
>ERZ1066134.938-NODE-938-length-10253-cov-4.718376_pt1 | contig 10253 bp, 8 predicted proteins | sample MGYA00382781_ERZ1066134 | MGnify/ENA primary metagenome ERZ1066134 (study PRJEB33369, sample SAMEA5778364) | biofilm metagenome | biome: Industrial cooling water; feature: Water cooling tower basin; material: Biofilm | place: United Arab Emirates | collected... | reverse complement strand
GCTCCGAGCTGACGCAGAAGTTCACGTCAGGCCGTGTGCAGTTGCTGCCGTTTTCTGGCTGGGCTGCCGAGCCCCTGGTCGGGGTGGCAAGCTTCGCAGCGGACGTGGCGATCTGGACCTTGGCAGCCTGGCTGGCCCGACGGACTTGGCCTGTCGCTTCAGGCCCCATCGCTTTGGGGTTGTGCGCCTTGTCGGTCGCCATCGAATTCGCTCAGCTGTTCGTCTTGTCGCGCTTCGTCGACTCGACCGATGTGGCCGCGGCGGCCGTCGGGATCGCTGCCGGCTTGTGGCGTCCCGTGGCGGCCCAACGCTCTGCAGGCGGGCCCCGGGTGTGGCACCGCTGGTGCGTTCCGGTACTCGTCGGTGCGGCCATCATCGGCGTGAGCGTCTACCCGATGGAATTCATCACGTCGCCGACCGCGTTGCGCCAGCGGATCGCCGAGCTGTCCTGGCTGCCGTTCTCGACGTATGCCGCCAACACCGAGATCTACCTGATCACCAACCTCTTGCGCCGGGTATTCCTGTACGGCGCGTTCGCCGCATCGGTGCAGTGGGCGATGGGTCGCGCCGCATGGTCAAGCCGTACCGTGATCGTCGCCGTGGCAGCGCTCACGGCGCTCTTGGCCGTGTGCGTCGAGGGTCTGCAGATTGCCGCGCCTTCGAAGATCGTCGATGTGGGCGACGTGCTGCTGGCCGGACTCTGCGGCGGCTTGGTCGCTGCCGCAGCGCAGCGACTCGCTCGCAGGCGCGACCCCGTCGGCGCGGCGCGACCGCCGCAGGTGCCTCGACCCTTGGGAGCGTGGCGGCCTGGGTGGAAAGCCGGCGCGCTTGCAGCCGCGTCGGTTCTGCTCACGGTTTACGGGATCGGTCATGCGCCGGATGCCCCGTACAACGTGCGTGAGGTTCTGGCCTCCGACGGCTTCGGCGATTGGCCATGGTTGGCCGTTGCCGCCGGCTTGCTGATCCTGTTCGGTGGCGCGGCGGCCGTCGGGCATTGGACCGATGGGTCGCGCCGAAGTCCCGAACTTGTCTGGACCGCCCTGCACTTGCTTGTCTCGGCGGCGCTCGTCAGCACCTTGATCATGGTTGGTGTGGCGCAGGAGAGTGTCGAAGACCTGGTCGGCCGCCCGGTGCTCGGGGGATGGCGTGAGGGTGAGATGTGGGCGCGGCTCGCTGTGCTGCAGCTCGGCGTGGTGTGGGCGTTGGCGGTCGGCTACGGCCTCGGAGGCGGTCTGCTTGCCGGCCCTGCCGTGCGCAAGGTTCCTTGGACGATCATCCTTTTGCATGGGGTTTGGGTCGTGCCCTTGTGGCATGGGATCGTCGTGGAGGCCGCTGGGACCGACAACCTGGTCGAGCTGATGGCAGGTGGCGGCAGCTTGCCGGCGACACTTTGCCTGCTGCTGTACTGCGCCATCCTGGCGTGGACGGCGAGGGCGACACTCCATGCGGCCACCCAGCCTGGTTCTTGGGGGCGCATGCAGGCCCTGACGACGATCGTATTCAGCGTGTTGATCGGCTATGGTTTGCTGACGATCGGTACGGAAAGCCTGCTGATCAAGTATGGGCGCGCCTTCTCTGCGATGCAGTTCCTCTTGAGCGAGGATCGGCAGCACTACGTGAGCGGATCGGCGCTGTGGATGCGTTTTGTGGTGGCTCATATGGGAGGCGTTGCGTTCGCCATGGCCGGGGTCATCGTCGCGACCGCTTGCAGATCGGTAAATCGATACACGTCCCCCGCATCGGTCGGGGATCCCGCGCGCAGCACTTGATGGACATCCGTGTCGCTGCGTTGTCCTTGATCCTGCTGACGGGCTGCAGCGTCACTGCGGCCGATGCAGTCTGGCGCGTCGGCCCGGCGCGGCTCTTGAAGACCGTGGCGGCCGCTGCGCAACAAGCGCCGTCCGGTGCCGTCATCGAAGTCGATGCGGGTGACTATGCCGGCGACGTTGCCGTTTGGATGCGCGACGACGTCACCATTCGAGCCGTCGGTGGTCGTGCCCGAATGCTTGCGGATGGAGCGTCGGCGGAAGGAAAAGGGACCTGGGTCGTACGCGCCGAGCGGATGGTGGTCGAGGGCTTCGATTTCATCGGTGCCCGGGTGCGCGATGGCAACGGCGCAGGCATTCGTTTCGACCGAGGCTCGTTGACGGTGCGCGACTGTCGGTTCCTGGACAACGAGATGGGCTTGCTGACCGGCAACGACCCTCGTGCGGTGCTCGAGATCGAGCGCAGCGAATTCGCGCATAACCGCCGACCCGGCCGCTACACCCATCAACTCTATGTCGGTGCGATCGCCCGGCTGTCGGTGACGGGCAGCTACTTCCACCATGGTCAGTCGGGCCATCTGCTGAAAAGCCGTGCGGCCGTGAACCACGTTTTCTACAACCGCCTCACGGACGAAGCGGGCGGTACCTCGAGCTACGAGCTCGAGTTCCCGAATGGGGGCCGAGCGTACGTCATCGGCAATATCGTCCAGCAAGGCGCTGCGACCGAGAACCGGGTCGTCGTCGCCTACGGTGCCGAGGGCTACCGCTGGACGCGGAACGCTCTGGTCCTGGGTCACAACACGCTGGACGACGGGTCGTCACTCGGGGGCAGTACTTGCGGGTGTGGCCCGGTACGGAGGTCGACATCAGCTTGGTCAACAATGTTTTAGCTGGCTCGGGCGACCGCGCCGGCTTCGACCCGAGGGACGGCAACGTCGCGGTCGGCACCGACGCCTTCGCGGCGGCCGATCGGCACGACTACCGCCTGCGCGATCTGCCTGAGCTCGAAGGCCGCGTCGTCGATCTGGGCGTCGGCGCCGGGCAATCCTTCCGACCGACCTACGAATACCGGCACCCCCTGAAAACCGAAGCCTTGGCGCACCCGGCGACCCGGCCCGGTGCGCTTCAGTCGCCAGCCGAGCCTTGACCCGCCGCGAGCGCCGCGGCCCTTCAGCCGGGCGGCCGCAACGCCCGCCTCAGGATCTTGCCGACGTTGCTCTTCGGCAACTCGTCCCGGAACGCCACCTCCCGCGGCCGCTTGTAGCCCGTCAGGTGCTGCCGGCAGTGCTCGATCAGCTGCTCGGCGCTCAGCGCCGGGTCCTTGCGGACGACGACGAGCCGGACCGCCTCGCCCGATTTCTCGTCCGGCACGCCGACCGCGGCGCATTCCAGCACGCCGGGGTGCAGGCTCGCCACCTGCTCGATCTCGGTCGGGTAGACGTTGAAGCCGCTGACCAGGATCATGTCCTTCTTGCGGTCGACGATCCTCACGAAGCCGCGCGCGTCCATCACGCCGATGTCGCCGGTCTTCAGGAAGCCGTCGGGGCCCATGACCTGCGCCGTCTCGTCGGGTCGCATCCAGTAGCCGGCCATCACCTGCGGGCCGCGCACGCAGATCTCGCCGGCCTCACCGCAGGGCAGGTCGCGGCCGGCGTCGTCGCGGATCACCACCTCGGTCGACGGCAGCGGCAGGCCGACCGTGCCGGTGAACTCGGGCCGGTCGAGCCGGTTGCTGGTGGCCACCGGCGACAGCTCCGACATGCCGTAGCCCTCGCCCATCGGGCAGCCGGTCAGCTCGAGCCAGCGTTCGGCGGTGGCCTGCCGGCAGGCCATGCCGCCGCTCGGCGCCACCAGCATGCGCGAGAAGTCGAGCCGGGCGAAATCGGGCTGGTTCAGCAGCGCGGCGAACAGGGTGTCGACGGCCGGGAACATGTGCACGCGGTGCTGGCGCAGCGTCTTGACCAGCGCCGGCAGGTCGCGCGGGTTCGCGATCAGCAGGTTGGTCGAGCCGAAGCGCGCGCCCATCAGGAAGCACACCGCCAGCGCGTAGATGTGGTACAGCGGCAGCGCGCAGACGACCACCAGCGGCTCGCCGCCGGCGCGCTCGAGCACCGGCCGGAACCAGGCCTCGTTCTGCAGGATGTTGGCCACCACGTTGCGGTGCAGCAGCGTCGCGCCCTTGGACACCCCGGTCGTGCCGCCGGTGTACTGCAGGAAGGCCACGTCGTCGGGGCCGGTCGCCGCCGGCGTCAGGCGCATCCGCGTGCCGTCGGCCAGCGCCATGTTGAAGCGCGTCACGGTGCGGCCGCCGTCGCGCGGCAGCTCGTAGGCCGGCACCATCCGGCGCACATGGCGAACGACGGTGTTGACGACCAGGCCCTTGACGAAGCCGAGCATGTCGCCCATCGACGCCAGCACCACATGCCGCACCGGCGTGCGCTCGATCACCTGCGCCAGCGTGGTCGCGAAGTTCTCCAGGATCACGACCGCCTCGGCGCCCGAGTCGACCAGCTGGTGCTCCAGCTCGCGCGGCGTGTACAGCGGGTTGACGTTGACGACCACGCAGCCGGCCCGCAGCACGGCCGCGATCGCGACCATGTACTGCGGCAGGTTCGGCATCATCAGCGCCACGCGTGCGCCGCGCGCCAGGCCCAGGCCCTGCAGCCAGGCGCCGAAGGTGGCCGACAGCTCGTCGAGCTCGCGGAAGCGCAGCGCGCGGCCCATGAAGACCGCCGCGTGGCGGTCGGCGTGGCGGCGGAAGGCTTCGTCGAGCAGCTCGACCAGCGAGCGGTAGACCGTCACGTCCAGCGTCGCCGGCACCCCGCTCGGGTACTCGGCGAGCCAGGGCTTCTTGACGGGCGTTTCCATGCGGCGGCTTTCGTGGCGTGTGGCCGATTCTTCGGGCCGCTGCGGTGGGCGGCCGCGGGGGTTTGTCCTAGGGGGGTGGCGCGCCGGCGAACTGCGCCGCGACGAAGCTGCGCTCGCGCGCGGCGATGGTGGCGAGGAACTCGGCCGCGCCGCGCATCGCCTTGAAGGCCTCGAAGCCGGACTCCAGGAAGTGCTGCAGCTCGCTCAGGCCGGCGGCGCGCGCCGGGCCGCGCATCACGCGCAGGCTGGCGGTCAGCATCGGTGTGCGGGTGTAGCGGTCGAGCGAGTGGCCGACCTCCAGCGTCAGGCCGATCTGGCGCTCGCGGTCGGCGGCGCGGCCGACCGTCTGCCAGGCCAGCGCGTAGCAGCCGTCGTCCAGGGCTACGGCAGGCAGCGCGGCACCCATCGCGCTGTCGAGCGACTCCGACAGCGCATGCAGCGCGCCGAGCGTGGCGACGGTGTGCACGATCTCGGCCGGGAACAGCCGCCCGACCGCCGGCACGATGCGGGCGAACTGGGCGTCGCGCCGGCTGAAGTCGCGCGGGCCGTAGAGTTCGTCGAGGAAGAAGCGCGCCGCCGGCCCGTGGCGCGGGCTCTGCAGAAGGTCGGCGTAGTGCGCGCGGAAGCGTGCCTGCTGCCAGGCCTTGAGGGCCTGCACGCGCCCGGCCAGCGGCGGGTCGGCGGCGCGGCGCGCCCGCTCGGCCTCGACCTCGGCCAGGCTGGACAGGATCGCCGCGGTGCCGGCGAGCGGTTCTGGGGGCGGCGGGGGCATCGGGCGGTGGCGGCCGGCGGCGACTCTAGACGCGGCCCTCGAACGGGCGGCGCGCGAATGATGCAACACTCCCCGGCCATGGACGAAGCCCCCCGCGGACTGCCGCGCCGCCGCCTGCTGCAGCTCGGCCTCGGCGCCGGTGCGCTGCTGGCGGTCGGCGGTGGCCTGGCCTGGCTGTGGCGGTCGGGCTGGCACGATGGCCGGCTGACCGCCCCGGGCCGCGCGATCTTCGCCGCGGTGGCGCGTGTCGTGCTCGAAGGCAGCCTGTCGAGCGAGCCGGCGGCGGTGGCGCGCCACCTCGCGGCGCTCGACACCACCATCGCCGGCCTGTCGCCGGCCGCCCGCGCCGAGCTGTCGCAGCTGCTCGGCCTGCTGTCGGTCGGCCCCGGCCGCCAGTGGCTCGCCGGCCTGGCGCCCGACTGGCCCGAAGCCAGCGTGATCGAGCTCGAGGCCGCGCTGCGCCGCATGCGCCTGGACGACTCGGTGCTGCGCCAGCAGGCCTACCACGCGCTGCGCGACCTGAGCAACGCGGCCTTCTACGCCGAGCCGGCGCACTGGCCGCTGATCGGCTACCCCGGGCCGACGCCGATCGCATGAGCACGCCGCGCCACCCCCAGCGGCGAACCGCGAAGCACGCCTTGCGAAGGGTCGTTCGGTGACCGCCGCGAACGACCTCTACCGCGACGGCCTGGCGCGCGGCTGGCAGGTGCTCGGCGGCCGCCACGAGGGCGCTCGGCCGCTGCCGGCGCGCCTGGACTGCGACGTCGCCATCGTCGGCAGCGGCGCCGGCGCCGGCATCAGCGCCGAGCTGCTGGCGCGTGCGGGCCTCAGCGTGGTGATCGTCGAGGAGGGGCCGCTGAAGACCAGCCGCGACTTCCGCCAGCTCGAGCGCGACGCCTACCCGCAGCTCTACCAGGAAAGCGCCGCGCGCAAGACGGCCGACAAGGCCGTCACGATCCTGCAGGGCCGCTGCGTCGGTGGCTCGACCACGGTCAACTGGACGAGCTGCTTCCGCACGCCCGACGAGACCTTGGCCTACTGGCAGCGCCGGTTCGGCCTTGCCGACTGCACGCCGCAGGCGCTCGCGCCGTGGTTCGAGCAGGCCGAGCGGCGCCTCGGCATCGAGCCCTGGCGCGTGGCGCCGAACGAGAACAACGACCTGCTCGCGCGCGGCGCCGCCAAGCTCGGCATCGCCGCGGCGACGATCCAGCGCAACGTCAAGCAGTGCTGGAACCTCGGTTCCTGCGGCCTCGGCTGCCCGACCAACGCCAAGCAGTCGATGCTGGTGACCACCATCCCGGCCGCGCTCGAGCGCGGCGCGCGGCTGCTGGTCGAAACGCGCGCCCAGGCCTTCGAGCTCGACGGCGACCGCATCGCCGCGCTCGAGGCCGTGCCGGTCGAGCCCGACGGCCGCGCGTCCGCTGCGCCCGGCGTGCGCATCGTCGCCAAGCACTACGTGCTGGCGGCCGGCGCGATCCATTCGCCGGCGCTGCTGATGCGCTCCGGCGCGCCCGATCCGCACGGCCTGCTCGGCACCCGGACCTTCCTGCACCCGGTGGTGATCTCGGCGGCGCTGTTCGACCAGAAGGTCGAGGGCTGGGCCGGTGCTCCGCAGACGGTCTACAGCGACCACTTCCTCGGCGTCGACCCGATCGACGGCCCGATCGGCTACAAGCTCGAGGCGCCGCCTCTGCACCCGGTGCTGTCGGCCACCACGCTGGCCGGCTACGGGCTCGAGCAGGCCGCGCTGCTGAAGCAGTTCCCGAACATCCACGCGCTGCTCGCGTTGCTGCGCGACGGTTTCCACGCCGACGCGCCGGGCGGCCGCGTCACGCTGCGCGGCGACGGCTCGCCGCTGCTCGACTACCCGCTGACCGCCTTCGTGATGGACGGCGCGCGCCGCGCGCTGCTGAGCATGGCCGAGATCCAGTTCGCCGCCGGCGCCCGCGAGGTGCGGCCGGTGCACGAGCTGGCGCGCGGCTACCGCAGCTGGACCGAGGCGCGCGCCGAGATCGCCGCGCTGCCGATGAAGCCGCTGCTGACCCGCGTCGTCAGCGCGCATGTGATGGGCGGCTGCGCGATGGCCGGCGACGCCGTGCGCGGCGTCGTGCGGCCCGACGGCCTGCACTGGCAGATCGGCAACCTGTCGGTGCACGACGGCTCGATCTTCCCGACCAGCGTCGGCACCAACCCGCAGCTGTCGATCTACGGCCTCGTCGCGCGGCTGGCCAGCGGGCTGGCGCAGCGCCTCGGCGGGCGCGTCGAGGCGCTGGCCTGATGCTGGCGCGGCTGCAGCGCCGCCTGATCCTGCTGCTGGCGGTGGCGGCGCTGGGCGCGTTCGCCGCGCTCACGGCCGCCGGCCGGCCGGGGCTGGGCCTGGCGGTGGCGCTGCTGCTGCTGTTCGGCTTCGCGCTGGTGCTGGCGGTCGAGTTCGTGCTGATGGCCTGGGTCCACGGCGACGACCCGGCGCCGCGCGCGACGCCGGCCGAGCTGCTGCGTGCCTGGGCCGGCGAATGCCTGCAGAACCTGCGTGTGTTCGGTTGGCGCCAGCCGTTTCGCTCGCGGGCCGTGCCCGACGTGCCGGGCCGCCCGGGCGTGCGCGGCATCGTCTTCGTGCACGGCTACGTCTGCAACCGCGGCCTGTGGACGCCCTGGCTGGCGCGCTGCGCGGCGCGCGGCACGCCCTGCGTGGCGGTCGACCTGGAGCCGGTGTTCGCGCCGCTCGACGCCTACCTGCCGACCGTCGAGGCGGCGGTGGTCCGGCTCGAGCGCGAGACCGGCCTGGCGCCGCTGCTGGTCGGCCACAGCATGGGCGGCCTGGTGGTTCGCGCCTGGCTGGCCGCAGCAAAGGGCGCCGACGCGCGCGTGCACCGCGTCGTCACCATCGGTACGCCGCACCGCGGCACCTGGCTCGCGCGGCTGAGCGACACGGTCAATTCGCTGCACATGCGGCAGACCAGCGCATGGCTGCAGGCGCTGGCGGCGCGCGAGCCGGCCGGCCGCGCGGCGCGCTTCACCTGCTTCTACGGCCACGCCGACAACATCGTCTTTCCGCCGCGCTCGGCCTGGCTGCCGGGCTCCGACGCCCACCACCTGCGCGCCACCGCGCATGTGGCAATGGCGTTTCACCCGGCGGTGTTCAGCGAGGTCGAGCGCTGGCTGGCGCCGGCCGGGGCTTCAGCCGCCGAGGGCTGACGGCCCAGGGCCCAGGCGAGCCGGCCGGCGGCCGCGGCCAGCAGCAGCGGTTGCAGCGCCGCGCCGCCGACGAGGCCGCCGAGCGCCTGCCGCACCGTGTCGTCGGCCCAGCCGAGCAGCCAGGCGGCGGCGAGCGCGGCCAGCGCCAGCAGCCAGTCGCCGCCGCCGAGGCCGCGGCTGCGCAGGCCCCAGACGCCGAGCGGCGCCAGCAGCAGCGGCAGGTGCTCGAGCCACAGCAGCATGCGCAGGTCGGCCATGCCGAGCCACGGTCCGCCGAACAGCGCCAGCGCCCCGGCCAGCGGCCCGCTCGCGAGCCCGAGGCCGAGCGCAGCCGGCGCGACCCAGGCCGGATGCAGCCTTTCGGCCAGGAAGATCAGCGACAGCAGCGCGATCGCGCTGGCGCCCGGCAGCCTCGCGAGCAGTCCGCCCACCGCGTCGGCCGCGACCGCCTGCGCGATGCCGGCCAGCGCCGCCAGGCCGACCAGCGCGAAAGCGAGCAACCAGGCGCGCCGCAGCGCCGCGTCGGCCACTGCCGAGCGCGCCGCGCGCCAGCCCGCCAGTGCGGCGGCCAGCAGCGGCAGTTGCAGCAGCAGGCCCCAGGCCTGCGGCAGGGGCGGGGCGTCGGACGCGCGGGTCCAGGGCAGCGCACCCGGCCCGACCGGCCCGAGCGCGAGCAAGCCCGCCACGCTGGCCAGCAAGGTGGCGCAGAGCAGCACGAGCGCGCAACGGGTCGAGAGCTGGAGCGAGGGCATGGCGGGCGGCGGCGCCGGACGGAGGTGCCCGGCACGGCATCCCTAGTCTGAACCCCGGTTCGCGCGGCTCCATCCCTCTTAGGGGGGTCTCGGAGGGTGGCGCCGTGCCCGGGCTGCACCGCGCCGGTGCGTCAGCGGCCCGGCGGGTGGGCGCGCTCGCCGGGCAGCACGGTGCCGGCCGGCAGGATCGGCAGCTTTCGCACCGCGGCATAGACCGGCGTGAAGTCGGGCGCCGTGGCCTCGAACAGCTGGCGGAAGCTGTCGATGACGAAGTAGCCGGCCTGGTAGCTGTCGATCCTGTAGAGCGTGCGCATCAGCCGCGTCAGCTCGAAGGCTAGCCGCGGCGTGGCCGGGTCGGTGACGGCATGGCGCAGCTCGCCGGCGCTGGAGAGGATGCCGGCACCGTAGGCGCGCAGGCCCTGGGGCGTGGCGATCAGCCCGAACTCCACTGTGTACCAGTACAGCCGCGCCAGCAGCTCGCAGGCATCGAGCCGGCTGGCCTTCAGGCCGCCGGCGCCGTAGGCCTGCATGTAGTCGGCGAAGACCGGGTCGAACAGCAGGGGCACATGGCCGAAGAGGTCGTGGAAGACGTCGGGCTCGACGACGTAGTCGAACTCCTCGGGCCGGCGCATCCATTCGGTGACCGGGAAGCGGCGCTCGGCCAGCAGCGCGAAGAAGGCCTCCTCGGGGATCAGCCCGGGCACGCCGACGATCCGCCAGCCGGTCGCCCACATCAGTTTCTCGGAGATGGCGTCGAAATGCGGGATGCGGTCGGGCGCGCCGAGCTGGCCGACGGCGGCGATGAACTCCTCGCAGGCCAGGCCGGGCAGCTGGGCGAGCTGGCGGGCGAAGAGGCGCCGGTAGGTGTCGTGGTCGGCCGCGGTGTAGCGGGCGAAGTCC
>ERZ1066134.937-NODE-937-length-10257-cov-7.708783_pt1 | contig 10257 bp, 11 predicted proteins | sample MGYA00382781_ERZ1066134 | MGnify/ENA primary metagenome ERZ1066134 (study PRJEB33369, sample SAMEA5778364) | biofilm metagenome | biome: Industrial cooling water; feature: Water cooling tower basin; material: Biofilm | place: United Arab Emirates | collected... | reverse complement strand
CCTCAATGCCCACAATCAGCAGTTGGTGCAACAAAACCAACTCCTGCGCCGAGAACTTGACAAAATCGTTCAGTCAGCGGTGTACCTCAAACAAATCGTTGACTCGTCTCCAGATGGCTGGAGTCAGGCTAGCTACACCCATCCCGAAATCAGAAATCAACCGGGATACCAGACGGGAGAACCACGACCGATGTCTTGGGGGCCGCGTCCGATGTCGGGGGTAAACGCTCCCAGTCCCGGAGTGGCACCGAATGCTTACAGGAACTTGCAACCGAGTGCAGGAGTTTTGCCAGACAGAATAGTCAAAGAACAGGCACAAGGACGCTATCGTCAACCATCGGCAGGCAGCTCATCCGTCAATGGATGGTTGTATACTTTGTTGATTGTCCTGATCGTTGTGAGCGCCTTTGGTGCTGGCTTTTTGCTGATACGTTCGTTTGCATCAAATCGCTAACGCCGAGCAAATATTTTCAACTTTAACTGCAACAATCAAACGGCAACAGGTTTCGGTTGCCGTTACTTGGGTTAGATTTATAGATTTAGAGCGATCGCTAAACCAGCAATCAAATTTTATCGCTCGTCGAAGTCTTTATAGTCGTCGTATTCGTCGTAGTCCAGATAGCTGGCACGTTTTTCTTCATACCGAGGAGACGACACATACTCAGAGCGACGTTTGTACGGCAACGACGGCGGTAGCTGGTTAATGGGGTGAATCAATTGCACCGTACCCGCTGGAGGACGCTGCTGCCGCGAAATCAACGAAAATACCCCTGCCATCAACAATCCAGCCGTTACTGTAACTCCCATTCCTCCTAATGCCCACAGCATACTGTTCGTGTTGGGATTGTTAGACTGTATCCCGGCAGTCAACTGGGCTGGGTTCAGCTGGGGGTTCAAGCCGCCGTTATTTCTCATTTGTGCGTTCTGGGCGTCAATCACGAACTGCTGATTGCGAAGTTGAGTTTGTAGCTGGTCGATTTGCGCTTTCAACTGTGCGTTCTCTAACTGCTGCTGGGCGCAATTAGCGCAATAAGCAGGATTGTTTACACCTGCTGGGGGCATTTGAGTTAGTGCCGGGTTTAACCCAGTCGGCATCTGAGGATTAGGAAGCGGCTGCTGCAAATTTTGGGGAGGTTGCAATGAAGCAGCAGCAGGAAAGTTGTATAAGCCAGGATTGCCACCTCCTTTAAGAAATAGCAGCGCCGCAATCCCTGCTAATCCAGCTCCTGCTACAAATGCCATTCCATTACTCATCACTCTCACCCCTAAAACTGAATTACTTTGAAATAGATTAATGTAACCCTACTTTTTTTGGGTTAATACCCCAAGAAACTTAATAGGATATGGGGGTAGTACGTTGCACCCTTGTCTGCCTTATATATTGAAAACCAGAACGGCACAGTTGTCCAGCCATCAAAGATTAAAGGCGCACCGAGCCTGCCAGTGCGCCTGTGTATTTGGATACAATTTACTGACTAATCAGCCGGGACGATTGATATCATGTCCGGTGGCATCGTTAGTTGAGCCGGGGCGGGTTTATTTAGTCCTTGGATAGCCTTCAAATATTCCTCGTCAAACCCGCCCCTACGATACACTACCATTGCTACCAGACATGATACGAGTTAAGCGATCGCTCGCACCTCCCTAGAGGGTTATTCCATCTGGCACAGCAGCAAACCAAACCATTGGTTTGGATCTGTCCAAGCTTGCACCGGCACTAAACCTTGCGCCCTTAGTTCCCGCCCCATCCCATTCAGGTCAAATTTGCGGGAAATTTCGGTCATAATTGTCTCGCCAGCTTCTAACTCAACAATTAAGTTTAAGGCGCGCAATTCGGCGGTTTGAGCTTTTTTACTTCGCAAGTAAATTTCAATTTGGGATTGAGATTGATTGTAAAAAGCCACGTGTTCAAACTGATTCGGGTCAAAATTGCCCTCAAACCGCCAGTTGAGATGATCGAGCATGTTGAGGTTAAATTGCGCCGTGACGCCTTGGCTGTCATTGTAGGCGGCTTCTAGGAGATGTTTTGGTTTTTGCAGGTCGATTCCTAACAAGAAATACTCGCCTGGTTGCAGCGCCTGGGAGATGAGGGTGAAGAAGCGATCGCACTCTTGTGGCGTCAGATTTCCCAGGGTGCTGCCGATAAAACATATCATCCGGCTCTTGAGTTGAGTAGGCGGCAGTTGTTGCAGCGCCAATTCGTAGGTACTAACCAAAGCGCGAACTGATATCGACGGATAATCTAACAGTAATTGACGGGCGCTGCTTTCTAAAATCCCAGCGCTGACATCAATTGGCAAATAGTGCAGTGGGTGTTCCAGATGATTGTAGGCATCAAGCAGAATGCGGGTTTTAGTTGAACTACCGCTGCCCAATTCTACGATTTCACAAGCACCCGTCATTCTGGCAATTTCAATCGCGCACTCTTGCAAAATTGCAGTTTCTGTGCGTGTGAGATAATATTCCGGTAACTCGCAGATTTGCTCAAAAAGTTGGGAACCTCGGTCATCATAGAAATATTTTGGCGGTAATGATTTGGGAGTTTGCGTCAACCCGCTGACTACATCGCTACCCTCATTTTGTTGGTTTTGAGAGAGTGCTAGTAGGTGCTGTATCTGCAAGCGGTTTTCGATTGCGTAAGATGAAGCACTCTTGCTGCTTGCAGTTTGAGAAGTATACATTCAACCTCCGTTAGTTGGAAGCGATCGCAGTTACAGTTATGGGATGCGATCGCTCTCATGGCTTATGATGGGGACAAAAGCTAGTGAAACACAAAGCTATACGCTATAAAATCTCGCTTGAGCCAGAGGTTTCCAGTTCATATCGTCTCCATGCGAATTTTCCCACTAAATGGTTGCCTGTGGGTGAAGGTACAGGATTGGGGTTATCCATCAGCTATCAAATTATTGTGGACAAACATAAAGGTTATTTAAAGTGCGTCTCGTAACCGGGGCAAGGTGCGGAGTTTTGGATTCAGATCCCGGTCAAACAATCAAACATTAAAAGTTAAACTGGCAATGGGTAGTTTTAGATATTAGCTCTTAATTTAAATCTACAATCTGAAATCTGCAATTACCAATTACCAATTACCAATTACCAATTACCAATGAGAATATTATTTGTTTGTACGGGTAACACCTGCCGCAGCCCAATCGCGGAGGCGCTATTTCGGGAAAGAATTCGGCAACTCGGAAAAATGGATGAAATTGAAGTTCGGTCGGCTGGAATTATTGCCAGCAAAAATTTTACAGTAGCTGCTAACTCAATAACTATATTATCAGAATATGGCATTCAATACGAGCAAAAACCTCAAGGGATTAGTTTAGAATTAATTGAATGGGCAGACTTAGTGCTGACAATGACAAGGTTGCATAAATATTTGGCGATCGCTATCTTTCCCCAACTTCTCAACAAAACATTTACCCTGAAAGAATTTGTCGGAGATCCAACTTCATTTGACATTGCAGATCCGGTTGGTAAATCTTTATCTAGGTATCGCCAATGCGCCCAAGAAATTGACCAAGCACTCAATATTTTACATCATAAATTAGACAAAAGCAACCCATCTTTTCCCCTCCCGACTCCTCAACCCTTACCCAATACTTTCTTTGTGTTGAAATATCTGATTAGGCTAACAGGGTTAAGCAATAAAACAAGCAATTGACGGATTTAAGAAACCCGATTTTTTAGACAATACCATCGCCTTGCATCCAACACCCTTAAGGGTGTCGCTATTGCATTCAAAGGCTGCCTCCGCAGCCTGTAAAGATTTGAGCCTGCGGAGGCAGGCTTTGTTTGTGTAGCGCCATGCTTTAGCGTGGCGCGTTTCTTACTAGAAACCGGGTTTCTGCGTAGATCTTTTGTTGCCAAACCGACAATTTTTCCTAGAAACCCGGTTTCTTGTTTCTGCGTAGATCTTTTGTTGCCAAACCGACAATTTTTCCTAGAAACCCGGTTTCTTGTTTCTGCGTAGATCTTTTGTTGCCAAACCGACGATTGTTCATAGAAACCCGGTTTCTTTGCGTAAGTGCTGCTGCAATGACTAATAACTAACACAGCGAAATCCTGCCAAAATTTCCCGCACTCCTGGATAATACCAATTGCGAAAACTACAGCGCATCGCCCAAGCACGAGTTGCCCAACTGCCACCTTTTAATACCCGATGTTTCCCATCAAAATAACTTTGGGAATATCCTGGGTAAGGGTAACTGACAAAACCGTCATAACGATCAAACCAGGTAGATGTCCACTCCCAAACATTGCCCAACATATCATAACAACCGCAAGCACTTTTTCCCGCTGGATAAGCATTGACAGGCGTTGTCTGCCAAATTTGATGGTTGTTATTGCATAACTGAGAATCTAGTATTATTTCTCCCCAAGGATAAGTGCTGCATCGCCCACTTTCTGGATTCCAACTAGCAGCTTTTTCCCATTCTGCTTCGGTGGGAAGTCGCTTGCCAACAAAGTTGGCATAAGCTTCTGCTTCGTACCAGGAAACGCCGCAAACGGGATGATTATCCCAAGCTGAATTATCTATCCAATAAAGAGGTTTTGTAACCGAATTTTCTGGCAACCATTGCCAACCTTTATCTGACCACCATTTGGAATTTTGATAGCCTCCCGCTTCCATAAATTCTCGATATTGTTTGCAAGTAACTGGATATTGGTCAATAGAATAACTATCCAAGTAAACTCGATGACGGGGGCGTTCGTTATCTAAGGCATCAATTGAGTTATTCCCCATGTCAAATTCACCCGCAGGAATTTCAACCATTGGGTAATTCGTAATTGGTAATTGGTAATTGGATTTGGTTTTTATTAGCCGATTTATTGCGGCTGCGTATTGCAATTTCAGTAGCAAAATAATTGTTTCGCAGTGTTGACTTTCGTGTTGCAGCAAAAAGCGCCAGAGGCGTTCTTGTTCATCTAAAGGCGCTATTTCTAAATAATTGAATACCTGCGTTCTGACTTTATCCAAATAGTCGCAAGTTTGCTCTAGCGTCGGTAATTTTACTCGTTCTGTTTTGGGCAATCCATCGGCAGCATATAAGCGGCGATATTCTTGGGAAAAAATCGATGGCATTCCAGCACAACGTTCTAATAACCACAAAGATTCAGTAAAAGCAATGTGACCTAAATGCCAGCCAATTGGACTAAAATCGGGATGCGCTTGATGGCAAAATGTATCGTAATCTATGCCTTCAAATAATGCCAATGTAGCAGCGCGACATTGCTGCATCCACTGTTTTATTTGTTGTCTTTTTTCAATATTAATATCGGGATGATTAATTTTAAAATTCATAGATTTGGACATCTAGTTCTTGCTCTACAGTAATAATGGTACGTTCTCCAAAACTAATCCAATTGCCTGTAAATAAAGGTTCGGAAGCAATGATAACAGAATTAGGAAATGTGGGATCGTCTCTTAACCAGTATAAAGAAGGAGTGGCGGTATTATGAGCAAAACGGCTGCCAATTAAACGCTGCCCATCGCTGATAATAATGTTGCCAGAAAAGCTCACTTGATAAGATGCTGCTAGTTCGGTTAAATTTATCAGAGTTTTGTGCAATGCTGTTTCCAAATTAATCTCAGGAGACGCTTGCAATTCGTTAATTAGTAAGGCGAAAATATGTTCTGAGTCGGTAGTGCCGTTGATCGCCTGGTAGGCGGTGTTGTTGATGCGATCGCGTATTTCCCTATACAAGGTCTTGCGGAAATCCTGAATAAATCCATTGTGTGTAAATAACAACTTCTCATACTGAAACGGATGACAGTTACTCAAATCTACTGCTAGACTGGGCGTAGCACTGCGAACGTTGGCAATGATGCACCCGGACTCGATATAACGACTGAGACTCGGTAGGTTAACATCGCTCCAAATTGGCAGCGTATTTTTATACCTAAATGGTTCCGCGTCTTTACTGAGATGATACCAACCAATGCCAAAACCATCGGCATTGAGTAACCCGGCGGTCATTTCGCGGGGTTGATAGCTTTGAACAACTAAGGAATGTTCGGGTTTATTGAGTAGGTAGTCTAACAGAATTGGCGAACCGAGGTAGCCTAGTAAACGACACATGGGGTGTGGGCGATCGCTCTCAACTCTTAACAAGATACACTGTTTCGATTACTCAGACACAGTAGGACGCCAATAAGCGCTTCCATCTCGCATCCTCGCCAGCAATTTACGTTCCACCATCTCCCGCCGCAACATTGCCGGATCGTTGAAGGTATGATACTGATTTAACAGCGCATTCACTTCTTTTTCAGTGTATTTGGCATCGTGAGAAAATTTAGAAGCCATATATTCTAATACTAGCTGCTGGGACTTAGCTTTATTCCGTTTAGAAGGCCATTCTTTTAGGCGATTTCCCTCATCTAAATAACTTTTTATCTCTTCGGCATTATCCGTCATTTTCCTACTTTCTTCTTTTCGATAGATTACAATTGAATTAATCAATTATCTAACTACTTTACCACTATAATACAAGGTTAAAAAAATGGCTAACGCAATGCTGGTAATCTTTCCTTATCGTTACCAAGGCACTTGGGTATTTGATGACGAGCGAGTCGGACTTGAAAGAGAACCATTTGTCAGCGGCATCCCCCAAATGATTGATATTTTAGTTCAAAATATCCCCAAAGCTGAGGTTGGTTTTAAGCTTTTGTTTTCTGCCAACCCTTTCCCAGGATATCAAGCGGAATTAGTTTGGATTAGAGAAGAATACGGCGGCAATTGGTATCGCTGGCAAGATAAAAATATAGAAGGTTGGTTATGTCCGGCGTTATTTAAGTATTTCAGCGAAGCCCCAATCAAAATATATTGTCAAGCAGAAAAACTCATTTGAAAACAGGAGGCAGAGCCTCCCATCACTCGTTCCCAGGCTGGAGCCTGGGAACGAGATACCTAGAGGCTCTGCCTCGCTACCAACGAGATCAAATAATATGCGTTACTGCTGAGCATAAAACCAATAAACAAAACCAAAAGCTAAAAAAATCAAAGCGATCGCACCCTGTAACACTCTAGCAAAAACCCATCTAGATCGATAATAATTCGCCGCCAGTAAGCGCTGTTGCCTCACAGTTGTTACCCAATCTGGCAACACGCAAAACCACACTTCTAAAATTCCCAAACATCCCCGTTGCCGAATAGAATCTTGCAGCATATCGCGAAACAGTTGAGTCATTTCTTGACCGTATTCCCAACGGAAGATTGGAGGATAGGCCAATAGCAATATGCTATAAAACCAAACCGAAATATCGCGCAGCAAATTTGACATTAGAAATTGCCTCCCGCAATCCTTCCATCCAGCAACTTTTTCGCCGCAGCCATGTTAACTAAACTGGCTAAACGTTGCGCTTCCAAAGTAATAACTCGGCGACCTAATTCTGTCAGGCAATAATAGCGACGGCGTTCGTCATCTAATTCAGCATCCGGTCTTGCTTCCGACTCTAAAATCAGTCCATCTGCCAGCAGGCGCTTAATCGTACCGTAAAGCGTACCGGGACCGAGTTTAACGCTGTTATTCGTGCTTTGTCGCACTTCCTGCATGATGGCGTAACCGTGCCTTTCCCCATCCACCAACGCCAGCAGAATGTGAAACGCCGCCGGTTTCAGGGGCAGGAAACTCTCTGGATCGATTTTGACTTGCATCGCTTTATATCGAGATACGATATACTATTGTATAATATATCCTAACTTGATACAAATACCAAAGTCGAGCCATGCAATTTATCTATTTTTTGCTTGCCGAGGGCACTTACGGCTTTTTCCGGGTATTTTTCGATATTTGTCAAGCATTAGCGCACCGTTCGCGCAGATATCGCTGGTATCCCCCCGATGACGATTTCCCTGATGGCGACGCCGATGCGGGTGTCAGAAACCGTCCGCCGCATCCTGGGGGAACCGACTCGGCACAAGCTAAACCCGAAGTCGAAGGGAAAGATTTTTCTCTTGTGCCTTAAAAGTAGACAATTCATCCGAGCGACCTTATACTACATGTATTACAAAATCGAATCAAAAAGGAGGCGTCATGGCACGCCTGAATCAAATTATTGCCATCGAAAAAGGCATTAAAAGCAAGTCAGTACAAGAACTGGCAGGGATTCAGCAAACGCTACAAAAGCCTGCATTGTTTAGCGGAATTGCTCGCACTTATCGCCCGAAAGATGAGGAAGGCGAACAACTGCCACCTGAGTCGAATCGGGTGCAAGTAAAGGCAGAAGAAATGCTGCGCCAAACTGTGGAAGTTTTGACCAAATTGTTTGACGTAACTGCAACTAAAGATTGGGTAAATTGCCACGCGCGGGCAGATGTTGTGGTTGATGGTCAAACTATTTTGGCTCAAGTGCCAGTGGCGTATTTGCTGTTTCTGGAAAAGCAGTTAGTAGACTTGCAAGCATTTATTAAAAAGCTGCCGGTTTTGGACGCCTCCGAAACTTGGACGTTTGATAATTCAGCAGACTCCTGGGCAACGGAAGCGATTCAAACGCTGAAAACAAAGAAGATTCCGCGCAACCATGTAAAGGCGGAAGCAACGGATAAACACCCAGCTCAAGTTGAGGTTTATTATGAAGATGTAACTGTGGGATATTGGCGCACGGTGAAGTTTTCCGGTGCGATGCCCGCGACGCGGATTAAAGAACTGTTGGAACGCATCGAAAAGCTGAGTCAAGCGGTTAAATTCGCCCGCGAGGAAGCTAATAATACCGAAGCAGAACAGCAGCATATTGCGGCAAGCATGTTTCAGTATTTGTTGGGGTAATTTAAGCAAAAATGCGACACCCTTAAGGGTGTCGCTATACAAACAAAGCCCGCGAAGGCGGGCTTTAAGTAAGAATTTAAGCCCGCGAAGGCGGGCTTTGTTTGTGTAGCCCCATGCTTTAGCATGTGGGTAGAAGGTTCAAAAAATTGGCAAAGGTATTATTGAAAAAATAGGGTTGTTGTTTGGTTGCATTTTTAGCAGTTTTAAGCTAGATTAAAAGATAGGAGTAATCCAAAGCTAAAACTCAATTTTTAATTTCAATTGTGCTGGCTTAATTCCTGCGATCGCTCGTATTGACCACCAGTCATATCCAGATCCGAATTAAGCATTCTCCGCACAGTATCAAACTCAGACTATTGCTCCAAACTCAGCATTCACCGCTCGATGCCAAAGCGATCGCCAACGGATCTATTATCGTTGGATGCGGGTTCGTATCCCGCCTGGAGCGCCCAACTTGCTCCGGTAGTTTAAGTGGTAGAACACGACGATGTAAAGATTGAATTCTTGGCTTAAAAGCAATGGCGCGTGCAAATGGGCGGTACACCGAAACCCAGAGATTGGCAAATTCTCTGGGTTTCAGCTTGATTAGATAATCAATCGTAGTGATATGGCTCTGACAGGCTGAGCGAATGCGATCGCATCCTCAAAACCGAGCAAAGCTTGTAAACTTAAGATATAGCTCGCATTTATTGGAGATTTTAATATGATTTTCATTAATCCGAAAACAGATTTTGCCTTCAAAAAAATCTTTGGTTCAGAGCAAAGTAAAGACATTTTGATCAGTTTCTTAAATGCTATTCTCTACCAGGAACAACCAATCATCGAAGACTTAGAAATTCTCAATCCTTATTTAGCGCCCAAAATTCGAGGTGTTAAAGATAGTTACTTAGATGTCAGAGCCAAGATTACCGGAAACAAAACAGTAATCATTGAAATGCAAGTTTTGAATGTAGAAAGTTTTGAAAAACGCATCTTGTACAATGCTGCTAAAACTTACTCGATCCAACTGCAAGCCGGAGAAGATTACAGCTTACTCAATCCTGTGATTGCATTAACCATCACAGATTTTAAGATGTTCGAGCAATTCGACAAGGTGATTTCCCGATTCATCCTCAAAGAAAGAGAATTTCTAGTAGATTACTTGATTTATGACATTGAGTTGGTCTTTGTAGAATTACCCAAATTTACCAAAGAATTGGAGCAATTAGAAACCCTAACCGATAAATGGATTTACTTCCTCAAAAGTGCAAAAGATTTACAGACTGTACCAGAAAAAATGGGCAGCGTTCCAGAAATTCGCAAAGCCTTTGAAGTCGCAGATCGAGCCAACCTTAATCGAGAAGAATTGGAAGATTTAGAACGACAAGAGATTTTTATCCAAGATATGCGAGGTGCGATGACTAAAGCCATTAATCAAGGGGTGCAACAAGGATTGCAACAAGGATTGCAACAAGGATTGCAACAAGGATTGCAACAAGGATTGCAACA
>ERZ1066134.934-NODE-934-length-10273-cov-7.812781_pt1 | contig 10273 bp, 8 predicted proteins | sample MGYA00382781_ERZ1066134 | MGnify/ENA primary metagenome ERZ1066134 (study PRJEB33369, sample SAMEA5778364) | biofilm metagenome | biome: Industrial cooling water; feature: Water cooling tower basin; material: Biofilm | place: United Arab Emirates | collected... | reverse complement strand
GACTATCTCTTGTATGGCCAGGTCCACAGGGTTAGATAGATAGCCAATCTCAATGTACTTGATAAAAGCGTAGTTCTTGTCTATAACAGCTATCTGAAGTAACGAGTTCTCTTTGGGGTTCAGGATTGCGGACTTGATGGTCCGAGGAACTTCCAAACTTCTGCTAAAATTTGGGGCAAAGTTTGACGTAAAAGAATCCACAAGAGCTGACGCTGCTGAAGTCACGATATTTCCTGTCACCAAAGCTTCAGCATCGTTGGGAAATCTGAAAACTTCTTTGGAAAACTCCATGATTTCCGCAAAAGTGACTGATTCCAATTCATTCAAGTATTCATCATTCGAAAATCCACTGTTTAAAATTGCCACAGTCAGCTCTCTACTCGCTTCTGACAGAGAACTTTTATGTTTAAGACTTTGTCTGAAATTTTTAAGCGCCTCCAGCTCAGTTTCAAATACATCTTTCTTTGGTGCATAATCGGACAGGAATACGGCCACATCATCAATGTAAGCGGAAAGGGTATCGGAATAGCCTCGGAATTTCAAGTCGATGCCTTCCAGAGATGGTTGAGCATCAAAAGAAAGTCCTGCCATTGACGGGTTGTAGTTTCTCTCTTTCATGTCTTCCTTTAGAATCACGATGAATAGTGACAATATGATGTTCCTTCTAATCTCCGAAGTGCTGTTCCACCTGTACAACAAAGAGATAGTTACAAATGATTTTGGGATCATAAATGTGTCGTCTTGCTTAGCCCAGACTGGTATATTTCTCTTTGACACCTGTTTTTCTGGCGCTTCTTTTGGATTTTCAGACTTTTGTCCAAAGATTCGGAAATCTGCAGGTATGTATTCGTTGCGCGGAGGAAATATGAAGTTGACACTCGGGTTTGTCAACGGCAACGTGTACGTCTGAATGGAATATTCCGTGCCGTACCATTTTTCTTTCATTAATGCTGCAGAGCTAAGATTATCAGTTGCCAGAACAATGAACATGTTGTCTGGGCGGAGATAGGCCTTCAATTCATCAGTCAAACTTTGCTCAATGTTCTCCATATTGTATCCTGCGGAGATCAAATTCTGCGGTTCAGCGGTGAAGAGTCTTTTGACCATATTAGATGCTACCTCATAGGACTCCGTCTTCTCTTCGAATCGGAATTTGATTGTCTCTATTTTTTGAAGGTCGGAGAAAATCCATTCCGGGACTTGATTATTCCTTAGCCATTCAAAGTATCTGACCGTGTCCTTGATCACAGAGTCAACTTGCTCGAGCCCAGAATCGGTGAGTTGTATGCTTACTTCAAAAATTGTAAAAGTCGATCTAGCATCTGCTCCACTACTTACAGATGTGACGAATCCTTTCTGCCTGAGATGCGAATAAAGGCTGCCAAATGATCTGCTCTCAATCAATCGGTCAATAACAGCCAGTGCAGCAAATCTGGAGTGCTTCTGAACGTTCGGTAGCTGAAAGACGAAAGAGAGCTCATTTTTTGGGGAGAGAGATTTGATTTTCATCAACTTCAATTGGACGCTGTCTCCAAAGGGCTTCGAATCAGGCGCACTATGTATTGTGTTTCGGCGCTTGACATCTTTGAACATGCTGACAACAGTCTGTTCCAGCTGTTCCACAGATTCCTTACCACGGACCACAAGCCTCATCCTCTCTGAAGAGTAGTGTGTATTGTAAAAATCAAGAAGATGGGACCTTATATTGGTAACATTCAGAGTATCAATAGTCCCCACATTGAATTTGGCCAATGGGTGCTTTTGATCGAAGAGGAGCTTGGTCGCTTGATTGATACGCCAGCCGTCATTATTCAAATATTGCCTGAATTCGGAGTTGACGGCATTCATTTCTCTTTGAACACAATCCTCCTTGAGTAGCGGGGATGTGAAGAACCGTGAGAATCTTAAGATAAATAGGATCAATACAGCATCACCAGAGAGTACCTGTCTAATGTATCCAGGAAGTAGGCTGAGTCAACTTGGAAAAAGTAATTTGTCAGCTCAGATGCTGTGTAGGCATTATAAACCCCTCCGTGGGACTTTACGAAATTGCCATAGTCCCCCTCGTCCGGATACTTCTCTGTGCCCATAAACAACATGTGCTCAAGGAAATGCGCAAGGCCAGGAATCTCCTCTGGATCATCAAAATGGCCCACATTTACGGCCAAGGCTGCTGATGCCTGGCTGTTAGTTCACAATGCCATGAATACCTGATCAAGTGATTGATCACTGATGATCAGTGATTGAAGCCCATTTTCCAATTCAATAAACAAATACTCTGCTTCATCTTGAGGGCTTTTTGTGATGTTTGTGACCCTTTTCACGACGCTTGCTGTGCAGAGGACAAGCGCGGCTGTCAGGAACAACAACATTTGTGTACTGCGCATTACCACCGGATTAGCATAAATATCAGCTTTATTGGCAACATGAGGAATTTGGCGCCTTTTTTGATTCTTCACGCCTGGCTACGAAGTTATCAAAATCGGTCCTTGGTGATTGCACGAGCGTTGAAAAGTTCTCCTGGCATATGACTCGAACCATATCGGCCTTTAGTTTTTCAAAGGCCAAATCCCCTTCAAGGCTCCTTGAACTGGCGAGAAAGTAGCCTTTGTAACCAACTTCATTGAAACTTTGTGAAACATCGTTCATATGATGTGCCACACCTTGTTCGTCCAGAAGATCCTTCTTCATGCCGACCACGAATGCGATGCAGTCGGGCTTTGCATTCTGCAAACTTTTCAAGTACATTTTGAGCGCACCTGTAATGCTACCTGGGTCAGACACGTCATATACCATAATCAAGACCTGAGCATCTCGGGTGTACATTGGCAGGAGAGCATGGAAGCGCTCCTGACCAGCCGTATCCCAGACCTCCAAGCTCAATTTGGCACCTACAGCCGAATCCGGTATGGGCTCGATAATTTTGGAGTAAGAACCTCCAGCTGTCGAGTAGATTAAATTCTCCGGGACTGGCTGACCTGTCACCCATCTGCGAAGAAAGGATGACTTGCCCACTCCGAACGTCCCAATTATTGCAACTTTTATGGCCAATACATGCACGAAATGAACAGCCAAGACAAGGAACACAAGGCGCATGGGGCGAGAAGAAATAATTCTTATAAAAGATATTTAGTAAAATTTCTTACTTGGACGTCTTTGGGCGGTTGCGAACTTTGGAATCTGATCCGCTCCCATTGTCTTCCAACACTTTGATAGGCTCATCCTCATCACTAGATGAATCTTCATAATCGTCATTCTTCTTCTTGCTGGCAACAGCACTAGTGGCGTTGTCTTCTTCCGGAATCAAAAGCTTCTTCAGCGCTCCAAAGGGCCCTTCGGGTATCGGGAATGGGCGGGAAAGAGGACCTTCCGATTTGGCGCCATAAATGTGGATGCGGACCAGGGGGTTCCACACCAGAGCTTTTACCGCGTTCACACTGACCATGATGAGCATTTGGCTTCCCTTGAAGAAAAAGTGCAAGGCCGACATGAAGACAATGTTTGTGATGACGGCGCGCAGTTGCTTGTTCAGTTCGTAGAGGTCGTACTCGCGGGGAGTCATGACTTTGCGAGTCGCAGGATGACCAGGCAAGTCGATGCCTTCGACAACTTCAATGCGACCCTCTGTCGGGCTCGAGCTTTGGATCCTCATCTTCAAGAAGAATAGAAATGAAACGACGAGGGCATGAGTGGCGGCAAATCCGATGCGAACATACAGCAGATACTTGGGGTCGGCGAGCTTGAAGTAACCAATGATTTGGTTAGCTATAATCATGAATGCCAAGTTCCCGATGACGCCGTACATGGCCTTGTTTGCAGCCTCCATTTCTTCTTGTGGCGACCTGGCCTGTGTCGCGGCAGGCGTCTTTTTGGGGCTGGGGGAACCTGAACGCTGGTTTTGACGTTGCTGGACGGTTGCTGCCATCGAAATTAAAACAGGGGTATCCACGAGGGGTCACATGGCTTATTTAGGTCTCTATTGGATGTGGCTTCATTTAGGGCAAGTAATTACCAGTATGCTGTATTTTCTTTGACAATATTGGGTGATATGGTTTCATATCTTCACGATCATTACTTGATGCAACTGAATGCAGGAAAAATTGTCAAGTCATGAGACATGTAAAAACCTGGTATAATCGAAAAAGAAGACTATTTACAGGGGTGTATCAAGAAGGTTAAGCGCCAACCAACAATCCTTGTCCCCGCTCTCCATCCATCCCTTACTCACAAGGCTTATACTTCAAAGACACCGCTACATCTCTACTGTGCATGTCCTCTGATATACCGATACTTGGAGGAAGCAATATCAATATCAATGCCTTCGATGATGAGAATGGAGTAAGCACAAAGACCAACCTTCACCAAAAGGCGGGTCGCTCTATTATTCGTAAGACCCTTTCCGTGTTCTCTTTTAATGTTTGCACTTTTCGGTCTGGATGATGAAAACATTGTTTTTTAAATGGACAGAGAGCATGCAACAAAAAGGAAACGCCGTTTTGGCATAATCCTAGCATGCAGTGATTTCCATTTACATGTCATAGTTACTCTGACAGACCCCTTTCTTTATGACCATTTTTATATGGAACATACATTCATATTCTCATACATAGACATTCGCTTGACGCAAAGAAACGGTCGAAAGACCATCACTCTGCTGCACGGACTGCCGAGTGACCTGGACCCGAAGAAGATCCTGAAGGCCTTCAAAAAAGAATTCGCCTGCAACGGTCACATAGAAGTAGAAGAAGACTATGGAGAGTGCATCAAGCTGCAAGGAGACCACCGTGCCAAGATACAGACCTTGCTGATAGAGGAGGGCATCTGTGGCAAGGACGAGATCCAGGTGCACGGATTTTAAGTAAAATGGGAGAGTAAAAATAAATCTGTTTATGTTCATTTCACTATTCTCAGCGACCCGCCCGCCTTTGCGACGACCTCTTTTTCAATCTTTTTGTGGATGGCGCTGGTCAGCTTCTTTTGGATGGCACGCTGCTGTTGGGCAGACTGCTTCTTGGGGCCCTTGACGCTCTTCCGTGACGTCGTGTTTGCAGCGGCCTGTTGCTTTTTGAAGACGCGTCCGCCTTGAACCATTTCCTCTAGCTTTTCTCTCTCGGTGCCAAGCAACCGGGGTGTGGCATGCAGTTTGTCGGCAAATTGGTAACGTCGGTGTCCGACTTTTACCGGGACCTGAACCCGGCGACGCTGACCGGCGCCATGGACGTGATAGTGGTTGAGGACGAGGAGACGGGCGAGCGAGCATGCACGCCCTTCCACGTCCGCATTGGCAAGCTGAACCTGATGCGCCCGCAGGACAAGCGGGTTGACTTTCAGGTGAACGGGGAGCGCATCGAGGGGGTCGAGATGAAGGTGGGCGAGGCGGGCGAGGCCTTTTTCGTCGTGCCCGAGGACATTTTGTTGAGGGACAAGCAGCCGGGCGACGACGATGCCCTGTCGGCCGGGGAAGACGACCTCAGCCTGCTGTCGACGTCGCCGCTCCCACCGGCCCCAGCCTCCCCGCCCCACAATCCTTTAGTAGCCTTGGACGAGCTGAATCTGAGCCCCGTCAAAACTTTAAGCAATGCACCGGCAACTCTGTCCGACTCGGAGGTCGACTATTCCGTCTCCGGGCCCCCAAAGCTCCGTCAGAAATGGCTGGACGCGCTCGAGTATTTGGAGGAGAAGGCGCGGACGATGAACCAGTGGCGCGAGCTGCACCAGGCCAGTCTGCGACAGTCGGTGCGGCGCGAGGATTTCCGTTTTTATGTGGTCTCTCCGCCGCTCCTCGTCCACCCGGTCGCCGAATATCCGTTTGTCATTGAGGAGGAACTGAAAAGGTGCGGCCGGCAGCTCACCGCCGACGACCTCTTCACGCACAGCCTCCTCGACCCGATCAACGTGAACAGACTGATCGTCCGCATTGGCCGGGAGTGGTGGTTCTCGGGGCGGTTGGGCGTGCTGATCGGCATGTCTGGCTGCATGTTTGATCAGATTCCGGACCCGCTGCAGTGGCACCAGGCCGTCTACCCGTCGCCGACTGCGGCCATTGCCAGCAAACTGAGCAGCACCCAGCCACAGTCCTCCCCGCAGCCCGGAGGATGGCGACACTGGTGGTCCCGATCCTCAGCCGTCCCCACTGACGGCTCACCACGACCCGCAATACCTGACCAATTATCAGCACCGATCCCAATCCCCCAGCGAGTCGGGGAAATCAGCAAGGCGCAGGACAACAACAAACAGGACTACAAGCTACAGGAAACCAAACAACAGGAAAACGAAAAACCAAAACGATTTTTAAAGTCTTTGCGACTGACCAGCGAACAATTGAAAAGACTGCCAATCAGACCGGGCGCCAATACGGTCACCTTTACATTTGCGACGGGAAGAAATTGCCAGGCGAGACTGTTCTTGTGGCCGTCCACGTCGCGCATCGTCATCTCCGACATTGACGGGACGATCACAAAGTCGGACGCCTTGGGACACATTTTGACGTTTGTGGGACGGGACTGGACACACTCGGGTGTCGCCGGCTTGTACGACCGGATCAGCAAGAACGGCTATAGGCTTCTTTATTTGACGGCGAGGGCCATTGGACAGGCCACGTCGACGCGCGACTATTTGAAAAATGTGGAGCAGGACAAGTGCCAGCTGCCGGACGGGCCGGTGATCATGTCGCCGGACCGGCTGCTGGCGGCGCTGCGTCGCGAAGTCATCATTGGGAACCCGGAAGAGTTCAAGATTGCCTGTCTGCAGGACATTCAGCGATTGTTCCTGCCCCGCCACGCAGACCCCTTTTACGCCGGGTTTGGCAATCGATTCACAGACGCCCAGTCGTACCACGCCGTCGGTATTCCCGCCCATCGCATTTTCACGGTGGAGCCGGGCGGGGAGCTGCGGGTGGAGCACGGTCTCGGCTTTGCCTCCACCTACACCCGGATGATGGACGTGGTCGACCTTTTCTTTCCGCCAGTCGCGGTTAGTGAGAGTAGTGCCGGCGGCTTGGAACAAGGAGCCATGGCCGTGCAGGAAGGCTTCAAAGACTACAACTTTTGGAGGGTGCCGACCAGCCAACAGACCATGGACGATCTGGCCGCCTTTCTTCCCCCGCCAAAATCGACCGCCGTCCTCGCCGGCGACAATATAATCATCATTGAGCGGGACAGTGCCGGCGAGGAAGAGGAAGACGAGGACGACACTACCGAGGGCGACAGTACCTTTTTGTAAACCACCGTTTCCGCTTGTTCCCTAGTGACCTTTGCATGTTGTCCGTGTGAATTGTCCTCAAGTTCAAAGTGTTCCCAGATGCACTATCCCAGATACACTGTTGAGTGCATTAGTCAACACACCATGTGTACTATTAGCCCATTGTCCAAAACAACACTACCAGCCGATAAAGTGCACGTGGCCACCCTCTGTACCGACAATCACCAGGTCATAATCGTCAACGACAATGGAGGTGATCGAAGAGGCAACGGGAGTCACCTGACATGGACTAGCATTCCCCAACGGCACCTTGTACAGCTGCGCATCATGACCCCCCGCGTACAAATACACGCCGTCCGGGGAAAAGGCCAGACTCAGAGTGTCGTCGCAGATCCCGTCCCCGGTCCGACACTGCCCGGCCATGACCAAGGGTGCCTTGGGGAAACAGCAGTCCCACACCGACCAGCGATGGTCCCGCGCATCACCAATAGCCAAAAAACGTCCGTCCGGAGAAAAGCACATGGCGTCCACGTCCAAATGGGCAGTGGAGATGGTAAAGGCAGGGGAATAGGATCCACCCAATAAAGTGTGCAGATGCACCTGTCCATCGCCAATCATCGAGTCCAGGACGCTGCCACTGGCCACCGCCGTCAACTGGTCAGACAGTGCCATGGCGCTGAGACCGTGCATCGATGTGATGGTCGCCTTCAAAACCAAACTCTCCACGTCCCAAACCTCTAAACGGCCAGTGCGACTGGCCGCGTGCAGTCCAATCAGCGCCAACACATCCTTTTCACTGATCGCGTGGACCCGGTCGACCGAGTTGACGCCAGGCTTTGGCGTCCAAGGGAGCGTGAAAATCGTTTCAAATGGCGCAGCATTTGAATCGGCGTCGACGGTGCAGATGGCCAGCTGGCCGGGCGTCCCATACACAAACCTGCCATTTCCAACAGGGGAAAAGTCGAGGATCGGCTTTGAAGACAAAGCAGCCCGAAACACCCTCTCCAACTGTCCGTCTATAAAAGACCATCCGCACAGACAGCCGTCGTACCCGGCCGACACAAAAGTGTCGCCGTGCGTCTTGACGCTCGACACGGTCCGCCTGTTCAATGGGTCGGTGAAATGGCCGTCCACCTTTAGTGATTGTTTTGACTCGCGGCAGATGAACTGCAACTCGCCAGGCCTATTGTACTCGGCGCTCTGATGACAGCACGCCCCCGCCATGACCGCCAAATCACCATTCAACCGCAGGGTGGCCATCGAGGTGATGGCTCCGCTGCCGAGGGTAAACGTGTCCAAGACCTTTTGCTTGGGAGTGCTTCTAAAGTGTTCTCGATCAATAAAGGAAAAGTCGTTTGTCAAAACAGGAACACTCTCCTCTCTAAACGCTCTCCCCGCCTCACTCAGACCCGATAGTAGGCCCCTGAGCATGAGATGATTTCTTTCCTGTTAATACAAATAGGAGACCAGGGATCGGCACTATAAGTACAGTTTCGGGTAAAGAATTGTTTCTTTATTATATAATTTTTGTAGTCCACTTGTCGCTTAGTAGCCCAGTTCGGCAAGGGCGGCATTCACACCAGCCAGCTTGGCAGCCTTGCCGGCAACAGTCTTCTTCCACTCGGCACGGGCAGTCTTCTTCTCCGCGTACACTTCGGCACCGGTGGCCTTGCGCTTCTCCTCCAGCTCGGCCAGGACAGTCTCGTACTTCCAGCCAACCTGAGTGGACAGGTCCTTCAAGGTGCAGAAGCGGCGGCCCGGCTTGAGGCGGAGGACGCGCATCGCCGCGGGGACGACCTTGCGCTTCATTCCGTTCCACGGCTCCGGAACACCCTCAAACACCTTCAGGCGCTCCAGGGCGGCAGCGCCCCTGGCAGTCTTGTGCGGCAGCATGCCCCTCACCGTGCGCCAGAAGATGCGGGCCGGGGCGCGGAAGTGGAAGGCACCGCGAACCGGGTTGGTGGCCACCTTCTTGCGCAGGAACTCGTGGTACTTGAGCTTGTTGCGGAACAGGGAGCCGGAAATGTTCATCTCCTCTGCGCGCACGACAACGACCTTTTGTCCGTTCAGGCACTGCTTGGCGACGATGGATGCAAGGCGACCGAGCAGGTGGCCCTTTCCGTCAATGACGACAACCTTTTCAAAGGACATGATGGCTTGGGTTGTGGTTGCTTGGGTTGATAAAATTTTTCGTCTTGCGACCGGGGTGGTCTGATTTATGTTTGATGGTTGTGTTTATTGGCTGTGCATGACTACAGGGGCTGTACTACTGTTTGCTATTAGTACCATATCATACACTGGCACTATCATGCATCATACGCAGTGGATGCGAGACGCCGCCATAGAGACATGCATTGGCTCATGGTCGTATCACCGTGGTCATAAGGGTCGCAAGTGCACAGTAGACGCCTTCTCAACACTGGATCACTGGGACAAAAGGAAGAGTCGTCGTGCTTGTAGCCAATGTTCTCAAACTGCATCAGCTGATCGGGACGGAGAAAGAGACCAGCCGCCAGTGATATGACAGGCGCATCACCCCACCTCTCGTAGAAGAAACCGCCCGCCTTGTCTAAATGGTCGAAGAATTCTTGATACTCCGTGGACCGGAAAAAGTCGAACCGACCAATCTCAAAGTTGTTCCAAATGTGGCACCCATTGTAGGCCAGCGTCTTGTTGGCGGCATGTTCATAGACGAAATAGTCAAACAGTTTTGAAGGTTTGATGTTTTTTTGCCTTTTAAACTCTAAAACCTGTCCAAATAAGGATGGAATGGTCTCCATTATCTCCCCCATCAGAATGCTGAATCCGATCACCTTTCCCGCCTTTTTAAGCTCTACGAACGGATCATGCTCAATGTCGCAGGGAAAGCTGACGCCCGGCTCGATGCGCCAGAACCATTCATATTCTTTAACGGCCTGGTGGTGCATGAAGCGGCCGGAGAACCAGCGGCACATTTTCCGATAACTGAGGCTGCCGCCGTGGACAATGTGTTTGAGGCGGTTGCGCGACTCGGTCGTCCTCACCGGGTCAATGTGGGCGGGCATGTCCCAGTCGGCGGAGGGGATTTGTGCGA
>ERZ1066134.932-NODE-932-length-10297-cov-5.890842_pt1 | contig 10297 bp, 5 predicted proteins | sample MGYA00382781_ERZ1066134 | MGnify/ENA primary metagenome ERZ1066134 (study PRJEB33369, sample SAMEA5778364) | biofilm metagenome | biome: Industrial cooling water; feature: Water cooling tower basin; material: Biofilm | place: United Arab Emirates | collected... | reverse complement strand
ACGTCTCTGGATATCCTGTTGACTGTGAGGGTCGCTATTACATTTCTGGTGTCCACGCATATTCTCAAGACTTTCGTGGCCAAGGAACACAGCCAACATCTGGTACCCAAGTTATAGAACTTAATGACGGAAATGGCGTTAAGTTAACGGACGTAACTGGATTGGTATGTGGGTCATTTTATGAATTTGATATACAACTTGGAGTAGTACCACAACCTCGCACACCAGTTGTTCCAGGAACGTGCGTCCCAACGAACACCAAGTACACAGTAACGGTTGATGGTTGTGAGTCGACAACGTTTGAAGAGCTCATTGCGGAGATTAACAAGAAGTTTTCGTTACTCACAAACCCACAGCAAAGTCCTTTCCCTCCCAACGCTAACGCACTGTATTGGAACAACTCGACACAAACTCTTTATCAATGGGATGGGTATCAACACGTATCAATACCCGTCATTATCGAAGAAACAAATCCTGTGGTTACGGCATCCGGCCGCTATTGGTATAATCCATCGACAGAAGAAATACAACTATGGAATGGAGCTGCTTGGACTGCAGTTGATGTTATTGAACATTCAACTGATCCGACAGATCCGGTGTGCGACGTAACACATTGGTTCAACGGTGTTGTGGGTCGAGTGTGGAACGGAACATCTTGGTGTGATAAAACGACATATATCGGAGACGTTGATCCGTCAATAACGCAACCAGCACCATGTGGCTCGTATTGGTATGATTCTGATGATAATGTGCTGTATCGTTGGAATGATTCAACTAACCAGTGGAGCATAACGACAGCAATAAGATCATTGGATAATCCGAATGCATTACCGGTAGGTACTTACTGGTTTAACGAAACAAACCTTAAGTTATACGCGTTTGATACACCAGCTGCTGGTTGGAACGAACAAATCAATGTTTCGTTGACAGAGGCTGCCCCAACAACACCTGCTGTCGGAAAATTCTGGTATAACCCAACAACTAAGCAGCTTAAGCAATGGGATGGAACTGTATGGGATGATCTTAGCTCAATATCATTTCCAACGGATCCGACATCCCGTGAGTCGTGCGATTTGTGGTGGAACACGACAACTGATGAACTAAACGTATGGGAAACTGCAAGTAGTAGTTGGAATACAGTAGCAACATTCTATCAACAAGACCAAGACCCAACCCTTGTGCCAGATTTTGCTGATGGTGATCTATGGTATAATGACGATGCGGACATACTCCACATTTGGCAAAACATTTGTTTCAAACCAATTGAGTTCATTAGCTGGGATATGATGACTCCAATCCCTGATGGAATGGTCTGGTACAACGGAACGCAATGGTATGTAATGGACACTAACGTGTGGGTTGAGTTTGATCCAATTAACACGACATCTGATCCATCCTCTCTTGCATCTGGAACGTACTGGTACAATACATCAAATGATACTGTAAACTCGTGGAGTGGTGTGGCATGGATCAATGTAACGTTCTCAACAACACCATACACTCCAACAACATCAGCTCAATGGTTTGACACGACAGTTAATACGTTAATGGTGTGGGATGGTACTACATGGATTCCAGGAACTCCAATAGCTTTAGTTGAACTCGATTGTTACGGAAATCTTCTGTTCACCGACACATCAACAGGAAGTTTATCATTCGTAGGTATAACTGATAATACGTTGCTTAGATCTCTTGACGTACGTCATGCGTTCCTCAATCCAAACCCTGGGAATGATGGCGTATCAGATCAACCATCATATGCCGAACTTGGTATTGGTACAGATGGTTCTAACGATGAGCGGTTGAAGCTAATGAATGAGATTCGCTTTGAACTCGGATATCCAACGAACGATGTTGAATTAACACAAGAACAACTTGATTATGCTGTTACGCGAGCCCTCGAGGAGATACGTGGCAAAACTGGTGTCGCATATAAGAATGGATTCTTTTTCATGCGTGTCCAATCAGAAACGCAACGCTATCTATTAACGAATAAGACACAAGGTTTCAATAAAATCGTTTCTATCCTGGGAATATTCCGATTGACTTCTGCATTCTTAAGTTCTGCTCATGGCGCGGGTGTATATGGACAAATCGTCTTACAACACCTCTACAATATGGGAACGTTTGACTTGTTAAGTTACCACATGATCGCTGAATATACGGAACTAATGGAAATTTTATTTGCTGGTCGAATAACATATACATGGAACGAATCGAGTAGAGAATTGTGGATCCATCATAGGTTTCCTTTTGCTGAACGTATGGTGTTGATTGAAGCAACAGTGGAAAGAACAGAGCAAGATATTATCACCGATAGGTGGTGTCGTTCGTGGATCCGTAGGTTTGCTCTTGCAACAGCTAGAGAAATGTTGGCTGAAATTCGTGGCAAATTTGCGACTCTACCAGGTGCTGGAGGTGGAATCTCACTCAACGCTTCAGATTTGAGACAGCGAGCGATCGACGAGAAGCTAGCTCTTCAACAAGAAATTGAAGATTACATCGTTGATAAACCCGACGAACATGGTATGGGGGCACAGTTCATAATAGGGTAAAGAATAATTTGACAATTTAGCATAAATACCGTTATCCTTTTAGGTGATAACGGTATGATAGACAAAACTCAAAACTTCATTCAACGTGCAATTTCAATCCACGGTAACAAATACGATTACTCCAACGTCAACTACGTAAACACACATACTAAAGTTGACATCAGTTGTCCCAAGCATGGAACATTTAGTCAACGTCCCAACGACCATCTTACCAAGCGTGCTGGGTGCCCCCCATGTAGTGGTAAGAGCTATATGACCCTACCGATATTCATTGCACGAGCCAAAGAAATACATGGGGACAAATATGATTATTCTAAAACGACGTATGATGGATATGAGATCCCCACAACGATAATCTGCCCTAAACACGGAGAATTTCAACAAAAACCCAAAGCTCACGTGTTGCAAAAACACGGGTGCCCACAATGTGGGGTTGAAGTCGCCATTAAGAAAAACATATCTAACAGATTAACAACGAAACAATTTATTACAGCGGCTCAAGAAGTGCATGGTGACCTCTATAATTACTTAAACGCACAGTACGTCAACAGCGGCACAAAGGTAGAGCTCATATGTCAAACGCACGGCTCCTTCTTCCAAACACCCAACAATCACGTTAGTCGTAAACAAGGCTGTCCAAAATGTGCTGATCAGTCAAGGTTAGCAAAGTGTGTCGGTCGCTATTCACCTGAGTTCTTTGATCTTCATCCAGAACAAAGAAATGTGCCAGCGATCTTATATGTTATAGAAATGACACTTGATACAGATCATTTTGTAAAAGTTGGAATTACCACAAAATCAGTTGAGGAACGATTTAATCGCGGTCAAACACGTGGTGTGGCAGTTCATAAAACAATCCTTCTGACAAAATACATGTCACTCGAGAAAGCTTTCAATCTAGAGCAGAAGATCTTGTCTGAGTTAAAAGAGTATCAATACTTTCCTAATCATCTCATTGACGGAAGAACAGAATGTCTTAAAAATAAACCGGAAGTTTTCAATAAAATAGAGGCTATTATTCTCACAGAAGAATCTTCAACGCTCTAAAACTCAAATTTTAATGTTAACAAACGACATTAACTATACGTGCAAAGTCACTGTTAACAAAGGTTACAGTAATAGAACTCCTTGTCTTTTTAGGAGTTTTTGGTGTTTGTTCTCTCTTGGACCATAAATACCTCTAGCATAATATGCTACATAAAACTTTCTAGGAGAAAAACTTATGAGAACAATTCCAGCACCATTTGCATTGGCTCGTGTCGATTGGGACAATGTACAAGAAATGGCACTATTACTTGAAGAGACAGTAGCATCTGCTGTTATTCAATATGGTCCAAACGCATCAATCCATGGAGCAGCCGCAACAGGTCTTGCTAACGACGGCACAGCATACACAGCAACTGTTGTTTCAAACGATGGTACATCAAACGTATCTGTAGTAGGAAGCGCAGCACAAACGTTTGCAACATTGATTACAGAGATCAACGCTGATCTTGCAACAGCAGATTGCACAGCAGCTCTCGTTGGCAACACAATCGTTATTACAAAAGATACAGACGTTGGAGCAGGTACATATGTCAACGTAACAGACACTGGCGCCAATCCTCTTTTCGCATCTGTCAAGCAATCCGGCAGTGCAGGTTTTGGCCTTGAGTCAATCAAGTCAACAAAAGGCAATGACCGTTTCCTACGTTGGGATATGATGGACAGTGTCCTACAATCTCATGTTGGTAGCGTTATCGACGCCTTCCTCGCAGGTGGCGTAGCTAATACAAACACTAAGTGGCAACCAGGCACAGACGCAGTTGGGTTTTCAGTCGGTTCTCCAACTGCATTCACCACAACAGGACTTGTTCGTTCAACAACGTATCAGTTGAATGTTGAAGTTGATGGCGATGCTACTCTTGGTAACACAAGCGACGGTGAATTGTTTATTGATCTTGATATCCCTCAACTTGGATCAACAGCAATTTCATTCAACCACTTGCTCCAAGCAATCAACAATGCACTTCTTGAACAAGGATTTGGTGCAACAGCTAGCTTTGATACAGGTGTAGCAATGCTAACACTTCGCATCACAAGTGATAGCGTTGGTACAACTTCAAATGTCACAATCACTGATGGTGCATCAAATGGCTTGCTAGCAGCTCTTGCAGCATTCACTCCTATTTCAGTTGAGACGAGTGGTTACCAAGAAGTTGACTTTACGGTATCAAAAGCCGGTGGTGACGCAACCGGTCTCGCAAACGATGCTACAGTTTACACAGCATCTGTAGTCGTAGATGGTGGAGCTTCACAACCAATCGCAGTTACTGGTTCAGCAGCTCAAACATATACAACGTTGCTTGCAGAACTTAACGCTGATACGACCGGTGCAGTGTGGTCAATTGAAGGTGGAAACCTACGTTGCACAAGTTCTTCAACTGGTTCTGGCTCAACCGTTGCAATCACAACAGGAACAGTGTTTACAACACTAACCAACTATAGTGCTGTATTAACAGCAGTAGCTGGTACAGGTGCAGCAGCTGCAGCAGGTGTTGATGGTACAACAGACGTATCTTTCCCAAAGACAATCGATACTGTTGCATACGCAAACTGGCTAGCCGTTCTTGGTGCATCTCAAGTTGGTGGTCGCACATCTGGCCAATACATGTATGGCCCAACTGGTTACGGTCCATTGTTCACGTCAGGTTCCTCAATGGTGTTTGAACGTGAAGACAAGCCAGCTGCAAAGGGTGAAGCAATTGGTCCTCAGTTCACATACTTTGATAATACAGGTACAGAAAGATACTTCGACACAGACGTTGCAGTTTAATCTCTGATATCAGAAGTTTAGATAAATACCCCAGCGCGCAAGCTTTGGGGTATTTTCTTTTTAGGGAACTATAAATGTCTGATTGTATTGAAAATGTTAACGGTAATTTGTGTCTTGAAACATCGGATTGGGCTTCCTGTCGTCCGTGGGATCTTACTGAACAAGATAAACTCAATTGCTACGTTGATAATTTGCAACAGGAAGCTCTTAATCGCGCCGGTGCCAAAATCAATTTAAGGAAGCTTCTTGGTGTAACAGAACAAACCCAACTAATCGACTTAGCAAGGAATGGTAGTGCAATTTCGGGAGGCGATTGGACGGGATATCCAGCATCTAATGCTTTTACAACACTTGCAACAGAATGGCGTTCTAAGCAAGGCGGTCAGTCGTCAATTGCAGCATCTGCTTTCATCGGATATGACTTTGGTGTCGTGAAAATGCCTGACGGAAGACAACGATATGGAATCGACGCAAACATTCGTCATGAAATAACAACAATACGAATTAAACAATCTTCCAACCCAAACTATCGCGTAACTAAAGCTCGTGTTGAACGATCCGACGATGGTATTAATTGGTATGGTGTTGCCATCGTTGATTTGCCAAACGATGACAACCTTAATACGCTATCATTTAAGCACTCTGTTCCTAATCGCTATTGGAGACTTCGTCCAATTACGTTTGTTGGTGGAGCAACAGACAGCTGGGGAATTCAAGCACTTGAAATGCACGAACATATGATAACAGCGCAAAACAACATCCAAGATAAGATATGGATGGAAAATCGTAACCGTGATTACGATAATGAGTGGATTCAATTAAAGGGATTCTATGACATCCTATCACCCGAGCTTGACATATCTAAGTTTATGGCAGAACTTGGCGCGACGAGTGATTACAGGATTAAAGTTAATTTTACCGCTTGTCTAACGGCAATCGGTCGACCAATAATCATCGGTGATTATATTGAACTACCAAGCGAACAACAATACACTCCAACACTAGAAGTTCGAAAGAAGTACCTTGAAGTTACTGACGTAACATGGGATTCAGAAACATACACTCCTGGTTGGATGCCAACAATGCTGTTGATAACAGCAAAGCCAGCAATTGCATCAGAAGAAACACAACAGATATTTGGTGACCTTGCTGTTGAGACAGACAACTCAGGTCTTTTTGATAACGATGATGGGAACAACACAAACTATCAAGACTACAGTTCAATTGAACAGACGATTAAAGCAAAAGCAAAGACAGCAGTTCCCGAGCGCGGCTCAGAGGGATCAAACACTGTACGTGAGTTTACTGATGAGGAAATTGCAGAAGCAGATTTAAAGGGTGCAGGTAAGGGTATTCGAGCAATGAACTTTCACAAGAATGGTTTGTATGTTGAAGATGCAATGCCTCAAAACGGCGCCCCGTACACCGAATCACCAACATTTCCTGATAGTCCTTCAGATGGTGATTATCACAGACTAACATATGTTGGACTTGCAAAGGACGTTGCACCGAGACTATACCGCTGGTCAACAACCAAAGGAAGATGGATTTACCTTGAGACGGATCGCAGACAGCAGTTCAACAGTCAAAAGGCTGTTCTTACAGATTATCTATCAAGCACAACCAACAAACCAGCTGGGGAAATTAAATAATGGCCTTTGAAAAAAACGAATTCTATTACGATGAACAAATCAAGAAATATGTTCTTCAGTTTATGGCTATCTTTGTTGGAATGCAGGTGAAGGTTGGACGGCTGCGTACAGGAGCAATCGTCGATGTGCCTGACCCAACATGCGAAGATCCTAACGCAACGTCTCAAGAACCAGAATACAAAGAAGAACGGTTGATCAGCGTTCCAGTTCATTACGGTCATTCAGATCGTGTTGTAGCTTCTATATTGGCTGACAACACCCAAACAAAACCAATCAGACTTCCAATAATGAGTGCCTATATAAAAGGCATCACATTAGCAAAAGACCGTTTTCATGGAATTGGTGTTGAGCGTCGCAACGCTTATACTCCAGTTGGTGGACTAGTTCCTGATGATACGAGAGTCGTACATCAGCGAATGCCTGTACCGTATGATTTGTCAATGGAATTGGCTATCTATGCTAGCAACACGGAACAACACTTTCAGATTCTTGAGCAAATATTCTTACTGTTTGATCCAAAATTAAACATCCAAGCTACAGATGGTGTGTTCGATATGAGTCGTTTAACACAAGTCGTTCTGGATGACGTATCACTTAATACAAATTACCCTATTGGCAATGATCGTCGAATCATTCAAAGTGAACTATCATTTACGGTGCCTATTTGGATTAGTGCTCCAGCAGATATCCGGAAGAACATCATTGAGAAGATTTACATGAGAATTGGTGCAGTTAGCAACACATCTGCAACGAATTTTGACATTATTGCTGAGCTTGATAACCAAGACCTTGAATATCAGCTAATTAACAGCAGTGACGACCTAAATTTCCAATAGTTTTCAGGGCCAGACGATAAATATCCCCAAATGGCTTAAGAATTGTATCAAGGAGAAACCTCAATGGCTAATCTAGTATCCCCGGGCGTAAGCGTAACTATTACAGATGAATCATTTTTCATCCCAGCATCCGCATCGACCGTACCCCTCATTTTCGTAGCAACTGCTGCAGAGAAGAAACAACCAAACGGTATTTCTGATGCTGCTGGCACATTTGAACACGACATTATTCGCACTGTTTCTTCTTTAAAACAGAGTACTGAACTGTATGGCGTTCCACGATTCTTACAAGACGTGAACGGCCAGCAAATGCATGGCGACGCAAGAAACGAATATGGTCTATTTGCACTGAATCAGTTTCTTGGCATTGGTAATCTTGCATATGTGATTCGTGCCAACGTTAATTTGAATGATGATCTCGAGTCACTACGTGATATTTGGGACTCAAAGATGGAAGAGGCTGGCTACGTTCTAGAAAATCTCGTAAACCAATACTTACTTGAGTATAACCAGTCAAACGGTTATGTTCCAAACAGTGGACAAGGTGTTGCAACAACCAACACGCTAGTTGGTGGTGCTCTTTATACTGCAGGCACATACACAAACGTTGCGTTGACTGGTGGTACGGGTATGGGTGCACGTGCAACAATTACAGTTGCAGGTGGAGAGGTAACGGTCGTAACAATCACAACACCAGGCCAAAATTACACTGTCGGAGATACGCTAACTGCAGCCGCTGCCGACATCGGTGGAACTGGAGCAGGATTTTCTATCGACGTTGCATCGGTAACTGGTGACTTGTATCGTACAACTGTCACACGTCTTGAATTGAACGATCTCGTTCAAGATGCAACAGAACACGTTTGGGACTTCTCATCATTTGCACATATCCAATCAAGCTTTATTAACGATTACACGTCTGCTCCACAAGACGTCTTTGCTAATGGATATGGCAACGCTGCTACAACAACTTTCATTGGGTTTGAAGGACTAACAGCAGACTGGGAAGTTAACGAAAGTGGTGCAACGCTTGATTATGAAGATCAGTTCACACCATCTGAAGCCGGTACGCTTCTCATTGGTGCAGCGGATGATTTCAAATTTACAATTGAGTTTCTAAACAAAACAAGTCTAGGAGCAAACGATGCAGCTCGTCGCTCCGCAATCGTAACCGCTCTTCAAGCAACAATCAATAGCAATACAGACATCCGTGGTGAAACTTACGAATACAACTTGATTGTATGTCCAGGTTTCCATGAAGTTGTCGATGAAATGTTAAACCTCTGCGTTGACATCCAAGAGGAAGCGTTTGTCATTGCAGACACACCAATGAACCTCGACCCAGAAGCAGTTGTAACTTGGGCTGGTACAGTCAATCGCAACTCTTCACGTAACGTTGCATACTACTATCCACATTGTCTAGCTTCAAACCTGGATGGTGTTAACGTTGTAGTTGCTGCTTCAGGAACTGCACTACGTACAATTGCATACAGTGATGATGTTGCTGAGTTGTGGTTCGCTCCAGCAGGAACACGTCGTGGTCTAGTATCTGGCGTAACATCTGTTGGATACATCTCAGGCACGCTAGGAACACCTACAACATACAATGAAGTTGCTCTTAACCAAGGTCAACGTGATAACCTATACAAGTACTTTACAAACATCAATCCGATTGTATTTTTCCCTGGTCGTGGCATTATCGTCTTCGGTCAAAAAACATCGGCACCTGATGCATCGGCACTTGATCGTATTAATGTGATGCGTTTGGTTATGTATGTTAAGCGGTCATTGCGTAAGAATACAATGAGCTTCATTTTCGAACCGAACGATCAATTAACACGTGATAACCTCAAGGCAACTGTCGATAACTTCCTCGGTGACTTGATCGTTAAGCGTGGCCTATATGACTTCGCAACTGTTTGTGATGATAGCAACAACACACCAGATAGAATTGATAGAAATGAGATGTATGTCGATGTTGCACTTAAGCCAGTCCGTGCAGCTGAATTTATCTACATTCCTATCCGAATTGTTGCAACTGGTGCAGAAATCTAATAAATAGTTAAAAGAACAAGGAGATCAATGTGGCTACAATTAATGACTTCGGTATTCCAGGTGTAGGTTCGGGTATTCTGCATCCAAAACACAAAGATAGGTGGCGTGTTACTTTCGCGAACTTGGCCGGTGGGGTTGACTCACAACCAGTCTCAATGCAAGCGCGCAGCGTTGTTCGTCCAAATCTTTCCTTTGAAGAAATCGAACTACATCGTTACAATTCTCGTTCATGGGTTGCTGGAAAGCACAACTGGACAGAGATGGAAATCGTGCTTGAGGATGACGTAACAAGCACAGCGTCAACGGTTGTTCAAGCACAACTACAGCGTCAAAAGTGGTTGATTGGTGCTGAAGGACAATGGCTTGCAGCGGCAGGTGAAGGTT
>ERZ1066134.921-NODE-921-length-10382-cov-6.094606_pt1 | contig 10382 bp, 8 predicted proteins | sample MGYA00382781_ERZ1066134 | MGnify/ENA primary metagenome ERZ1066134 (study PRJEB33369, sample SAMEA5778364) | biofilm metagenome | biome: Industrial cooling water; feature: Water cooling tower basin; material: Biofilm | place: United Arab Emirates | collected... | reverse complement strand
TGAACGTTCACGTCCACCGCCGCGGGATCGATCTCGAGAAACACGAAGGCGAGCGGATAGCGGCCCCGCGGCAGCGACTCGTGATAGCTCTCGATCAGCGCGTAGTTGAGGGTGCGGCTGTCGACCGGGCGCCGGTTGACGAAGGTGATCATCTCGTGCCGCGTGGCCCGACCTTGTCCCGGGCGGCCGATGAGGCCCGTCAGCCGGAGTCCGTCCTCCGCGGCCTCGATCGGCACGAGGCCCTCGGCCAGTTGCCGGCCGAAGATCTCCCCCACCCGCCCCGCCAGGTCGGCGCCTTCGGGCGAGCGAAAGATGACCCGGCCGTCCTCGATCAGGGTGAACGCCACCTGCGGAAACGCCAGGGCGTAGAGGCGGACGCCGGACACTATGTGCGCCGCCTCGGTCTGGTCGGTCTTGAGAAACTTGCGCCGAGCGGGGACCGAGTTGAACAGCTGCGCCACCTCGATACGGGTACCCACGGGCCGGCCGCAGTCGCGCACGTGCACAAACCGTCCGCCATTGACCACGATCTCCGTGCCCACATCGGCGCCGGCCTCGCGGGTCTGCAAGGTGAAGCGCGACACGCTCGCGATGGACGGCAGGGCTTCGCCGCGGAAGCCGAAACTGGCCAGCCGGTTGAGGTCGTCCGCCTCGGCGATCTTGCTCGTGGCGTGCCGCTCGAGGGCGAGCAACGCGTCCTCGCGCGCCATGCCGCAGCCATTGTCCTCGATGCGCATGAGCGAGCGGCCGCCATGGCGAAACTCCACCTCGATCCGGGTCGCGCCGGCATCGACCGCATTCTCCACCAGCTCCTTCACCACCGCCGCCGGACGTTCGATCACCTCGCCGGCGGCGATCTGGTTGGCGACCCGGTCGGTCAGGATGCGGACTTTCGGCATGACGCTGCGGGGAGCTGGGCGAAGGCCGGTTCGGCGCTCAATCCTTTTTCTCCGTCGCACCGGGCCGACGCCCGAGCTTGCGCGGATCGATCAGGTTGACGAGCGAGGCGGCGGCCCGGAACGGACGCAGCCATTCCTGGCCAAGCAGGGCCGGCTCGACCCCGGACGCGAGCGGCTCGGGCAACCGCCGCACCCACCACCCCACGAGGATCACCCCGGCGAGCATCACGACGAAATAGAGCTGGAAGACCGCCGTGCTGATGCCGGGCGCACCGTCGGGCCCGGTGGTCTTCATCACCAGGCCCCACAGGATGGGCGAGAGCCCGCCCAGGCACGAGGTGACCGCACCGTGGATGGACACAAAGAGGGCCCGCTCCTCCGACGGCACGACCTTGGGCAGGTAATTGAGATTGGCGACGTTCCAACACACCGCGGCAAGACCGACCACAAAGTAGATGGCGAAGAGCAGGCTCAGCACCGACCACCCCTGATCCAGGTAGAGCCACCAGCTCACCGCAACCACGCCATAGAGCCCGAGTCCGGTAAGAAAGAACGGCCGGGCGCCGCGGGCGTCGATCTGCCGGCGCAGCAGGGCCGCGCCGAGGATCACTCCGGAGAAGCGGAAGACCTCGAACAGCATGATCTCCCCCGGCGTCCGACCGCCGGCCACCGCCAGGTAGTAGGCGGCGAAGGGCGGGATCGACGTTGTCAGCACCGCAAACGTCACGGCGCACCAGAGGTAGCTGCGGAACTCCGACGGGGCGAACATGTGCCGGGGCGTGTCGCGCAGGACGGAGCCAAGGCTGATCTTCTCGGGCTTCTCGATGTCGGGCAGCTTCTTCAGCTCGTAGTAGCTCAGGGTGGAGCCGACGAGGGAGATCGCGTATTGCACGAGCAGCGCGGTGTAGATCGGCAGCAGGGCGAAAAGTGCCGAGCAGGCAATGAGCGTGCCGACCCCGGCGATGCCGGAGAGCATCTGGTCGCTGGCGAAGTAGCGGCCGCGCACCTTCTCCGGCAGGAAGCCGTAGAACCACGAGGTCATCGCCGCAGCGCCGATCGAGCGGAAGAGGCAGAAGAGAAACACGCTCCAGATCAGCGTATTCACCATCCAAGGACGCGGAGTCGCCGGCGCGAGCAGCGCGAGGGCCACCGGCACCGCGAGGAAGACGCTGCGCGCGCCCCAGCCGCCCAACGAGACGCGCTTGAAGCCGTAGCGGGGCAGGAGCGCAGTCGCGAGCACCTGCACCGGCGTGAGCAGGAAGACGAACGAGTACGCCAGGCCGACCTGGAACGAGGACGCGCCGAGGTGCTGGGCAAACAGCACCATCGGCGTGCCGATGCCGATCTGCCAGGTGAGCGCGTTGAAAAAGCCGAAGACCAGCGCGGCCCGGAACGGCGCGAGTTCCGGGTCGTTCTTCGCCGTCGGAAACAGGGTCGGGAGCACGGGGCGCGGTTCGCGCGGACGGCTCAGGCGAGCCGCTTGCGCCAGCGGGCGAGTTGCTTCTTCACCTGGGCCGGGCCGGGCATACCCGTGCCGCGCCGTCGCGCCATCGCGCGCTTCAGGTCGAAGACGGCGGGCCAGTCGGGGCCGAATCCGGGATGCAGCGCCTGCACGTCCGGCACCGGCAGCCGGTCGAGCGGCACGCGGCGTTGTTCGGCCAGCTTCACCACCGCTCCGACGGCATGGTGGGCTTCGCGGAACGGCACGCCGCGGTCGACGAGGTAGTCGGCGAGGTCGGTGGCCAGCAACGCCGGATCGGCCACCGCCGCGGCACACCGGTCGCGCAGCACCGTCATGCCCGCGATGGTCCCGGTCAGGACATCGGTGCAGAGCGCGGTCTGATCAAAGCTGTCGAAGACCGGCGGTTTGTCCTCCTGCAGGTCACGGTTGTACGTCAGCGGCAGACCCTTGGTGAGGGTGAGCAGCGTATGCAGGTTGCCCTGCAGACGCGCCGACTTGCCGCGGAGCAGCTCGCAGGAATCGGGATTCTTCTTCTGCGGCATGAGCGACGAGCCGGTGCAGAAGGCATCCGGGAGTTCGACGAACTTGAACTCAACGCTGGACCAGATGATCAGGTCCTCCGCCACGCGCGAGAAGTGCACGCCGGCGAGCGCGCAGGCGGTGGCGAATTCGATGAAGAGATCACGGTCCGCCACCGTGTCCATGGAGTTGGCGGTCACGCGCGGGCGCCCTTTCGCATCGACGAAACCGAGCGTGCGGGCCGTGAACTCGCGGTCGATCGGCAGGGTCGTGCCGGCAATCGCGCCGGAGCCCAGCGGGCACCAGTTCGCGTGGTCAGCCACGACGCGGAAGCGTTCGACGTCGCGGTCGAGCATCTCGAGGTAGGCGGCGAGGTGGTGGGCAAGGAAGACCGGCTGGGCGCGCTGCAGGTGGGTGTAACCCGGGACGAGCACGTCGCCGTCGCGTTCCGCGATGGCGAGCAGGGCGCGCTGGGCGCCGCGCAGCTTTTCGATCAGCACCGCGCAGGCATGCTTGAAGAACAAGCGCATGTCCGTCGCGACCTGGTCGTTGCGGCTGCGGGCGGTGTGCAACTTGGCCGCGGCCGGCACGCGCTTGGTCAGCGCCTGCTCGATGTTCATGTGCACGTCCTCGAGCTGCGTGCTCCAGGAGAATTTGCCGGCCTCGATGTCCGCCAGGATCGCATCCAGCCCGGCGTGAATCGCATCGCGCTCGGCCTTCGTGATCAGGCCGACGTGCGCGAGCATGGCGGAGTGGGCCTTGCTCCCGGCAATGTCGAACGGGGCGAGGCGGTGATCGAAGGACACCGACTCGCTGAACGTGAGCATCAACTCCGCCGGACCGGCAGAGAAGCGACCTCCCCAGGTGGCTTGCGATTTCTTGGCCATAGGCCGGCGAGCAGACGACCCCGGCGCGGGCGGCGCAACGCGAAAGATGGGTTGCGCGGACGCCAACGCCGCCAACACTTTTCGCATGCACGCCCGCTGCCTGCTGCTCCTCGCCCTGCTCGGCCTCGGCCGGCCCGCCGCGTCGGCGCAGGAGCCGGCCCCGGAGCCGCTGCACCCCCGCCACCAGGTGGCCACCGTGGCAGCGGCGAAAACGTCGATCTACATCGGCAGCGTCACGCTCACCATGCCGCCGTTTCAGCGCAACGGCGACGCCTACACCTCCAGCTACCAGGCGAAGGTGTTTCCGTATTTTTTCTATAACGAGTCCGGCACGATCGCGATCACGTTGTCCGACGAAGACCTGCGCCGCATCGCCGCCGGCGAGGTCGTTTACTTCAACGGCCGGGCGGCGGACGCGGCGGGCGATCCGCGGCGCATCGAGGGCCGCGTGGTCCCGGACGACGCGGTGTCCGGGAAGATCAAAGTGCGCGTCTGGGTGAGCAAGAACATCGAGCTCATCTTCAACACGACCTACCGCTTCACCGGCGACGCCACCGGGGAGTGAGGCGCAGCCGGTCGGTCACGACAGACCGACTGTACTCTCGGGCCTGGCGAAGAGCTCCTGCACCGTCGCCACGGCCTTCGCGATGGCAAAGGGCTTTTGCAGGAAGCCCCGCGCGCCCGCCCGGAGAATCTCGGCGTGCAACGTGGGCTCGAGGTGGCCGCTCATCACCACCACGCGCACCTGCGGGGAGATGTCCTTCATCTTCATGAAGGCCTCCCACCCGCTCATCCGCGGCAGACCGAGGTCGCAGAGCACGAGCTGGATCTTCTGCGCGTGCTGACGGTAGGTCTCGACCGCGTCGAGGCCGTCCCGGGCCTTGAGCACCCGGAAACCATGCCGCTCGAGAGCAAAGCCGAGGGCGTGGAGCAACGACTCCTCGTCGTCCACCACCAGGACCGTTCCGGCTTCAGCCGTTGGCGACGGGGCGGCGGCCGCAGGCGCCGGGACGGGCGCGGCGACCACGGGCGCCGGCTCGGGATCCGGCAACGTGGGCAGGTAGAGGCGAAAGGCGACAGCGTTGCCGTCGAGCTGAACGGCTTCGAAGCACCCGCGATGGCTGGCCACCACGCTCTCGACCGTGACCAGCGCGAGATCGCGCCGATTCTGCCAGCCGGGCGAGGCCGTGGGCAGGGAGCTGCCGCGCAGGGCCGGGGCAAACCGCGCCTCCAGCAGGGCGTACACCGGCTCGCGCGCCTCGGAGAACCGCATCTGCAGCACATGGCCGGCGACACCCAGGGTCGACACCCGCAGCCGCGCCCCGGTGCCGAGGCCTTCCACCGCCTTGCGGCAGAGTTCCTCGAACACGTGCGTAAGGTGGCGCGGGTCCAGCGACGCCGGCGGCAGGTTGTCCTGCAAGGCGAGCTCGACCTCCAGTGCCCAGCGGTCATTGGCCGAGGCGATGCGCGCCATCTCGTGCGCAAACTCCGACAGATCGACGCGCTGCAGGGTCGGCGCGGTTTGCCGCGTCAGGTAGAGGGTCTGCTTGATCAGGTCCGCCGCCCGCTGCACGGCGTTGTCGATGCCATTGACCGCCATCAGCACGCGCCGCACGTCGCCTGCACCATCCTGAATGAAGGCGGTGTAGCCCATGATGATCGCGAGCACGTTGTTGAAGTCGTTGCTGATCGTGCCGCACAACGTGACGAAATTCTCCGCGCGCTGCAGCTGCTCGAGCCGAGCCTCCGTCCGCGTCTCGCGTTCGAGGTCAATCAACGACGTCAGCCGGTACATGTCGCCGGTCGACGCCGCCAGGGCCGTGTCGGTGATGTGGGCGAACAACGGACGCCCACTCTTGTGCAGGTACGTCATCGCCGACGAGGGAGTGCGTCCGCCGATGATGGCCGCGTGGGCCACCGACGAGGCCACCGCCGCTTCGGCTGGTTGCAGGCGCAGCAGCGACAAACCGACCAGTTCCTCTGGCTGATACCCGGTGGTCTCACAAAAAGCAGGATTCACCGCCCGGATCAGGCCGACGGCGTCCGTGAGGCAAAAGCCCACCCCCGTGCGCAGCCACGCCTCCGGCAGAATGCGGGCCACCTCGACGGGCAGGCCGCCCATGGTGGGCGCAGGGAGGGAGTCGGGACGCGGGGAGATCATCCGGGGAAAGAGGGGAACAGGTCAGCCGGGGTTTGGCCGCCGGCGCATGATGCCGACAGCCTCACGCCACCCAGCAGAGAGAGACCATCGACCGGACAACCCAAGGAGTTCAACATGGCGCGGAGGGGATGCGCGACCGGAGGCCGCGGCACCATCACAGAGCAATCGACCTCACCCGGCTTGGCAAGCCGCAGTTTGGTGTCGGAGACGTCAACTTTGCGGTCGGTGATTGGACTTTGCCCGGCCCGCCGCCATACTCCCGGTCATCATGAACATGGAGTACCGCCGCCTCGGTTCCTCGGGTCTCAAGGTCAGCGCGCTGTCATTCGGCGCCTGGGTGACATTCGGCCGCCAGATCGGCGACCCGGTCGCCCAGAAACTGATGCACACCGCCTACGACGCCGGGATCAACTTCTTCGACAACGCCGAGACCTACGCGGACGGCCAGGCGGAGATCGTAATGGGCCAGATTCTCAAGCAAAGCGGCTGGCGGCGCAGCAGTTACCTCGTGTCGAGTAAAGTCTACTTCGGCTGGGAGGAGGAACGGCCCAACCAGACCGGATTAAGCCGCAAACACATCGTCGAAGCCTGCCACGACGCGCTGCGGCGGCTGCAGGTCGAGTACCTCGATCTCTATTTTTGTCACCGCCCCGACCCGGAAACGCCCGTCGAGGAAACCTGCCGGGCCATGCACGACCTGATCGTGCAGGGCAAGGTGCTCTACTGGGGCACGAGCGAGTGGAACGCGGACCAACTGGAAGCAGCCTACGCCGTTTGCGACCGGCTCGGACTCCACGCCCCCCAAATGGAACAGCCGCAGTACAACCTCTTCCATCGCTCCCGCGTCGAACGGAACCTCGCCCCCCACTACGCCCGCCGCGGCCTGGGCACGACGGTGTGGTCGCCACTCGCGAGCGGCCTGCTCACGGGAAAATACAACCAGGGGGTACCCAAGGACTCGCGCCTCGATCAACCCGGGCTCGAGTGGCTGCGCGACGCCGTGCTGGGGCCGGGCTCCGACCGCAAGCTCGCCGCGGTGCGCCAATTCGCCGACCTCGCCCGCGAACTCGACACCTCCCTCCCCCGCCTGGCCCTGGCGTGGTGCCTGAAAAATCCGCACGTTAGCACCGTGATCCTCGGCGCCTCCCGGCCCGAGCAACTCACCGAAAATCTCGGCGCGCTCGCCCTCGTTCCACGGCTTACCCCCGAGGTGATGGCCCGGCTGGACCGCATCTCCGCCCCCGTCGCGGCATGACGATCACGTTCTACGGACATGCCTGTTTCCTGATCGAAACGGGCAGCCACCGCCTGCTCATCGATCCCTACCTGACCGGGAACGATGCCGCCGCAGTGCGCGCGGCCGACGTGCGGTGCGATCATGTGCTGCTCACGCACGGACACGAGGATCACACCGCCGATGCCCTGTCGATTGCCCGGGCCAACGACGCCCTGCTCATCGCCAACTACGAACTCGCGGAGTATTTCGGCGCCCAGGGGGTGCGGGTCCACGGCATGAATCCGGGCGGCGCCTTCACCTTTCCCTTCGGCCGGCTCAAGCTCACCCTCGCCCACCACACCTCGAGTCTCAACGCCGGGTTGGCTCCGCTCTACATGGGTACGGCCTGCGGCCTCCTGCTGGAAGCGGACGGACGGCGGATCTACCACGCCGGCGACACCGCCCTGTTCCTCGACATGCAGCTGATCGGCCGGGGCGGCCTCGACGCCGCCCTGCTCCCGATCGGCGACAACTACACCATGGGACCGGAGGATGCGCTCGACGCCCTCGACTTGCTGAAACCGCGCGTCGCCGTGCCGATGCATTACAACACCTGGCCCGTGATCGCCCAGGATGCGGCACGGTTCGCGCAGGCCGCCGGAGCGCGCGGCCATCGGGTGGTCGTGCTCGCGCCGGGCCAGTCCCTTTCGGTTTAACCGGCCGTCGCCGGCCGACCGTCGGAACGTCCAGGTCGCCATCGGCCCGCCCCGGCGGCTCAGCTCAAAGAAACCGGGCGCCGCGCAGCGCCCTCGCTTTATACCTTGGACCCATTACCCCCGGCCTCCCCGGATGTTCGGGCTTGGCGGACTCGCTCGCGGCGCCCAAGGTCACGCCCATTGGACATGGCATTTCCCACACCTCCGGCCGTACTTTCCCAGCGCGACCTGCGCCCCGACGAGCTCACCTCGAATCCCACCGCCGCCCTCCTGCGCCTCCATGCGTGGATGCACCTCACGCGGACGGCGAGCAACCGGATCCTCGAACTCTTCCGGCAGGGCTTGATGAAGGGCACCGTGACCGGCGGCCAGGGCAACGAGGCCCTGATCATCCCGCTGGCCCTGCTCGCCGACAAGGCGGTCGACGTCGTCTCCTTCACGCATCGGGATTGCGGCGGCCAGCTGATCTGGGGCCGACACCTGTGCGAGCACCTCAACCAGTACTTCGCCAACGCCGACAGCCCCACGCAGGCGCGCGAGGGCAATGTGCACTACGGTGACCCGGCCCATCGTTCGCTGCCGATGATCAGCCACCTCGGCACGATGATCAGCAACGTTGCAGGCCTGACCGACTCCCAGCGCCGGCTCGGCCGCCCGGCGATCGGCTTCGCCTTCTTCGGCGACGGCGGCTCCAGCACCGGCGACATCCACGAGACGCTCAATCTCGCCTCCCTGCTGTCCCTGCCGGTGCTGTTCGTCATCGAAAACAACCGCTACGCGTACTCGACCCCGGTGTCCGAGCAGTTCGCTGCTGACACGGAGCTGTGGCGTCGCGCCGCGGGCTACGGCATCGAGGGGCTGGCCATCGACACGACCGGCGACGTGCTTGAGACGACCCGGGCCTTCGCTGCGGCGGTCGAAAAGGTGCGTCGCACCGGCCGGCCCATGCTGATCGAAGCCCACACGCTGCGCCTGCGCGGCCACGCCGCCTACGACACCTGCGATTATCTGAAGCCCGGCGAGAACGACGCCTTCCTCGCCGCCGACCCCGTGCCGCGGTTTCGCGCCGCCCTGGTCGCCGCCGGACACGAACCGGCGATGCGCCAGGTCGAAGCCGAACTCGATGCATACCTCGAGGCCTGCATCAAGGTGTCCCTCGCCGTGCCCCGTTCCCACCAAAGCGCGGCCAAGATGCTCGGCGAAGTGCTTGCCCCCGACGCGCCGCCCCTGCCCTGGGTGCCCTCGGTCGAGTCCGACGGTCCGGCCCCGCAGAAGACCGCCCACGTGACGATGGCACAGGCCTTGAACAAGGCGCTGTTCAAGATCCTCGCCGAACGTCCCGAGTCGCTCGTGCTCGGCCAGGACATCGCCACCTACGGCGGCGCGTTCAAGGTCACTGAAGGCCTGCTCCCCGCCTTCGGCCGCGCGCGCGTGCTCAACACCCCGCTGGCCGAGAGCGCCTGCACCGGCTACGCCATCGGGCTCGCGCTCAACGGCCACCGGCCGATCGAGGAGTTCCAGTTCGCCGATTTCGCCACCGAGGCGGTGACGCAGATCACCCAGAACGCGGCCACCTACCACTTCCGGTGCGGCGCCAAGGTCCCGCTCGTCCTGCGCTTCCCCTGCGGCAGCGTCGGGCTCGGATCGTTCCACTCCCAGGAACTCGAGGCACTCTTCCTCAGCATGCCCGGCCTGAAGGGACTCTACCCCAGCACCCCGCAGGACGCCTTCAATGCCCTGCTCGCCGCCTACGAGGACGACAATCCCGTCATCCTCTTTGAGCACAAGGCCCTCTACCGGCGGGGCAAGCACGACATCGTCTGGGATCCGAACTACCGCGACGTCTGGCGTCCGCGCCGGGTGCGCGCCGGCACCTTTGCCACGTTCGTCACCTACGGCGAGATGGTCCATCTCGCCGAGGAGGCCTGCACGTATTTTGAAACCGAATACGAACGCAGCTTCGACCTCTTCGACCTGCGTGCGCTGTCGCCCCTCCGCCTCGACGAGATCAAGGCCTCGCTCGACCGGACCCACCGGCTGATCGTGCTGCACGAGGGCCGCCGCTCCCACGGGTTCGGCGCCGAGCTCGTGGCCCGCCTGACCGAGGAGCACTTCTTCTCCCTCGAAGCCCCGCCGCTGCGCATCGCCTCCCTCGACCTGCCCGTTCCCTTCGCGCCCGAACTCGAGCAGGTCTTCCGCCCGACCAAGGACAAGCTGATCGAGCAGATCGCGAACTGGATGGGGTGAGGTCACCTTCGTTCTCGTTCTCGTAATCGTTCTCGTTCTCGACCCATCCCCAAACTGCCCACGCTTCCGCCCAGCTACGAGCCGCCCAGCCATGATCGGTCCGATCCGACGGATCCGACCGATCGGCGAGAACGAGTACGATTACGAGAACGATACGCTAATCTCCCATGAGCACCGCCCCCCTTCCCTGGTCTGACATCCGGCTGTTCGCCATGGACGTCGACGGCATTCTCACCGACGGGACCGTGCACATTTCCTCGGACGGCACCGAGACG
>ERZ1066134.917-NODE-917-length-10425-cov-9.446866_pt1 | contig 10425 bp, 10 predicted proteins | sample MGYA00382781_ERZ1066134 | MGnify/ENA primary metagenome ERZ1066134 (study PRJEB33369, sample SAMEA5778364) | biofilm metagenome | biome: Industrial cooling water; feature: Water cooling tower basin; material: Biofilm | place: United Arab Emirates | collected... | reverse complement strand
TTACTGTCACGCGAAAAGGTTATGATCTGTCGCTTAAAGGGTTTTAAACCATCTATTTCGAACAAACCAATCGTGTATACTTCCCCCACCACTTTTCATCTTTTTGACTCGAAAGAAAAGTACCTTGTTGAATTGTTCAGACCTTCAAAAATGATTCATTTGAAATCAGTCCGACTGGGAGTGAATGTAGGTCAAAAGTCTGAACATATTTCAGCTCACCAAATCTTCGTACAAGAAAGCCTAAGAAGTTTATCAATATCGCTGCCAGAGCACAATTTCAGTGATGATGACCTTTTAATTATCGATCAGAATACTGTCCAAAAAAGGACTCAGGAAATATTGAAAGACGAGATTCATGGCGATTATCACAAGAGAAGTTGGATTACAAATGGGTCATTGTATCGTTCAAAAACTACGTTTTCCGGAAATTTTCTCTTGACGTCAAATATTAATGGCTGCCATGCGCTGGAATCTTCCATTCTCGCTGCCGAGGATCCGATAATAGTCTTGGATGATATAGGTGCTTATAGAGATCGATGTTTTTCATCTATTGTAAAGAGACATGGATTTCGCCTCATCGATGAGCCAAAATCTCCAATTTCAAAAACCAAAAAGTTCCCTCAAGAATCTGGTTGGGATAATATCGGAGGATATAGTGAACTGATCAAAAACATCAAAGATAACATTCTCTGTCTTCTAGATTCTGATTCGTATTACGGAGATCTTGGGATCGATCCTCCAAAGGGTATATTACTGTATGGGCCGCCTGGTTGCAGCAAAACTATGATAGCTCGCGCTGTTGCTTCCAGTGCTGGGTTGGGATTCATATCGATAAAAGGGCCTGAAATTTTTAGCAAGTGGGTAGGTGACTCAGAAAAGGCAATATCTGAAGTATTCGGGAAAGCCCGCTCATTGTCACCATGTGTTGTCTTTTTTGATGAATTCGATTCTGTTGGTAGCGTCAGATCTTCCGAGAATTCAGGAGTGGAATCAAGAGTGATAAGTCAGATACTGTGTGAAATGGACGGAATTAGTAGCAGAAGCCGAATTCTTGTTATCGCTGCTACTAACAGACCTGACGTGCTAGACCCCGCGCTGCTGCGACCTGGACGGTTTGATCTGCATTTTAATGTCCCTCTTCCTGATTTTGCTTCTAGAAAAGAAATAATATCACTGAAATTATCAAAATCGAATGCAGCACATGACATGAAACTAATCGAAGAGCTGGCTGAGAAATCTGAAGGTAAATCTGGAGCTGAGATCACACAAGCCTGCAAGCAGTTGATACTGTTGACCATCAAAAATCCCGAAAGTAAGGTCTACATTGAAACTTTATTGAGTAAGCGCGATTAAGCCAGGATAGCCTCCAGATACCGCTTGTGACAGTTATTTCCATGGTGAACTGATTTCGTTGCATCACACTGGCAATTAACTTGCATGGACGGATTGACAGGGCAGTTTCTAAAAGGATTGTGGAAGTATCCTATATCTTCAAACCAGTGAATTTTTTCTTTCGGTAACATCATGGCTGCCGCAATAGAATGCACTGGTGCGTCACCCCATCTTTCATAAAAAAAGCCTCCCTTTTTATCCAAGTAATCGAAAAACTTGAGATATTTCTCTGATCTGAAAAAATTCAAGTTTCCAATTTCAAAGTTAGACCAGAAATGGCATAAGTTATATTGCTCCGAACCGTCATCAAATATCCTCATCATATTTTTCGGATGTACAACGTCTGGATGTTCTTTCATGAATTGCTTGACTGTCTGCCATAGAGTTGGGATCGTCTCGATATATTCTGGTAGCATGATTGTAAAGCCATAATCAATCTCTTTCTCCTTCATATAGAGGAACGGATCATAGTACATGTCACAGTAAAATTCAACCCATGGTTCCACTCTCCAGTAATAGTCGTAACCATCCAATAGAGGGTGTCTAAAGAAAAATCCCGAGTTGAATCTGCACATGTGTCTGTATGGAAGAGAATCACCGTATATGATGTTTCTCCTCCTCATGTCTTCCCGCACTTCAGCCGCTCTGGTTTGGTTAATCCAGCTAGGAAAGCTCCAATGTTCGTGCGGAATGGTGCCAAAACTCATTTTAGATCCAGAAAGCGACCTCATTTCCTTCTTGAACCTTTCATTGAATGGAACATCATTGAGGAAGACATACGGATATTCATATCGTGAATTAAATCTCGCCTCCAACTGAGGAATGGTCTTTTTCAAACCATCGATGTCACTGTTCCTCGCAAGAATAACGATGGCAGCTTTCACTCTGGGGGTCTGTGCCACTTTTGGGGGAAGAACTGAGGTATCATTAAAGGCAAATTGGCTTAGGGGCGATACGTGTTGAGATATTTTGCAGTCCGCAGATTGCTTCTTCTGGTTTTGGAACGATAATAAATTGAATCCAATCAAGCCCAGAAAGATCAATACAACCAACACTGCCGATGGACGGACTTTGAACATTGTATGCGTGTTTAGTCAAACAAATGATAAGTGGTGTTTTGTATTCATGCATTTTTATAACTATGTCTTAAAATGGAGGGTGAAATGCCTTTTGTGGTTAAATGGACTCTTTACCCAAATGTGAGTCTATAAGAAGATCCTATATCCAAAAATGACCGTTGAATTTTCTTGAAATATTCCACGTCACTTTTCAATGAGCTTATCATGTGAATATCTTTCATGGTGAGAGATAAGCATTTAAGGGCTTCAATTATTGTGGGATTGAGAAGAGATTTAACAGAGAATCGTTTCAAGCGGCGCAATAGCTGCAACCTATCAGATATTTCCAATCCTTCTATGGCCGTTTTCAAGAATCCATTATAATTGAGCATTGTCAAAACATTCAAAAGGAGAGCTGGAGAGCTGCATTCAATGCATTTTTGCAAAGCACTTCTGAATTTAAACTTTCTCAGCGATGACGTAACGGATTTAAAAACCGAAGGCCCAACAACTTTATCAGCAGCCTCTTCTAGCCTTTTCTCGCAAGAATATACCCTAAATTTCCCATCTGAAGACACAACACCGATACAATTTAAGCCATTAAGAACGGTTTTCAAAATGCCACTGGAAACGTCTATAAGGCTTTTAGATTTTCCTGAAAGAATTGAAGTCAGCTTAACAAAACCATCCAAAGATGCAGATATAGCAAATTTTCCCTCTTTTGCTACATTAATAGAAGTAATAGCTTTGGAGTGTACAATAAACGACTTGATGTCAGTAGTGCAGTCTATATCTTGCAAAAATATCTGACCACCGCAGGAGAAAAAAACATGATTCTCGTATAAAGTCAAAAAATCGAATTCGGCCACAGGAATGACTATATCGTGAAATAGCAAGGAGGAGCATTCCAACAGGCTGAATCTACCATTAAATTCAAGCAAAATAAATTCAGGACTATATTTGATGGCAAGGCGGGCTGTTTCCTCGAATTCCTGAGTTCGCAGAACACATCCTAAATTATCAAATAACATGCATTTCGTTTCAGTTACGAGCATAAGCGAATTATTTTCAATATACTTCATGAAAATCACCTTCTCAGTTGAAGTAGAATCAAATGAAGAGATGACCTTTCTCTTGAGGCAGTCAGCGATTTCGATGTGCCCATTTTCCAGAGCTATGGCCATAACCTTTTCGTCCTTTCTTAAACAGGCGTACGAGATTTTTGATTTTGACTTGATTTTTATATTCGTCTTTTGAAAGTCTTTGCCCACTTGTGCGATAGATTCATCAGAAACAACGTAAAAAGTTCCAAGAGACTCTGAAAATAGCAGGTCCAGAATAGAACCTTCAAAATCAACGGTGGCCTTCAGTCCATATCGACGCCTGGCAAATCCCCTAGGGGCTGTTACTGCCAAGGCCGAGCGCTTCGTTCGAGCGATTCTGTCCATCAAATGACCAGGGTCTCCATAATGATGACAATCTCTTATTACTACGCTTCTGATTATCCAAGTGATAAAATATTCGAGTGGCTTGGAAGCCATGGCGGTAAATAAGTGATTCTAATGAATAGATATTTCAAAGCGGGAATTTTCTTTTACGTTGGAAAATGGGGCGTACCTCAGGTTCTTATCGTTCAACAATGTCCATGAATTTAAAGAGAATCTGAAAAAGCTCAAACCAGTCAAGATCGACATCGGTGCCGTCTACAATATAAAACCATCTGAAAGAAAATCGTTTGAACCAAGCTCATTCATCCCGATCGAAAAAGAATTGGTTTTTGATATTGATGTCAGTGACTATGATGACGTCCGGACTTGTTGTAAAGAAAAAAACATCTGCCAAAAATGCTGGAAATATTGTGTTTTCGCTGCAAGATTGATCGAGACCACACTTACAGGTTTCTAATATGATGATGTAATGTTTAGAGGACTTTGGCTATACAAACTTTCTTTGGGTATTTAGTGGTCGCAGAGGGCTTCATGGCTGGATTTGCGACAAGGAAGTCATGGGGCTGAAAAATAATCAAAGGCAAGCCCTACTGTCTTACTTGGAACTTCCCAACGCAGCCGATAACTCGGGACGAAAATCTATCGCCAACTCAAGTCATCGCTATGTCGAAAGGTTGCTAAACTCTGTAAAGGATGTATTTGAAACTATTGTACTTGAAGATCAAGATCTCTTAAATGACATCATGTTCAAAGAAAAATTGTTGAAAATGATACCCCAAGAAGGTAAAACTTATTCAAAATTTAATATCAGACTTGAGGTCATCTCTACAGAACTGTTGGAAGACTGCAGGAGATATAAATTCTAAAGATCAATGGCATATTCTGGAGACTATGTGTAAAAAGCATCTCGGGAAAGAAACAGGTGATAAACTGCTCAATGAAATTATGGTTACAATAATCGCCCCCAGAATCGACGTTAATGTGACCAGCCAGATAAATCATTTGATCAAAAGTCCATTTAGTATACACCCTGACACTGGAAAAATTAGCGTCCCTTTTGAGCTTTCCAACAAGGAATTCAGTCCAGATATTGCCCAACGCTACAACCAAGCTTCAAGCTGACGAAAGTGACCAAAATTGAGGTTTGCAGTCATGATATTGTATTTCATCAATGGCGGAAATACTGGAAAATATGTATTCCGCAATTTTGTTCTGGACTTGGGACTGAAATTCAACCAGTGAAAAACGGTCATTAATAATACTTATAGCTTTGGCATATTCTATTGAATCAACATCGTCAAAATATTCCTGTCTAACTCTTTTATAATAGCGAGGCATTTCAAGAGCTTCTTCAAAAACATTGGCCTCATCGCTCATGAGCTTTCCGAGATTTGATGATTTTTGTCAGGGGGTCTTCTCTAATCTTAGCTTCAATATCCCATCTCTTCTTTCCAACAACTGACGCTTTTTCAGCACAAATTTCTTTTTCCTTAGGTTTGTCCTTGCTTAATATCTTTTTATCTGGAGCAGACTGATTGGAAAAGGAAGTCGAATACATCCAATCTATTCTGTCTGTGTGTTTTTGTATTATTCCCGCAGCCTCCTTGATTTTCCTTATCTCCAAGAGCTCGCGCTCACGTCGCTTTTCTTTTTGAAGCTCTTCGATCTTTTTTTGCTCTTTTTGTGCATCTATTTCAGCCAAATAAACCTTTTCTAGGTTGGCCCTTGTCGAAGGGTGCCATCTTTTCTTGAGATTTAGATCTCCTCCTCCCATTTCGAAAACAGCGGCCGGGGTGTACTAACCAGAGGTTTGATGAACGTTCTAGCCTTGCCTTCTGGAGCAAGCATAGACACCAGAGAACTTCCTGCTGAATCTAACACAGTAATAAGCATAGAGAGGACCGAATATTTTTGTCAACATGAATATAAATTGTGCCATATTCTGAAGACAAGTATTGAGGGTGTTTTTCGTCCTTACCGAGAAGCCTTGCGTGTTCCATTTTCTACTAGTTCAGATGATCTAGTGGTTTTAGACGATTCTAATGCCTCTGTTAAGTGTGATAATTCTTGTCAATTATCAGATATTTTGAATCGGTCCATAGATCTTAAGAAATTCAGCAGAGTCATATTCTACGGTGATAACGAGTCACCATCCTTTGATCTGTTTCTCCTCTACGTATACCCTCATCCTGCGTTTACTTTCAGGGACAATGCAATCATCGATGTCTCGTCTGAATCTGTCAAACTTCTTAGTTATAGATATTCTATGTCCTCTTTGTCTCAAAATCGAAGCAAAATCGGCTGCCTGATCGATTCGAATATGGGTATCAACGCAAAAATCATGAACCATCTGTATTTTTTGGGTAGTCGATTTGGCTATAAAGTATATCCGATTGCTGTTGGGAAAATTGAGGATTACAAACTTGGCAATTTCCCTGGGATTGACATCTTTGTTAACCTGCAATGTCAGTTTTGCTTTCAGCTTCGTCAAAAATTCAGCATTCCGGTTTTAAATTATTTTGAATTCGTCTCGGGCATACTTGAATGTTTTTGGGATTATCCTTACGGAGATTACATGTCATTATTACTTAGAGAGCAGAATGAATTGATTGAAAGCGCACGTATAAGCGGCTTCATAGAAAACTGCGCGTCTGATTTCTCCACTGAATTTGCAGCCCCTCAGAATATCTCGCCGAACACCAGTTGTACTATAGAACAAGGACTTTTTGGAACTCCAAAAACATATAATTCTTTACTATAGCTTCTTATTGTTCTCCTGGCTGAGTGTTGCTGCTCACGGGGAAAGGCTCACCATTGTTATCGTATTGTTGTTGAGCAGCCTACGTGTTACAAGTCGTTGTATATACCTGACTTTGATACACTGAATTCTGATCAAGCGACACTTGCTGATAGGCTAGTCCACCGAGAGAATTTGCAAAAAAGTACGGATCAGCGATCATTTGTCCCCTGAATGCCTGAATGTAAGATTAAACGCATGTACATCATTTCTTCGAAGTTTTGGGTCGTCTCTGGGGATGATGTCAATTAGAAAGTCAAACATGTCATTTTTGGCCACTGCTATGGCGACATCATTTTTCTGAAGAGTTCTTCTTTTGTTCTCCTCGGTGTGAATCCAGGAACGGAGAGTCAAATCCAAAATAAAAACCTTGCAAGCTTCAGCAAACAAAACAGCCACCTAGGACATTATTACCATCAAGGAATCCTACTTCTGCACTAATCATCTAAAAATAAATCTCCCAAAATGTTGTTGTACCATTTGCCGCACATCCTCGTCGGTTCTCATAACCTTTTTGATTCTGGCTAGCGGCAAGGGATGATTTTTAAAGTCGGGATCATTGCCCTCCAGCATTTGGTATTGTGACTGCCAAAAGGTAGTCAAGAGAGCCATGTCCGACTTGACCATTGTGTTTCTTTGTTCCATTCGTCCGGGGGCTCAAATGTAAACAAAATACCCGCCAATGAAACGAATCTTTTTAAGACAATTTAATTATGAATATTCCGGATTTTCGGCTGCAGTGTAGGCGTCGATGACTTTCTGAGCAGTTTCCCTCGCCTCGTTGAACATGTCAAGATTATCGGCGAAAATAGAATGCCGTCTGTATTGATCCAAGAATGCATTTCTCTTCCTCAATCTATCATACTGCTCACAGCCTCTTTTAAAAACCTAAAATAGTCAATTATTCAGTAGAGTTGGTACTTGTGATATGCCTGTATTGTTGGCCAGTAAGAAGCCCCTTATCTGGCTATCTGTTGAGCCAGTATTTTTAGTTATGGCAAACTGAAGATTTGCTGGAAGCCAAGGGACAAAGCTAAGGGTTTTGGCTTCTTTGACCCGAATGATTGTTTTTTGGATCTACAGAATGAATTAAATGATTTTGTACATCTGTCGGGTCAATGTCTCCACTAAAGCAGGTCCACAAAGCCAAAAAGCTACTGAGCTTGCTCTGATTCATGGAAGCCATCAAGTTTTTAGGCATCACCAACTTTCTAAAAACATCCAAAACAGAACTTTTTCGGCCGAAAACAGGCTAAAAGTAAAAGGAAGTAAGATTCGAGATGAGCTGTACCTTTTCACTCAACAATTCTGTAATGGGATTGTAAGAGGATACCAAGAAATGATGCTGGTGCATGGGAATCAAAGAAGACAGTATAGACTGCATGCTGTTGTAGCAATATGAAGAAAATCTAATAGGTGACGTGCAAGCCGAAATAGTCATCGAGATCTAAATATGAAAACGATGGAGGAATGTGTACCAATTGATTGGTCTGAGCAAAGGTTGGATTGGGCACATGAAGCCTCTGAGCGGCTATTCTGTTAAGAGCAGCATTATCAAGAACCACCTAGGATTGGTCAAGGGAGATTAAGTACGGTAGCATCAGCGTATTCAGCAAGTCTGTGAAGTGACAACATCGAATTGTATGGCTGAACTACGACATCACTGACCTCTTCTGAATTCGGAAACACAGAAAAGGTCGTCAGCAGTTTGGATGAATACCGGTCAGCAAGCTGCTCCAGGAGCAAAGATCCCAGGCCAGATCCAGTGCCACCTGCTACCGAGTGGAATAGCATAAATCCTTCTAATGAGTCAGATGCTTCGACTTCTCTGTCAATAATCTCAAACAAATCCTCCTTTATGGTCAGTCCGGTAGAGTAGCCATAAGCCCAATTATTTCCCGCACCACCACCTTCATTGGACAGAAATATATTCTCCGGACTGTATAGACCTCCGTATGGTGACTGCATTATTCCCGTGATTACTCGAGGCTCCAAGTCAATCATGATGGTTCGAGGAGTGTAGTGGGAATTGTCGGCCTGATAGAAAAACTTGTCACGACGATCGTTGAAATTCTCTCTTCCCTCCATTATGGAGCCATCTTTATCGATACCGTGCTCAGCGCACAGCAGCTTCCAATATTCATTGCCCACTACGGAATTAGTGATCGCAAATGTGAATGAATACTTTGGTTCCCGCATTGGCCAACCTGTAGAGTGATGATTTCTGACATGGCGGGAAAACCAGAGAAAACTACAATATAAATCTATTGTTTAATAATTTCACATTTTATTAAAGCTGCCTTTTCTCTCGAGGAAACTGTGCACACAATGCATCGTTCCGAAACAACTGTTTGAGCGTTCATGCCTGCGCAGAGCGTCCTGCCGAGAAAACTTTTTGTTACACTGATGGCACTCAAAGTCCCTCTCTGGATTATGTATGCGCTCATGCCGACGAAGATCGTGGTTCCTCGAAAACGACAACCCGCAAACTGAACATTGGAATGGTTTCTCGCCAGTGTGGGTTCGAACGTGCGTCTCCAGATTATACTTGCGGGAGAAGACCCTATCGCATCCCTCCCACGGGCACCTGTATATGTCCATAGAGGACGCAGCGACTGAATGACGCCGCATCGGAGATGAACCGAGGGCAGGCAAATCTTCAGAGCTTGATATTGGCGTGACACGGAGAGACTCTGGAATGAGCGACGAGTTGCTCGACACGGACAAGCGCCTAGGTTTAGGCGCCTGGGGCGAAGAAAATGTAGGCTGCTCGGGGCCACTCGAGGTTATACTGATGCTTGATCTTCGCGACGCAGCGGGCAAGGAGGCTGCTACTGAGATGGGCGGACTGTACACATGGCTCATATGAATATGGTTCGAGTCTAAAGATTCGATCAGTCCACTAGGCACACTTCTAGCTCCATCTTCGACCGAATAAAACGCCAAGCTGTGACTTCTCGAACGATAGTTGGAAAAAGACGCAACACTGCTCAACTCATAATCATCTTCGTACGATGAACCGCAGATGAACGGATCATTACCGAGGAATCCGGGTGATCCGGGTAGAGATGATCTCCCACTTGCCATTCCCTCGTCTTCGACCACATGCTCCACCATCGATTCCTCATTATTTATCGGAGTCGGTATGCGAAAGTCTGAGAAATCAAAGCCTTCAAAGTTCATGATATTACCGAAATTCTATTAGCAGCAAGGCTTTTCAAGTTATGGGAAAAGGTTATGCAATATAATATTGGATGATAGGAGATTCAAAGGCAAGAACGCACTGCAACCAAGGCAAGTTTGTGAGATAAGCGCGAACAAAGGTGATGTGGCTTATCAGTTCAGATACCCCGGTCAAACGTGGTCTGACTTACTTATGACGTAAGTAACACCATTTGATTGGCTGATTTACACTTTGCTTAACAACTCGACTCTAAAACTACGCTTGTCACTTATTTACTGGTACAATTTTGAATTTTTTTGGGCGGGTAAATGGTTTTTTTGATGAGGTCTGCCAGCCCGGACTCGACATATTCAGCCGGAAAGTCGGCCTGTCCCAGTATCCATCTGTTAATGTCCGAGTCTTCCTCTTCCAATAGTCTTTCAAACGAGTTCAACATGGGCTTCTCCTCAAAGGACACCAATACCCCGACCCGCTTCAGGACCAATTCGTTCTCCTTCATGCCCCGTTTCCCGGCTCTGTACAACATTCTATTGATCAAGTGCTGCC
>ERZ1066134.897-NODE-897-length-10605-cov-7.041991_pt1 | contig 10605 bp, 7 predicted proteins | sample MGYA00382781_ERZ1066134 | MGnify/ENA primary metagenome ERZ1066134 (study PRJEB33369, sample SAMEA5778364) | biofilm metagenome | biome: Industrial cooling water; feature: Water cooling tower basin; material: Biofilm | place: United Arab Emirates | collected... | reverse complement strand
GAGGAGACGATCAAGGACAATTACGTGGTGGTGTACGAAATACTGGACGAGCTGGTCGACTTTGGCCTCGTCCAAATGACCGATCCCAAGGTGGTGAACGGCTTTTTGACCCAAAAGCAAACTGCCTTTTTCCTCCAGGACAATGACCTAAAGGAATCCAATAACATGGGGGCAGAATTGACCTATCGCCCCGCCAACATCAAACACAAAAAGAATGAAGTCTACCTGGACGTCATTGAAAAGGTCGACATGGTGGCGCAATCGGACGGCAAGCTTGTCAGTATGGGCGTGGTGGGGCAGGTGCTGGTAAAGTGCTATCTGAGCGGACAACCCGAGCTCAAATTGGGCTTGAATGACAAGGAAGAGCCGATCGGAATCGAAGACTACAAATTCCATCCATCCGTCAATCTGGCACGGTACGAAGAGGACGGCTCGATCAAGTTCACCCCACCGGACGGTGAATTTGTCCTGATGACGTATCGAAAGGCGTGCGACTTGGCCAGCACGAATCCGCTGTTTTGGGCAGAGTCGGTCATTCAGAAGCAAACTGCATCGCACCTGCACTTGATGGTCCGAATCAGATCGAATTTCAAGAAAAAGTCGGCTGCAAATAATGTCGAGGTGGCCATTCCAGTGCCCGGGGAATCCGACTCTCCCATAATGAAGGCGGCCCTGGGGACGGCAAAGTACAAGCCAGAACGCAACCAGGTCATCTGGAAGATTGGCTACTTTCCGGGTGGGAAAGAGTATTCTTTATCCATCAAGATTGGCTTGAATCCTACTGCTACGCCCGATCTAGAAATATCTCAGGACCATGACAGTAATGATCAACAGTCGAGATCGTCAGAAGACTTGTTTGGGGTGAAGCGGCCCATTCAGGTCTCCTTTGAGCTGCCGTACTACACAATGTCCGGGGTCCAAGTCAAATATTTGAAGGTTGTCGAGCAGAGCGGCTACAATGCTCTACCCTGGGTGCGCTACATTACCCGTAGTGGGCAATACCTTGTACGAATGCCGGACCGATCATCCTTTTGAGTGTGTAGTAATATGTTTCTTTGCACTATACATGTATTGTATACAGTAATCAGATCAGGGTAAACTAAAAAGTATTTCCATCCGATCAGGGTAAATACACACATAGTAAACCGCGCGCGCGCCACTCTTTGACCCAGGCAATCAATTTTTTCTCCTCGCCCTCTCTCCATAAAAAAATTGATTGTATTCTATCAAAATGATGTTTTCATCCTTTGCTCACCTTCCCTTGCCCACCGTAGCTGATCCGGACGTCTTTGAGACGGTCTCTTCACAGTCTTTAGTCTTTTCGGTACTTGATGCCGGTGAACATGATCACATGCATGTCTCCAATGATGTACGCGTACAAACAAATACAACAAATTACGAATGCTATGGAAACGAGGACACTAATGGAGGTGTTGACAAGGACCGCCTTCTTAACCAAAACAACAACAACACAACAGCAGACTGTCCCCGGATGTTGTTGTCCGGCAGCAGCAGCAACAACAATATGGTGCTAAAGTGCTCCTCCCCACCCCCGATGATGATGGCCCCGATTCCGTCGTCATCGTCGGTGTACAATTTGCACAGCCCAATGCCGACCAGTCCATTGTATTACGGCGGGCAAGGACATTGTAAGAGTAGTAATAGGAAGGACAGGAGACCCCCATCATCGTCTTTCAAGGTCAACAAGCCGCGATCACTAAATCACCCCAAAACAGCTGATACGCCGTATCGGCTGCCCTTGGCTGATTGCATTCTCGACATGCGGCTGTGTTCGTCGCCAGCGCCCAGTGTAGTGTCCACTGCTACTATTACCGGGATCATTTCCGATCCGCATCAAACTGACACTACCACCAGACTACCCAGCTTTGTGTGCGAAAAGGACGCCATCAGGAGGATCACGCCGGACACGCTAGTCGATCTGTTGGACGGCAAGTACGACGACCAGTTTGTGAAGACGCTCATAATCGACTGCCGCTATCCGTACGAGTATGCCGGAGGACACATTCCGGGGGCGGTGAATGTGAACACGCCGGACGCGATCGAGCGATTGTTGTTAATGGACCGACCTGCTCTGGACTGTTCGACGGAACATCACTTGAACTCTTCGATGGTCCCCGAATCGTCCTTGTTGACCTGCATCATTTTTCATTGCGAGTTTAGCAGTCAAAGGGCCCCCAGGATGGCCCTACATGTCCGCAACTTTGACCGATTATTGAATTCGGACCGTTATCCGCACCTCTTCTATCCCGAAATATACGTACTCGACGGCGGGTACAAGGCCTTTTGGGAGCGGCACGGGGTACATGATTTTATACTGTATGTTGACACATATACTAACACACACACTCTCAAATAGGATCGGTGCGAACCGAAACATCAATACGTCCCGATGAAGAACCCAAACAATAGGGAAGACCTTCGTCACCATCAAAAGATTAGACAATCATTTCGGGGGCATTGGGCCCATTCCCATATCATTGCCAAGCACAACAAGCAAAAGCATCGATCGGTGACGACAACAGGTGGTGTCGCGATCGATCCGGCCCGCTCCTTTTTCAAGCAGCTGTCGGAGAGCACCCTTTGTGGTGATGTTAGAAAACACAATAATGATCATGATCATGACGATGATGTGTGCATGCAAATGTTGGACTCGGTGAACGAGTTTGAATTGAGGTCGCAAGAGATGCACGATTTGCCTTCATCAGTCTTTTGACACTATTTTTTGATATCGCACAATTAAAAAAATCTCCTCTTTTGTAACTGCACTTGATGCTTGTCGCAGTCGCCGGTAATGCGCATTGAATTGGGTGTAAACCCCGGCATGAGCTGTTTGTTGGCAGATGACCCTAGTAAGAGCCACACAAATGGGGAAACCGATCCCACTGCATTACTGGCATGGATGCAGTCTGGGGAATCGGAGACTTACAACGTTCATCTTCCATTGAAATCTATTGAGGAGAATAACACGGCAATAATTCACGCACGCTTTGCAGACTTTAAACCAATCCGTTTTCAGGATGCAGAATTCCCTGTGGACCGCATGTTTGTCAAAATGTTTAATCAAGTTGAAGCGGCCATTTTTGCCGACAATGATGAATCCTGGATAATCGTCAAAGGACTGCACGACAATCTAAAAATCTGGATCCAGCTTACCTTGGAGCTGGTAGCCTTAAAACTAAAAGACAGGCACTTTTTCTTTTCCCGATATGAGGACGGGGATTGGGTGGGAACGGCTTGTTCGAGTGCAGTCAAGGAGAAAATACTAGCTGCTCAAGACATCTACGACCCGCTCCAGCTTGCATGCTCGTTTGATCGGGCCGTCATTTTGTATGATGGTCCATTGAAGTGCTTGCATGATATCGATCCGTATCGATTGGTGGTGTTTACGAACGAGGACCTCAGACGCTATGAATTGGAAGACACTGCCGTAATCGATTTATCGGAGCCAGAATTCACGATGAGGTCGTCTTTCTCCGTATTTGTGCATTTCGCAAATTTACGTAATCACATTGTCGAGGACAAAAATATGCGCACCTTATACAATGCCTGCTCGGGAGATTTCGATACTCTCAAGTCGATGATTGATGAAGAGGATCCATTCTTTGCAGAAATCATTCACGAGACAGACGTTTACATCGGAGGCCCACAAGATAATGATCGAGTAGTGGAGATGGGCCGAAATTTTTTTCAGGACATCCAATTTGATGAGGTAAAAATGGAAAAAAAAGAAAACCGCGTTGCAACCACCATCATTCTAGCCAACCCAGCAAAGCATAGAGACGGCGAGGAGGCTGTGCTCTTGGGCCCCGGCAGCGACCATCTTGACACGGGGGAGTCTGGGACATTTCAACCCAATTTTCCAAGAGTCCATTCGAATCATCATCACAACCTTTACATTCTGTCTCCAAGTAAGCGTCTGTTTGATGACGCAAAAGCGAATCCGATAGTCTTTGAGGACATTAGACTACCTGGATATCTACCGAAGATGCACTTGCCTTATTGCAAGAGGAGATGGCACTTGGGAGAAAAGGGCTGGAACAATGTCGTGGAATCTCAAATTCTGTTCAGTTTGTCGGCTAAAATTTTGTACGCCATGGTGGAAACTGTTGCTGACAATCCGGAGGCGATCAAGGAACGATCGTGGCACCTCACCGGTCTTTACGGTACCGGAAAGTCAACTTCGTTGCTGATTTGCCAGAGCCTATGGTATCAAAGACCAAGCCGTTTTCGCGTCGTCTATGTGCCACATCCTAGCGTATTTTGGGCTAAAGACCGTAGCTTTTCGAAGAGTCTTTTAATGATGATTCGCTATGCGTTCCTGCGTGACCCAATTCAGCCACGGCTTTACCAAAAAGGTGGGCCCATTTGGAAGGATCTATTGAAAAAGATAGATTCGTACTTACAGAGCCGAAATCTCTTCCTTGTCATCATCATCGATCATCTTGAGGAGATTTGGGACCAAAAGGACAAGAAAGGCTATGCATCTTGGGAGAACATGGCCCAACAGTGCATCGAAGTTGGCCTTAGACAAAACTTTCACGATGGAAGCTACAAACGGATTCTTCTCATCACGGCTGCCAGTGAAAATTGTTCCGCCGCTCCAAGCCCTGATCACTGTTTTGAAGAAGAAATGAACATTGAAATTTTGAACGGATTCAATGAGTATGAAGCACAATGGATGATTGACAGATGCTTGAAGAGCGGTGATGATGCTGGTGCAATCAGGGTTCGATCAGAGGCCAAAGCACTGGGGGTTCGCCCTATCGATATTGATTTCACCGTGGACGAATACAAGCTGATTCCCACGCCGCACTCTTCGCCCAGACCAATAATAACCAAAAATGATGTCCAATATAGAATTCATGGTCTTGAGGGCTTCGTTGAAAGCCGCTTTTATGCTTTTGCACATGAAGGCTCCAAAGAGGAGGACAAGTGGAAAATGCTGCTTAATGTAGAGTACCAAAAGTTCCTTGATGATAAAGCAAAATTCCAGTTCAAATGGGACTTGATCGACAAGCGCCATGTCAAGCCTGCCATGTTTCCTTATTCCTGGGACCTGTTGGGAGACCGCTTTAGCAAGGAAAAGGCTGCGGTTGGTGCGTTGCCGATTCCCGTATCCAATGTGTACGAGTATGAGCTGTGGCTGTGTGACCCGGATTTCAGAAAGGCTTTTGAAAAGGGTGAGCCAAAGCTCTACTTGTTGCCGTGCAATGAGATCACCAGGAAAACTCTTCACAAAGCCCACATTTCCAGGCTTATTGATCGAGCCAACAAGAAAATTTCCCAAAATGTTCCCGGCTCGGGGGCCATTTTGCTCAACGATGCCTTTGACCAGGACGTCCGGTTTTCGGGTATGAAGGAGATTAAGGCGTATCTGGTCTCCTTTGACAATGCTTGTCGTCCTGTATTGTCGGCACTGTCAGAGATCTTTACGTTTGCGTCCATCACTTCCTTGGACGGGTGCTATCTGAAGCGCGTCTTGGATATGGATTTCAGGGAGAGGCTAAAGAACTGCTATTTGCAGCCAGAATACCTTTACCTGTATCAAATGCGCTTTCATGACCGCTTTGACTTTTGCCTCCTCCAAAATGAGACATGCTTTGCGGTGAAAACGAGTGCGCATTCAAACAAGACGAAATTGTGGAGGCAGTTGTTGGAGGCGGCTTATTTACTTGGAACGCAGCGCGCTCAATTACTCCCCTTGCTCTATGGCAAGTCGGAAACGGCAAGCCTCTTGTTTGTCTGCGGCCCAAACCCATTCCCTCGCCCCAATAATCTGAATCGAGTCGGACAAGGTCACCGGCAGGCCGTGGAACCACCGCAGCCGACTATCGACTGCTACACCAAATGGTCAATCAAAACACTGACGGCTCGAGTGTACAAGCTGGTGTCAGAAGGCCATGTCAAAGTGCACTTTATACCCGTCGAGGATGAGCCAGAGGGAAGCTTTGATATTTGCAAAAAAGTCATGTCCGGAGTGCGATTCCATGACTATTATTCGGACTTTTACGAGCGTGACCCGCGACCCTACCCTATCTGTGATTAATATGTAGTGGTGAACTAATTCTATTTTTGATTTCAAGAATTGCAGGTCAGGCGTACTTACATATACATATAACAATGATCGAAATAAAGATCTCGTGCGCATTCAATGGGGTACAAGCCCCGGCTACAGAGTCGGTAAACATGATGCCCCTGGTACAAAAGCAAGTGCACTTTCGCTATGGACCAAACCGAGCCCATTGCATTACTGGCATGGATGCAGTCTGGAGAATCGGAGACTTTCAAAGTTCAACTTCCATTATTGTTTTTAGAGAGCAGTGACACGGTAATAATTGATGCACGCTTTGCAGACTTTGAACTGGTTCGTCATTGGCAAGATGAATTCCCGGTGGATCGTAACTTTGCCAGAATGTTTGATCAAGTGGAAGCGGCCATTTCGAGGGATGAAGACCCGGGTACTATTTTTGTAAATGGGGTGCATGAGCGTCTCTAAATCTGGATCGAGCTCATATTGCAGCTGTTAGCGGCCAAGTTGCCCGGGCGACACATCTTTCTCTTCAACCGCCAAGACAATATTCGAAAGGAAGTTGAAGTGAGGACTGTTGCACAGTCGGGTGGTGTCGTTGAACGGAAATATGCAAATTCCCGTGAATCGTTCAGGCTTGCTTGCTCTTTTGACCGTGCGATCATCTTGTCCAAAGGATACATAGGGATGATGAAGGCGGATTCGACGCCCTATCGGCTTGTGGTTTTTCGGGATGAGCCCGGGCGTTACGCGGACGCAATCAATCTTTCAGACCCGTTCACCATGGCCACGTCCTTTCAAGTATTCGACCATTTCTTTCCATTTCGGTGTCAATGTTGTGATCGAGAGGAGAGAGACATGGTGACGGCGTATCATGTCTGCTCGGGCGATTTTTACGCCTTGGAATCGATGATTGACATGAAAAAGTCTTCCATTTTTCACGATGCGAAAAAGTCGATCGACTATTACATTGGCGGACCGAATGACAACGAGCGAGTGGTGGAAATGGGGAAAACATTTCTACACGACATTCAGTTTGACAAAATTGAGTTGAACGTGAAGGATCTTGATGGGCTTGTAGACTACATCCCGACCACTGTCATTCTAGCCAATCCGACAAGGCACAGAGATGACGAGGTGCCCTTGCTGATGGGCCCGACAATCACTGATGGGGAATCTAGAAACATCGATTCCCCAAACTTTCCAAAAATGCTCTCGCATGACCGCAATCTGTACATTCTGTCCCCCAGCCAGCGTGTTCTCGATGACGCAAAAGCGAATCCGATTGTTTTGGAGGACATTCAACTGCCTAGATATCTGAACGAATATTGGGAATCTGACGACAACAAGCGGTGGCACCTGGTCGACGGCAAAAAGGTCAAAACCAAAATGCTGTTCAGTTTGTCGGCAAAAACATTGTACGCCATGGTGGAAACCGTCGCCGACAATCCGGACGCGATCAAGGAACGTTCATGGCATCTTACCGGTCTCCACGGTACCGGTAAATCGACATGCTTGCTGATTTGCCAAAGCTTATGGTCGCAGAGACCTAGTCGCTTCCGCGTCGTCTACATTCCCCATGCCAACTTGTTCCGGCAAAAGGAACACATTCATTTCGGCCAGTGGTTCAAAATGCTGATTTGCTATGCATTTCTTCGCGACCCAATCCAGAATGTGCTGCATCAAATGTGTCCCTATGCGAATGCGGAACTTTTGAAGGAATTGGAGTCGTATTTGGAGAGTCGAAATCTCTTCCTCGTCATCATCATCGATCACCTCGAGGAATTTTGGGGTCGGAAGACGCGCTGTTGGGAGCTTGACACGGAGGAATATATTGGCCTGAGGCTACGGAGTTATTGTAAAGATGGACGCTTCAAGCACATTCTCCTCATCACGGCGTCCAGTTGGAATTGCTCTGCCGCGTGCAAGCGCAATGTGCGCAAGTTGGACATTGAGATTCTGAATGGATTCAACGATTTTGAAGCGCGATGGATGGTGGAAAGACTTGTCAGAGACGGTTCGGAAGCTGCACGTACAATAATTCAAAACCAAGCCAGTAAATTAGGAGTACGCCCATTCGAAAATGATTTCACCGTGAACGCCAGATTTGTGAAAACCTTGAAATGGTGCAGTCCCACTTCAGAAATAACGAGTGAAACGATTGCAGAACGAGTTTGCGATCTGGAAGAGACCGTCAAAGAAAAATTTCTCGAATTTGTGAATGAAGATTGTCTGTGGAAGGACAAAAAGCTCGGAATGCTCCACGACGTGATCTACTCTAACCGTCTCGAAAAAAGTTTGTTTTTTGACATTGATTACATCGACAAGCGATTTGTCAAGCCTGCCATGTTTCCTAAATCCTGGGAATCTTTGGGAGAGCGTGTAAGCAAGGAAAAGGTCGCGGTCGGGGTTTTACCACTTCCGGGCACAACGGACGTGTATGGATACGAACAGTGGCTGTGCGATCCGGATTTTAGGAAAGCCCTGGGCGAGAGTGAGCTGCAATTTTACCCGTTGCCGTGCGATGAGATTGCTCGACGCGCCCTTCATCAGGCCAACCTATCCATTCGATTCGAGCGATCCAGACAAAAATTGCGCCAAGGAGTCACCGGGTCAGGGCCCATTTTGCTCAAGGACGCTTTTGACCAGGACATTCGGTTTTCGGGAATGAAGACTATAATGGCGCATGCCATCTCATTCCAGACCTCCTCCTTGCCTAAATGTAGCGCAGAATTGAAGGAATTGATTGTGTTTGCTTCGGTCGAATGTAATGGATACCTGCACGCGGATCTCACTGTTGAACAGCGAAGGATGGATGTGAATTGAGTCTGACTTTGACTTTTGCCTGGTTCATAACGAGAATAGCTTTGTCGTCCAAACGGATCCCTCCCATGACATGTCTGGACTGAGGAGGAAGCTCCTTCATTCGGCCTATTTGCTGGGAACTCGGCGTGCCGAAATATTCCCAATGCTTTATTGCAAATCAGAAATGGCAAAGCTCCTCTTTGTGTGTGAAAAGAATCCATTCTCTCCTGATGGTTCTCCTTCTCTTTTATCGTCTTCAAGAAACACTGGCAGAAGGGATCTACAAGGAGCTCGAAATGCGAACCAAAACGACCAGGCAGAGAGTAGTAATTACAAGACATGGTCATATCGGAAATTGGCGGAAAAGGTCGGCGAGCTGGTCTCGGAGGGCCATCTTGAAGTGTACCTGGTGGCTGTGGAGGACCAGCCAGAGGGAAGCTTTGAGGTTTGCAAGAATATGCTCAGTGGAATACGGGCCTTGGACCTTTGTGCGCACTGTTTGTACGAAATTGTTGTTGACTCCTCCTTTCATCGTTATTAAACAACCCCGGCTCTTTTTAACAATAATTTCCTGTACACCCCGGCATACATTCTTCTGAATATTCAGTTTAAAAAGAGGAAATGACGAAACCCCCTCCTGTTTTATTTCACCAACCGACAAGGGCATCCGCGGAAGGGAATGAAAATGCAAACACTGCATCGACAGCTGTACCCAAATTAAAGCTGAGTTTAAGGCTGCCTGGGGCAGGGAACGCGGCAAACAACGCCACTAATTTGGAAAAGGAAAACAACCCTCCTCCTCTCAATAAACTCGACCCGGACCGGAACACTCTCCCCCGCAAGATTACCTTGTCGGTGAAGAAGGAGCCATTCCTTCGGGACGAGCCTTTGATTGACGTGGTGAAAGTTGCAGAGCCGGAAGAAGAGCCAGTTGTCGTTAAACGCAAGCGAGGGCGACCCCCCAAGAACCCCAAGCCCTCCCCAGTGTCGGGACATTTGGAAAAGCAAAAGCAGGTAAGGGAAGAGAACACAGTTAATCTCAAGAGACGGCTGCCCGAGTTCAAGAGACCCCCGCAGCCTGTAGTCGTGCCGCGTCCCATTTTCGAGCCACCCAACCCCAACTTGACTCAACAAGCACCCCACCTAACGCCCTACTCGACCATTGGGGATGCAGAGCTGAGCAAGATTCAAAGACTCAAGGGACATTTGAGTTTGCTTTTAGAGTCTGACATTGAACAGATCAACCATGCTGATTATAAGAGACCATTCTCGTCTGTTCAGGACATGATCGACCGATTATTACCCTTTCACTTGCTCGCCATGGCCGACTTGAAGTTGTTGCTGCAAGCGAACCCATTTTATTCGAGCGTAGTTGGGGAACAGCCCCTATGTATTGACCAGGAAATGGAAAGATTATCTTTACGGTTCCACGAATTTGTCATCAAGCAGAACGAGCAGTTGATCCCGACCGAATTAAAGTCGCTTGAACAGAGGCTGTGTCTGGAGGAGGAAAAGTTTTTACTGGAAAAGATGCGCGCCGAGTATGCCCGGCGCCGCAAATAAACCATAATGTTTCCATAATTTATACTGTCTCCATAAACCATAATGTTTCCATAAATGGATAAATTACCAAAACCATGAAGTATATCATTACCATTCCCGGTAAATTACAACACGAGGAATGACCGTTGCAGTGGCCGCCCCAGTCATGCAGACGACACCGAGACTCCGTCGGCAGGCGTCCTTGGTAT
>ERZ1066134.896-NODE-896-length-10614-cov-7.782271_pt1 | contig 10614 bp, 9 predicted proteins | sample MGYA00382781_ERZ1066134 | MGnify/ENA primary metagenome ERZ1066134 (study PRJEB33369, sample SAMEA5778364) | biofilm metagenome | biome: Industrial cooling water; feature: Water cooling tower basin; material: Biofilm | place: United Arab Emirates | collected... | reverse complement strand
GCGTTTACATCAGCGTTATGCCTATGAACTAATGTTGCTGGCAAAGAATCTGTTTTCTAAGGAACCAAATCTTGTTCGTGTGAACATTCAAGACACTCAAACGATGACCATTTGTGGCGACATTCATGGACAATTTTTTGACCTTGTCAAGATTTTTGAAATGAATGGGCAGCCTTCTGACCAACACATTTATGTACTATCTTGTCTTCATTTGCTTTAACAGAATCGAAACCTATAGTTGTTCAACGGGGACTTTGTTGACCGCGGGTCGTATTCATTGGAGGTAATTTTGACAATGCTGGCCTTGAAGGTGGCCTTCCCCCATTCATTTTTCATGTCAAGGGGGAACCATGAATCGGAAAGCGTGAATCGTATTTACGGGTTCTACGAGGAGTTGCTGCGCAAGTACGATGCCCGGATGTACTCCTTTTTCACCCAAGTCTTGAACTGTCTACCATTAGCGTACGTCGTTCAAGACTCTATTTTTGTGGTTCATGGTGGATTGCCAGAAAAACGAGACTTTATTTTGGCGGACATTGACGCCGTTGATCGCTTCTGTACGCCGGAAAATGGAACGTTAATGTCTCAACTACTGTGGTCTGATCCGCAATCTCAAAACGGCATCGCTCCCAGTCATCGCGGCGAAGGAATCTTGTTTGGCCCAGATGTGACAAAAGCCTTTTTGGAGAGAAACGGACTCCAAAAGATTATAAGAAGTCATGTCTGGGAGCAGCAAGGCTACAAGATTGAACACGATTCTGCCTGCATCACCATCTTTTCGGCGCCCAATTACACCGGCACGGTCAGTAGCGCCGCATTCATCAATCTCGACAAGTCCCTCGACCTAAAATTCGTTCAATTCGACGCGGCCGAGTATCAGGGCAAAGCGACGAAACCGCGGCCCGCCATTCCGATGATGTATTGATCATTTATTTCTGACTTTGTACTTGACCAGCATGGACCGTTTTTCTTCCTAAACGCGATTTGAGGTCATGTTAGTTTGATCCAAGCACGCTAAAAAGGGAGTACCGGTGACATTTCAACATCTGAAATCATAATAAAACTGGTCGGCATTCTTTTACCCGTCTTTTGGTCAAATGTCGACTCGATCCTATAGGGTGTAAAAGATTCTTTGACTGGTTCGAAAGCAACGTTTCCAATTTCCTCCACAGCTTCTTTTGTAATAGGTGCCGCCGGTGCATGTTGATACATTGGCGGCGAAAAATGAGCTGGCTGCAAATATGATGGTTCAACGGGCATTTGGTACTGAAACTGACTCTGTTGCTCGGCCATTTTGGGAACATGAGGTATCGCCTGTGACGGCCCGATGCCCTCAATAATCTGTACCTGTCTTAAGGGAACGTGTACGGACATTGGCAAAGGATTGCCCGAAGTGGCTGCCTTTTGAGCAGCCAACAGGGACACCAACCCAGCCTCTCCCAGACGGCTCTTCTTGTACGGCACAATAGGTAGCCCGTCAAAGTGTCGCTGCAAGTCCTCCGGTGGCACACCCTGCATGCCGAAAATTTCAATCTCTGGCGTGTCGTGCCCCTTTACCGCGTTCGGCACACTGTCAATGGTCTCCTTGTGCACCTGAGCCATGTGGACGACTAGACCGCTGGCAGAATTAAGACGACGGCTACAACATAAGCATTTAAAATGTTTTGCCTTTTGATGGAGGATCAAGACCTTTTCATCCTCAAACTCTCTATCACAGTACCTACAATATAAGTTTGGTATTATGAAATGTTGCAATAAGGAAAAAAGTACCAGCACCAAGCCAAAAGACGTTTCGGTTTAGAGCCTTTCTTGGCCATTTATGAAAATATTTAAAAATTGTTTTTAAAATGGAAAATGTATCGACGGTGAATCGTCAATTGGCTCAAGTCAATCTTGCCTTGTCTATGAATGTTTGCAGTACTTGCTTATATGCTTTTGACTTTTGTAGAGACACAGGAACTGTCTGAGCTGGAATCCACTTTGAGCAAACTGGAGAGTAGCTTGGCCGACCTGACCCTCAAATTGCAGCAGGAAGAGGACATTTTGCAAAAAGTCATTTCTGTTTTGGACAAGGTCGATTCGGTTCGGTCCACTTTTGTTTTGCAGCAAAAGCCCGCCAATTCGAAACCGAATGTCACGTCAACCGAAGGTCCACGCAAGAACTACCAAGTGGCTAATCTGTCAGAGGGCGAGTTTGAAACGGTCCCGAAATACTTACGGGGCCGCCTAACATTGGACCGCGTCAATTCATGGATCGACCAGTTTACGGCGGTGGTGCAGGAAAAGTATGCCAGTTTCAATGGGAATCCGGCCAAGATGGCGGGCGAAATTCGCAATCGCTACTATGACTGGCGCGAACAAGAATCGGAAGAGTGCCGTGGCTGTCCCTTTGTCACCGAACAAGACATGAAGACTTTGGTGAACGGAAAAGGGCCAAAGATGGACCCCACTGGTCGCTCAATCATGGCCATACTTAGACATTGTGGCCGAGTCCGCGAGGTCCGCACCACCGGCATCGTCCGTTTTGTTTTGTGCTGAATGAATGCTTCTGGTAAAGAGAAATTTTCGTTTTACTTTAAAGTCATCGCCTTATTAATTGCTGATAAAGTTTTCGCGCGTCTTGGAAGACTCCAATTCGGTGAATTTCCCAATCAGATCGTCAAGAGAGAGCAACACGTCGGAACCATCCTTGGCAGCCTTGCGCACATTCACCTTGCCTTCTTCCTCTTCCTTACCTCCGACCACCAGGATAAAGGTGTGTTGAGCTAGTTCGGCGTTGCGGATCTTCTTGTTCATGGTCAGGTCGGAAGTGTCAGACTCGACGTTGAACCCGCTGTCCCACAGCCGTTTGGCGACCGTCTTGGCATATTCGTCGTTGGCGTGGGAGACGGGAATGACAATGGCCTGTCGGGGCGACAGCCAGAACGGCCAGTTCCCAACAAAGTTTTCCGTCAAAATGGCAATCATGCGCTCCACAGATCCCAGGACGGCTCGGTGAATAATGACTGGCCGGTCAATCGACGATTCGCCTCTAAACTCCAGGCCGAACCGGATCGGCAGCTGGTAGTCGATCTGAATGGTTGCGCACTGGTGGCGACGCTTGTGCGCATCCATGATGGTAATGTCAATCTTGGGGCCGTAAAAGGCGCCGTCTCCCGGGTTCAACTCCCATGGATAGCCAAACTCGTTCAAGGCTTCGGTCAGCTGGGCTTCGGCCTTGTCCCAAACCTCCAGCTCACCGAGATACTTTTCCGGGCGGGTCGACAGCTTCAGGCTAAAGGTGAACCCAAAGATGGCGTAGACGTGCTGCAAGAAATCCAAACAGGCCTTCATCTCGTCTTTGATCTGGTCCGGACGACAAAAGATGTGGGCGTCGTCTTGCTGGAAACGGCGGACACGCGTCAAGCCACCCAGAGTACCCGACAATTCGTTTCGGTGGAGAACACCAAAGTCGGCAAATCTGATTGGCAGCTCCCGGTAGGATCGCTCCCTGTGCGCAAACATCAAACAGTGACCCGGGCAGTTCATCGGCTTAAGGGCAAAGGTCTCCTTTTCGCACTCAAAGGAAAACATGTTTTCCTGGTAGTTTTCCCAATGGCCCGACGTCTTCCAAAGATTCACATTGTAGAGATTCGGAGTGATGACCTCGGTGAACCCGCGCTTCCTGTACTCCCCGCGAATAAACTCGACCAGCTTGTTGTAGATGCGGGCGCCGTGGGGCAGGAAAAAGCAGGAGCCGGGCGACAATTCGTGGAAAAAGAACAGCTGCTGCTCCTTGCCGACCTTGCGGTGGTCGCGCTTCTCAGCTTCCTCTTTGAATTTCAAATATTCCTTCATCATTGAAGACTCGGGAAAAGAGATGCCGTAGATGCGCTGCAGCGAGTCATTCTTGGCGTCCCCGAGGAAATAGCTGGAGGAATTTTTCAACACCTCGAACGCCTTGATGCGCCCAGTGTGAGGAATGTGGGGCCCACGGCAGAGATCAATCAGCGGTCCACACCGATACACCGTAGTCGACGTGCCATCAGGGATCTTGTCAGTGATCAGTCTGACCTTGTACGGATTGTCCTTGAACATTTCCAGCAAGTCTTCCTTTGACACGACCAACCGCTCAAACGGCTGCTTCTCCTTGATGATGTTCTTGGCCAGCGTGTTCAAATGCGGATAGTCTAACTGAGTGACGGAGCGATCTTTAATGCCCATTTCATAGTAAAAGCCTTCCTCAATTGGCGGCCCCAGGCACAAATGGCAGGCATAGTGACGCTCGCAGGCCTCTCCGAGCACGTGGGCTGACGAGTGCCAAAAGACGGCCTTGCCCTCGTCACTCTCAAAGTCGACCAGCTCCAAGCAGCAATCACGCTCAAGCGGCCTGACAGTGTCGTACAACTCCCCGTCGACCTTGGAGATGACCAAGCGGTCAGCCAACGAGTTGCTGATGGACTTTGCGATCATCAAGGGCGTCGTCTCCCAGGCCACAGCGTCCATTTGGCGGCCGTCTGGGAGAGTCACCTTGATGGCCTTGCGCTCCTGCTTGGCGACCCACTCGTCGTACGTTTTCTTTAATCGGTCAAACATTTGGATTCGGTGGTTGATGTAGGCGGGGGCGGGCTGGTGCTCGAGCGGGTATTCGCTGGCGTTGGGTGCCTTTTTGCTGGAGACTGGCGCACTCGGTGCTTCCTTCTTGTCGTCCAATTTCAAGGTATCCATGGCTTGGGCAACTTGGGTGGACATTGACTTGGCTTGTTGATAAAGGTTTGTTCTTTTGCCGAAGAGCTGCTTGGCGACTAGATGGAACACTTTGTCCTTTTGAGGATGGGGCCCCGGTCGAATTTAGATTATTAATCTTTGATGCGCATTAGTAGTGCTTTTTATTCAATCTATTCAAGTGCATATTTGATAATCTTGCATCATATAATAAGATTTTGGCAGTCGAATGAACTATTTATGGATTAAGCTGCATGATTATCGGACCAGATTCATAAGACAACAATGAAGTCATCTTGACGGTTCATGTGATGTTCGCATACAAAAGGACTCTTTTGACCGGGGTCTACACTCATAGCCAATATGGTACCATAATCCTTCCATGACCTATCCATCCATCCATTCCTCTTGCTCTTTTCATGTCAGTCGAGAAACAACAGTCAACTAACACCTCTATCTGTAGTCTTTGAACGTCCCTGAAAAGCCCGGGTTCCAGCACATCATCCGTTTGTTGAACACCAACGTCGACGGTACCCAAAAGATCGTCTTTGCCTTGACCGCCATCAAGGGTGTCGGCCGTCGCTTCGCCACTGTCGTCTGCAAAAAGGCCGACGTCGACTTGAGCAAGCGCGCTGGTGACTTGGAGGTTGCTGACTTGGAGCGCATCGTCACCATCATGCAAAACCCGACCCAATACAAGATCCCCACCTGGTTCCTGAACCGTCAAAAGGACATCAAGGACGGCGCCACCAGCCAGTTGCTGTCCAACGGCTTGGACAACAAGCTGCGTGAGGACTTGGAGCGCTTGAAGAAGATCCGTGTCCACCGTGGTCTGCGCCACTCGTGGGGTCTGCGTGTCCGTGGACAGCACACCAAGACCACCGGTCGCTTTGGTCGCACTATCGGTGTGAGCAAGAAGAAGGGAGGTTAACGGCCATTGGAATGCTTATGGATGACAACGGTCTGTTCAAGATGATTTGAATAAAACCATTTTATACTTTGACTTTGCTGAAAGCCATGGTCAATGACTCTGGCGTTGGGATGCTGATCCGTTGGGCCCGGTGCAAAATGTCGGCCCTTGTCTTGAAAAAGTCAGAGGACATGGGAAACTCGCCGAGCACTGGAGCGATGAGGGATCGGTACCAGTCGGCTGTATTCAAGCACAGCAGCTCACTTACACAGTTTAAAATGTCTTCTCGGTTGGGTAATATGGTAATGGATTCACAAAAGGCCTCATAGTCGGGAAAGGGAGACACCAAAAGCTGGCTCAAGTCAACCTCTTTACCATTTCCATGTTCAGTCAGCACTTGAAGATTGGACAATTTTTGCACGACAATCGCCTTGACTTCGACTGTCAAAACATGTTCGATAAACTTTCGATAGTCTTGTGGTTCAATGTCAAGCAATGTCAATTCAAGACAGTCCAAACGACTTTTACGTTCAAAATTGACTGACAAGACAAGAATCGGTTCAGATGGCAACAACGAAGACACAAAATGTCGAATCACCTTGCGCACCCGTGTCTTTAAGCGACACTCTTCCATGTCTGGAATGAGGACAATCGACGGGGAACGGGCTTTGGCATCTCGTAATACACCCTCTGACAGTTGCTGCAATAGTGAAGGATCGTCTACGAGTCGCTCAAATGACACGCAAAACACTTTGAATTGTTCTAAACGACAAGCCGCCAGTCGAAGGAGCCTGTTGATCAAATTTGACGGCAAGGCATTGGAAATAAATTCGACATGATTTCTCTCCAGAGCCCATGAAGAGCCATCAAAAGTCAGACTTGCAGATGGAATCTGACTGCCAACAACAGTTTTGATGTTTTCTAGCACAAATGAAAAGGTCTTGTCGGTCAACAAGCACCAAGGCATAGGAATCACCAACTGTTCCGTCTGGTCATGGCGCCGAGTGCTAGGAACAATCTTGTTATAAGCAGCGTAAAAGTCATCATTAGACACGACGATTTGTCGATCGAGAAAATGAGCTTCAGCGGCGGTCCCTTCATATGCTTCCGGGCAAGTTCTCCGTATGGCATGCAAGGCCGCTTCTGTGCACAAGCCCTTTAAATCTGCACCCGAAAACCCAAGGGTCAAACTAGCCAACTGAATTAAAAGATCCTCGCAGGGCTTCGGGTCCCAAGTTCGGGTCTGAATCTTCAGAATATCTACACGCGTCAGCTCACTTGGCAGCCCAAAGTAAAACTCCTTGTCAAAACGACCAGGCCGACGAAGGGCAGGGTCGATGGCGTGGATCCGATTTGTCGCCCCAATGACAACTACATTGCCGCGGTCATCGAGACCGTCCATCAGAGCCAGCAGCGTGGACACCAAGCTAATGTGGCTCTGATCAGCTCGGCCAGACCTCTCCGGTGCTAATCCATCGATTTCATCGAAAAATATAATCGAAGGCTGCGACTCTTTTGCCTTTTGAAAGAGCAGTTTCATGTTCCTCTCTGCCTCTCCAATCCATTTGCTCAAACAGTCGGACCCGTTGCGCATGAAAAAGGAAACTTTGCGGTTTGGGTTTGAGCACGACTCTGCCAGCAATCTGGCCATTAATGTTTTGCCGGTTCCCGGTGGTCCATGAAATAGGACCCCTCGTGGCGGGGACACTCCAAGTCGATTAAAAAAGGAAGGATACAGCAGCGGGAAAACGACCATCTCCTTTAGCTGCTTCACATACTCGTCCATGCCAGCAATCTTTTTAAAAGGAGGCTCACTTCCTTGAGCATGAAAAGTTTGTGTTGCAGTAATCGCCTCATCCCCCAACATTGAAGAGTCATCTTCGTGATTTTGGCTCGTGTCTGGATGTTCGTATGGCTGCAGCTCCGGAGTGGCCTTCAGCAATGCCGCTTCAGTGGGAATCAACTGGCGTTTCGGCTTTTCAGACAAAACATATTCATCGGCAACAGACCAAGGTACTTCATATTCAAATAGATGCCTAGTGCCCCGATGGGGTCGCAAATTGTATCGTTTCGGCCGGCTGACATGGCGAAATTCATGCTGCTTTTTGGCGAAAAAGGCTGAAGGCGACTTTTTCCTGTTTCGAAGATTGTATCTTTGAAACGCAGACAGACTTCTCCCCTCAAATTCCTCCTCTTCATTTCCAGTCTCATGCTCCACCTCCAATTCGTCCATGTAAAAGTGGCGCCTTCTGATGCTACTGCTATCACTGCCGCCATTATAGCGGTGCTTGGCATCGAGTCGAGAGGAATGGCGTCTTTCCCCGACGAGACCCTGGTCATTTGCATAATTCGAAGAATGGCGGGAAGCGCCTTGCGAACGCAATGCGAGAACATCAAAGCTCTTTGACGGACCCGACTCGGTCGAATGATCGGAATCGCTTGGATTAACACCTTCTACATTCTCTTCGTCATCCGAGTCGATAGTCAGTCGACGTTTTGACCTTCTCACAGTCGTGTCCCTCTGGACTTGCGGGGACTGATTCTCGACTCCCTCGCCGCCATCCTCCGAGTCCACGGAACCTACAAGTGAGGTAGTGTCAGTGTGTACGGAACAATAAAAGAGCATTATACCTAGAAACTTTTGAAACTTGTCCCTCGCCACTGCTGCACTTCTCCTCGGCGTCGACGAACGGTAATGCGTGATGGTGCTTGTGGAGGAGCGTCTTGTCTACAAAATAAAAGAGTTAAAATTCCCTTTTACATGTTACTGTTACCTGATAATGAGGACTAGACTTCATAACTTTGATAACGAAAATAAAAATAAAACAATTTTAAATATTTCTATTTTGTACTCACAAAAAGCCTTGCTTCTTTTGCAAACTTTTCGACAACCTGTAGAGTAAAAAAGAAATCAACTGTAAAGAGTACCATTTGAAAGCATCATCAAGACCTTCACCTGTGAGTGCCGAAGTATATTTGACAGCTACTTCCCTATCTTTCAAGTCTTGGATGTTCAATAGCTTCTTGATTTCCGCTTCGGAAGCCCCTCCCGGCAGATCCTTTTTATTCGCCATAACCAAGACAGGCAGTCCGCGCAACTCTTCCTCCTATATATCAGGATTCCGTATACAGAGTAAACATGAAAGTACCTGGATCATGTTTTTGAATTCAAAGCCAACGTTACTTAAACGCTCCCGATCGTGTGAGTCGATGACAAAGACGATCCCGTCCGTTTTCGCGTAATAGCATCGCCAGTATGGTCTGATGGCCGTCTGCCCGCCCAAATCCCAAACTTGGATTTTCACATTTTCCACTGTCACGCTCTCTATATTAAATCCGACAGCTATGTTCGGTGTGAGATTGCATTTCATTGTATTCTGTACTTGGAATTGTGTGCTGAACTTGGCCCGACTAAATAGCACAGATTCAGTTACAAAAAAGTTGAAAAAGAAAGTATGGTACGTGTAGTCGGTACAGAATGGTCGTCTTTCCGGCGCCATCGAGTCCAATGATCAGCACCCGGTACTCTCGATCGCCCCAACTAAACAGTCTCGACAATATGCCGCCCATTAATGCAAGGGTCCCCGGTGTGTTTGTAGTGCCTTTTAAACTGCTCTAGCAAGGATGAGTATGCCCAAGGAGACGACCGAGTTTGAGGACGCCCTCATCAAACACGGCATCATCAAGGATCCGAACGAGGGACTGAAAAAGGAGGAGCAGTTTGTGTTCAATATTCAAGCGTCCGAGGAGTCGGACGATTCAGACTGCTTTTTCGAAGACTACAAACAGAAACGGTTTACTAGTATTTTGGAGGCGCGCTCAAGGAATGCGTTGGAAGAGATTCACCGCTCTGACTTTGTCCTAAAAGTGACCGAGGAGAGCAAAAAGCGTCCCGTCATTGTCCTCCTGCACCAGTCTTTTATTGAAAAAAGTGTGGTTTTGCGGGACCATTTACAGTCCATAACTCACGAATACCCTTCATTCTCATTTGTCGAGATACAGGCCGATCAATGCATACCAAACTACCCGAATGCACTGGTGCCCACAGTGATCTACTATCGGCACGGCAAGATGGTCCAACAATTGACCAACATTCAACCGGACCAATTGTCAGAATGTTTACGTGTAATCAAGGAAGACGAGCAAGTGTAGTAAAACTATCAATAAAAGGAAAACCGGGGTTATCAAAAAACCATAGCAAAATGGCGAAAAAGTCTAAAAACCAGAAAACTTTAAAAATCCACGACGATGGTGTGGACGTGGCTGGTGAAGCAACTGGTGAAGAGACATTTGAAGAAGAAGGGACTATGGATCAAGAAGCGCCAGTTGTTCCAGAAGACCTACAAGTATTTGTACCGGGAATACGGCACCTGGAGGAGGGCGAGGAGCTCGAAGTAGACCCGTCCGCATACTACATGCTGCACTCTTTCACGACCGAGTGGCCGTGCTTATCTTTTGACGTGTTGAGGGGCGGTTTAGGGTCGTCCTGTTTGACGGACAAGTATCCTCAGAGCGCCACAATAGTTGCCGGCTCCCAAGCCCAGCACATGGACGAGAACCGCTTGTACGTGATCATGTGTAGGGAGATGGGTCGGACGGGCGGATGGACTGAAGAAGAAGAAGCTAATAGACTGGAGGACGAAGATGAGGAAGACGCAGAAAAGGACCCGGTCATCGAGACGCACGCGATCAAGCACACCGGGGGAAGCAACCGGGTTCGGTGCGTCGAGTTTGGGGGGCGGTCGTTTGCTGCTAGCTGGAGCGACGTTGGCAAAGTTTTCGTCTTTGACGTGACCTTGTTGATGTCAGCCGAGCCTAGTAACGTAGACTTGAAGCCGACTTTTATAGTTTCGGGCCATGCGACAGAGGGCTTTGCATTGGCTTGGAGTGAGCAAGGCTTGTTGACTGGCGACTGCCAGGGATCCATTCTGCTGACCCGAACGGACGGTACCTCCACTGCATTCAAGAACGCGCACACTGCCTCTGTTGAAGATTTGCAG
>ERZ1066134.894-NODE-894-length-10627-cov-5.042944_pt1 | contig 10627 bp, 8 predicted proteins | sample MGYA00382781_ERZ1066134 | MGnify/ENA primary metagenome ERZ1066134 (study PRJEB33369, sample SAMEA5778364) | biofilm metagenome | biome: Industrial cooling water; feature: Water cooling tower basin; material: Biofilm | place: United Arab Emirates | collected... | reverse complement strand
CGAGCAGGGTCGGGAGCAGCATGTCGGCAGACGTTACGCGGCGCCGCGAAGGCTTGCCAAACGCGGGCTCGAGCGAGCGCGCATTCTTGAGGGCGCATCTCGAACCCTCGTAGCTGTGCGGAATGCCACGCTCTCGCTGAGACCCGGCAGCGGTACGCTCGTGCCATGGCGTTGATCTCGAGTTGGGTCTCCAATCTCCTCGCACGCGTGCGCGGCCTCCCGGCGCGCTGGCGGGTCCCGCGCAGCCCCGTGCGCGGCGCGCCCTCCAAGAAACACGCGTTGTGGAGCTGCTTGAGCGGTGCACTCGGCGTGCTCGCAATCGTGTGGGTCACTGAATGGGTCGGCCATCCGCTGCTGATCGGCTCGTTCGGCGCGTCGGCGGTGCTGCTGTTCGGCGTCACCGAGTCGCCGCTCTCGCAGCCGCGCAACCTGATCGGCGGTCACCTGATTTCCGCGGCCGTGGCGGTCGCGGTCGTGGCGCTCGTCGGCTCGAGTCCCGCGACGATCGCGCTCGCCGTCGGGCTCTCGATGCTCGCGATGCACCTCACGCACACCACGCATCCTCCCGGCGGCGCGACGGCGCTGATCGGCGTGCAAGGCGGCGCGCAACTCGGCTTCATCTTCGTGCCGGTGCTCGCGGGCGCGCTGATCCTGCTCGTCACGGCGCTGATCACCAACAACCTCGTGCACCACCGCCGCTATCCGCTGCACTGGTGGTGAGCCGACCCTCGCACACGTCGATTCGCCCCAGGAACCTCTCCGTGTCCAAAACTCGAAGCCTCTCCTCGCTCGCGGGCCTTTTCTTCGCGCTGGCGCTGCTCCCGGTCCTCGGCGCATGCACGAGCACTCCGGCGAAGCCGCAGACGTTCGTCGTGCGCCTCAAGCCCTGCCAAGAACTGGTTCACGAACTGCGTGAACTCGCCAATCGCGAACAGCTGCGCGCGGCGAGCGTCGTCAGCGCCGTGGGGAGCCTCACCGACGTCGCACTGCGCTTGGCGAACAAGGAAGAGACCACGCGCTACAGCGGGCACTTCGAAGTCGTCTCGCTTTCGGGCTACCTCGCCGCCGGTGAGTTCCACCTGCACATGGCGGTCAGCGACGGAGACGGGCGCACGATCGGCGGACATGTGATGGAAGGCAATCGCGTCTACACGACGCTGGTGATCGCGGTGCAGGAGCACCCGCACCTCGTCTACCGCCGCGAATTCGATCCAGCCTCGGGCTATCCCGAACTCGTGATCGAGCGCCGCTGACGCCGGATGTGACTTTTTCTGGGTTTCGTGCGACGACGGCCGGCGGCTCGATCGACGCGCGCGTGCTCGATCCACGGACAAACACTCGACAGCCATCGTTCGCTCACAGGCCGTTCACGCGCCGTCGCACTACGTGTCGAGGTGCGTGAGCACTTCGACCAGCCGCTCGAGCACTTCCGCGTCGCCGGCGCCGGCGAAGTTGCGCAGCACGGTCTCTTTGGCGAAGAGGGTCACGAGGTAGCGCAGGCGTTTGGCCGGCACGTCGGCCACGGACTCGTAGTCTTTGTGCGCCGCGTTGAACTCCCAGCGTCCGTCGCGCAGCCGCGAGCGCCAGCGCTCGCCGCGCGCTTGCACGGCGACTGGTTCGGGAATGCCGGAGGCGCGCTCCTGGCCGGCGAGTTCGGTGAGCACGTCGATGGGCACGCGCGCGGTTGCACGCGCTTCACCAGCAGTCGCCTGCACGACGAGCGTCGCCTGCGCTGCTTCCTCCGGAGCTGCGTAACGGGCCGCGTCTGCGTCGGCCGACAACTCGCCCGCGCCCTCGAGCGTCCAGGTCCACGCCACGACGCCGCTCACGCGCCGGCCGTCCGCGTCGAGCGCCTTCGCGCGTAGCGAACGCTGCGCCGCCGGCGCGAGGCGCAAGCGGCCGGGCTCGACGCGCACGCGCGCGAGCGGCCCCGGCGGGAAGAGCTGCGGTTCCTCGCGCTCGTCGTCGCGCTGATCGCGAGCCTGTTCCGCGCTCGCTTCGCTCACGCCGGACTCCGGCGTTCCAAGCGCGGCGCCTTCGGGCAGTGGGGCCGCTGAAGTTGCGGCTTGAGCGCCGCGTCCAGCGCCATCGCCAGGAGCTGCGCTGCCGTCACCGGTGGACGCCGCGCCGCGCGCGCGAACGCCTGGCAACTCGTACTCGGGCAGCGACGTCGCCACGCGGCGGAACGCCGCGCGGATCTTGCGCGCCAGGCCCTGTTCCTGCTCTTGCTCGCGCGCGGCTTCGTCCTCGCGCAACACGGCCATCAACTCGAACTCGAGCCGGCTGAGCGCGTCGAGGAACGCGACGGCGCTGTCGGTCGGCAGGAAGCCGCGGCGCGTGCTCGGCGCGACCTCGAGCTCGGGATAGTCGATCACGCCCTCCAAACGCCCCGAATCCCACGGCGCGCGCGGCCCGCGCTCGTCGTCGCAGGCCGCGAGATCGTCGAGCACCGTCGTGCCGCCGCAAGCGAGCTGCACGCGGCCCTTGCGTTCGACGTCGGCGCCGACGAGGTACAGCTCGAGCCGCGCGTCTTCGTGTCCAGGCACCGGCAGCGCAGTGAACTGGGACAGCGCGCGGCCGAGGAAACGCTGCGGCTTGACGACGAAATGTTTGTGCGCGAGTCCGCGCGCGATGCGGTCGTGGATGTGCACCTCGACGTCGCGCTGCAGTAACTGTCCTCGCAGCTCGCTCGAGAGGTAAGCCTGCAGCCGGCCGGGTCGGATCTGGCGCGCCGCGCCTTCGTCGACGCCGCGGATCACGATCTCCGTGAACGTCGGGCCCTCGTGCGTGCGCCGCGCGCGCGAGAGCTCGATCGAGGCTTCCTCGCGATCGCGTTCGAGCCGCAACACGACGATCTCGCCGCCCTCGACGCGGCTGCGGATGTCCATCCAACGGCCGACGGACCAGAAGCCGAGCAAGCCGATGCCGTACTTGCCCAGCGCCATCAGCTGCTGGCGTTCCGTCGGCGTGAGCGAACGTTTGTGGCTGTGGCCGATCGTCTGCGCGATGCGCTGCAGCGCTTCGCGCCGCTCGAGCTGCGGAAACACGCCGACGCCGTCGTCGAGGATGCGCAGCACGCGCGTCTGGTGCTCGTTGGCCCACGACAGCTCGATGCGCCGCGCCTGTGCGTCGAGCGAGTTCTGCACCAGCTCGCACACCGCCTTGCGCGGATCGTTCTGGCTGCGCGCGAGCAAGCGGATCAGGTCGAACGGATTGGCGGGCTTGAGCTTGACCTTTTGCGCGCTGCGCGCGCCTCGCTGAGCAGCCATGGGTGCATGGTAGCCCGGCGCTCCGCCGACGTTGCGGCGGCGCAGCGCGTGGAGTGCGCTTTCGCGGCGTGGCGTGACTTGCGTCGCACCTGCGCGGAAGGCTGCGGCGCAGCGATCGCCTCCTTCGCGGTCGGCGCTCGACGCTCGTTCAGGCGGCGGAGTCCACGCGGGCGGCCTGGGTCCATTTCGCGAGCCGCGCTTCGAGCTCTTCGCGCCGCACAGGCTTCGCCAGGTAGTCGTCCATCCCCGCCGCGTGGCAGCGTTGTTCGTCGCCCGCGAGCGCGTTCGCGGTGAGCGCGAGGATCGGCGTGCGCGCGTTCGGTCCGGGCGCCGCGCGGATCGCCCGCGTCGCTTCGAAACCGTCGAGCTCGGGCATCTGGCAGTCCATCAGGATCACGTCGAAGGCTTGCGCTTGTGCGGAGCGCACGGCCTCGGCGCCGGTCGCGGCGTGGCTCGCGCTGCAGTGCAGCTTCTCGAGCAGCGCCTTCGTCACGCGCCAGTTCACCGGATTGTCTTCGGCCACGAGGACCCGCAGTCCTGGCCGCAGCGGCGCGCCGGCGCCCACGTCGGCGTGTTCGCGCTCGCGCGCGACCAGCAGTGTGGCGACGAACTCCGAGCCGCGCCCCAGTTCGCTCTGCACGCGCACGTCGCCGCCCATCAGGCGCACGAGGTCGCGCGCGATCGACAGTCCCAGCCCGCTGCCGCCGAAGCGGCGCGTCGTCGAAGCATCCCCCTGCGTGAACTTCTCGAAGATCGCCTCGAGCCGCTCGGGCGCGATGCCGATGCCCGTGTCGCGCACGCGCAACTCGAGCTCGAGTTCGTCGACGCTGCGCTCGCGTGCACTCACCGAGAGCGTCACCGCTCCGCGCTCGGTGAACTTGAGCGCGTTGCCGAGCAGATTGAACAGCACCTGGCGCACGCGCGTCGCATCGCCGACGACCGCGCTCGGCACGTTCGGCGCGATCTCGAGCACGAACTGCAGCCCCTTGGCGGCAGCGCTGGGCGCGAAGTGCCGTTCGAGATCGACGAGCAAGCCTCGCAGGCCGAACGGAGCACGCTCGAGCACGACTCGGCCGGCTTCGATCCGGCTCACGTCGAGCACGTCGCTGAGCAGCGCCAGCAGGTGCGTTCCCGAGCTGCGCATGGTTTCGACCCACTCGCGCTGCGCGGGCTTGAGCTCGCTCTCCGCGAGCAATTCGAGCGTGCCGAGCACGCCGTTGAGCGGCGTGCGGATCTCGTGGCTCATGTTCGCGAGGAACTCGCTCTTGGCGCGGTTGGCGCTGTCCGCCAGCGCGAGCATGCGCGCGCTGTGCCGCGCGGCGAACAGGCACACCGCCGTTGCGCCGAGCGCGATGCTGATCAGCAGCGCAGCTCGACTGCGCCGCGCTCCAGCGATCGCCTCGAGCCACTCGCGCGCCTCGAAGTCCACGCTGAGCACCGCGTCGAGCGAGCCGTCGGGGCGGCGCAGCGGGTAGTACGCGCTGACCCACGTGCCCCAGCGATCCTCGATGATCTCCTGGTCGAAGCTCGCCTCGCCCTCGAACGCGCGGAGCAGCGCGGCCGTCACGTCCTCGTCGTCGAAACGTTCGCCCAGCTCGGTGCGGGCCTCGCGCTCCCCGCTGTACACGCCGTCGCGGTCGTAGTCCGTTTCCGAGTCGACCCACAGCAGCACCTCGCCGCTCGGGCCGCGCCGGAAGCTGTAGATGTCCGCCACGCGCGGATTGGCCGCGAGCCAGCGGCGCTGCGCTTCGATCAAGCGCAGGTAGAGCGGATCGTCGGGCGGCGTGTCCGGGCCGACGCGCCAGTGTTCCAGGTGCTCCAGCTCGCGCGCGTAGACCGGCCCGAAGCCGGCGACCGTGCTCTCCAGCCGCTCGCGCGCGGCGCGGCCGGCGAACTCGATGCAGATGCAGCCGCCCAGAGCCGCGAGCACCCACGACAGCGCCGCGAGCCAGGCGGGCATGCGCGGCATGCCCAACGCGCGCCAGCGGTGCAGGCCGTAGAGGCACGCGCCCGCGGTCGCGGCGACGTACGCGGCTTGGTCGAGGTGATCTGCGAGGGACATCGAGGGCTCGTGGGCCCAACTCGCTTCGACCTCGCCGCGGTGCAAACTTGAAACACGCCGGCCGGTGGAGCGCCTCCCGCCCCAGGCGCGCGGATTTTCAGGGGCACACGTCGACGCGCAGGCCGTGGCTCAGGCCCACGGTCGAGCCGTCCGCCGCCGCGGGATCGCGGAACCAGCCCTGGCAGTAGAGGACGTCGCCCGGCTGGCACAGCGCGAGCGAGAGCGGGAAATCGGCGGCGCCGGCCGCGTTGAGTTGGCGCACGCCCAGGCGCTTGAGCGGCGCGGCCACGTACAGATTGCCGCCGTTCCAGGGCGCGTTGTTCGGCGCGAAGCCGTAGAAGGCGATCGACGACTTGTCGGGCAGCGCCTGCGTGAGCCGCAGGGCCAAGTTGCCCGCGGCGATCGACACGCTGCCCAGCGTCGCGAGCTGCGGCGAACTGCCCGCGCTCGTGAGCTTGCTCGTCCCGTAGGGGAGCGGGACCGCGCAGCGGAACTGCGCCACGATCGGCCCGGTGTTGTTGAGCGACTTCCAGTTCTCGGCCGCGTCCGGCGCCGGCTCGGCGATGCCGAGCGCTTCGCCGTTGAAGCTCACGTTGGGGTTGGAGAAGTACTGCACGCGCTGGCCCGGTGCGTAGGCCATCACCGTGCGGTACGCGCCCGACGCGGTGCGGTAGCCGAACGAGTACGGATAGGCGCCGACCGAGGCGTTCGCGCGGTCGTGGGCGCAACCCATGTTGTGGCCGAGTTCGTGCCCGAAGGAGTAGTAGCCCGTGGCGCACACACGCGAGGTCACCGAGAAGGCGCGATCCTCGAAGCTCGCCGAGGGCTGCACCATCAGGTAGCCGATGCCGCAGTACTGCGCCCCGGCGACGATCAGCGCGACCATGTCCGCGCCGTACTGGTCGCGCAGCGTGTGCGCTTCGTCGACGAAGCCGTCGCCGTCGATGCGCAGCTGCGAGAGCATGCTCGAAAAGCTCGTCACTTCGTCGTAGCCCAGCGCTTCGGTCTGGTGCACGAGCCGCAGGCGCTGCGTCACCTGGCTGTTCGCGTAGGCCTGGTTCGTCTCCGCGATCGCGAGGTTGACCTTGGCTTGGATCGCGGCCTCGCCGCCTTCGGCGAGCAGCGCCTCGGCCGTGTACAGCACGAGCATGTCGATCGTCGGCGCCGGCGTCGGCGCGCTAGAGGCCGCAACTCCGGCCGCCGCGCTGAAGGGCGGCGCGCTCGGCGCGGCGACGGACGACGGCGAGCCTACGGCGAGCGACGCGTCGGTTCCGCAGGGCGGCAGGGCGTTCTCGTCGACGCTGCGGATGCGGTGCAGACCTTGGCCGTCGAACTCGACCGCGTACAGCTGGCCGCCCGCGCGCACCGAGCCGACGGCGACGTCGCCGAGCACCGAGAACACGGCCGAGCCCAGCGGATCGTTGAGCACCACGCCGCTCCACACCACGCCGCCGCCCCAACTGGGTTCGAGCGTGGTGCGGGCGAGCGCCAGCCGCGCGCCGCTGGGCAGTTCGAGCTCGAAGCGCTGCGGCGTCGGGTCGCGCAGGAGCTCGACGCGCAACATCCCGCTCGAGGTCCCCGGCGCGTTCGCGACGCCGTCGAAGGGCTCGAACAGCACCGACTGCGCAGCGGCGGAACTCGCCAGCAGCGCGCCGAGCAGGGTCGCGAGGACGAACGTGCGGACCGGGGCGGCGGGGGAGCGTTGCATCGGGGTGTAGACGGGGCGCGGCCGGGCCCTGTTCGCCCGATTCTCGGGCCAGCACCAGCCTGGCGTAAGCCGGTGGGCTCGCCGGGGGCCTGGAAAGCTGTTCCGCACCGTCGCGGCGCTCCGTGGCGCGGTGCTACGGCCGCCGCGTGGCGCCGCTCGGGACCGCGCCGTCGACGGCGAGCAGCAGCGAACTCCAGGAGAGCGAGTCGGCTTGTTCCAGCGGCGCGTGTTCGGCGAGCGAGAGCAGCGGCCGCCGCTCGCGGTCGAACACTTCGAGCGTCGTTCGCCGGCCGTGCAGCCGCCAGACCTCGCCGATCGCGCTCGCCGCGACGTGCAGCGCGCCAGCTTCGCCGACGCGGTTCCACCAAGCGCCGGCCGTCGCGAAGCGGCCCTCGACGCGACCGGCGAGCAACGTCGAGCGCCCGCCGGCCGCGACACGCAGCGCGAGTCCGCGGCGCGCGCTCAGCTCGAGTGTGGCGCCGACGGCTTCCGGCGCGAGCGCCTGCGCGCAGCCGCGCGCGCGCTGGCGCAGCACGCGCTCGTAGGCGAGGCCGTTGCGCCACAGCAGCGGCTCGAGGCTCGCGCTGCGTCCGCTCGCGGCCCACTGCAGGGCCAGCGTTTCGGCCGTTGCGCAAGGCGTGTGGCCGCGTTCGTCGAGCGGGCGCAGCGCCGGCGCCGGCCGCTCTTCGCGGCGGTCGGCGAACACGTCGAGGAACGCGTCGAGCACGCGCCGGTTGCTCCCGGCGATCAACTCGAGCGTCCACGCGAGCTCTCCGTCGTCGTCGCAGAACGAAAGGCCGCGGCGCGTGCGCAGGCGCGTGAGCACCTCGAAGGCGTAGGCGCCGGACCAGCGGCGCGGGTCGGCGTGCAACGCGATCTGCGGGCCGTCGAAGCTGAGCGCGTCGGGGAGGCAGCGCGGCGCGCCGAAGGTCCCGCACAGCTCGAGCACGCAGCCGGGGCGCTCGCTGCGCACGCTCACGCGCCCGAAGGCGCACAGGTTGGCGGCCAGCGCCGGCCAGTTGGGCTCGAGCGGGACCAGCCCGTCGTGCACCCGCGCCTCGAGCAGCGCGAGCGGCGTCGCGCCCAGCCGCCCGGCGGCCTCCGGGAGGGCCAGGTGCGGTTCGCTGACCTCGAGTTGAGCCCAGCGGGCGCGCAGGGCTCGTGCGGCGGGTTCGGGAGCGGAGTTCAGCATGGTGCGGCGCTCGTTGGCGTGCTGCGACTGAGACCGAGTCTCATCCAGGGAGCCCGGCCTGTCAAGCGGCCTGCCCCGCGTTGGCGTCGCCCGCTCCCCGCACACGGGCGCGGGGCGGCATCACCAAGTCGGGCGCCCGCCGCGCAAGCGCCCCGCGGCCGGCCGAACCCGGGAGCGCCGACTCGCCGGGCCGCACGCTCGTCGCGGTGCACGCCGGAGCGCCTCACGCCGAGCTTCCGTACGTGGGGCCACGGCGGCGACCAGCGCCCGGGCGCCCACCTCAGCGGGCTGTCGTCGCGCGCAGTCGCCCGTGCAGCGCGAGCGCAGCCGCTGGTCCCGAGGTCACGTCGTTCCGAGCTCATCCGAGCGCGGCGCGCGCGAGCGGAGCCCGAGCGATGGGCACGACGACGGAGCGGCGCGACCGAAAGGAACTCGTGCGACGACGCGCCTCCGCGGCGGTCCCGGGCACAGGTTGCTCCGAACCAACCCGAGCACGGCGCGCGCGAGCGATGGGCACGACGACGGAGCGGCGCGACTGGGAGGAACTCGTGTGGCGGCGAGCTTCCGCGGTCGGACCGGGCACACCTCGCTCCGAACCAACCCGAGCGCGGCGCGTGCGAGCGATGGCGAACGCGACGGCGCAGCGCGACTCGGACGAAGTTCGTGCAGGCGAGGTCGACGGTCCGATGTTCGGCGGAGTTCGTCGGCCGCGAGTGCGCGCCGAGCGACTCGAGCGGCGCCGGAGCGCCGTGCTGCGAGTTCGCGAGCGCACGGCGCTTCGTGTTCGGGCGTGCGAGCTTCGCGGACGCAGGCGACGAGCGGAACTCCGTCTCGGCGCCGCGTTCGCACGCGCGACCGACACGAGCTCTCGAGGCGTTCGTCGACGCGCAGGCCGTCGAGCGACGCGCGACACGGCGCCGTGCGTCGACGCGCATGGCGAGATCGACAGTGGAACAGCGGCGCGGCGCAGCTAGCATCCGTACACGCCATGTTGGATCGCGTGCGAGCACTGTGGGCAGCCAACACCGACGACGTCGGGCCGGGCGGAGTGTGGCCCGCGGCCGTGTTGTCGGGTTGTGCGAGCGCTGCGCTGTTCGCCGCGAGCGCTTGGTTCGTGCTGCAGGCGCACAGCTCCGGCGCGAGCGTTGCGCTCGGCGACTGGGTCGCGTTGCACGCCTTCGTCGGCCTCGCGAGCGGCGTGTTCGTCACCTGGCTCGTCGTCGCGGGCGAACGTTACGACCGCGCGCTCGCGGCGCCCGGACAGGGCCGCGTCGCAGCCGTGCGCTTGTCGGCGCTGGTCGCCTGCTGCGCCTGCGTGTGCGTGGCCTTCACGCGACCGCTCGATCCGCGGCAAGCGCTGCTCCTCGCACTCGCCTGCGGCGCCGCGACCCTGCTGATCGGCGCGCTGCTCGTCCAGCTCTCGCGCAGCACAGCCGCCACGGGCTTGCCGCGCCTCGATCCGCTGCGTGTGGCGCCGTTCACCGCGCTCCTGTTCGTCCCGCTCCAGGACGGCGCGACCTGCGACTCCCTCGCGGAGGCTTGGCGCGTCATGCTGGAGCGATGAACCAACCCGCGAGCCCCACGCCCGCCGCGACGCGGCCCCTCGAAGTCCCCGCGCCGATCGGCGAACCGCGCGCCGATGCGCTGCGCAAGTTGCTGGCGATCGTCGACCGCCTGCGCGCGCCGGACGGTTGCCCGTGGGACCGCGAGCAGACGCTCGCTTCGACGGCGCCGCACCTGGTCGAAGAGGCGCACGAGCTGCTCGAGGCGATCGAAAACGGCGACGATGCGCACACCGTCGAAGAGGCCGGCGATCTGCTGATGGGCATCGTGCTGCTCGCGCGGATCGCGCAGGACGCGGGGCGTTTCGACCTCGCGCGCGTCGGCGAAGCGGTGTGCGAGAAGCTCGTGCGGCGCCACCCGCACGTGTTCGGCGACGTGGCGGTGAGCTCGGCCGGCGAAGCGCTTTCGAACTGGGAGGCGATCAAACGCGCCGAGCGCGCGGCGAAGGCCGCCGACACGAGCGCGCTCGCGGGAGTGCCCGTCGCGCTGCCCGCGTTGCAGCGCGCGCAGCGCATGGGCTCGAAGGCGATCCACGCCGGGTTTCGCTGGAGCGACGTGAGCGGCGCGCTCGCCAAGGTGCGCGAAGAGGTGGGCGAGCTCGCCGAGGAGGTCGAACGCGCGGACGTGCTCGGAGCGCGCGAGGTCAAGCTCAGCGACGCGCAGCGCGAGCGCATCGAACACGAACTGGGCGACGTGCTCATCGCCGCCGCGTTCCTCGGCAACTACCTCGGGATCGACCCCGAGCGCGCGACGCGCGGAGCGCTGCGGCGCTTCGACTCGCGCTTCCGTTCGATGGAACGCGACCTCGCGCGGCCGCTCGCGCAGTGCACGCT
>ERZ1066134.891-NODE-891-length-10670-cov-10.275930_pt1 | contig 10670 bp, 13 predicted proteins | sample MGYA00382781_ERZ1066134 | MGnify/ENA primary metagenome ERZ1066134 (study PRJEB33369, sample SAMEA5778364) | biofilm metagenome | biome: Industrial cooling water; feature: Water cooling tower basin; material: Biofilm | place: United Arab Emirates | collected... | reverse complement strand
ATGTCAGAGTGTGACAGTTGTGTCTTGTCGATGTTTTAGGGTTGCCGATAACGTTCAGGGCATGCCGCAGGGCTGGAATTGTTGCTGTGTCCGCCCGGCAACTGAAGCCGATTGAAAAACTGAAGTTCAAGTTAACAACTAAAAGCCAAATAGAATTCGGTCAAGCCCGATATTAGTTGATAGTGGTACAACTGCCGATTGTTATTCCGTCCGCCAGCCTTGCGGCAAACCTTTTGTTACCTGTCGTTAAAGTCGTGCATAACCAAGTGTTTCGATATCAGTTATGTCATTGGTAAGGTGAACTTTACCGTCCGTCAAAACGTACAAGTTATCACATATGTCAGTCACCTGTCGAAACATGTGGTCTGTTATAAGAAAGCCTTTAGTTTTCTTTTCATTGTGCAAGATTTCTTTAATCTTTTCAATTTGTAATGGCATCAAATGGGAAAATGGTTCATCGAGCATTGAAAACTTAGCCTTCGATTTTATCATAACATATACTTCAATTAAACGCCTTTGTCCACCTGATAATTTCTTGATTATGAAATCACTTTTGGCTTTAAACTCCGGAAATAAGATTACAAACTCATCATAGTTTAAATCAAAGTCCGTGAAAATTCTCGTTAATGATAAAAATGATGGTATAAAGTTGAATTGAGGTAAATAGGTTAATAGGTCAGGACGTTTAAAAGCTTCAAATACTGAAAGGTTGTCGAAGCGTACTGACTTACTAACTGCGTTTAAACTTCCATAAGCTACATTCATTAAGCAGGTTTTGCCCTGTCCGTTTCTACCTAAAATTCCGGTAATCTTTCCTGTTTCACATTTGAAATAAATATTAGACAAAATTCTTCTTGTGCCAAAGTCAAGAATAATTCCATCAGCTTCAAATGTATGCGTCATCTGATTTTGTAGGTTAGTATTAATGAGCAAAGAAAGATAACAAAGTCAAAAGTTAGTGTTGATGTCCACAATAGCACTTTGGATACTCCCAAATTTTGATAGTAGTAAAACTCTTTTGTCTTAGTTGTCCTAATGAAATAATACACAATAGCAAGAGTTATTATTTTAAACCAAAACAGTGTTGAAAAAGTCGAAATTCCATATTTCCAAAAGATGCTAATACAAGCAATTGTGATTAACGATGTCGCTAAAAAAAAGCTCCTGTAAAATGTCAATATAAGGTTTAGAATTTTTAGTGGGTTCATAATTAATGGCAGGTAACGAACAGGGCTTGGCGATGGCAGGGAAATAGAAATTCGTCCGCTCGTAACCAAAGCTGATAATTGCAATATTGCTGATGTTTTATTCATAAGCCAAATTTATAACCTCCTGCAGGAACTGAAGCTGAATAATGAACAAAAAGTCGAGAATTTATTCGTCAGCCCGGCTATTGCCAAACCCAATGTTGCCTGCTGGCGTTTTGTCTTTAGTCTGCAAGCTATTTTTTCCATTCTTTGATTTCAAATGATTCAACAGTTGAGTCATTTGTCAATTTTATTTGCAAAGTCTTCGTGTAAACTGGGTCTATGTCATTGCCATAATCAGTTTCAATTTCGTAATAAACTATGTTTTTTTCTTTATCGCTATAATTTTCTGGTTCGCCCATTAAGTTGATTAATTGTCGATATGAAAGTCCTGTCAATTTATGATTTTTGGTCAAGTCATTGAGCATAGATTTTCCATGAGTATAAATTTTCAAGTCACCTTGTTCTTGCCATTTTACTTTGTCAAACTTTTTATTTGTATTACAAGATGCAAGAAAATATACAAGTAAAATTATTTTCGAAGCTTTCATAGTTCTGTTTTTTTACTTTTGTCGACCGAAAATATTCTTTCAATGATAAGTCCATAAAACAGGCAGTTAATAAAAAGTCCCCAAACAAATATGTCTCCTTTCATTTTGTCAAAAAAGAATGTATGTGTTGGAAATCGAAATACATAAAATAGTTTTTCAAGTGTTAAGGTTAGAAAATTCCTTTCAATTGTGCCTTCGTCAATTCCAAATGTTGCAATGAAACTTATAAAGGTCAAAATGCCACAAATGATTGTTGCAATAAAGAATATTTTTAAGTTGAATTTATAGATTTTCATTGTCTGTCAAAATGCAGGTTGTGGTGTTGCACTACGCTTGCAGGCAACGTTCAGGCATTTGTGCTGTTGGGGGCTTCATTTATTCGTCGCCCCTGGCGACGAGTGCTGAACTGTGTTGTTAAAGTTAAAAGTTTATTCAAAAGCCAAATACATAAATGTCAGCCGGTACAAAAGCTAAATAGAATTACAGGTGATGACCGACGCTTTGCGTCGCCCCCCAATAGCACAAATGCGACTGTTGTGCGTTCGTTTTGTCAAAGCCCTAAAACCCATAGCGTCTTGTCCTGTTTTATACATGTGTCAAACAAATGTGACAAGTCGTTTCCAAGTTTTTTTAAGTCATCTGTCAACTTATTTTGTTGTCCATTTTGTTTGTAATACGTCTCCTCAATGTCTTGTGTCAGATTAAGAGCATAAGATGTCTTTTTACTAAACTCAATAATGTCTGGTAGTGAATGTAAGTTGTCAAAAGTCTTAACACGACGTTCAATCTCTTGCTTTAGTTTCATTAATTGTTCCTTGTTAAATTTTGTGTCGCCGTAATAGTTGAAGTTGCTTGTAACTTTTTCAAAAATGTCAGTATAGAAGTTATATGCGTATTCGTCAAGGTACTTTGAATTGTCAGCCCAATGCTTGTAGTCAGTCATAGTACCAGACACATTGAATTCAATCCAATGGGTTCCAGAAATATCACTTTTATTTTTTAGGGAAATGTCCATTTAAAATGACGCACAACGTTCACAGCTTTGCGGTCGGCGGGGCAATTGTTTTACGTCGCCCCTGGCGACGAGTGCTGAACTGTGATACTAAAGATAAAATTTTATTCAAAAGCTTAATAGATAAATGTCAGCCGGTACAAAAGCTAAATAGAATTACAGGTGATGACCGACGCTTTGCGTCGCCCCCGCTGCCGCAAAACTGCATGTTGGTGGCAGTTTTGGTATGTCAAAGCCAAGAGAATTGAGTTTTGTCAGTAAAACTATTTCCATCGTAATCAAATTTATAAACTCTATTCTCAAAGTCTGTTGCAATAATATACTTGTCAGTTAATTCAAAGCCTTGTTTACCATCAATAGTTGTAAAAATGTCTGCACCGCTTTGTTGCCAAAGTATTTTTCCGTCCTTGTCAAGCCTTGAAATTTCAAGTTCACCATGAACAATGTAGCTGTCCTGATATTTAAAAATCTCAAAACAAGTAGCTTGGTCGGCTTGTGTTCGCCAAAGTAGTGTCAAGTCTGGTATTGATAAACAAAATATGCTATCTGAGCAGCAAATTAAAATTTTAGTGTCTTCATAGATAACAGAGGTTTTGTGAATTCCTGTCCCACCGCCTATTGAACCAATGATTACACTTTTTAGCAAATCGTTGTTCTCGAAAACTTTAACACCAAACATTGTCGGAAAAATGTAGGCGCTTTCATCAAAATGCTCAATGTCATATTTATGCAAATTATCAACCGAACCTTTGGCAAAAGTTTCGTCACGAAAAATGTCTATTTGGTATTGCCCAACTGTTTGCATGTTAGGTCTGTAAAAATTGCCACCAACGTTGAAGCATTTGTGTTTGTGGCGGAATTTGAAATATGTCTGCTTGGTACAAATGCTGATGTAAAATACAAAAGTTCATTGTTTATTCTATAGCTCAATTTATAACGTCGGGCTGGGACAGAAGCTGATAGTAGCAAACAGTTGAAGTGGCGTTATCAGTCCGCCGACATAACACAAATGCATTGTTATGTGCCGCTTTTCTTCTCATTTGTAATAATAGTACCAATTGCTCTGGTAGTTGTTGTCAAAATTCTCTTTGCTGTCAAGAGACACATTGAACTTGTCTCGTTTAAAATATCCAAACTCGTTGTATGGTTCTAAAAGGTCAAAATACTTGTCAGACCAAATTTTCCTTGTTTCGCTGTTTTCATATTGTTTGACTTGTTCGTCAGTGTATAAAAAGAAGGTTGTACCTGAAAAACATCTTGAAATTTCCCAAAGGTCTTTGCAATTTAATTCTGTTTTTAACTGCATTACCTTGCTCTGTGGAATGCTTTCATTTGCTTCATCTTTTGCTATTGGCTCGAATGCACTATAGTATACCCAAATGTTGTCTGTTTGATATTTGGGTTTTTTAGATTTGCCTAAGAAGTCGAAAAATCCTTTCTTTTTAATAAGTCCTTGGTCGATAATAGTCTGCTTGAATTTATCCGCAATTAGCTTTTGCTTCTTACTGTCAAAATTCACATGACCATTATTTTCGTTGAAAATTTGCTTTTCATGTAAATACTCAAAGTAAATTCCGATTCTTGGTCTTGAGCCTTTGTCGATAGTGTCATACACTATATTGATTGTCCTTACACCGAATGCTTTGTCAATGAAGTCGGCAAGAGGTCTGAAGTCAGAGTTCAAGACTTCCTTGCCGAGCATAATGTTTTTCGTCTGTTTGTATTCTTTGTCAGAAGGACTTATCATTTGTTTGGTGTAGTCTTAAAGTGGCACACAACGGTAACGTATAAGCGTAGTGCGGGATTAGAAGCACTGCACTTTCGGTTTACCACTATTTTTGTTAATATTCAATTCATTTAATTTTAGCACTTTAGCCCGCATTACGCTTATACAATGTTGTGCATAGTTATTTTTAAAAGGATAATGATAAACCTAATCCGTATTCTTTTCCATTATAAAATGGCATTACCAATCCGTTTGTATCATTTTTATTTTTAAATACTTTTTCTTTTAACCAAGGATGCACCCAATAAGCAATTTTAGTACTTAAAATTCCTATCCCTGCACCTGTAACAATATCCGTAAACCAGTGCCTGTCATTATACATTCTAAAAAATCCAGTTCCTGTTGCAACTATATATCCTGTAATTCCATACCAAATGGATATATCTTTATACTCCTGATATAAAAATTCAGCTCCCATAAAAGCTGTTGCTGTATGTCCAGATGGGAACGAATTTTTACTTGAGCCATCAGGTCTTTCAATTGCAGTCAGTTTTTTCATTCCGTACACAGTTGTCCCCATAATTATATATGCCGTTCCTAAAATGATTGTCCTGTCTTTAAAATTATTCTTTCCTTTAATTCCAATTGCATTTAAGCCATAAACAGATAAAAAAGGAGCATATTGTGAAAAATCATCAATAGTTAACTTTTCGTCTATATGTTCATTTATTTCTTCTTTAATTTCTGAATTGAATAGTTTTAAGCCATCGCTTTCAATTCCTATTATTCCGTATCCAATCAAAGTCGTTGGAATAATAAGCGATTTATAATTAAACTTAACATCTTGTTTTTTTTGTATTGTGTCATTTTTTACATTTTGTCCAAATGTTAATGAAGTGAAAAGAAGAAATACAATTACGATTTTTAATTTTGTCATTCGTTTTTTTTAATTATGCACAACGAACAGCGCTTTGTGCAGCTTGGGAAATATAATTCCGTCTGCTCGGAACCGCTGCTGATTGAAATTATAAAGTTGAAGTTAAGTACAAAAGTTCAGCGATGTACGTCCTGCCCAAACAAAAGCCAAATAGAATTACAAATGTCCATTGTTATTCCGTCTGCCCAACTTGCACAAAACCCAATGTTAGCGGTAGTTCTATTTCTAAAATGTGCTGGCATGTCTAATAATTCTTAACCAGTTTGATTGTCTGTAAACCCATACTTCGGTAAATCTTCTTTCATGATGTTTGCCAGCATCGGTTCTATTAGCATCTTTTGTCGGGGTAACATTTTCTTTGCCAACAACTATTGCGGTTTTGTCGTCAGGCATTGTGAAGTGTTCAATAACCTTTTCAAACTCACTATATTTAATAATGCCATCCTTAACTCGTTTAATCATTGTTTTTTTATCAATCATTTGTCCAAACGGGTTAGTAATTACCATGTCATCAGGATAAAAAATTTGCATAGCGATAGTGTCTTGCTTCAAAACCATTAATTCAATTTGCTTGGTTAAGCTGTCAATTGTTTTATAAACCGATTGTTGATAGTCATTAAGATTAAATTTATTAGCATAGTTTGGTTTTGTTACTCCAAAAAAATTTCTTACTAAATTGTTCACTTTTTGGGGTGCTTCTAAATGTGGTAAGTGTCCAATGTTTTTTAGAATTTCAAGTTTTGAGTTTTTGAAATAAAAATGGATAGAGTCTGCATTAATTGTAATTGGTGAAATTTTATCTTCTGTACCTGCAATAAGCAAAGTTGGCATTGTTACTTTCTTTGCAATAAGTTCAGGATAGTGGTCTTCCGAAAGAAGAAAGTTTACACCTTTCATAAACATACTTGGGTTTACACCCCTCATTCCTTTTCTTGCTAATTCAATAAGTAAAGGTGAACTATTTGGGGCTAATAAATTTTCAACTCGTTTGTTTGTAAATGCGTAAGCACCATCTTTGATTTGGTCATACCGCATATTTATTGTTTTGGTTCTTTCTTCAAAAGAAATATTTCTCTTACCAGCAGATGGGCCAACCAACGCTATTTTAATAACTTTTTCAGGGTAATAATATGCAAAACATTGTGCTATTCTACTACCAAACGAATTGCCCATTAAATACACCTTTTCTAATTTTAAAGCAAGGATAAAATCGTTTAAAGCGTCTGCATAATCTTTAGCAGATGGGTAATTAGTTTTTAATTCGTCAGACAACATATAACCTGGTGCATTCCATGCAATTACCTTGTAAGTATCTGATAAGTCAAACATTTGGTAACGCCAGTCTGCCGAACTTCCCCCATAGCCATGTAATGCAATAATTGTTGGGGAATTTGTCTTGCCAGATTCCATGTAACTCCATCGGTCTCCTAAGAATTTAGATTTGTCAACCACCGAAGCATAGCTCATTTCGGGTAATGGTGGAACATACAGGTTGCTTTGTCCTTTTGCGAAAGCTGTGAATAGGATAAATAATGATAGAAAGATTATATTTTTCATTTCACTTAAAATTTTGATTTGTCAATGTATGAAGGTGTCTCACAGAATTACCGCTAACGGACAGGTATTGCCGATGGTGGGGAATTTATATTCGTCCGCCGGTACCGCTGCCTGGCTTTTTGATAAAGTTAAATATTAAGAACTAAAGCTGGGCTTTATTCGTCGAGCCCCGAACCGCAGTACAGCAGAATTACCGCTGCTGATTGCTCCAATGTCAAGCCCCACTATTGGCAATACCAATGTTGTAGGCAGTTTTTCTATCGTCAACTATAAGGTTATTTGTTTAGTATGTTGTCTATGTGAAATTATTACAAGAATTGTCATGATAGCAATTGAAACCAATGAAGATGGTAAGGTTCCCAGTTCCAAACCACCTTTTGACAAAGGCTTTGTCAGGAAGTCGCCAAAGGTTGCTCCAAATGGTCTGGTAAATATAAATGCAATCCAAAACAATAGGATATGATTGATTTTTGTATAATAATGGAGTAGAACAACAATTAAAATGATAACTCCTGTAACCAATGCTCCATTTAAATAACTAAAGCCCATATTGTCACTTAGAAAATCTCCAAATGCTGTACCTAAGCTATTAGAGAATAGTATGGCGACCCAATAATAAATTTCTTTCGGACGTTCAGATATAGGATATACTTCAAGATTTTTGTATCGCTTGTTCCATAAATACAAGGTCAAAACCAAACAACCAATAAGTATTAAACTTCCTAAGGCATAACCTAAATGTAAAGTTCTGTCTATATAATCTGAAATTTCGGTTCCTAAAGTGGTAGTTCCTACAATTACTAACCAATAAATGACGGTAAAATATTTTTTAACCGTTAATTGTGCTAACAAAACAACTGCAAAAAATAAAAGTGTAATTCCTATACCTGTTGCATAGCCCAAATTAAGAGTCATTGAAATAAAGTCACCCAATGTTTCACCAAGTGTCGTAGCTACGATTTTCATCAACCAAAATATCAGAGTGATTTTGGCAACTTTATTTAATTGCTCCATGCTTTTTATTTTAATGTTCACAAGCGACTGTTCCGTCCTCATTAAAGATAACTTCTTTAGTGCTGTTTCCTTTAGAGATGTCCAATAAGTATTGAATTCTTTTGTCAGCCAATGTCAATAATTCGATTTGTTGAGCAGGTTTATAGCCAGCATATTTTGATTTTACTATTTCTAAAATACTTTTTGGTGCTTTACTTAAGTCAATGTCTTCTTCTTGTTGAACATAAGTCCCGTCAGGTAAAAAAATTAAGGAAAAGGTGGCACTCCCTTTTTTAGTTATTGCAACATCAATGGCATCACCCCCGGTGCACAACGGGTCGTGTGCTGCAGATTGCATTGTATAGCCTTCATAATTTTTAGAAATAAACTCTTTGATGTTTAATGGGAGTTGGTCTAATGCAATTTCACCACTTAGTGAAGCTGTCTTTTGTACTGTATCAACAGATAAGGTATTTTCAGGTATAGTGTCTTTTTGAGACTTGTCTACTTCTGGGGTGCTACCATTATTACATGCTGTGAATAATAAAGACATTGCCGCAAATAATAATACTGTGGTGATAAGTTTTTTCATTTGATATGTATTTTATGTGATTATAAAAAGTTGAAAGGATTGATGCTGCTGAAATAAAATTGCCTACAACGTTCAGGGCTTTATGCAGGTGGGCAATGTTGTTCCGTCCAGCCCGGCCTACTGAAGCCCAATAGAATTACTAAAGCTGAAGTTACATATATCGACGCAGCGAAGCAAGTCGAGCCCGATATGCTGCTGGGATATGTACTGAAGATGAAAGACGCATTCCGTCTGGCCCACTTGCATAAAACCTTTTGTTATGCACAGGGCTTTTTTAAGTTAAACGGTCAACTTCAATTGCTGAGTTGTCAATTCCATGATTCACTCTCACAACAAGACCAAAAGGTGCGTCATTAAACGTTTCCGATAATTGTCGCCAGTTGGTAGCTAAAAACCAACCAGCACCTCTTGTACCTGATTCCCCTAAACCAGCAATTATTATCCATGTCCTGTTAGAGAAATTAGTGTGTCGATACTTAATAATAAAGCCATAATCGTATGTTCCGTTAATTTGAAATGATTTATTTGCGTCTTGCTTGCTTACTATTGAATTACCGTTGTACGCATAGAAATTATTGTCAGCCTGTCCTAAGATATAAGTGCAATAAAAACTACTACCACCAAACGATACAAGTGAAATATCTAAGTTGTTTTGTAAATCCTCGTCAGTCATGATTACAGATTTTGAACCTATAGTCGTTGCAACAATGTCCAAAACATATTTCATTGCGACTGTGTCAGCATAAGCTAACAGTTTAGAGCTTTTTATAAAAGCCCCGCCATATTTTACAAGCGGAAACTGGTTGCCTTGTAAAGCAGAGTTCTGTAATAAGTGTATAACATCTGGTCGAACTGCTAATGACGGCACAACCATGTGGAGCCTGTCCTTGTCATAGGTGCCAAATATTTTGTTGAACTGCTTATTTTGTAAATTCAGTTTATAGTATTTATATCCCTCAATGATTGCAATTGTCAAGAAGCCGGCAATAAGGCTGCCAATGATACCAGTTGTAATTGCATTCCAAAATGTGTCAAGTAGGATAGGCATAGTGTCGGTGATTTTAGTTTTGGTGGTGTGTCACGCCTTGTGCATAACGAGCAGGGCTTTATGCAGGTTGGGAATTAGAATTCCGTCCGCCGACAACCGCTGCTGATTGAAAATATATTGTTGAATTTAAGAACAAAAGTTGATAGTTATTCGTCTGACCGAACTGAAGCTGGGATTTGCAAGTAGATGATGATATATTCGTCAAGCCCAACTTGCATAAAACCCAATGTTAGCGGTAGTTTTTGTCTGTCCATTTTAGAATGTCACCAATAATTTTTGTTGTGTCTTCATTAACGTCTTTGCCTGTGTAACGCAAAACTTGAAAACCTAACTCTTGCAATTTTCTATCAATGTTTCTGTCTCTTGATGCTTGTTCTTCTGTACGTTCGTGATAAGTGTGTCCGTCTGTGTAAACACAAAGTTTAACACCGCTTTTGTCAATATAAAAATCAACAACTGTCAAAACCTCTTTAAAATTATTTTTTGGGTCGTGATATGTTTTCCCGTCAATTGAAATTTGTTGTCCGTACCAATTTAATGGATATTGAGGTTGAAAATAAATGTTGGCTCGTTTTAGTTCAATAAATAATTTTCGCTCTAATGGACTTTGTAATTGAAAAAGACAAGTCACACAATTATGTGTCATTTTAAATTCACAGTCTTTGCAAAGTTTGTCTGACTTGTGAGTATTGTCAATAGTTGCAGCTTGGTCTTCTGATACTTTTAAAATTTCTGCTGTATTACTGTCTGCTAAAACTTTATCAAGTTCGTCTCGAAGTTTAACTAGCTCAGCTCTGTCACACAAAGCAGTTTTGTCAAAGTAGCTACCTTTTTCAGAAACTGTAACTAAATATTTAACTGTGTCAATATTTTGATAGTCCTTAGTTTTTATCTTTTGAAAGCTGATTGGAAGTCTTGCCATAAATTATTTTAGAGTCGTCATAAAATTACCGCTAACATTCAAGGCTTTGCGTTCGGCTGGGCATTCGAAGAATGTCCAGCCCGGA
>ERZ1066134.890-NODE-890-length-10696-cov-6.544122_pt1 | contig 10696 bp, 10 predicted proteins | sample MGYA00382781_ERZ1066134 | MGnify/ENA primary metagenome ERZ1066134 (study PRJEB33369, sample SAMEA5778364) | biofilm metagenome | biome: Industrial cooling water; feature: Water cooling tower basin; material: Biofilm | place: United Arab Emirates | collected... | reverse complement strand
GAACGGCTTCGACAAAGCCATTCCGGCCGCCACGCAAACACTCGGCATCGAAGTGCTGCGCGAGTATCTCGACGACGCCGGGCAGCCCATCACGCAGGCCGCGCTGGGCCAGGAAATCACCGTACGCCTGCGGCTGCGTTCGCTCGGCGCGATGAACTACAGCAGCATCGCCGTGATCGATCTGTTGCCCGGCGCCTTCGAGCCGATCACGCAAATCCCGCCGTCCACAGGCGACGGCGAAGATCCCAGCGCCAGCGTGCCCGCCGGCACCGTGCGCCTGGATGGCAGCACGATGAGCACCGAGCACATCGAACCCCGCGAAGACCGCATCGTGCTGTACACCTACGCGCAGCCAGACGTGAGCACCTTCCTGTACAAGATCAAGCCAAGCAACCCCGGGCGCTTCGTTATCCCGCCCGCCTACGCCGAATCCATGTACGAGCGCGGCGTGTATGCGCAGGGCGGAGCGGCGGGGGCGTTGGAGGTGAAATAGCTACGATCGGCGAACCGGCGGACGTCGAGTCGCCGGTTCGCAGACTGTGCTAATGCACCAGCTCCTTGGCCAGGAAAGCTTTGGCGGTGCGCGTATCGCGCTTGACGGTGGGCTCGGAGACGCCCAGCAGTTCGGCCACCTCAGGCACTTCGAGGCCGGCGAAAAACCGCAACTCGACGACTTCCGCCAAGCGCGGATCGAGCTCTGCCAGCTTCTTCAGTGCAGCGTCCATGCGCACCAGATGGTCGGCCTGCGCTTCGACCGGCAACGGCATATCGCCAATCTCGTCGAGCGACAACGGCACCTGTCCGCCACCGCGAATTTCCGTGAGCTTGGACCGCGCGTGGTCGATGACGACTTGGCGCATTGCGCGGGCGGCGGTGGCGAAAAAATGTTTACGGCTGTCGAACGCCGCTTCGTGATGGGCGAATAGCTTCAGGTACGCCTCGTTGACCAGCGCCCGCGTGTTCAGCGTGTTGCCGCGCCGATGTCGGCTCAACTCGGCGCGCGCGATGCCCAGCAACTCCTGGTACACAGCGCTGAGCGCCTGATCACGATCCTTCGGCGCGCGTGGGTAAGACAGGCGCTCGGTGATGTCGTCCATCGCAGATTCCTGATCGCATGGGCATCAAGCATACGGTGAAAACTTTCCCTTCGATGATCTCTGCACGCTGGGTTTGCCGTACGTCCTCACGACCGCCCATCCCGGCGCGGGAACACTGGAGATTCGACATGTTTCGCACACTGATTGCAGCTGCACTCTTCGCCGCCACCGCCAGCGCCAATGCGGAGGTCGCAACCAATGGCCTCTCGTTGAATGGCCTCTCGTTGAACGGCACTACGCTCAATGGCGTCAGCTTCAACGGCCTCTCGTTGAACGGCCTCTCGTTGAACGGCCTCTCGTTGAATGGCCTCTCGTTGAACGGCCTCTCGTTGAACGGCACTACGCTCAATGGCGTCAACTTCAACGGCCTTTCGTTGAACGGCACTACGCTCAATGGCGTCAACTTCAACGGCCTCTCGTTGAACGGCACTACGCTCAATGGCGCCCGCTTCAACGGCCGCACGTTCAATGGCCTGCAGCTACAAGGCGTCAGCTTGCAGGGCGTCCAGTTGCAAGGCATCCAAGCGAACGGCCTGAAGCTCAATGGCTCGGCGCACACCGCCGTCGCTGTGGCGGTCGCCGTGCAAGGCATCGCCAGCGCAAATGTCAAGCGACTAGCGCCAATCGTCGATGAAATCGACAACCCCTGCGCCAGCTCGATGCTGTGCACCGCCATCGATGCGCGCAGCATCCGCGCTCGTCTGGCGGAGTGAGCGCCATGCGCGCGACGCTGCTTGCGGCGTGCTTGATCTCCAGCGCGGCGAATGCCGCGCTCCAGATCGACGGCACGGAATTCGTCCTCGTCGAAAATGGACAAACACTGCGGAGCCAGAGTTTGGTCGGCAGCACGCTGGATTTAGGCAATGGCCTGTCGGTTCGCATCGAGTCGGTGCAACGCGATGCCGACGATGGCGACATCTGGTGGCACCGTTTCCAGGTGCAAGGCGAGCGAGGCTGGCAAGACTTGTGCGAACCAGATCGCGAAGGCCTTTCGCGCGGCTTTCCTTTGGCCGGCGATTTCAGCTCCGACGGCCGCTATCTGGCGACGCCCGGCACGCTGTCGCTCACCTGCAGCAGCGGCGCCCAGGGCAAATGCGTGCGCTTTGGCTACGCGCCGTTCAAACGCAGCGCCAACGGCGAATCGCTGGTCGCTCAGTACGGCGCCTGTTTGCGCATGGTGCGCGGCGACTACTGCGGCGACGGCGTCGCGACGACGCGCGATGGCACTAGCATCGATCTTTACGACGACGTTGGTATCCAGCAGCCCGCCACTGGCGAAGAATTCCACTTTGAAGCCGGCTGGACATCCGACGGCGCGGTCTGTGTGCACCATCCGCGTATCCCCGAACACCTGAGCCTGCAAGCGCTGGCGCACAGCTGTCCACGGCTAGCCGATGCACTCGGCGCGCCATGCACCGAGAGCGAAGCGCGCAAGCGCGGCGCCGTGCTGTTCAATCGCTCGCGCTAGCCCGGCCTAGACTCCGATAGCATCAACGCCAGGACGTTGGAGACGCGGTATGGACTCGGCACGCTGGCGACAATTGCGCGAGCTGTTTGAGCACGCGATCGAGATGGCGCCAGCACAGCGCGAGGCGTACCTGCGCGCGGCCTGCGGCGACGATTCGGCGCTGCAGGCCGAAGTGCAGGCCATGCTCGATGCCGACACCGGCGACGACGCGCTCGGCGACTTGAGCGCTCGCGCCAAAGACTTGCTGGCCAGCGACGGCGAACCCGCCGCCGATCCGCGCTGGACCGGCGCCCGCCTGGGCCCATGGCGCTTGCTCCGCGAAGTGGGACGCGGCGGCATGGGTGCGGTGTGGCTTGCCGAGCGTTGCGATGGCGCGTATGCCGGACATGCGGCGATCAAGTTGATGCGCGCCGGCAGCGACGCCGACGATCTCGCCCAACGCTTCCGCGCCGAGCGCCAGATCCTTGCGCAATTGGACCATCCGAATATGGCGCGCCTGATCGATGCCGGACAGAGCACCGACGGCGTGCCGTATCTGGCGATGGAGTACGTCGACGGCGAGCCGCTGGCCACCTGGTGCGATCGGCGCCGCTTGACCATCGAGGAGCGCATCCGACTGCTGCGCTCGGTGGCCGATGCCGTCGCGCATGCGCACCAGCGCCTGATCGTCCATCGCGATTTGAAGCCCTCCAACGTGCTGGTCACAGCTGAGGGTCGCGTGCGCCTGCTCGACTTTGGCATCGCCAAACTGCTCGGCGACGACAGCGCCGCCACCGGTACCGGCTTGCAGTTATTCACGCCCGAGTACGCCGCGCCCGAACAGATTCGTGGCGAGCCTCCGACAACAGCGGTGGACGTTTACGCGCTCGGTGTGATGCTCTTTGAACTGCTGTGCGGACAGCGCCCGTACCAGATCGATACGCCCAGCAGCCAGGCGCTGACGCGCGCCGTGCTGGAACAAGAACCGCAGCGCCCGAGTCAGGCGTTGACGCGGCGCCAGCTGGCCGATCCCGAGGCGCTGGCGCTGAAGCGGCGCACCACAACGCAGCGACTACGGCAACGTCTGCGCGGCGATCTCGATGCGATCGCACTGAAGGCGCTGCGCAAGGCGCCCAGCGCGCGCTACGCGTCCGTGCATGCGCTCATCGCCGATCTCGACGCCTGGCTGGAGCGACGACCGGTCGAAGCGCGCCGCGGTCACTGGTCGTACATCATCGCCCGCTGGCTGCAGCGCCACGCGCTGGTCGCGGCGCTCGCCGGCGCCGCTGTGGCATCGCTGTTGGTCGGGCTTGGTGGCGCGCTCTGGCAGGCGCGCGAGGCGAACGCACAACGCGCGCTCGCGGAGGCGGCACGCAGCGCCGCACAAACGCAGGCCAAGCGCGCCGAATCCACGGTGAACTTTCTTACGGAAGTGTTCGCCAAGGCCGATCCCGGCAGCACCGATGGCGCCGAGGTCACGGCGCGGGATTTGCTGAGCGCCGGCGAGCGCGAAATGGCAGCCGATTCCGAGCTCGATCCCAGCTCGCGTATTGCGCTCACCGTCGCCATTGCGCGCGCTTACATGGGACTGGGCGACGACGAGCGCATGCTGCAACTGATGCGCTCGCTGCAGCCCGATCTGGACCGCGCCGATCCGCGCACGGCGATCGATGGTCTGATCAATTTGGGTGTCGCGCTCAATCGAAATGGCGACCGAAGCGGCGCTTTCGAAACCTTCAAGGCTGCCGAAATCTGGGCGCAAACGCACGGCCTGAGCGACCCTCTCATCCAGGCGCGACTCGATCTGTTGATCGCCATCGAACTCAGCAGCCTCGACCGCGACGCGGAAGCATTAGAGCGCATGCAGCGCTCGCACCAGATTTACTTGACCGAAACCGGCCCGGTGTCGCACGAGACAGTCAATGGACTCGATGTCTATATCGTGTTGCTGGAAGCGCAAGATCGCAGCGCGGACGGCCCAGCCGTGACACAGCCGAGCGTCGATGCGCTGGCAACGCACCCGGAAATCCCGCTGGCGCGGCGCGCCAGCATTCTCGCAGCGCATGCAGGCGCCTTGCATCGTGCCGATCAGCCAGCGCAAGCGGAACCCTTCATGCGTCAGGCGCTGGCGCTGGAAGAGCAGGTTTACGGCCCCGAGCATTGCGACATCAGCTTCTCGTTATCGAAACTGGTCGCGATTTTGCGCAAACAGGGACGCAGCGAGGAAGCGCTACCGATCGCAGACCGTTTCGTCGCGTTACGGCGCCGCTGCAATCCGGCGAGCCGAATGCTGGCGGCTGCGTTGGTCGCCCTCGCACAAGTGCAGTTGCTCGTCGATCAAGCGCCAGCGGCACAGGCCAATATCGACGAGGCGCTGGCGATCTTACGATCTCAAGCCGCGGGCACTAAGGTGCTGGCAATGGCGCTGTTGCTTTCTGGCGAGATCAAAGCCGCACTGCGCGATCGCCCTGCTTTGAAGCTCGCCGTGGACGAACTCGCGCCGCTGCGCAGCATTCTCTCCCCCGAGGACCTGCGCCGCCTGGACGTGCTCCAGGCTGCAGCGGGGGAGCCCTGACGAATGGAAGGCCTGGCTGTCGACTTCGGAATTTCGCGCAGGCCGGCTCAGCCCCGTTGTCGGGATAACGAGTAATATCCTGCCAGCTCTTTCGTTCGCCGGACCATGCGGCACCTTCCTGGAATGCCAAGCGAATGACCAAAGAACTCGAAACCTTCGTCACCGCCTGGCGCGAGGTCGCGCCGATCCTCGAAGCGATGCGCGATGCGGAGCTTCGCTCCACGCCGCTGCCGATGGCGATGGCGCAACTGTCCAGCCTGATCGACTCCGCCGTGTTCTCAAAACCGCTGTCGGACACCTCGAGCTTGGTCGAAATGCAGCGCATTTTCGCCAAGCTGCGATGAACGTCCTGATCGATGCGGCGATAGCGGTGCCGGCGGCGGAAACCGCGCGGGCGGATCGCGGCATGGTCATGGTATTCGGCGCGCGGGTTCCGCCCTACGTCTGCACACCGCGTATGGCGGATTCCCGCGTAGGGTGGAACTCGCACAAGCTTCATCTTGCGGATTCCACCGTCAGGCGCTCGGCGCCAGGCGAATCCAAACCCATTGGGCCAGATCGAGCTCGAACATTGCGTCGTTGTCTCGATGCGCATCTTCGCCATGCTCGATGCGACCACCGAATACGCGGATGCGCCCGGTCGGCGTCAGGACAGCGCGGTGCCTATAGATCGATCCTGGAGAATCGCCGCTGGTTTTCAATCGAGTGATGCGCAGCGTGCGCGTATCGAGTGCGAACACGGGCGTCTCGCCGAGAACGCGCTGGTGCCGATAGCCGAGCGAGCCGATAAGGTAGATCGTGTCGCCCACGAGCGTGGCCGTGTGGAAATCGGTCGGCGGAAAAACCGCCTCTGGATAGCCGTAGATCTCGATGCGACCATCCGGGTAGTGCACGAACACATCGTTATAGATGCAGAAGTCCGGGTCATAGCCGTCCTCGTGTTCGCCCGCGATCTGGATGATTCGCCCGTCGGGCAGAAAACTGATCGACTGACCGAATCGCTCCGCGCACCACACCGGATGCTCAATGGACGACGGGTTGTCGCTGAATTGCGTTCGCGCCAGCCAGGCACTGATTCCGGATCGCACCATGGCCATCCAGAATGGATCGTCCATGCGCTCCGGGTTGCTGGTACCGAAGCGCCGCTGCGCGCCGCGCGAGAACACCTCAGGCGTCGCTTCGAAATGGCGCACACTGGGTTCGGCGGGCAGACCCCCATCGGCGAAGTAGGTGTAGCCAAGATCGGTGGTGCCGTCCGGGTGGTTGATGCCGGTCAAGCGGCGCATCGCGTCATAGGTGTGGAACGAGAGCTGCGTGGTTAGCGCGCTGGAATGATCGCACTGCAAACTGGGGTCGGCGTCAGCTCCGACGAATTACTTGGCCGCAAAGACATCAACACCGAAGGCCGAATCCACAACATTGAGCTGCATCGGCACTATCAGCAGGTCGATTCCTTAAGCGATGAAGAACAGCAAGCGCTGATCATCCTGAAGGGCAGCCTCGTCAAACGCTCCAAGGTCCGGAGCGTCATGGGCAATGAGGGTACGGCTAAGCGGCGGGCGGTAAGGGGCTGAGGCATGCTGGCAATTCCCCCAATTTAGTTCGCCTCATCACAAGCTCGGACACAAGTAAGTTCCTCGCGTCTTGAGCTATCAAATTGAACTTGGCGAACGGCAATCGAGCCGGCAAATGCACTCGCAGATTTGACGGCCCATGAGTCGAAGACTCGTCCAGACGCCAGTATGTCGTCGCCAACAAAGTACACCGAGTACTCCTGCGAATACTCGTCCGTGCTGTCGTCAAACGGGCAATCGAGAATCCAGTCGCTGCCGTTTGTGTCGCGCGCAAGAATCAGCCTTGGGACATCGTGGAAATCTCGATAGGCCACGATCTTCAGCTTGGCATCGAATGGAACAGTCATTTGATCCGATCCTCCTTTTGGGACAGGATTCGGCAACCAACCGCGGTTCGATCACTTCAACAGTTCCTCACGCGCCAGTTCAAGGTTGTCCCGAAGCTCGCGGAGGTTCACGCGAATCGGCCCATCATCGGCAAACAAAGCCACTGATGGACCATGGGTAGCGTCCTCCTTGTCGAGCGTCATCACTAGCCGCGAATCGAAGTAGATCTCAACCACGACGTGCTCATACTCCGGCAGTGAAATGACGACAACGTCCCACCCCTTTTGTTTCATTTCTTCCTCGGCTCGATGAATCCACGGAATGTGCCGTCAGGTCCAAATCTTGCCCCGCGACCATCTGGCGTTTGTCTGACGTCTGTTCCGTACTTCGGGTGCACTTCGTCGACCCTGTCAGGAGATTTCATTATCTCTTGAACTGTTTGCGCGCCTTGCTGGTCTTTGTCGTCTGGCGTACCAGTCGCCTTTTCAAACGCGCCACCTCGGTCGCCATGCTTCTGTTGTGCGCGTCCCGCCCGCGTCAGCTTGCCGTCTCCGGCGGGATCGATTTCGTCAGCGGACTCGATGTTCGGTACCTCGGGTTGCGCAGATTCAGAGGGTGTGGATTGTTCGCCCTGGCCCTCGCCCTCACTCTCTGAAGGTTGCGTAGCCTCCTTGGGTTTCGATGCCGCGTTCTGAATATGCGCATTCAGGACAATGATTCCGGCTGCAAGATAGTCCGCCCCACATTCGAATGCGCTGGTGCATTGGATTTCGCACACGCTGCTCGTGCACTCAATCGTTTGCCCACTTGGGTCGACGTACTTATACGGATTCCCCGCCGCATAGTTGTACCGGTTGTAGTTCCAAGCCGTGCCCGGATCGACCGGCATCGGATCGGAGCTGAGGAATCGCAGGGCAATCGGATCGTAGTAGCGCTGCTGCATGTACGTCAGGCCGGTGTTGCTGTCGGTCACGTGGCCGGCGTAGCCGGGGCCTTCCTAGATGTGCGGCGTCGGACGCTTACGTTGGTCGTGCTGTCAGAAACCCCGTGGATCGTCTTGAACGCGTCTGGCTGTTAGGGCCAGCCAGAGCCAAATCTCATCCCGGCGCGGTGCGCAACACAAGGCACCAAAAAGACGCCGAATACGTGCCCGAGAACCGAACCGCTGAAGTCGCACGAAGAAGTCGATCAAAACGCTGGAACGAAGCAGAAGCACGACCAAGGAAGTAACGCGGTGCCCGGAGCTCGATCATCGAGACGGGGTGGCGTTGACCCAAATCCGGGGAGTTGGATCAAAAACTAGAAGCAGATCAGGTGTTGACAGGAGGCGTCCATACGTGTCCGATTGTTTGGGCATCGGTTCTGAATCAATCGAAGATAAACCTCTCGTTCCTAGTGATGGAATGGATTGATTCATTGCTATGAAAACAAGATCCTTGGAATTCAATTGCCTTGCCGGAATGACTGTACGAAATATGACCGCCGCTGAATTCTATGAGCAGATCTTGTTGGCCGTTGCTACAAGTCACGGGAATAGCGATCATCAAATGAGAGACCACTTCCTTCATGTAGCGTCTGCAGTTGCTTCCGCATTCCCTCTGAACAACAATGGACGCATTCGTTTTTGTCTCTTCGGCGGAGAAGTCGTATCGTCCCATTTGATTTACGTAGTAGAACGAAACTCGATCAGTCAGGTCTAGAAGCTTATCCAATCCTTTTCTCGGATCTGCCGGAGGGTCTGCGCTCTGTAGTGAAGTAACGAACAGCAGAATTGGAGCTAGCATGGTTTTTTGCTCGTCGGGCCACATGTTCGAACTTCGCCGCCGAAGTCAGAATATTTCTTCCTGGTTGCTTCGCCTAGCTCTTTGGCTATTTTTGACTCGGTCTCGGTTGCTCGCGCCTCTTCTTTTGAGGTTCCGTACAAAACCGTATACACACCATTGACAATGCGCATATCGACTGATGGTTCATTATTTGCAATCACTGTCTCCGTTCCTGCTCGATCATGTTCGGCGGCGTGACTAATCTCATGGGCCGCGCCCAGTGCTGGAGTCTGAATTTCACCAGTCGATTTCACAATGGCACCGCTTGTTGGATTAATGGTTACGGTTCGAGTATCCGTGCTATATCCCATGAGCGCATCTTCGCCTCTATCGAAAACAAAGCTATAACGCTCCTCAGATTCGGAGACTTGAACGATCTCCGCTCGGGCCGTTGGTGACTTTAACAAGTAGAACATAGTTTGCCACACGTCGGCAGTGGTTGCGCCGTTGACTGCCGTGAAAACGATCTCTCGGCCATCAGGATCACGATACTTATACGGATTCCCCGCCGAATAGTTGTATCGGTTGTAGTTCCAAGCCGTGCCCGGATCGACGGCCATCGGATCGGGGCTGAGGAATCGCAGGGCAATCGGATCGTAGTAGCGCTGCTGCATGTACGTCAGGCCGGTGTTGCTGTCGGTCACGTGGCCGGCGTAGCCGGGGCCTTCCTGGTAGAAGCCGCTGTAGGGCGAGCCGTAGGGGGCGAAGACGTCGCGTTCGATGACGGCGCCGGTGCTGTTGCTGACGATGGTGGCGGATTGGCGGGTGTCGGGGTGGTGATATTGGATGGTGATTTGCTGGCTGATGAGATTGCGCTTGCGCTCGGCGATGAGATCGCTGTCGAGGTGCAGGTAGTCGCTGGACTCGTTACTGCGCTGGTCTTCAGAATGGACGAGTTGGCCGGATTGGCTATACACCTGATAGCGCCGTGCGCTGTCGGTGGCACGCACGGTGGCGATGCGGCGGCCGTGGGCGTCGTAAACGTAGCTTTCGATGTTGGCGACGCTCATCAGGCGATGGGCGCGGTCATAGGTGTAGGTTTGATCGGGCGCGAAGGCGCTGGTCTGGCGGAAGATTTGTGTGGCGCGGTCGGCGGTGTTCTTTTGGCTGCCATCGGCGTTGCGGTCAGCGCCTTTGGTTTGCTCGGGCACGTCCTGCGGGAAGACGGCTTCGAAGCCGTTGGCGAAGACCTGATCGGTCACGTTGTTGGCGCGACGGCGGAATAGAGCATCGCCTTGGGCGTTGTGCTCGTAGGTCAGGTATGGCGCGCCGCCCAGTGCGACGGCGGTCAGGCGCTGATTGGCGCTGAAGGTGTAGTCAAACACCGCGCCGCCCAGGCTGGCTTGGCGGACGTTGTCCAGCGCGTCATACGTGTAAGTCTCATCGCCGTATTGATAAGGCGCGTGTGCGGTAAGCATGCGGTTCAGCGCATCGAAGGTGAGCGTGCGCTGCTCGGCGTAGTTCGGGAAACTTTGCGTGCCTGCGTTGATGCCGTCGGTGAGCTGCGTCAGATTGCCGTTCTGATCGTAAGAGTGCGTGTGATCCATCGCCACGCCAGCGATGCGCCGCAGCGGCAACTGGCGCAGGTTGATGCTCGTGCTGTGGGCGATGCCGTTGCCGTAATTGAACGTACTGACCATGCCGCCGGGGTGGCGAGTGACATTGCTCGCGTACGTGCCGACCTGGCGTGCACGGCCGCGCGCGTCTGGATCGAAGGCGACGGTCTGGCCGCTCGGATAGGTCAGCGATTGCCGGTTGCCAAGCGCGTTGTAGGCGTGCGCGATGTTGAAGGTGCGGCTGTTGTAGGCCAGCGATTCGGATTCGAGCAGGCGGCGTTTGTTGTAGGTGTAGGT
>ERZ1066134.884-NODE-884-length-10771-cov-8.279395_pt1 | contig 10771 bp, 8 predicted proteins | sample MGYA00382781_ERZ1066134 | MGnify/ENA primary metagenome ERZ1066134 (study PRJEB33369, sample SAMEA5778364) | biofilm metagenome | biome: Industrial cooling water; feature: Water cooling tower basin; material: Biofilm | place: United Arab Emirates | collected... | reverse complement strand
TTAGAATAGCAGCACAAAAACACAACACTTATCGCTAAAATATAGACAATATCTAACTTTATAAGAAATAAGAACTTTGAGAATTATTCCAAAAACTTTATAGAAGCGTTTTTAATAACCTGTTTCGAACTAAAGGAAAGATATGTTATAAGATATAAGACAACGTAGTTCATTCTTAATAATTCAATTCTCTCCCAAATCAAATATTTTCTTCAAAAAATGTCATTTGTATGTTTTTTTAATGATTTTTGCTTTCCTAAAATCTGTGAAAAAACTTTTACTTACTCATCATGCTCAAAGCCATTGCCAATTTTGAAGAATATAAATCAGAATACCAAAAAAGCGTAGAAACCCCCGAACTGTTTTGGGCTGAAAAAGCAGAAACTTTTACTTGGCGTAAAAAATGGGACAAGGTATTAGATTGGAACTTCATTAATCTCAATGTACGCTGGTTCGATGGTGGCAAACTCAATATCACTGAAAACTGCCTTGACAGACATCTGCCCCAAAGAGCTAACCAAACAGCCATAATTTTTGAGCCAAACGACCCTAAAGAACAACCTCAAACACTTACTTATCAGCAATTGTATGATCAAGTGTGTCAATTTGCCAACGTACTTTTAACGAATGACGTAAAAAAAGGGGATAGGGTATGTATTTATATGCCCATGATACCCGAAGCGGCCATTGCCATGCTGGCTTGTGCAAGGGTGGGAGCTATTCATTCGGTGGTTTTTGGTGGTTTTTCAGCCCAATCGCTTACCGACAGATTAAATGATGCGAAAGCAACGATGCTTATTACTTCTGATGGTTCTTTTAGAGGAAATAAAAATATTGGATTGAAGAATATAGCCGATGAAGCCTTGGCTACATCTCCGACAGTGAAAACCTGCATCGTTTTCAAACGCACTGGCGAAAGTGTAAATATGGCATCGGGTCGCGACAAATGGTGGCACGAGGAAACGGCCAAAGTATCAAAAGAAAACAAAGCGGTAGAAGTAGATTCGGAAGACGAATTATTTATTCTTTATACCTCAGGCTCTACAGGCAAACCAAAAGGCGTGGTTCACACCACAGCCGGCTACATGATATTTGCAGAATACACCTTCAAAAATGTGTTCCAATACAAAGAAGGACAAGTTTACTGGTGTACAGCCGATGTAGGATGGATTACCGGACATACATATATTACTTATGGCCCCCTTTTAGCAGGAGCTACCACACTCATGTTTGAGGGCATTCCTACCTATCCCGATGCCGGACGTTTTTGGGATGTGATAGATAAACATAAAGTAAATATTTTCTATACAGCACCCACGGCCATTCGTTCACTTATGGCTATGGGCGATGAATGGCCTGCAAAGTACAATTTGTCTTCGTTACAAGTGCTTGGCTCAGTAGGGGAGCCCATCAATGAAGAGGCTTGGCACTGGTTTCATGAAAAAATTGGGAAAGGTAAATGCCCTATTTGCGACACCTATTGGCAAACGGAAACAGGCGGGCACATGATAACACCTATTGCCAATGTCACACCTGAAAAAGCATCGTTTGCTACACTTCCATTGCCCGGTATTCAGCCAATATTGGTTGATAATGAGGGCAAAGAACTTGTCGGAAACAATGTAGAGGGCAATTTATGTATCAAATTTCCATGGCCTAGCACCATACGCACCACGTATGGCGACCATGAGCGTTGTAAACAAACCTATTTTTCTACCTACAAAGGGCTTTATTTCACCGGAGATGGTGCTAAAAGAGATGAAAATGGCTACTATCGCATCATCGGGCGTGTGGACGATGTAATGAACGTATCAGGACACAGAATAGGTACAGCAGAAGTAGAAAGTGCTATCAACGAACATCATGCAGTGGTAGAATCGGCTGTGGTAGGCTATCCACACGATATCAAAGGTCAAGGAATTTACGCCTACGTAATTTGTGATAAACAAATTGAAGATGAGCAAAAAACCCGCAAAGAAATCCACGAAGTCATCACCAAAATCATAGGCCCTATAGCCAAACCTGACAAAATACAGTTTGTAAGAGGGCTTCCCAAAACTCGTTCAGGCAAAATCATGCGCAGAATTTTGCGCAAAATAGCCGAAGGCGAAACCTCAAATCTTGGCGATACATCTACTTTGCTTGACCCTGCTGTGGTAGATGAAATAAAATTTGGTGCAGAATTGTTGAAATAAGCATGGATATTCCATAAAAAGGCCCTCTTTGCTCAGCAAAGAGGGCCTTTTTTATAGTGCTAAACTAAAATGGGTATCCAACCCCAATATTCCATACAGCTTTTGTAAACCAATCAGAAGCATTTAAAAAATCAATATTTTTGATTACCCATCTATCGCCTTGCGCTGCCGGATTGTATGTTTTGTAGCCGGCATCAAGCCTTACTATAATAAATGAAAAATCGAGCCTGAAACCATAGCCTGTTCCTATCGCTATGTCTGATACAAAATTTGGATTTATGTTTTTACGTACATCCGCATCGTTTAGCAACCACACGTTTCCTGCATCAATAAACAGAGCTCCATCAAAGTATTTAAAGATTTTAAATCTGTATTCTTCGTTTAGCTCCAATTGCACCAAACCTGGCTGCTCAAAGTTAAAGTTGATTGTCCCATCGCTATTGTAGTTGGCAAATCTGCCCGGCCCAAGCCTTCGGGGCAGCCAAGCCCTGATGCTGTTGCTACCACCCGAAAAAAAGTATCTTTCGTATGGTAACGCCCCGTCTCCCGAATATGGATTTGCAATTCCTAGATTAAAACGAGTGGCAAAAGTCGATTTTTTTGTGACAGGCAGGTATTTCCTGATGTCAATATTAAATTTCCAGTAAATGTATATAGACGAAACCCTGAGTGCGTTTTTAAAAGCATCTTGTTGGTCTCTGGGAATAAAATTGAGCGTGCTCCCCCCCGATTCGGAGTAGAAACGAAAAAATGTAGCATTTTTATTTTGCCCCAACTGAAATGTGTTGTAAGTGTATCCAAAGTTTATGTTTGAGGCTACAGAAGGCAGAAAGCTTCGTCTTAAGTTGTTTCCTGTAGTTGCAAAAAGTACATCTAAATATTCTCTGAATTGGTTTTGTAAAAAGGGCGTTTGTAAATAGTTTATGTCTAAAAGACCCAACGAATATTGGTTATACTGTCCTTTCGATAAAAAGTAGGTGATGGCAGCGCGAGTGTTGGTTCGTCTGTATTCGGGCCTTGACACAAAGTTGTAGCCTAGTTGGAATTTTGTTCTTGGGTTATTGTTGATAAAAAGCCTATTGAGGCCTTGTAAAAAAAACATACGTGGAAATGTCAAACCTGTAGAAACGCTCAATTCCTGGCTTTGATAAAAACGTTGGGCATCTGTAGCACTTGCCACACCTTCTATTCCACCTCTGATGTTAATATCAAAAAGCTCGCAGCCATTGAACACATTTCTTGCTAAAAATGTGATGCTGCCAAAAGGGCCCGGTAAGCCTTGGCTCACACTGAATCCTATTTCGTCTGAGATTTGATACTTTGTAGATGAACTGGCATTGATTATTGCTGTTAACAATTGTTGGGATGTGTCCTTCTCATAATTGATATTGAGAGTGCGAAAAACATCAAGCTGAGAAAGATTTCGTTGGGTATATTGGCTGTATTGGTAGTTATATTTATTGGCAGGGCCTATTTGCATTTTTCCTGCCAGTATTTTTGGCGAATATGTTCGTGAATGAAAGTAAAAATCAACTCCTTTATAGTTTTCAAGTGTGCTTGAGCTATCGTTAAGCGGTTTTTCCTCTTCTCCGTCTACGATAAATTGCACACTCTTTAGCTTATAAAGCTTGTGAAAATCGCCCTTTTCTGTGTTTGATATCATCACATTGATGCTGACCTTAGATTCGGCTGTATCAAGTAGATAGTTGATATATTTTTTAGAAAAATCGAAATACCCATTTGATCTAAACAGCTTTTCGAGCCTGTCTCGCTCTTCTATCAACTTTTGCTCATCGTAAAAAGTATTGGTGTCTATCAGATGATCTTCCCAATGCTCGTTTATGAGCCTTTTCAAATTTCCATCTTCGGGTTCATAGTTTACAGCAGATATTTTATATCTGACACCCTCATTAATCTGATAATTGACAAATATGCCACCCAGCACAGTATCTGCTTTGTAGCTTATCTTGGCATTGAAACAGCCTTTGTTTCTCAAAAAACCTGTGATTTGTCGCTTTGTCGCTTCAGAAAGGCTGCTATCGTATATTACAGGAACGGAGCCAAGCTTTCTCATCACAAAATTTCCTTCGCTGAGTGCGGTGTTTAATTTTTTAATCTTTCTCGTTTTTTTTGATAAGATTTTTTTTGTCTTTGATGTATCGCAATGGGCTAAGATGGTATCATATTTGGCTGTAGTTTTGTAGATTTTTTTTGTTACAAAGGCTGTATCATGAAATTTTTTACCCAAATAATAAAAGTATAATCCAAACCTAATGCCAAGTACTTTTTTATTCGGCTTTTGCTGTTCATAGGCCGAAAGCACATCGCGCGAAAAATATTTATTACCTTTATACCCTTGGTTGTAGAGCAGATACTTACCCTTCTCTACATTAAGGCTTAGTTTTTTGGTACAAGCAGTAAAAAATAAAACTATACTGATAACAATAAGCTCTTTACGCAATCTATTTCTCTAAATAGTGATGATTTCGAAAAATCTCTTAAAATTCATTAAATCTTTACAAATAAAAAAGCAAAGAGATGAACATCAACAATTTATCGTTGAAGGGCGAAAATGTGTGCTGGAGCTTCTTCGCTCAGACTATGCGGTAGAAACCGTATTTTATACAAAAGAATATGAAAAAGAGGTAGAGCCTTATTTCAAAAAATCTCATTTTGAACTCATTTCAGCAGCTGAATTGGCAAGCATAAGTAGGTTGGAAACCAATACCTCTTTGTTGGCCTTAGCTCACATGAAAGAACAAGAGATTCAAGACTTTTCCGGCTTTTCTATGGTGTTGGATGGTATTCGCGATCCGGGAAACTTAGGTACAATCATCAGAACGGCTGATTGGTTTGGGATAAAAAACATCATTTGCAGCAGCGATACTGTTGATTTCTATAATCCAAAGGTTATCACCTCTACTATGGGTTCTTTTGCCAGAACCAATGTAGTATATACAGATTTGCTCGAATACATCCCAAAAATTAAAGAAGAACATAATCTCAAGGTGTTTGGGACTTTACTGAAGGGAGAGTCTCTATATACACTAAAAGCAAAAAATGGATTAATTATTATTGGAAACGAGTCGAAAGGAATTTCGGAGAAAATGATTAATATGATAGATGTGCCTGTAACAATTGAGGGTAGGGGAGATGCTGAGTCACTCAATGCTGCCGTAGCAGCATCCATAGTGATGTATGAACTTACAAAGTCATAGTTCATGTGACTCCATCTGATGGCATAGGCAAAGCGAGCACTCTATTTTCTTTAAATGTTTATACATCCATAGGACAAAATTAATATTGACCGGTACTGAGCAATACAAGCGTACAGGCTTCTTCTGTCTCAATACCATTTGATTGAGCCATGGCGTTTAATTCCTCGTTTTCTGTTCCCGGATTAAATATTATTCTTTTTGGACGAGTATTGATTATATACTCATACCATTCTTTTTGATTCTGGGGTGAAACATATATTGTAATGGTGTTTATATCCGATTGAATTGCTTTGTCGTTGATAATTTTTGTGCCAAATAAATCGCCATTTCGTATCCCTACGGGTACTATTTCATGTCCGTGAGTATTGAGCATTTGCGCAGCTTTGTATGCATATCTTTCTGTGTTGGTGGTTGCGCCCAAAATAAGTGTCTTTTTCATAGCAATATGTGATATATCTCAAAAGCGAGAACAAGCTTGTTTTGCTTTATAAATCTATAACATGTAGCTTAATGGCTAAGTTCAGAAGCATTTAGGTTGTTGCCTTCTTTCTTAATCTACTCAATGTTTCGGGAGTCATATTCAGATACGAAGCCAAGTGCTTCACTGGCACTCTATTAAGAAGCCCGGGTTGATTGCTGATTACTTTTTTGAAACGCTCTTCTGCTGTGCTGTATAGTATAGAAATCATGCGATCATCAAAATCAATAAAATAATTTTCTGCAATACGCCTTCCCACAAAATTAAATTCCATGTGATTATCATATAAAAAATCCAGGTCGTCTCGCGATAGAAATACCATAAAACAATCTTCCAATGCTTCTATTGTTTCTACAGACGGGATTTTATGCACCAAACTCTTGTAGTTTGTAAAAGGCGTTCCTTCTGTAGCAAACCATGTGGTTACTTCTTTACCATTTTTTATGAAGTAACTTCTGGTGAGACCACTGATTAATAGCCATATGCCTTTTACTATATTGCCTTCTTCCAGGATTTTTTCACCTTTCGATACGGTTATGGGTTTTACTCTTACTTTTATACCGTTCCAAGCTTCTCTACTAAGACTATAATATTTTGATAATGAGTGGAATAATGCTTTTTCTACAGTGTTTTCAGATTCAAACATCAAAGAGATTTTAATGATAAAAAGTTAATATTTTTTCAAAATTACAAACTTTATTTAGTAATAAAAACATAAATTTATTTAATAAATATTATGCTCTTTTTCAGTTCTTTTGATAAAAAACTTAATAAATATTTCTTTACACTGTGCAATATTTTTTACACTTGACAAATACTGTTGATTTTTCGCCCTTAATTTGCATGTTGTACAATAACTATACTCTTACTCTCATTTATGCGTATCTTCATTTCGGCCCTGCTGGGCTTTTTAATCCAATTACATGCTTATTCTCAAAGTGTATTTGATGTTACAAAATACGGTGCTGTGGGCGATAATAAATCTATCAACACCAAAGCCATTCAAAAAGCAATTGATGACTGTCATGCCAAAGGCGGGGGAAAAGTTTATTTTCCGCAAGGTGTTTTTATATCAGGAACTTTGGTGTTAAAAAGCTATGTCACTATTTATTTATCAGAAAATGCTACGCTCAAAGGCTCGCCAAACATCTCAGATTATCCCGATTTTTCTATCAGCGAAAAAACAAGGATAGAACACATCATTGGGTCTACTAAAAAGCAATTTCTGTTTGCTGAAAATGCTGAAAATATAGCGATAGATGGATATGGAACGTTTCACCCCAATGGAGAGGCTTTTCAAGACCACATTGACGAAAGCCCGAACCGACCGTATGGTCTACGATTTGTAAATTGTAAATATGTGACAGTGAGCAATATACACATGCGCAATTCGGCTTACTGGATGCAAAGGTATTTACATTGCGATTATGTGAAGCTCACAGGGCTCAAAGTATGGAACCATTGCAATTTAAACAATGATGGCATGGATATAGACGGCTGTCGCGATGTAGTGGTGAGCGATTGTTTTGTTGACAGCAGCGATGATGGCATATGTTTAAAATCTGAGGGTAACCGTACTTGCGAAAATGTAGTGGTTACAAACTGTGTGGTTTCCAGCTTTGCTAGTGGCTTAAAGTTGGGCACAGGTTCTTTGGGTGGTTTCAAAAGGGTGGCATTTTCAAATTGTATCGTAAAGCCTAGCCGTGCAAAAATAATGAGCCACAATACTGGTTCTTGGGGTGGACTTGCAGGGATAGACATTTTAGAGGTAGACGGGGCAAATACAGAATTTATCACCTTCAACAACATTATAATAGATAGTGTGGATTGTCCGATATTTATAAAGTTGGGAAATAGAAATGCAAAAACTCACAAGGAGGATGAGTCTTATAAAAAAAGCAAAATGTCATTTGTGGCTCTCAGTAATATTCAAGTGAAGAATGCAGGCTCCATAGCGTCTGCCATCACAGGTTACCCAGGCAAATACATTGAAAATTTGTCGCTGGAAAACATTCAAATTCACACAAGAGGCGAGGGGACAGACCGTGATACCTCTATGCTTATTCCCGAATATTCAAACAGCTACCCCGTAAGTGGTATGTTTGGTAGCAATTTACCTGCTTACGGCTTCTATTTTCGACATGTTAATGGATTGAAAATGAGGAATATATCGCTCATTTCCGCAGCTAAAGATCAACGTCCCGTTTTGGCGTTTGACGATGTTTTAGATGCCTATATTTCTCAAATTGATGCTAAAATGTATTCAAACCAATCGGACATCCAAGCATTGAGGTTTAAAAATTGCGATACAAATACCTTTGCGTTTCAATCTATTTACATCAACCAAAAAGCGTGGGAGTTGAACAAGAATATGCAAAAATCTCAATTTCAGCAAAATGCTGCTAAAACAAAGTTGCCCCCAATAGATTCTGCATTGGTATTTAGTATTGATTTTAATAAACCAAATTGGAAAGATTTTTTTGAAGATACCGAAGCTGAGATCGTAAAAGCTCCCTTTGGACAATCTATTTCGTTTTCGGGCAAATCTTTTTTAAAGTTTAAAAATGTGGACTTTCGACTCAAGGGCGATGTTTCATTTTCTATTTGGATGAAAGTAGCAAACCCTGACTCAAAAAAGTACTATAGAATATTTTCTAATAGAAAAGCTTGGAACGAGCCCAACGGAATAGAGTTGGAAATTAGTCCCGGTAATAAAAGACTTAATTTTAGCGGTGGAAACACGGGTATGAAAGACCAAGGACTGGCTCAAATAGACTACGATGCAGAATGGCATCATTATGTGGGTACCATTGCAGATGGCAGGTTTAGATTATATGTAGATGGTAAACTTGTTGCTTGGGACGACTATACAGCACCGGCAGGCAACTCAGAATTACCTCTGGTGATAGGTGCAAATGCGTTGGGTGGCGACAAATTTGAAGGTCAATTGGGGCGCATTATGCTATGGAATAGGGCTTTATCTGCCTATGAAGTACCCAAATTGGCAAAGTGATAAAAAATATAAACATTTTCCTTGTTTCAGGATTTTTATATTCACATTAGGCAAAGCCTCTTTATGTCAACTATTTGGGCTTTGCCTTCATCGTTTTTGCATCGATAGTGTATATTCGCACATACAATACTTTTAAAAAGATACAGTTTTGGATTTAAAATTAGCCTTAGAGAGCATCAATGCTCAAATTCAGCAACTTCCACTAAACAAACAGCCCAAAGAACTATATGAACCGGTTAGCTATTTCATGGCTATTGGAGGGAAGCGCATGCGCCCTTTGTTGGCCATGATTGGATGTTATATGTTTGACGACAACTATGACAAAGCATTAAAACCGGCTGTAGCTATAGAACTTTTTCACAATTTCACACTCATTCATGATGATATTATGGACAATGCCCCGCTGAGAAGAGGTGTGCCTACCGTCCATGAAAAATGGAATAGAAACATAGCCATCTTAGCCGGAGATATCACTATGATTCAAGCCTACGAAATGTTGGCACATAGTCCAGAAAATATTAGAAGCGAGATTTATCATATTTTTAATCGTACAGCAGCCGAAGTATGTGAAGGTCAGCAAATAGATATGAATTTCGAAAATAGAAGCGATGTGTCAATCGATGAATACATCCACATGATAAGCTTAAAAACAGCAGTTTTATTGGGATGTAGTATGTATATAGGAGCCAGAATTGGTGGTGCTGATGTCGAAAATGCCCAAAAAATCTACGATGCAGCACTGAACATGGGTATATCATTTCAAATAAAAGACGATTTGCTGGATGTTTTTGGCGAAGCTGCCAAAGTTGGCAAGATGGTGGGCGGGGATATTGTTGCAAATAAAAAAACCTACCTTTTGCTTAAAGCTTTTGAAAAAGCTTCTCTCGCACAAAAACAATCTCTCAATCAATTGTTAACAGACACTTGTATCAGCCCCGAAGACAAAGTGGGAGCTGTTACTGAAATCTACAACCAACTCAGTATAAGATTGATTACAGAACAAGCCATAAGACACTATTTTGATGTGGCTTTAAACCAAATAGCTGCTTTGGATACATCAGAACATAAGAAAAAGTACTTGGCTGCATTTTTTACTGATTTAATGAACAGAGACAAATAATTTTTCCCTAAAGATAATACTGAAGTTTCATCATTAGACTACCGTTTCACACTTAAAGACACTTCATAGCTTGTCGTAGGAACTTGCAATCAATTGGTATGTAAATAAAAACTCTCGGAAAGGAAAGACTTTTTGGTCTGGAGGTACAAGTTCTGAAATCGTAAGAACTTGAAAATTAATAAAATTAGATTTTACAGTCAAATATATAATCGTTACGAAATCGCAGGAACTTGCAACCGATGACAATGTGAATAAAAAAGCCTCTCGAAAAAGGAGGATTTTGAATGTGGAGGTGAACACAAGTTCCGAGGTCGTAGGAACTTGTAACCGATGACAATGTGAATAAAAAACCTCTCGAAAAGGGAGGCTTTTGAATGTGGTGGTGAACACAAGTTCCGAAATCATAGGAACTTGCAACCGATGACCTTGAACATAAAAAAACCTCTCGTAAATGAGAGGTTTTTGGTGTGGAGGCGAACACAAGTTCCGAGGTCGTAGGAACTTGCAACCGATGACCTTGAACATAAAAAAAACCTCTCGTAAATGAGAGGTTTTCGGTGTGGAGGCGAACGGAGTCGAACCGATGACCCCCTGCGTGCAAGGCAGGTGCTCTAGCCAGCTGAGCTACGCCCCCATGTTAATTTATGATTCAAAATTATGAATTATAAATTTTGAATTAATGTGGTGTGGGTCTGCGTGGACTCGAACCACGGACCTCTACATTATCAGTGTAGCGCTCTAACCACC
>ERZ1066134.879-NODE-879-length-10910-cov-6.425518_pt1 | contig 10910 bp, 9 predicted proteins | sample MGYA00382781_ERZ1066134 | MGnify/ENA primary metagenome ERZ1066134 (study PRJEB33369, sample SAMEA5778364) | biofilm metagenome | biome: Industrial cooling water; feature: Water cooling tower basin; material: Biofilm | place: United Arab Emirates | collected... | reverse complement strand
CATCGCAGCACCCTACCTGGAAGTTGGGTGTTGCACTTGAAGCTAGAGCCTAAGCGCCATTTAGGTGTCAAACAACCGCCGCCAACTTAAAGATTGGCAAGTAAAGTCCAATGACCATGCCGCCTACAAGTGTCCCAATGATGACCATGATGAAGGGCTCAAGTAGGCTACTAAGTGCATCGACGGCGTTATTCACCTCTTGCTCGTAAAACTCGGCAGCCTTTAAGAGCATCGTGTCAAGTGCGCCGGACTCCTCACCAATGGCCGTCATCTGAATTACCATTATCGGGAATAGATTTACCTGCCTCATGGCAAGATTCAGTTGTAGCCCGACCGAAACATCTTCCCTAACCTTCTTGGTTGCCTCGTCGTAGATGATGTTTCCTGTTGCTCCTGCGACCGTGTCAAGAGCCTCGACGAGAGGCACACCGGCACGAAACGTGATGGCGAGCGTTCTGCAAAACCGCGCAACGGCCGAATTATTCAATATATCCCCAATAACCGGAATTCGTAACATCACGCGATCGACGAATCGTGCGAAGTTACGCGAGCGCTTAATAGCCATAACGAAGGCGACTCCGGCACCGATCGCGCCGAGTAAAATCAGCCACCAGTATGAAACGGCAAATTTCGAGCAATTGACAATGAACTGAGTAAATGCAGGGAGGTCGGCTCCGAAGCCTTTGAACAGTTCCTCGAACTGGGGCACGACGTAGACGAGCAAGATAGCGGAGACGATAACCGCCACCGCCAACACTGAAGCGGGGTAGAAAAGCGCCTTTTTAATCTTGCCTTTCAGTGCCTCGATATTCTCCTTGTATGCCGCCACCGTCTCAAGGACCGTATCAAGAACACCTGCGGACTCTCCCGCGCGGACTAAATTGACATATAGCTCATCGAACTGGACTGGGAATCGCCCAAGTGACTCTGATAGCGAGGAGCCGCCCTCGACATCCGACTTAATGGCAATCAGCATCGATTTAAGACTCGGTTTCTTGATGCCACCAGCGATCATTTCGAAGCTTTGGACCAGCGGAACACCAGCACGCATCATCGTGGCTAATTGGCGGGTGAAAACGGCGATATCCCGCGCGCTGATGCTTCCGCCAGAGGCTCCAAAGAGCCCAGGTTTGTCAAGTCTGACACTGGTAACGGTAATGCCTTGCTTGCGTAGCTGAGCCTTGACCAAGGCTTCTGACTTTGCCGACTCCTCGCCGCTCAAGACCTTTCCGCGCTTATCTTTGCCACGCCACTTATAGGTCGTAAGTGTGTTTGCTTGCGTGCGCAATGTCGGTTTCAGCTTGCCAGCAGTTGCGGTAGCCATCGATCTAGTCCTTCGTTACGCGATTCATCTCGGCGAGCGAGATGATACCCGCCTTCGCCTTCTTGAGCGCACTTCGGCGCAAGTCAGAGATGCCGCTGGCGGCAGCAGCTTCCCCGATTTGAATTGCATTGCCGCCACTCAACACGATTCTGGCAATGTCTTCCGTGATGGGCATCACCTGGTAGATGCCGGTGCGACCCTTGTAGCCCTCATTGCACCCGGCACAGCCGTTTGGATCGTATAAAGTCATGCTCTTCATGTCGTCGCTAGTGAACCCTTCTGCGATGAGCGCGTGCTCAGGCAGGCTCAGGGATCGCTTGCACTCGTGCAAACGACGCGCAAGGCGTTGAGCGATGACTAACGTAACCGCAGAGGTAATGTTGTAGGGCGCGATGCCCATGTTCATCAAGCGCGCAATGGTCTGCGGTGCGTCGTTTGTGTGCAGCGTGCTCAGCACCATATGGCCGGTTTGGGCTGCTTTGATGGCGATCTCGGCAGTTTCAAGGTCGCGGATTTCTCCGACCATGATCACATCCGGATCTTGCCGCAGAAACGACCTCAGGGCCGCCGCAAATGTCATTCCCTGCTTTATGTTCATCTGAACCTGATTGATACCCGCGACGCGAATCTCGACTGGATCTTCAGCCGTTGAGATGTTTCGTTCGTCGGTGTTCAGTATGTTAAGCGCAGTGTAAAGGGAGACCGTTTTCCCGCTACCGGTTGGGCCAGTTACCAGGACCATGCCATAGGGTTTGGCAATAGCACTCAGGAAGAGTTGCTTCTGGTCTTCCTCGTAACCGAGCTTGTCAATGCCAAGCTTTGCCGCTGAGCCATCCAGAATCCGAAGGACAACCTTTTCGCCAAAAAGCGTGGGACACGTACTGACGCGGAAGTCGATGGCCTTAGTCTTGGAGAGATTCAGCTTAATGCGCCCGTCCTGGGGGACACGCTTCTCGGCGATATCCAGCGCAGACATCACTTTCAGACGCGCGGCAATGCGAGTGTTCAATTTCACTGGCGCACTGGCAACTTGCTTAAGGATGCCATCCATCCGAAAGCGCACGCGAAATGCGTGCTCATAGGGCTCGAAATGGATATCAGAGGCCCCGCGTTTGATGGCATCAACCAGCGCTTTATTGACAAACCGAACGACGGGAGTGTCGTCCCCAGACTGGACATCGACGCCACTGGAGGTCCCCTCGCCGTCATCATCCCCGGCTACAGATTCGAGGTTCTCCAGCCCTTCCGAATCCTCCATTGAGTCAGCAATTGCGTCGCCCTGGCTGAGCGCCTGCTCGATCATTCGTGTGAGCGAGTTATCGTCGACAATTACTGGCTCGACAATCATCTTTGATTGGAACTTGATCTCCTCAAGAGCGCGGTCATTCGTCGGGTCAGCCAGCCCAACGAACAGTCGGTTTCCACGCTTGAACAACGGAACGGCTCGATGTTTTTCGATCAGCGTCTGTTCAATGCTCCGGATTGGGGACTGCTTTAGATCAATAGCGCCGCCGTCTAGCAGGCCGACTCCAAACTCTTGACTGGCTGACGTGGCGATCGCTCTGGGATCTGCAACGCCGTTTTCGATCAGGTAGGCGATGAGAGGAATGCGCTGGCGAGAGGACGATTCTGCGGCGCGCCGCGCATCAGCGTCCGTAACATTCGCCTCAGCAACTAAGCGACGCAAGATGCCAGGAAGCACGCTGTTGGTCGCCGCCATTGAAGTCGACACGACACTCGCCTCAGAACCCAGTTGCTCGCATAGTGCCACGTCCCGCAACCTGGTGGCAACGTATCGACACAATCCCGGGCCAAGCGACGGGGCTATCCTGGTGTCTTGTTATTGATCGCCCGGCAGGCGGCTATGTCACTACATTCCACGGCGCCCCCAAACGACGAGGCCCGGCGATGCCGGGCCTCGCGCTTGCAAGACCAAGATTAGCGGCAGACGGCCGGGAGGGACTTGGCCACAATCGAGGTACCAGCTACGGCCTGCGTGCAATTCCAGGATGTGATGTCCGAGTTGGTAGGACCACCGATCACGGCTGAGTAGTTCAAAGTACCCGGAGCCTTGGAGGCGAGCGTGCCCGACGTTCCGATAATGATCGTTTGACCAGCGATCACCGGCGCAAGGCAATCCGCGGTGGCCACATCAGTACAACCAGCAGTTAATGTTGTCGGAAAAGCTGAACGCGAAGCGTAGTACTCGGAGAACGAAGTTTTGCAAGCGCCCGCAGCGGCGGCACACTCAGCAACGCGGGAGCGGACCAAGTAGTCCTGATATGCGGGGATGGCAATGGCGGCGAGAATGGCCACAATCGCGACCACAATCATCAGTTCGATAAGGGTGAAGCCTTTCTGTAGTTTCATAGAATCCTCATGAGTGGATGTCAAACACTGCGTTCAGCCGAGTCCAGGGCCGGCGTCCTGCCGATCACACAGGTCGGAGATACGCGCAAACCACCCTGCAAGCGGCGTGCCAGATCCATGAGGCAGGCACTGACGACCACATGTTGGGAAAACCCGCAGGATCCAGGTTTGCGCGTGTCAGCTAATGACGTGGAGCGTCACCTGTGGCCGACACGTCTGGCAATCCTTGTTGGTCGACCTCAGAGATGAATGTGACCCCGCGAATCGTGCGCGTGCAGAGTCCGCCCCGATGTTCCAGGATGCGCTCTAAGTACTCAGGCGGCGGGAGGCGATCATGGGGCTCAAGGTCTACGACGTAGAGCTTCCGTCCCGCGTATCTCTCTAGTTGTTCCTGTGTTATCGAATCAAGTACGGATCTCGGCATGGACGTGAACCCGCGTACGATTTGGTGAACAGCAAGGCCGGTTACAATCACGGCATTGCACTGGGCATCCTGACCTTTCAGAACCCGCGCGATCGCGGCAGCGTTGGTTGGTCGCTCCATGAGTTGAAGCGCGGGGGCCTCGATCGACCAATAGCTGCTTACCCAGAACGCGTAAACGCTGAGGGCCATCGCCGATCCAGCTGCGAACCTGCGATGACTTATGAAAGCGAAGGGGACCAGCGCGAGCATGCATAAGGCAATTATGATCGGTATAAAGTAGCGTGCGGTTACGGGGGTGTCCGGTTCGCCATGGAGATAGAACATGATAATGACTGGAAGTAGCGAGAGCGATGCTAATACGATAGTCATTGTGTTCAGGTTTGGATAGGGTCGCCGCCACGCAGTAACGACTACCAACGCGAATCCAACCACAGCGGCGAGCCCAACAATTGCGTTTCCATAATTGTAATATCCGCCGAAAACGATCACCTGCGCGAGAGCAGAGACGTTATCCTGGAAATTATTGACCGACCAAATCTCTAATGTTGCTTCGGGCAATTCGTTGTCGAAGGGTACTGCGCGGCGAATCGCGGCCGGTACCGCAAGCCACGGAAGTAACCAAATCCAAGCTTTTCTTAAGTGGGTGCAATCCGGCGAAAATGCTATTCTGGCAATAACAATGAAGAGCGCAAGGCCCGCGGCGAGCAATGATTCGTTGCGGATTTGACCGACCACTGCGGCCGCTGCCGAGACGACCAGCAACGTACGCCATTCCGGGCGATACCAGAAGGAGATAATCGAGTGGATAACCAGAAGGAGTACGGCAACGTTCATAGTATCGAACGTACCGCCCCGTGTATGGATAGCGAATACAGGCATAGCCGGCAACAGAATCGCGATCACCGGTACGACCGACGATGGCAAGAAGCGCCTGCTAAGCCTAAGCGATAGAAACAGGACGAATAAACCAGATAACCAACTTAATGCGAGACGATGGTCAGGATTGGGGCCAAAGACATGATCTAGTATTGCAATCCAGAGCGGAAAAAATACGCCACGCTTATCGAGCTTTTCGTAAAACGAAATAAACGTGCCATCATTCGAGTAAACTCCCGTAACGGCACCAAACGGCGATGAGTTAAAATAAATCCCTTGAGCCGTCGCAATCATGCTTGACTCGTCCGCTTCCATCACCGTTCTGCCAGGAACGGCTAGCAACAGTAAAATCGAAATACCAGTCGCCAGAGCAAAGTCAAAATAGCGGCAGTTCGTATCTCGATAGTCATAGATATACACGAGGATTGTCGCTATCAAGCCAATAGATGATAGCAACGCGATTGGGATTGACCAGTTTACGTACAGCCCTAGCCGGAACTGCTCAGGCGAAAAAATACCCACCTGGATGGCCAACAGGCCTGACGCTAGCAACACCAAAAGCCATTCTCGACTTTGCTGAAAAGCGAATCCGGGTGGGCTGACTAAAGCCAAGGATCGATCTCCAGAACTGCAACCAGCTTGCCGGTGGAGCGCTCGAGTAGGGCAGTCTTGTCTGCGTCCGGGTTCTTACCGCGGACTGGGACGAATCCGACGTCTTGCGGAGCCAGTCCGAGTTCCGACAGCGCACGGGTCAGCAAGGGCGCTTTTGGGCCGGCCAGCAACGCGTCCACCGGCTTGGCTTCTTGGGCGATGCGCTTTGCGTTGGTCGAGTAGTCCTCGAAGAATTTCGGATAACCGTTGATATCCTTTCCTCGCGCGCCAGAGGTCGCGAGGAAGAACTGGTCATCAGGGTTGGTTGGATTCGGCGCGGAAACCAGCTTCGGGCCGCTCCACGAAAGTACGGCGAACTCGGACTTTGCGGCCTTGGCAAGATCCGTGGGCTCAATGCTGGTTGCGGGAGTGACGTACAACATGTCCTCGCCCAAAACGAGGAACACGATTCTCGAATTCGCAGCAACGTGCATACCGTAAGCAAGCGCTGAAAGCTGCAGTGCCGCAATGACGGCGAGATCGAACTTGAGGCCGGACTTGTGGCGGTTGAATACCACGAATGTGCAGCACGGGCCGAGGATGACGTCGATGATCATTAGCAACATGAAAATTCGGGTGCCGCCGACCATTTCGCCGTAGGGCTGGGGAAACCAAAGCCCGAAGACAATGAATGCCGCGATGGTGGCGATCACAAGGCTGATTCCGAGATGGATAGCGAAGGCGCGGACGCGCTCCTTCATCGATCCCGCTGGGGCGGTGGTTTGCAGCAGCTTCATTGTCTTGACGGGTCCCCTGTCGACTGAACGGCGCGTGTCACTGTTTATAAAGAGAGCCAAAAAGGGGATCAATCGATCCCCAGCTTCTTCAACCGATACCTCAGAGCTCTGAACGTGATTCCTAGTTTCTTCGCTGCCGCAGTCTTGTTATAGCGGCACTCTTCAAGGGCTTTGGTGATGGCCTCGCGTTCGAGGCTGTCGATGTAGGTTTCGAGGCCGTCGCGGTTGGGGCTGGGCGCTTGGGTACCTGGGGCGCCCAAGCCAGTGCTGGCGAATCCCGTTGCGGCGATCAGCGCGGCGTGGGCCGCGTCGGTCGGTACGGCGGGCTGCTGGCCGGTGCGCGGGGTGAGGTGCAAGTCGCAGGCGCGGATGATGTCGCCGTCGCTAAGGGCTACAGCGCGCTCGAGGATGTTCTCGAGTTCGCGGACGTTGCCGGGGAAGTCGTAGCGGCTTAACGCATCAATGGCGTCTTGCCCGAGTTTGGGGCGGTTGATGGACCACTCGGGGGCGAGGCGGTCGAGGTAGCGGTTGGCGAGCAGCAACACGTCGTCGCGCCGCTCGCGAAGGGGCGGCATGCGCAGCTCGATGACGTTGATGCGGTAGAACAGGTCCTGACGAAACGCGCCGGTCTCAACGAGGCGCGCCAGGTCTTTGTGGGTGGCGCTGACGATGCGGAAGTCGACCGGAAGTTCGGCGCGGCCGCCGATGGCGCGGACGGTTTTCTCCTGGATCACGCGCAGCAGTTTGACTTGCATGTGCGGCGGCAGTTCGGCGATTTCGTCCAGGAATAGCGTGCCGCCGTGCGCGGCTTGCATGAGCCCGTCTTTGTCGCCATGAGCGCCGGTGAAACTGCCCTTTTTGTGGCCGAAGAACTCGCTCTCCATCAACTCCGTCGGAATCGCGCCGCAGTTGACCGGCACAAACGGACCGCCGGCGCGAGGCCCTTGCTCATGTATCGAACGCGCGGCTAATTCTTTGCCGACGCCGGATTCGCCGGAGATCAGCACCGGTGCCTGACTGCGGGCCAGTTTGACGATGGTCGCGCGCACGCGCTGCATGGCTTCGGAGTCGCCCAACAAGCGAGGCTCGGGTTGCGCCGCGCCTGGCGCGCGCTCAGCGCGCAGTTTCAGCGCGGTTTTGACGAGGTTGCGCAGGACATTCAGGTCGACTGGCTTGCTGACACAGTCGAAGGCGCCGGCGCGCAACGCCTGTACGGCGGCTTCCGCGTTGCCGTAGGCGGTGATCATCGCGACCGGGGTTTCCGGGTACTGGCGCGACATCAGCTCTATGAACTCGTGGCCGTTGCCATCGGGAAGGCGCATGTCGGTGAAGCACAAGTCGTAAACACGCGCACCCGCCAGTTGCCGCGCTTCCGCGAGCGTGGCAGCGGCATGCACCTGTAACCCCAAGCGCGACAGCGTGATGCTGAGCAACTCACGGATGTCGGCTTCGTCGTCGAGGATCAGCGCGTGACCTTTGTCCATGCGGGCCTTAGGTTACAGATTGGCGTTAAGAATAGCCTGTGCAACGCTCAGGCGGTCCACGGATCGACGAGTGTAATGCCGGTGCCCTGGAAGTGCCGAATGTTGCGCGTGGCCAGAGTCGCATTCTTGCATTCCACGATTCCGGCGATCATGGCATCTCGAAGCTCAATGGTCTTCCCGGTCTGTCGAGCGATGGCGCTTATCCGCGCAGTGCATTCGGCGGCTTGGCTATCGAAGGGCACGATGCGGCCATCGAGTTCGCTTGCCATGACGCTCGTGAGTGCACGATCCAACTCCAAACGACGCACAGGCTCTCTCACCAACTGCACGCCAAACCGAAGCTCCATCAGTGAAACCGAGTTTGCCCAGACCGCTTCGCGCGCCTGAACATCAAGCCAACGAAGGACAGCGACCGACGGCCTGGGTCGCATGAACTCCGAGAGCACGTTCGTGTCGAGAATGATCACAAATCAAATTGAGCAGGCTCAAGCTGCGCCGCAGGCATCTTCTCAAGTTCTACGCCGATTCCGCGAAATCGATCACGCAGGGCTGTGCCAAGTCCGGGTCTCTTCGAGATGAGTTCGGCCTCAAGAATAGCTCGCGCTTCCGCCTCCATGCTCCGGCGCTTAGCAAGCGCACGCTGTTTAAGCGCGTTCTTGACTGCCTCGTCGATGTTGCGAACCACAAGCTGCGCCACGGCAACCTCCATTGATATCGCGATATCGGACAATCTTAGCACGGACTTTGAGGCTGCCGGACATTCCCTGTTTCAGAAGCTGCTCGAACAAACGACCGACAACCGCTTACCCATGCTCACCCTTCAAGAACGCGGTCTGCGTCTCCGGTGCCGGCTGGCACCCGTACTGCTGGATCAGCAGATCATCGGTCGAATCGGCTTTGCGGATGAAATGTGCCACGCGCGCCGCGAGCACGTTGCGCTCGCTCTCGGTGAACACGTCTGCCGTGTGCACCACCAGATTCATGCGAATGGTGCTGCCGGTCAAATCGAAAGCGATCGGCGCGTGGTCCTCGCTCAACAGGAACTGAAACAAGCGCGTCAGATCGCGTGTGGGCGTTTGCGCCATGGGCGATGAGAAGTTCAAGTGCTCCGAGCAACAGCACCAGATCTTGATCGGCGCGCTGCCGACATGGAAGGACCAGTTGTGGTTGCCGTGGCGCGCGAGCACGGGATCGATGTCAGCCTGACGTAGTGCGCCCTCGACGAATTGCACCAGCGGGTGATCGTCGCTCGCTTCGAAGTAGTCGTCGAAATCGTGGCGCGACTGTAAGTCCGTGCCGCAATTCGGGCAGTAACGTGTCTTGCGGGTGATCAGCTCCTCGCAGGCCGGACACTGCACGCCGAAGTCGGCGCCCTGGGCGCGAAAATCGGCCACGAACTTGCGCACGTCGACCGCCGGAATGCCAAAACCCACGGCATCGGCCTGATTCAACTTGCAGGTCGTCACGGCGATGATTTCGCGGCGATCGTTCAGGATCGGCCCACCCGAGTTGCCAGGATTGATGGCCGCATCCGTCTGCACGAAGTACTGCTCATCGAGCAATTGCTTCGGATGGGAAATTACGCCCTCTGTGAGCGACAGCGGCAGCCCGACCGGAAAGCCCAGAATGTGCACGCTTTGTTTCGGCCGCAGCTCGTCGTTCTCGCTGATCGCCATCAGGGCGCCATCCACGGGACGCGACAGCCTGACGATGGCCAAGTCGCGATAGGGGTGCAGGCGTTTGACGGTCCCTTTGATGCGCGTCTTGTCGCGCATCTCCACCGCCACCTGGCGATACGGCGCGACTACGTGGCAGTTGGTCAGCAGATGCTCGGCGTCGATCAGGAATCCGGTTCCGGTACCGCCGCCGGTGTACACCTGATAAACGCCCAGCGATTCAATGTCGTCGTGAGCGATGTCGATGAGGTTCATAGGTGTGCTCCAATTGCGGGAGAGGCGGCAACCGACAGGCGCCACATGACGGGCGTCCGTTCTCGACTCGGGCGGCGTGAACCCGGACTCGCAGGCCCTTCATTCCCTTGCCCCCGGTTCATTGCCTTCTGATACGTCACCGCATGCTCTGCGCCAGGAGCTTCATCCACGTCGTCCTCACCCTCGCCGTGGCTGCCATACGTGCGCGCAATTTGATTGGCGTGCGACCACAGCGTATCGGCCGCTTCACGCCAGGGCTTATCGCTGACCGCATCGAGCGCCTGACGCAGGCTCTGCTCGATCGGCGCACTCCAGGTGTGGTGCGCCAACAGGTACAGGAAGTCGGCGACCAGTTCGAGCGACGCTTCGAGTGCGCGGCCCGCGGCGCGCAGATCGCTGGTGGCCTGCATCCGGCTGCCCGCGCCGAGCATGCTGGTCAGCAACGATGGCGTGCCTTCGTGCAGCGGCGAAATCGCATAGCGCGCATGACCCAGATTGGCGCGCAACTCTTCGCGACCGATCGCGCGCATTTCCTTAATGCATTTGGACAACGCCGCGTCGCGCTTGCTCGGATCCTCGTCGCGATCAGTGAAGTCGTCGGCGGCATCGTTCAATCTCTGCCGGATGCTGCCGAACAGCGGTAAGGTATAGCGCACCTGATTGACCGCGAATGCGCCCAAGGCGTCGAGAAAGCGGATGATTCGTCGCCGCCGCGATTCCACCATCAACGCATCGACAGCCTCCCAGTGCGCTTGCCAGATCGTCCAGGCGCGCTCGAATTCCTCGTCGCTGAGTGCGGTCAGGGGCTCGCGATCGGGTGTGGTGACGCCGAAGGCATCGATCAGCCACTGATCGTGGTTGTCGGCTTCCATGGCAATACGCTGCATCAATTCGATCAACTTCAGCGGATGCACCAGCGACAAGCGATCGCTGAATTCGAGCACCACTTGATCGCCGCGCAGCCGCGGTTGATACAGCTGCCCCGTGCCGGAGATCCGCGTCAGGAAGAAACGCAGCGCCGCGGTCGACGGCGGATCGCCAAGGGCCGCCAGATGCGCGCGCACCGTCAAGATGTCGTCGGCGACGCTGACGTAAACCCGCGCGGTGCCTTGC
>ERZ1066134.877-NODE-877-length-10932-cov-5.144893_pt1 | contig 10932 bp, 6 predicted proteins | sample MGYA00382781_ERZ1066134 | MGnify/ENA primary metagenome ERZ1066134 (study PRJEB33369, sample SAMEA5778364) | biofilm metagenome | biome: Industrial cooling water; feature: Water cooling tower basin; material: Biofilm | place: United Arab Emirates | collected... | reverse complement strand
GGTTTGGAGCTCAACACCTGGCCCGTCGGCGTCGCGCTCGCCCTGCGCGAAGGGCTCGAGCTCCACCTCTTGCAACTCACCTTCGCCGTGCGCGTCTGGCCGCCGCGACTCGCGTTGCCCTTCGTGCCCGCGCTTCCGTGGGAACAAGCGCCCGGCGGCGGTTGAGCGCTCGAGAGGAACGGAGCGGCGTGAGTTTCGGCGCCGACTGAAAATGGCGAGCCGCGCATCGACGGACGCCACACCAAACCACGCGCGCCGCTCAACACCGCGCGACGACCTCCGCGCTCGCTTGCTGACTCGGCCGCGGGCGTGATGTGGTCCAGGTCCGCAGTGCGGCGCTTCGATCGTCGAATCCGTCCGCGCGGCGCTGCGTGCTCTCGGTGCGCGCTGCGGCCTCGAAAGTGGGCTTTCCACCGCAGGATTTCTAACGAAGCCGCAATTCGCGCTATGCTGTCGCAACTCTGCACAGCGCTCGCGGTTCTCCGCGTCCGCGTCACGCTCTCCACGCCTCGCCCCCTCGCCATGAACCTCCGAAGCTGCGTCCTGTCGCTCCTCACCCTCACCAGCGCCATCTGCGGGACAGCGAACGCCACGGAAGGTGCGGCCTTTACGACCAGCCGCTTTGGCACGCTTGCGCCCGGCAACCTCTATCCGCGCGCCGCTGCGGTGTACCTAGCGCTCGGGCCCGGTCCGGGTGTGGCGTGCAACGAGCCGGGGCTCGCCGATGGCCTCTACTACTTCCAGGTCACCGATCCGTCCGGTTCGACGCTGCTCTCGACGGACAAGTCGGTCGAGGACCGGCTGGTGCTCGTGAGCCGAGGCGTGCTCTCGAACTTCCTCGGGACCGGCCACACGGTGCTCCCGAGTGGACCCTGCAGCAGCAAGATCGTGCAGCTGATGCCGTTCGAGAGTGCACCCAACGGCGGCATCGAGTACCGCGTGTGGATCACGCGCGTGGAGGACTACGCCACGGATCTGAGCGGTTTCTTCGGCTTCCAGGCGGACCGCAGCCTGACCAGCAACTTCCGGATTGGCGCGCTTCAGGCCAATCCGCAGACGCGACTGGTGGGTCACAAGTTCTTCGACGCCAACGAGAACGGCGCGTGGGACACGAGCGACCCGCGCGAGATCCCGATCCCGGGCTGGCGCGTCGAGATCCAGCGCAACGGCGTCCTCGAGGACGTGACGTTCACCAACGCCGACGGCCAGTACGAGTTCCTGCGCAACCGTGACGGCTCGGCCTACACGTTGCGCGAGGTGGCGCCGGGCGGGTTCATCGGGGACAACGTTCCGGGCGCGGTCTGGCTCGCGAAGACGCCGCGCCAATTCACTGTGATCGCCGACCAACCCGAGGTCGTCGTGCCGCCGTTCGGCAACGTCAGCTTCAGCGTGCGGCCGCTCGTCGGCCGCACCAAGGGCTATTGGCACAACAACAACGGCCGCGCGGACCTCGAGCTGTGCGATCCGCTCTGGCGCTCGGCCTTGACGACCTGGAACAACGCGCCGCTGTGCCTGCGGCGCAGCGTGTCGAGCGCAGATCCCGCGCTCTCGATCTTCGCGCCGCTCGCTCCGCCCGCTCCGTTCGCGACCGCGTTCGACGACTTTGCGGCCTGGATCGTCGGCAACCCCGCCAACGGACACGCCGGCTTCATCCTTTCCACTCAGGTCGCCGCCGCTGTGCTCAACCGTAACTGCGGTCAGATGCAGTTCAACGCGTACATCGATCGCTTCCAGAACGGCGTGCTCGTCTCGTTCGACGACATGCTCACCGGAGTGCAGGCCCTGCTGTGCGATCCCGGCGCCGGGCTCACTGGCCCCAACGATTCCAACCAAGCGCTGCGCGACGCAATGCTGGGCTGCATCAACGAGTTCCGCTCGATCAACAACACGGGCGACGCCTCCGCACCTCAGGTTGTGTTCGGCCCCGACGCAGTGCCGCGCACCTTCGTGTCGCCGTACTTCTTCTGACGCGAGCGCGCCACTCGTCCGGCTTTACGGCCGGCGGAGCACAAGCCGCACGCCCTGGCCAGATGTGGCGAGGTCGGCGCTAGCTTCGCCGCGGCTGGCGCTGCGGAACACGACTTCGACGTACGAATTCCAGCGACCTCCGCGCTTGAAGTAGCGCGGCGGCTCGCTGTCCGGCACACGATCGCGGAGCCACTCTTCGCGCGAGCCGGCGAGGTCGAGCACGCCGTAGGGTGATTCGTCGCTCGGCGCTGAGCCTCCCGGCGCGTCGAGCAAGTACTCGGCGCTGCGCACCAAGTTGACGCACAGCAGCGGATCGAAACGCTCGCCCCAGGGGAACTCGCGGCCGTCCACGCCCCGAGCGGCCTTCTCCCACTCTGCTTCCGTTGGCAGGTCGTAACGCCACGCTTCACCGTCGCGCTCGGCGCGCGAGTTGCGCCACTCCAGGTACTCCATCACATCGTTCCACGACACACCGAGCACCGGCGAGTCGGCGCTGGTGTCTCTGTAGACGTCCCAGGTCCACATGCCTGCGGCATCCTGGCGGGCGAAGATCCGCTCGTCGCGCGGCATGCAGGCGCCTGGGCGCGCCTGCGCAAGTTCAGCGCGCGTCGACTCGTCGTTGAGGAACTCGTACCACTCGCCGTTGGTGAGTTCCTTGCGCGCGATGTAGAAGCCCGGCAGTTCGAGCACCTCGGCGAGGCGCGGCTGAAACGCGCGCTCGTCGCCGCCCGACACGAACGGTCCAGCGGGCACGAAAACGAAGCCCTCGGGGGCTTCGTCCTCCTCCGGCAATTCGATGCGCGCCTGCGCGTCGCCTAGCCGCTCGACGACTACGTGGAAGCGCTGGTCCTTGAAGCCGGCGCTCCGTCCGACGACCAGATACGCGCCGGGGTCGACGGTCACGCGTTCGTCGGGCGCGATGCGGCAAGCGGATGCGAACACCAGCGGATACGCGCTGGGTTCGCACACGAGTCCGGAGGGTTGCCCCGCGTCGAGCTGGAACTCGAACGGCACGCCGGCGCGCAGGCCTTCGAGCGTGACCTGCAGCGGCAACCCGCCCTCGACAACCTGCGCGGCGGAAAGCAGGCGCACCTCCGATGGCGCGCACCGCAGCGCGGCCTCGTGGTCTTCGAGAGTCAGCTCGAGCGGGGCCGAGCCCGTCCAGCGGCCGAGCGCCAGGAATTCGGGCTCCGCTTGGAACTCGACACCCTCGATCGCCCGGACGCGTGCGAGTGCGGGCGCGCCGGCATTCGCGAGCGGTCCGTTGTCGCCCGCGTCCACGGCGAACAAGGCGCCCACGCTCGGACGCCGCCCGATCCGCGTCAGCAGATCGCCGGGGCGCAATCCGGCCTCCGCCGCCGCTGAGTCCGGCGCGACGTTGCGGACGACGAGACAGCCGGCGCCTTCTGCAAGCATGGAGCTCCAGGCCCCGGCGCTGCGGCCGACGCCCGAGGTCGGCACGGGCGTGAGCCGCGGCACGCTCGGCGTGCTGCGCAGCTCCGTCAGGTTCTCGAAGCGGAACAGGTACAGCTCGGCGTCGGCTGGAGCGACGCTCACCGTTAGCGTTCCGCGCCCGAGCAGCTCCCGTTCGTGCGCTTTCGCGCGGTCGTGCAGTTCGACCGCGGCGCGCATCGCCGAGGAACGCGGCGCGTCGCCGTCTCGCGCCGCGATCCTCCAGCGCATCATGAAGTGCTCGGCGAGCGCTGCTTCGGTCTCATCGCTGACCTCACCCCAGGCAGCCTCGCGGCGGGCGGCGCGTTGCAGCGCTTCCTGGTACGCCACAAGCGCTTGCTCGTTCTCCACCTCGAGTTGCGCCAGCTCCTGCTCACGCCGCGCGAAGTCCTCTCGCAGGGACCGGGCCGCGGCGGCAGTGAACACCGCGTTGCGGTCGGCGAGAAGCTGGCGCTGCAGCTCCACGCCGCGCGCGGCCCCGGCCGCGTGGCGGTCGCGCCATTCCAGCGCTTCGGCACGCGCCTGCTCCGCCGCCTGGAAGTCGGCGCTCCGGCGCGCCGCGAGCTCGGCATCTTCTCGCGTGCGCTCGATGCGCGTGCGGAGCTCGAGCGCCTCCGTCGAACCCGGTGCTCGCTCGCGCGCGGCGCCTGCAGCCTCCAGTGCGGCGGCGAAGTCGCCGGCGCGCAGGCGCTCCTCCGCGCGCGCGAGGTTGTCTTGCACGGCGCGGCTGCGCGCTAGCGACTGGTACGCGACCACTCCGAGCGCAGCGAGCGCAAACAGCACCGCAGCACCTGCGGCTGTCGCCTTGCCCGGATTGCGTCGCGCCCACTTCACGGCGCGCGCCGAGGGGCCCGCTGACTTGGCCAGAATCGGTTCGAACGCGCGCACGCGCCGCAGGTCGTCGGCCAGCGCCTCCGCGGTGGCGTAGCGGCGCGCCTGGTCGCGGTCCATCGCCACTTCGACGATCGTGCAGATGTCCTGCGGGATGCGCGGATTGATGCGCCGCGGGCTGAGGGGCTCGGAGTTGAGGATCTGGTGGAAGAGCTGATCCCAGTTCGTTGCGTCGTACGGCCGCCGCAGGGTGAGGCACTCGAACAGGATCACGCCGAGCGCGTAGACGTCGGTGCGCCGGTCCACCGCGCCGCGCGAGGCGCTGATCTGTTCCGGGGCGAGGTAGGCCGGCGTCCCGATGATCTGTCCCGACTGCGTCAACGCGGCGCCCTCGGCGTGCAGGTCGCGTGCGATGCCGAAATCCAACAGCACCGGGTTTCCCTCGGCCGTGACCATGATGTTCCCGGGCTTCACATCACGGTGCACGAGCCCGGCCTCGTGCGCGACGTGCAGCGCGCGCGCGGTACGCTCGATCAGCTTGATCAGGTCGTGGAGCTGCTGGCCCTTGCTGCCGGTCTGTTTCAGCAGGCCGAGCGTGTCCGACATCGTTCCGTCGCCCGCATCGCGCTCGTGCGAGCCCGTGCGCGCGCGCTCGAGGATCTGCGCGAGCGTGACGCCCTGCACGAACTGCATGGCGATGTACGGCACGCCGTCCGCCGCGCCGACGTCGTGGACGCCGCAGATGCCGGGGTGCTCGAACTTGCTGAGCAACTCGGCTTCGCGCTGGAAGCGCGAGCGCACGGAGCTTGAGTCCACGTCCGAGCCCGCGAGCATCTTGAGCGCAACCTTGCGCCGCAGAGTGATGTCCTCCGCGAGGTAGACGACGCCCTGTGCCCCGCGGCCCAGCTCCTTGAGCAGTTTGTAGCGGCCGAAGTTGCGCAGTCCCTCGGCGCCAGCGGCGGGCTCGCCACCGCTCGCGCGATTGCCGCGGGCCACGGTCTTCTCCGATTCCTCCATGCTTAGCCGTGTGCGCAGCCTTCCGGCCGCAGCGTCCACACTCGGGAGTGTCCCATGATCAACGCCCCAGCGCATCCCGGTCGCCGCACTCGGGCGGAGTTGGGGCGCGGGTTCGACCGCGAGAGGACCGGCCGCGCGACGCAGCCGCTGCGTTCGGGCGGCCGGCCTCCACTGGCGCGCTCGAAATTGCCGGGGCCGCAGAACGCTTAAGGCGGCCTGCGTTCGTGCGAGCTCCCCTTGCAGACTGGGTCTCGCGGACTCTCAGTCCGAAACGCCAAGCGACGATGGCGTTCGGTCGCGACGCCGAGGTGATTCGCGTGCTCACGCTCATCCAGCGCATTCCGCTCGTCGGAGTGCTCGAGCTGCGGCAGCTCGGAAAGTCGACCCGTGCCGGATCGGTGGCGAAGCGCTGGGCCGGCGCGACGGCTGAGTTTGACCGGGAGGATCCTCGCACCCCTCGACCTAGACACTCGCGCCTTAGCGCAGAGGCGGCTCACCCAGGACGTGGCGCCGCTCTGAATCCGCTCGATATCGCGCACGGAGCCGCGGCGATGCTCACCGTCGACGCGGCCTCCGTGCGCTGATCCGCTTGGCAGCTGGCTACTTGATCGGCCGCCAGGCGCGGCCGTCGCGTTCGAGCAGTTGATCCGCTTCGCGCGGGCCGGCGGTGCCGGCGTGGTAGTTCGGGAAGTTGCGCGGCGGGAGCGCGCTCCACACGTCGAGCACGGGGTTCACGACGGCCCAACTCGCCTCGAGCATGTCGGTGCGCTGGAACAGGGTCTGGTCGCCGAGCATGCCGTCGTAGAGCAGGCGCTCGTAGCCCGTCGCGGGCTGCGCGCCGAAGTGCTCGCTGTAGTCGAAGTCCATGTCGACCGAGCCCAGGCGCAGCGTGGCGCCCGGCACTTTCGCGCCGAACTTGAGCGAGATGCCTTCGTCGGGCTGGATGCGCAGGACCAGCGTGTTCGGCGCGAGCTTGTCGACCGCCGTGTTGCGGAACAGCACGAAAGGCGGGCGCTTGAACTGGATCGCGATCTCGGTCGAACGCGCGCTCAGCGCTTTTCCGACGCGCAGGTAGAAGGGGACGTCGGTCCAGCGCCAGTTGTCGATGCCGAGCTTCATCGCCACGTACGTCTCGGTGGCCGACTCCGGCGCGACGTTGAGCTCGCTGCGGTAGTCGGGCAGCATGCGTCCGCCGACCTGCCCGGCGGCGTACTGGCCGCGCACGGTGCGCGAGAGCACGTCCTCGGGGCTCATCGGTTGGATCGCGCGCAGCACTTTCGCCTGCTCGTCGCGCACCGCGTCCGCTTGGAACGACACGGGCGGCTCCATCGCGACCAGCGAGATGAGCTGGAAGATGTGGTTGGGCACCATGTCGCGCATCGCGCCCGATTTGTCGTAGTAACCGCCGCGCTTCTCGACGCCGAGCGTCTCGGCCACCGTGATCTGCACGTGGTCGATGTAGCGCCGGTTCCAGATCGGCTCGAAGATTCCGTTGGAGAAGCGGAAGACCATGATGTTCTGCACGGTCTCCTTCCCCAGGTAGTGGTCGATGCGATAGATCTGCGACTCGGCGAGCACCGAGTGCAGTTGCTTGTCGAGCTCGCGCGCCGTCTTGAGGTCGCGCCCGAAGGGCTTCTCGACGATCACGCGCCGCCACGAGCCCGCTTGCTCCTGCGAGAGCCCGTTCGACGCGAGCTGGCGCGCGCAGATCGAAAAGAACTCCGGCGAGGTCGCCAGGTAGTAGAGGACGTTGCCGCGCGTGCCGTGCTGCTTCTCGACCGCCGCGAGCGTCGCGCCCAGCCGCACGTACGCCTCGGTGTCGTCGAAGTTGCCGCACACGTAGTGGATGCGCTCGCTGAGCCACTTCCACACGTTGGCGTCGAAGCCGCCGGGCGCGTGGCCCTTGAGCTCGCTCTCGAGGTACTCGCGGAAGCCCGCGTCGTTGTACTCGCGGCGTGCGAAGCCGACGACGGCGAAATTCGACGGCAAAAGCCGCTGTTTGGCGAGGTTGTAGAAGGCCGGGATGAGCTTGCGCGCGGTGAGGTCGCCGGCGGCGCCGAAGATCACGGCGGTGCACGGCGGCGCCTGGCGACCGCTGATCGGTACGGCGTTCTCCATGTGGAAGCTCGTCTCCTCGAGGCCCGCCTTCTTGGGCAGCGGGCCGGCGCCACTCACCACACCGTGCGCGTCGCTCATGGTCACTTGCTTTCCGGCTTCTTGATCTCGACGTGGCCGCCGAACTTCTCGCGCATCGCCGAGAGCACCTTCTCCGCGAAGGTGTGGTCCTGGCGCGAGCGGAAGCGCGTGTAGAGCGCCTCGGTGAGCACCGGCGCGGGCACGGCCTCTTCGACGGCCGCCATCACCGTCCAACGGCCTTCGCCGGAGTCGGCGACCACGCCGCTGTACTTCTCGAGCTTGGGCGACTCGGCGAGCGCCATCGAGGTCAGGTCGAGCAGCCACGACGTGACCACGCTGCCGCGCCGCCACAGCTCGGTGATCTCGGCGAGGTCGAAGTCGTAGCGCTGCGCCGCGGGCAACTTGTCGGACTGCGCGCCCTTCAAGATGTCGAGGCCCTCGGCGTAGGCCTGCATCATTCCGTACTCGATGCCGTTGTGGATCATCTTCACGAAGTGGCCGGCGCCGACGGGCCCGCAGTGCAGGAAGCCCTCTTCGGCGGTGCTGACCTTGCCTTCGCGGCCCGGGGTCTTGTCGATCGTGCCCACACCGGGCGCGAGCGTGCGGAAGATCGGCGTGAGCAGCTCGAAGGTCGGCTTGGAGGCGCCGACCATCAGGCAGTAGCCGCGGTCGATGCCCCACACGCCGCCGGAGGTGCCGACGTCGACGTACTCGATGCCCTTCGCGGCGAGCTTCTGCGCGCGGCGCACGTCGTCTTTGAAGTAGCTGTTGCCGCCGTCGATGATCACGTCGCCGGCTTCGAGCACTTCGGCGAGCGCGTCGACCGCCTTGTCCGTCGCTTCGCCGGCCGGGACCATCACCCAGCACACGCGCGGCTTCTCGAGCTTCGCGGCGAGCTCGCGGTAGCTGCTCGCGCCCTTCGCGCCGTCTTTTTCGAGCGCCTTCACGCTGTCCGGCGACACGTCGAAGGCCACAACCTGGTGGCCGTCGCGCATGAGGCGCCGCGCCATGTTGCCGCCCATGCGGCCCAGGCCGATCATCGCGAGCTTGAGCGTGCGCTTGCTCGCGCTCGCGGCCTTGCCCTGCGCCGTGACCGCGGCGAGCAGCTTGTCGAAGGCCGTGTCGAACAGCTTCACACCGTCGTCGAGCAGCTTGTCGCACACCGGCGCGAGCGCGATGCCGAGCGCTTCGACGTCGCGCAGGTACGCCAGCCACGTCGCGGTGTTCTCCGTCAAGCTCGCGCGCGCCTTGCCGTGGTCGCGGAAGGCGTCGAGCGTCTGCGGCGGAACGGTGTTGACCGTGTCGGCGCCGACGAGCTCCTCGACGTACATCACGTCGCGGTACGCCGGATCCTTGACGCCGGTGCTGGCCCACAGCAGCCGCTGCGTCTGCGCGCCCTTCTTCGCCAGCGCCTGCCAGCGCGGGCTCGCGATGATCTCCTGATAACGCGTGTAGGCGAGCTTGGCGTTCGCGATCGCGACCTTGCCGCGCAGGCGCTGCGCCGCTTCGCGCTTGCCCGCGTCCTTGGCGAGTTCATCGAGTTTGGAGTCGACCAGCGTGTCGACGCGGCTGACGAAGAAGCTCGCTACGCTCGCGACGCCGCGCGGATCGCCGCCGCCCGCCACGAACTTCTCCAGGCCGCGCAGGTAAGCCTCGGCGACGGACACGTACGCTTCGACGGCGAAGAGCAGCGTCACGTTGACGTTCATGCCCTCCGAAATGAGCGTCTCGATGGCCGGCACGCCTTCCTTCGTCGCCGGCACCTTGATCATCAGGTTGGGCCGCGCCACGGCCTTCCACAGGCGGCGCGCTTCGGCCAGCGTGCCTGCGGTGTCGCGCGCGAGCTTGGGGCTGACCTCGAGGCTCACGTAGCCGTCGCGCTTGTCGGTGCGTTGGTACACGCCCGCGAGCTGGTCGCACGCGCGCTGGATGTCGGCGATCGCCAGGCGCTCGTAGGCAGCCTTCGGATCGCTGACGCACAGCTCGCGCAGGCTCTCGATCGAGCTCCGGTAGTCGTTGCCCGTCGCGATCGCCTTCTCGAAGATCGCGGGGTTGCTGGTCACGCCCATCAGCCGGTCGTGCTCGACCATGCGCGTGAGCTCTCCGCGCTCCAGGAGCGAACGCTGGATGTAGTCGAACCAGATCGATTGGCCGAAGCCGTAGAGCTGGGCGAGCGGATTGACGGCCTGGGACTTCGACGAGTCAGCGGTGGTCATGGAGGGGGTCTGCATGGGAGGCATCGGACCGGGCGGATCGCGCCGGTTCCAGGAGTTGTCGGACAGGAACCGTGAAAACTTTTCCCGAGCGGGCGGCTGACACCCGCGCCGCGTCAGAGCTGGGAAGCGGCCATGAAGCTAGCCCGAGCTCGGCGTCGGAACCTAACCCCCGGACCGCCCGTCTTCAGGCCCACCGCAGCCTCGCGGGCGGCTCTCGAGCCCCTGCGGCAGCTTCGCGGCGGCTCGCTTAGACTCTGCTCCGTCCCCGCCGTTTCGCCCCGCCGACGTTCACCATGCTCCTGACGGCTGTTTTCCTGGCTGCGCTTTCGTCGCAGTGCCCCGACCCGGCCGTGCCGTCCGCTGGCTTCCCGATCGAGGAGTCGGTCGACCTCACGGTCACGTTTTCGGACGGCGAGACCACCACGGCCGTGGCGCGTTGGCCGCGCGACCCGTCCGGTCCGTGCGGCTGGCCGCTGCTCGTCTTCACGCACGGCCTGAACGGCTCGCGCACCTCGGTGGTCAATGCCGCGCGCGAGTACACCGAGCTGGGTTACTTCACCGTCGCCTACGACGTGCGCGGGCACGACACGGCCACCGGGCTGCACACGTTCTGGGGCCAGCGCGAGCGCTTCGACCTCGCCGAGGTGATCGAGTGGGCGCAGGCGAGCTTCCCGGCGCTGGTCGATCCGCAGCGCGTCGGGTTGAGCGCGATTTCACAGGGCGCGGTGATTTCACTTTCGCTCGCGTCCTTCAGCGGCGAAGCCTTCGAGCCCAACCCCTGGCGCACGGGCTTCTATCCGCAGATCGACGCGATCGCCGTCGAGAACCTCACGCCCGGCTTCGCGCCGGTGTTCGCGCCCGGCGGCGTAGGCGTGCACACGAACATCGGCACGTCGCTGCTGACCATGGGCGAGGTGCGCTACGCGCCGAGCGTGACCGCGGCGCTCACAACCTCAGTGCTCAGCGGCGATTTCACCCCGTGGGCCGCGCTCGCGAACGATCCGACGCGTGAGATCGGTCCGCGCGCCTCGGGGATCACGACCGCGGTCTTCGCGATGGGCTGCTGGGATGACTTCTGGTTCCCGACCTCCGAGCTGATCGCGCGGATGAGCCAGATTCCCGCGACCACGCCCAAGAAGCTCTACGTCGGCGCGGTGGGGCACAGCTCGCCGGCCAACGTCGAACAGCGCAACCGCCGCGCGTTGTGGCGCCGGCAGTGGCTCGACCGGCACCTCAAGGGCGAGCTCAACGGCATCGATCAGGGCCCGTGGTTCACCTCCGCCCCCCCGCCCCCCGACCCCGCCCCCTACCC
>ERZ1066134.873-NODE-873-length-10951-cov-5.551487_pt1 | contig 10951 bp, 9 predicted proteins | sample MGYA00382781_ERZ1066134 | MGnify/ENA primary metagenome ERZ1066134 (study PRJEB33369, sample SAMEA5778364) | biofilm metagenome | biome: Industrial cooling water; feature: Water cooling tower basin; material: Biofilm | place: United Arab Emirates | collected... | reverse complement strand
GCCCAGGTTGCCGCGAGCCGTCGAGATGTCGTCGATCGCGCTGTCGATCGCAGCCAAGGCCAGACCGGCGTTGGCGACGGTGTCGACCGCCGAGGTGTCGACGCCCAGGCCGCTGGACGTCGCGTCGGCCAGGCCGACGTTGATCACGTCGCCCGAGTCCACGCCGACCTGGATGTCCAGGCCCGTCGTGTTCGCGCCGTCGAGCAGCGCCACGCCGTTGAACGACGTCTCGCCGGCGACGCGCTCGATCTCCGTGATCAGCGCCTGAAACTCGGTGTCGAGCGTCTGACGGTCCGCCGTGGTCAGCGTGCCGTTCGAAGCTTGCACCGCCAGCTCGCGCATACGCGTCAGGTTGTTGCTCACCTCTTGGAGAGCGCCTTCCGCGGTCTGCGCGAGCGACACGCCGTCCTGAGCATTGCGGCTCGCGACCGTGTACGAACGGATCTGGCCGCGCATGCGCTCGGAGATGCCGAGGCCTGCAGCGTCATCCGCCGCCGTCGCGATTCGCAAGCCCGAGGACAGGCGCGCGAAGTTGCCTTGGAGCCGTCCGGTGACGGCGCCCAAGTTGCGCTGACTCGTCAGCGCGGCAACGTTGGTATTGACTCGAAGTCCCATGTTGAGAGTTTCCTTGGTGTCAGACTGAAGCCGTTGCGATGCAGATCCAAAGCTTCCGCTTCACGCCTCGCGCCGCGGCTTCATCCCGACCGTTGCGGACAGTCCGCACGTGATTCGGAACCGGCGAAGGCTGGATGCTCGGATGAACTTGGGGCGCCAGCGGCAGGGCAGAGCGCTCGAGGCTCTGGACCGACGGCGCGCGGGTGCGCGCGAGCGGGCGACGGCACGCGGCGGACCTGCGGCCCGGGCGCGCGGCGGCGCGAGCCGCTCGTCAGCCTTGCAGCAGCGACAGCGCGAGCTGCGGCTGCGTGTTGGCCTGCGCCAGGATGGACACGGCGGCCTGCTGCAAGATCGAGTTCCGCGTCAGGTCGGCGGTCTCGATGGCGACGTCCACGTCGCGGATGCGGCTTTCTGCCGCGGACAGGTTCTCGCGTGTGTTCAGGATCGAGGCGATCGAACTCGTCAAGCGATTTTGGGCTGCGCCCAGCTCACCACGCGCTTCGGTGACCAGGTCGATCGCGCCGTCGATCACCGTCATCACGTTGCCGGCGTTAGCCGCCGTCGTGATGTTCTCGCCGAGAATGTTCAGCGCTGTCGCCGTCATGTCGTTGAGCGCGACCGAGATGGTCTCGTTGGCGTTCGTGCCAACTTGGATGTCGAGCGAGGTTGTGCTTCCGTCGAGCAGCGCGACGCCGTTGAAGGTGGCTTGGCCCGAGACGCGGCCGATCTCCGTGATCAGCGCCTGGAACTCGGTGTCGAGCGTCTGGCGGTCCTGCGTGGTGAGCGTGCCGTTGGCGGCTTGCACCGCCAGTTCGCGCATGCGGTTGAGGTTGTTGTTGACCTCTTGCAGCGCGCCTTCCGCAGTCTGCGCCAGCGACACGCCGTCCTGCGCGTTGCGGCTCGCGACGGCGAGCGAGCGGATCTGGCCGCGCATGCGCTCGGAAATGCCCAGACCTGCGGCGTCGTCAGCCGCAGTGGCGATGCGCAGACCCGAAGACAGTCGAGAGAAGTTTCCCGACAATCGTCCAGACACGCTGGCGAGGTTTCGCTGCGCCGAAAGCGCCGCGATATTGGTGTTTACACGAAGTCCCATTGCTGTCGTCCTTGGTAGCTGAGGTGTTGAGGGACGAGCTCGTTCTCAAGCGCAGAGCGCCAGAGGCAGAGCTCGAAGACACCGCGCGCCTCCCAGCGCGCGGCCGCCCGGCGAGGGAACGCCGGATGGAAGGGGTCCGCGACGCTCGAGTCCGTCCGCAAAGGCCGCGCAGCTGTGGCACGAGCGCGCAGGCCTGGCGCTTTCCAGCGTCGGCTCGCGATGGCACGCGCGGGCCGACGCTCTGGGGGAGAGCGGCGAAAACGGATCGAGGTCGCGGAGCTCGCTCGCCGCGCGCAGCGGAAGCTGCGCATGAGGCGGCGTGCGAGTGAGCGATTGAGGTTTTGCGAAAGAACGCAAGGCGAAACGCAGTGCCGCTGTGCGGCGCGCTGGATCGGGGGAGCGCCTCGCGGCGCCCCCCCACAGCGACGGCCTCCAGGCCGTTTTTTTTGTGAGCTCGTCAGAGCTCGCGTCGCCCGCGCGCTATCCCGAGCGCGCGGGCGGCGCTTGGATCACTGCTGCAGCAAGCTCAGGGCGAGCTGCGGCTGGACGTTGGCTTGCGCAAGCACCGAGACGGCGGCCTGCTGCATGATCGAGTTGCGCGTCAGGTCCGCGGTCTCGGTCGCCACGTCGACGTCGCGGATGCGACTCTCGGCGGCGGCCAGGTTTTCCTGCGCGTTGGTGATGCTCGAGATCGCCGACTGCAGGCGGTTCTGCGCGGAACCGAGCGCGCCGCGCGCCGTGGTCACCGCGTCGACGGCGGTGTCGATCGCCGCGAGCGCAGCGGTCGCGTTGGCGACGGTCGTGATGTCGAGCGTGCCCAGCGCGAGCGCGGTCGTGCTCGACTCCTGCAGCGAGACCGTGATCGTCTCGGTCTGGTTGATGCCGGCTTGGATGTCGAGCGCGGTGGTCGAACCGTCGAGCAGCTCGACGCCGTTGAACGTGGCGGTGCTCGCGATGCGCGCGATTTCCGCGATCAGCTCTTGGTATTCCGTGTCGAGCGTCTGGCGGTCGGTCGTCGTCAGCGTGCCGTTGGCCGCCTGGATCGACAGCTCGCGCATGCGGTTCAAGATGCCGTTGACTTCGTTGAGGGCGCCTTCCGCCGTCTGCACGAGCGAGATGCCGTCCTGCGCGTTGCGCGCGGCCGCGCCGTAGCTGCGGATCTGCGAGCGCATGCGCTCGGAGATGCCGAGGCCGGCCGCGTCGTCAGCGGCGGTCGCGATGCGCAGACCGCTCGAGAGGCGCTTGAAGTTGCCCTGCAGCCGCGTGCTGACGGCGCTCAAGGAGCGCTGCGCGTTCAGCGAGGCGAGGTTGGTGTTGACCCGAAGTCCCATGGTCGAAAGTCCGTGAAAGGGGTGGTTTGGAGGGGAGTCGCTGTTGCGCCGTCTGCGGGGTCGCCGCGGCCGGCACGGGAGGGTTCTCGGAGGACCTGGGAATCGCTGAAGCTGTTCCTCGTGCGAAAATCGCAACGGCGCGGCGCGGCCCGCTCGCCGCGCCGACAGTTCGCGGCCGCGGCGTTCGATGAAGCGGCCTGGATGCCCGACCTCGAGCTCTTGTTCCTGCGCGCCTGCGGCGCCGACGACGCGCGCCAAGCGGCGCGCGCAACGCAGCGCGTGCTGAGCGTGCACGCCGGCCGCGGGGCGAACCTCGAGCGCATCGCACGCGAACTGCACGCCCAATCCCCGCGCTCGAGCGCCGCGCTTGTCGTATTGAATAGTGCTCAGCTCGACCTGGAAGAAACTGCGCGGCGCGCCTGTGAAGCGGCGCGTCACGGAACGCTCGCCGTGCTCGCCGCCGAACGCGCCAGCCCCGCCGCGCAAGCGCGTTTGGCCGCGCGCATCCGCACGTGGCGCTCCGCTCCCAGCGGCGCCCCGCACACCGTGCTGCTGTTCGAAGCGCCGCCGCGGGACCTGCACGCGAACGGCCAGCTCGTGGACGAGCTGTACGAAGCGCTCGACGGACACTCCCTGCGCATGCCGCCGCTCGCGGAGCGACGCGAACAAGTTTCCACGCGCGTTCGCGAGCTGCTCGAAGCGGGCGGCCACGATCCCGCGCGCTTGACGCCCGACGCGCTCGCGGTGCTCGAACAACTGCCCTGGTCGGGCGGCGAGCGCGAACTCGCGCTGTGGATCGAACGGGCGCTGCTCCTGGCCGGCGACGGCCCGCTCGAGCGCGAGCACGTCGAGCCGCCGAGCCTGCCCGGCGCGCTGCGCAACGGTGGAGAACACCAACTGCCCCTGGGCGACCGCAGCCTGGCGGCTGTCGAAGCGGCGCTGATCGAGCGCGTGCTCGCCGAGTGCGGTGGGAACGTCAGCCGCTGCGCCGCGGTGCTCGGCATCCACCGCTCGACGCTGCACGACAAGCTGCGGGCCCTGCGCCTGCACTGAACCGGCCCGGCCGCCGTCGCGCGGCCACGCGCGGCCCGAAGCGGGAAAAACCGGCCTGCCGCGCGCGATTTTCCCAGATGGGAAAAAGCTGCGCTGGTGCGCGCGGGCGGTTCAAGGAAAAAGGCGCCGTCGCCGAAGTGGGCTCAGGTTCGCCAGCTGTTCCAGCCGGCCCCCCCACCGCACATGACGCCCTCCACCCAGCCCACGGTCGCGCCGGACATCGGCCTGACGATGACCCAGATCCTGCGCAGCCCGCTCAGCGCGCTGCGCACTTCGATGGAAACGCTCGCGAGCGAGTTCCACGCCGACGACCCGCGCTCGCTCAAGCTCAGCGGCGCGCTCGACCAGGTGCTCGCGATGTCGCACGACGTCGAAGCGCTGATGCAGCTCGCCGCGCCGCGCCCGCTGGCGCCGCTGACCTGCTCGCTCGAGGAGATCGTCGAAGCCGCGCTGCGCCGCCAGCGCTACGAACAACGCTCGCGCGTGCGCCTCGCGCGGCCGACCGGCCCGAACACCCTGCGCGTCGACGGACCGCTGCTCGCCGACTGCCTGGCGCGCCTGCTCGAGTACGTGCTCGCCACGACCCACGAGACGGTGCTGCTCGCGACGCGCTGCGAAGGACACTCCGCGACGTTCTCGATCGTCGCGCAGCAGAGCACCACGGCGGGCCTCGAAGGCGAGCTGCCGCCCAGCCGCCGCGCCGCGCTCGAACTGGGGCTCACGCTCGCGCGCCGCGACGCGGTGCGCATGAACGCCGTGCTCGATGTGCGCATCTGCGCGCAGGACACGACCTGCCTGTCGATCCGCGTGGACGAGGACAACGCCGCCGCGTGACCCGCGCCGCGCCCGAGCCATCATGAGCTTCGATCAGTTCGCATCCTCGAGTGGTGAGCCGGCCGCGCCGCGGCCCAAGGCCACGCCGCCGCCTCCGGTGGAGACGGACGAGGACCTGTTCAACTTCGACGAGCTGCTCGGCGCGAAGAAGCAGAAGGAAGCGCTCAACGACGAGCTCGACGCCGTGCTCGAGGCGGTCGACGCCGCCAAGGGCAACGTCGCGACGGAAGTGCCGCGCGCGGCCGCGAAGCCGGCGGAACAAGCCGCCGCGCCCGCGAACGCCGCCAAGCCGAGCGCGACAACGCCGGTTGCTGCGGTCGCGCAGCCCGCGCCCGCCACGCCCGCTCCCGCGCCGGCCGCCAAACCTGCTTCGAAAGCAGCTGCGGCTGCGCCCGTCGCCGCCAACGCCGCCGCTGGCGTCCCGACGGCGACGGTGATCCACCAGAAGCTCAGCATGTCGCCGCTCGCCGCCGCGCTGCTGGCTGGAATCGTGCTCGTCAACGTCACGCTGATCGTGGTCGCCTGGACTTCGGTGCAGTCGGTCAAGCAGCTCGTGCTCGACGTGACGCACGACATGGTCGACACGACCAGCGAGCTGCGCGCGGAATCGACGCGCCGCAACGAACGCACGGCCTTCGAAACCGAGCCGGTGTTCGGCGCGCTGCCCGAGGGCTTCCGCACGCTCGAGGTCGCCAAACAGCGCATGGAGCGCGGCGAACACGAGCGCGCGCGCCGCATGCTGTTCGGATTGCTGTCGGTGATCGACCGCATCGAACAACCCGCGCGCAGCGAAGTCGAAGCGCAGGCGGGCTTCCTGATCGCCGACAGCTACCGCATCGAAGCCCAGTCGAGCCCGCTCGTGGGCGGAGGCGTGCGATGAAGTTGCTGCTCGCCGCACTGCTCGCGCTCGGCGTCGGGACCGCTCAGGACACGTCGCCTGCCGACGGCGTCGCCGCCGGCCCCGTCACCCGCTGGACCGTGAAGGTCGAGCGCGAGGACGGCGAAGTGTTCGTGACGGTGCGCGCCGACCAAGACCCGCTGCTCGACGTGCTGCGCGAGATCGCCGCGCAGGCCGAGCTGACGATCGACGGCGCGGACTCGAGCTGGCGCCGCACGCTCGTGAGCGCCGACTTGCGCCGCCGCCCGCTGCGGCAAGTGCTCGCCTTCCTGCTCGGCAGCGTCGGGCTGCGCGGAGAGGTGCGCCAAGGCGCACTGCACTTGCGCGAGTCGATGGAGCTGGCCGAGGGCGTCGACTCGCTGCGCGAAGCGGCGATGGCGAGCTACCTGCGCGTGCTGCGCGACTTCCCCGAGCACCCGCTCGCCGACGACGCGGTGCACAGCCAAGCGCTGATCGAAGAGCAGCGCGAGCGCTACGCCGCGGCGCGCGCCAACTACGAATCGCTCATCGAGCGCTACCCGAGCTCGGAGCTGGTCCCGCAGTCGATGTTCAAGAGCGGCACGCTGCTGATGCGCGAAGGCGCGTGGCAGGACGCGGCTCAGCGCCTGTCCGACTTGCTGCGCCTGGAGCGCGAGCACGACTACGAGCCGCGCGCGCGGCTCGAGCTGGCGTTCTGCGTCGCCGAGCTCGGCAACTTCGAGCGCGCGCTGTACATGGTCGACGCGCTCGAGAGCATCGAGGAAGCCGCCGACGTCGACGACGAACGCCGCCGCGCCCACGTGCGGATCAAGGCGCTCGCCGGTCTGGGCCAAGGCCGCGAAGCGCTCGCGTTGCTCGACGAGGTCGACCGCCGGCTGGGTTTCGCGACCACCAAGCGCGAGTCGCTCGCGCTGCGCGCCTCGGCGTCCGAATCCGCTGGCTTGCGCGACGAAGCGGCGCGCGCCTGGCTCTCGTACGGCCGTCTCGCGGACGGAGCCGAGCGCGCCAACGCGTACTCGCGCGCCGCTCGGCTCGCGCTCGACAGCGGCGACGAACTCGCCGCCCTGTTCGTCGCGCAGCTCGCCAAGCGCGAGGGCGTGGAGCTCCCGGACTTGACGCGCGAAGCCCGCCAACGCCTGGCGCTCGACGAGGCCGAGCTCGCCTCGGCGACGACGGTGCAGCGGCTGGCGCGCGCCGAACGGCTCTACAGCTCGGGGTTGCGCGGCGAAGCGCTCAAGGCGCTCCAGGCGATCGAGCCGCTCACGCCCGCGCTCAGCCCCGAGGACCAACTCCGCTTCCAGCGCGTGTACGCGCAGACCCTCGGCGCCGAGCTCGACGTCGACGCCGCCATCTCGTTCCTGCGCACCGCGCTGCCCACCGTCCAAGACCCGCAGGCGCGCCGGGAGCTGTACCTGCTCGCGGCGGACCTGCTCGAACAGGCCGGCCGAGTCGCCGACGCCATCGAAGCCTACCGAGGAAAGATCTGATGCTGCGCTTCAACTTCGCCGTCAACGCCGTCCTGGGAACGTTGCTCGTGACGCCCGCGCTCACGCTCGGCGTGCAGCACAACGACAGCCTCGAAGCGACGCTCAAGCGCACCGTCGCGTCGCTCGAAGAGCTCGGCCGCATCGAACGCCGGCTGCGCGAGCGCGACCCGTCGGCGATCGCCGATGCGGTCAACGCCACGGAAGCGCCGCTCGCGACGAGCAACGGCGACGGCTCGGCGCGCGACGCGGCGCTCAGCGACCTGCGCGGCGTGGTGTCCAAGCTGCAGGGCGAGCTCGACGAGCTCGAGAACAAGGCCACGCCGCAACAGCTCACGCAGGTCGCGCGCCTTCCAACGCTCGACATCGCGCCGGAGAGCATGCAGCCGACCAAGGCCGACCTGACCGTGGGCCTCGACGACGCGCTGCGTCGGCGCCTGGGCGAACGGCCGCGTCCGCTGATGGTCGAGTCGACGCGCAGCGTTGCGACCAAGACCGAACAGCTGTCGACGAACGCCAAGACCGCCTTCGAAGGCGAAACGTACGCCGCCGACGCGCTGCGCCTGGGTCGCGCGCACTACCGCCAGGGCGAGTACGACAAGGCGCTCGCGGCGCTCGAGAGCGGCCAGGACGCGGAGTCGCTGTACTGGAAGGCGCGCTGCCTCGAGAAGCTTGGCCGCGAAGCCGACGCGATCAAGGCCTACAACGCGGTCATCGCGCTGCCCGACGGCGGTTACTCGTCGCAGCGGGCGAAGGAAGACCTCGAGTTCCTCGAGTGGCGCATCGCCTTCCAGAAGACGCGCGCCAAGAGCGCCACGGGTGCGCCCGCCGCCGGAGCGAGCAAGCCGTGAGCCGCACCACCGCCCAACGCGCGCCCAGCGCGGCGCGCACCGAATCGGAGCTCGACCACGCCGTGCGCGAGCTCACGACGCTCGGCGCGAGCCTGGCGCGCAGCTACCACTCGCTCGAGGAGCGCGCTCAGCGCGTCGAGAGCGAACTCGCTGCGGCGAACCGCGAGCTCGGCCGCAAGGTCGAACAACTCGACGCGGTCACCGCCGAACTCGAGGCCGTGCTCGACGCCCTTCCGACGGGCGTGGTCGTGCGCGACTCGCGCGGCCGCATCGTGCGCGTCAACGACGCCGCGCTCAACGTGCTGGGCGCGCAGCGCGAGCAACTGTTCGGCAGCGCCGAGCCGCTGCTGGGCGTCGCACCGACGGCCGACGGCTGGCGTCAGCACGAGTGGCTGCGCGAAGACGGCACGCGCGCCATCGTCGCGCGTCGCTGCTCGAGCATCCGCGGCGGCTCGCGCGCCGCGGGCCGTGCGCAGTCGGTCGAAATCCTCGACGATCGCACGCAACTGGTCGAGCTCTCCGAGCGCATGCACGCGCTCGACAAGCTCGCGGCCCTGGGCGACATGGCCGGCGGCATCGCGCACGAGCTGCGCAATCCGATGAGCGCCGCCAAGGGCTTCGCGGACTTGCTGGTCAACAAGCTGGCGCACGACGACTCCGCGCGCCAGTGGGCCGAGCTCATCGTGCAAGGCGTCGACGAAGCCAACGCGATCCTGACCAGCATGATGTCGCTCGCCAGCCCCGAGAAGCTGGTGCTCGAGACGATCGAGCCCGCCGAGCTCGTGCAGGACGCGGTCGCCATGGCGCGCCGCGATGCACGCATCGCGGCCGAGGACCAGCGCTGGTCGATCGAGAGCACCGTCGCCGCGCCGAGCTTCGGCGGCGATCGCATCAAGCTGCGCCAAGCGCTGCGCAACCTCGTCGCCAACGCCCTCCAAGCTCAGCCGCAGGGCGGCGCGGTGCGCGTCGAAGCGCAACAAGTCGAAGACACGCTCGAAATCCGCGTGCACGACGCCGGCCCCGGCATCCCCCGCGCGCTGAGCCAGCGCGTGCTCGAACCGTTCTTCACCACGCGCGCCGAAGGCACTGGCCTGGGCCTGGCGCTCGTGGATCGCATCGCGGCGCTCCACGGCGGCCGCGTGCGCATCGTCCCTGACCAAGGCCCGCTCGGCGGCGCCTCCATCGCCCTGGTGATCCCCACTCGCCCCAACCTGTCCTGAACTCACTCATGTCGATCCACAAGATCCTCGTCGTCGACGACGACAACCTCTCCCGTCAGTTCCTCGTCGAGGCCGTCAAGAGCCTGGGCTACCAAGTGTGCATCGCTCGCGATGGCGCCGAGGGCTTCGAACAAGCGCGCCGCGAAGCGCCGGACCTGGTGCTCACCGACCTGCGCATGCCGGGCGCCGACGGGCAGCAGCTCGTCGAACGCATCGCCACGGAGATCCCCGGCCTGCCCTGCGTCGTCATCACCGCGCACGGCACGGTCGAGAACGCCGTGCGCGCGATGAAGAGCGGCGCCGCCGACTTCCTGATGAAGCCCTGCACCGCCGACACGCTCTCGCTGGTGTTCCAGCGCGTGCAGCGCGCGCGGCGCCTCGAGCGCGAGAACCAGTACCTGCGCAGCGAGGTCATCGGCGACGCGAACAACGTCATCGCCGAGAGCGCGCAGATGCAGGAAACGCTGCGCTCGGCGCGGCGCATCGCCAAGTCCAAGGGCACGGTGCTGATCACCGGCGAGAGCGGCGTCGGCAAGGAACGCGTCGCGCAGGTGATCCACGCCGAGTCCACGCGCGCCGCGGGACCGTTCATCCGCGTCAACTGCGCCGCGCTGTCGGAGACGCTGCTCGAGAGCGAACTGTTCGGCCACGAACGCGGCGCCTTCACCGGCGCGCACAAGCAGCGCGAAGGCCGCTTCGAGCTCGCCGACGGCGGCACGCTGCTGCTCGACGAGATCGGCGAGATCAGCCCCAACTTGCAGGCCAAGCTGCTGCGCGTGCTCGAGGAAGAGGAGTTCGAGCGCGTCGGCGGCACGACCACGATCAAAGTCGACGTGCGCGTCGTCGCCACGACCAACCGCGACTTGGCCGCCGAGGTCAAGGCCGGGCGCTTCCGCGAGGACCTCTACTACCGCCTGCACGTCCTGCCGATCCACGTCGCGACGCTGCGCGAGCGCTCGAAGGACATCCTGCCGCTGGCGCGCTTCTTCGCCTCGACCTACGGCCGCCAGCACGGCGCGGACAACGTCACGCTGTCGACGGCCGCCGAACAGCGGCTCATGCAGTGGTCGTGGCCGGGCAACGTGCGCGAGCTCGAGAACGTGATCCAGCGCGCCGTCGTGCTGCGCCACGGCGCGACGCTCGAGCCCGCGGACCTGCAGTTCGGCGCCGCGAGCGGCCCGGTCGGCGTGCTGCCCGGCGGTCCGCAGACCGCGCCGGTCAGCGCCGCCTCGCTCGCCAATCGCCCGCTCGCCGACATCGAACGCGAAGCGATCCTCGAGACGCTCGCTTCGACGGGCGGCAACAAGACCGAAGCCGCGCGCCGCATGGGCGTCTCGGCGCGCACGCTGTCGAACAAGATGAAGCTCTGGCGCCAGCTCGGGCTGGTGGCGTGAGGCGGCCATGAACGTGGACGCGAACAACGTCGGGCTGCTGGTGCGCTTGATGAGCGCCGCCACCGAGCGCGGGAAGGTCATCGCGAACAACGTCGCGAACGAATCCACGCCCGGCTACAAGCGCCAGGTGTTGAGCTTCGAGGAACAGCTGCGCTCCGCGCTCGACTCGGGGCAACGCGACCTCGCGAAGGTGCAGCCC
>ERZ1066134.867-NODE-867-length-10992-cov-5.363171_pt1 | contig 10992 bp, 11 predicted proteins | sample MGYA00382781_ERZ1066134 | MGnify/ENA primary metagenome ERZ1066134 (study PRJEB33369, sample SAMEA5778364) | biofilm metagenome | biome: Industrial cooling water; feature: Water cooling tower basin; material: Biofilm | place: United Arab Emirates | collected... | reverse complement strand
CAAGTACGCTTCGATCGTCCGCGCTCGAGTTCACTGGAATGACCGCTCAGCGCTGAGTCCGCAGCTTCGCGAGCCATTCGTCGACCGCGATGTGCCCCGGCATGACCCACCGCTCGGCGCACGCCCCCGAGTCCGCATCTTCTGCCGCTAGTTGAGCGTGTCCGCTCGGGAGGCATTCGATTTCCACGTCGATGCGGCCGTCGTGCCACTCAAGCTGGATCCCGCCTCGAACAGTCGGGACGATACTCGGCCGCGGAACGCTCGCCGTCTGGGCGAGGAATGCAAGCGCGGTTTCGACGGCACGCGGAGAGATTGGGCAGGCACCGTACGAGTCCCAGCCAGGTTCAAGTCGCAAGAGCGACCAGAGTTTCCTCACGTACGGTTCGGCGAGTCGCGACGACGCTCTCCCAAGCCCCTCGGCCTCCTCGGCGATACGGCCGAACAAGACTCCGCCCTGCCCGGTCCCGTTAGCGGCGGAGGTGCGATACCACGCCGCTTCGCTGATGGCGGCGGGAGCTTCGATCGCGACGGGTGCGTGCCCCAGATCTATCATCGAATTCGCCCCCAAGCCGTGTGCATGTGCTCTGTGGTCAGATCCGCGAAGCCGCGAACGATCCAGCGGCGGCCGAGGTCGAGGAACGCCAGCGCTCCTTCCACTCCACGACCCATCGGGGCGCCGCGTGCGGTGAGCGTCAAGGAGAGCATGCGCTTCGAGCCCTCCCGAAGGATGCCGGACACCAACGACACGTGGAGCCGCCCTCGAGGCTCCTTGGAGTTGTCAACGATCAGGAACGACGCATCAAACCGGACGTGCTCCTGTGGTCCGAGGTCGTGGGCGGAACTGGGGGCGAGAAGGCGGAACACACGCCCTGCCTGACTGGTCTCGGACCAACTTTCGTCCGCCAAGATATGGTTGACGTATGAAACTTCGCACTGATTGATTTCGATCGCCCCGATGCCGACAGAGTCGACAAACTTGATGAGGTCGTTCGCCTCGGACTCGAATCGCTGTCGGAGGACAGGGTAACGCGGGTACTCCTCCGCCCCCGCGCGCCGCCAGTTGTGGTGAAACCGGTCTTGCTGAAACTGAATGACCTCGTCGCCGGACTTTGATGTGAACCAGCACCGTGGCAACGGGGGACGCATGAAGTCTAGGTTCATCTGGAACTCCCGGGGTTGCGCGGGAGCTTCCAGGCGCTCGAACGACGACGCCAACGGCGGGTGGTCGTCGGTCGTCGGGAATCGATCGCGGAACAGTCCCCAGATCTCACCAAGCCGGCCGGACGAGAGGCCTACGAGCGGGTCGAACTGGACGCCGAGCACTACCTCCGTGATGGGAGGGCGCGCGAAGTCCGGCAGATCGTCGGCCTCTGCCCTTCTGTTTTTGCTCGGCTTCGCGGACATGCAGCTGATTCGTGGCGCGGGGTGTCGTAGCGGGCGGAGACGGCGGCCTGGATTTTAGGCGCCGAGCAGCGACGAGAGCTACGGCTGGCGGCGAAGAACGTTGGTTCGCGGCAGCGGTGCATGCGGTCGACAGGCGGGCCCGTGACGCCGCATAGCAGGGCGTCAGCCGGGAGATAGGCGACGCCTCCTCCTTTTGTGCATGGGCGAACCGACCATCGATCTCAACGCGGCATGACCGTCACGCGTCTCGCATCCACCGTCCGCCCGACCCACTCGCAGCGTCAGGATCCAGCTGGGCCGCCCAGCAAGTGCGTAGGCGCGATTCCCCGATTCGCGATTCGCCGCGAGCTAGCGATGGCGTTCCGAGCCCAAGAGCTCCCGCAGGCTGGTGGCGATCAACTCGATGTCCGCGAGGCTTCGCCGAAGCCTGGGGTCATTGTCGAGTATGAGTGGCGCGGCGTGGCCGAATCGTTTTCCGTACACGAGTTTGGCCCGTTCTGCAGCGTCAAGCAGTCTCCGAAGTTCCGTGAGCTTCACTGAAACCACTTGCTCGTCGATTCGGTCCATTGGTGCAATGGTAGCCAGCCAAGCGGCAGGACGCGACCAGCACTGTGGCGTACGTGCGCAACGTCGCGCGCGGGCGTGTTTGGGTGCCCGGGTCGCACAGTCGCTCGCGCGGCACTCGACGCCGCTCCTCACTTTCGGCACCTACGCGCACTTGGGCGCGAACGATGAGCGTCGCGCGCTCGAGCTCCTACCCAGCTTTCCGACCCCCAAGCCGGAGCGCTCGACCGGGGAACCGTTGCGCATGACAGGCACCGACTGCTCGGCGTCCTGCTCGGCGGATTCGCCGTCCGCGATGGTCCTCGCTGGTCCGCGTGAGGCCGCTTCTGAGGCCCGTGTGGCGGAGGCGGAAGGATTCGAACCCTCGAGGAGTTGCCCCCTGGCGGTTTTCAAAACCGCTGCAATCGGCCGCTCTGCCACGCCTCCGTGGGGCGCATGGTAGCAAGCGAGTGTGGGGGCGACGGCGGACTTGCAGAGGGTGGTGCAACCGGGGGCGCGGACTGCTGTAGCTTCGTGGATGCTCCGGGAGTGGCGCGTTCTCCCTCGACGCGCGCGGCGGAGTTTTCGAAGGAGTTTTGGATCACGATGAAGTTGCAGGCGCTGCGGTGGTTGGGTGGTGCGGTGTTGGCGGCCGGCTTGGGCGCCAGTTCGTGCACGGTGGTGAGCGTGCAGTCGCAGGAGGCGCCGGTCGGGCTGCGCGCGGATGGGCTCGTGGACGGCCACGCCGTTGTCGGCTGGCGCGATGAGAAGCAGGCCGTGCGGCTGGACTTGTTCGACGGGACGAGCAGCGGCGCCGTGTTCGAGTTCGTGCTCTGGCGCATCGCGCGGCTCGAACTGGGGCTCGCGGGTTTCGGGGTGGGCGTGGGACCGTTCGACGTGGCGCTCGGTGCGCTGGCCTACGACCCGCACATGCCGATCGCGAGCACGCCGTCGAAGGCGGCGAAGTCCAAGGGCACGAAGGACGCCGATGCGAAGTCCGCGTCGGATGCGAAGCCCGCGGCGGAGGCCAAGGCGGAGCCCTGCGACGAGCCGGGCTGTTCGTCCGCCACGCCGGCGCCGGTGAGCGCTGGCGCCGCGGGCGGCTGACGGGTTCGACGGACCAACGCGGCGCGTGCTGCGAGGTTGCGCAGCACGCTCGCCGAACCGCAGCCGCGACAGCGCGATCGATGGCTTGCCCGCGTCGGAGCGCTCTCCGACCGAACCGCGCTGCGCACAGGACTCCGGCGACGGCGCCCGAGCGCCCGGAACATCCGTCGAGACCTCTGCGGCGCCTCGGCGAACAACGACGGCCGGCGCAGCGTCGGCGCGCTACTTCTTGCCGGCGTCCGGCGGCGCCTCAGGCGGCGCGTTCGGATCTGAGGGCGGCGGCTCGGGCAACGGGTCGGGTCCCGCGGTGTCCGAACGCACCTGTTCGAGCACGAACTCCGCCACGCGCACCGGCGCGCCGGCGCGCAGTGCGATCGCGATGCCATCCGAGGGACGCGAGTCGATCAGCGCCAATGTCTTGCGGTCGAGCGACTCGACCGCGAGCTGCGCGAAGAAGGTGTGCTCGCGGAAGTCGACGATGTCGCAGCGCACCACGCGCCCGCCGAGCGCGCGCACGAGCGCGAGCGCGAGCTGGTGCGTCATCGGACGCGGCGCTTCCTCGCGCGCCAGCACGCGCCGGAGCTCCTCCGCCTCCCACGCGCCGATCACGAGCGTGAAGCCGCGCGCGCCGTCGCGCTCGCGCAGGTAGACGTGCTGGCCGCGGGCCGAATCGCGCAGCACGATGCGCGCGACGACCACTTCGACCAACTTCACTTCGGGCGTGCTCTCCATCCCCATGCTTGTGGAGCGTCGACGATCCGCGCGCAGGCTTCAAGTGCGACGGCGCCGCAGCGCGCCGTTCGCCTCCCCCCAAACGCGGCGCTTCAGAAACGGCGGCGCGAACGGTCGCGCAGCGCGATGTCCTCGATGACCGCGCCTTCGTCTTCCGCCAAAAGGAACGAACTGGAGTGCGCGTCGACCAGGCCGCAGGCCGTGCAGCGCAGGCCGCGCGTCGTCTTCGGATCGAGACGCTCGAGCGCTTCGACGCCGCAGCGCGGGCAGCGCCGGTCGGCCTTGCCCGGGAACAGCGACGAAATCAGGATCCAGGCGAGGCCCAGGGCGAGCACGCCGCCGAAGGCCCAGCCGAACAGTTCGTCGGGGCCGCGCAGGATGAACAGCACGGCGGCGAGCGTGGCGCTGAGCAGCAGCGGTCCGATCAGCCAGCCGGCGAGGTTCTCGACCCAGCGGCGCCGCGTGGCGTTCCCCGCGGATTGTTTGCGCTGCTCGAGCTCGCGCAGCAGCGCGTCGTCGGCCCCGCCCCGCGCCAGACGCGCCGCGCGCTTCGAGCCGCCGACGGAGCGGCGCGGATCGCTGGGGTCCTGCTCGAAGGGAATCACGGCGGGATTGTAGTCCCGCCGCCTGCGCTCGGGGACAACCCGCGCGCGGCCCACGCGTAGAATGCGTGCAACTCCACAGCGCCACGATGCACCCCGTCGACACTGCTCCGCACACCGTCTGCCCGTCCGCTCCCAGCGAGCAGCAGTGGGCCGAACAGCCCGTCGTCGCGCGACTTTGGCGCGCGAACTTCATCGAGTCCCAACACCGGGGCGCGTGGGTCTTGGCCGACACCTCCGGCGCCGTGGTCGACGGCGAGGGCGACTGGAACCAGGCGGTCTTCCCGCGCAGCGCGACCAAATCGTTGCAAGCGTTGCCGCTGCTCGAGAGCGGGGCGGCGGAGCGCTTTGGTTGGACGGACGACGAACTGGCGCTCGCGCTCGCCTCGCACCACGCCGAACCGATGCACGTGCAGCGCGTGTTGGCGCTGCTCGAGCGGCACGGCTTGCGCGTGGACAACTTGCAGTGCGGTTCGCAGGCGCCGATGAACTCCAAGGCGCGGCGCGAGCTGCTGCTCGCCGGGGTGCGGCCGACCGCCGCGCACAACAACTGCTCGGGCAAACACACCGGGTTCCTGGCCCTCGCGCGGCACCTGGGCGCCGATGTCGAGCGCTACCTCGACCCGCATTCGCCGGGCCAGCTCTTGGTGCGCGCCGCGGTGGCCCAGATGAGCGGCGTGCGCGAGCACGAACTGCACCTGGGGCTGGACGGCTGCAGCGCGCCGACCTTCCACCTGCCGCTCGTGCGCCTCGCGACGGCGCTCGCGCGCGTCGCCAACCCCGAGGGCCTCGAGCCGCCGCGCAAGTTCGCCTGCCTGCGCCTCGCGCGCGCCGTCGAGCGCTTCCCCGAGCTGATCGGCGCGTCGACGCAGAGCCTGTGCAGCGACTTGGCGCGCGTCACCGGCGGCCGGCTGTTCCCCAAGCTCGGCACCGAGGCGGTGTACGTGGTCGGAATCCGCGGCGCGGGCCTCGGGCTCGCTGTGAAGATCGACGACGGCGCCTACCGCGCGATGAATGCGCTCGTGCTCGATGTGCTCGAGCGCACCGGCCACCTCTCGCGCGCCGAGTCGGACGCGCTCTCGGAGTGGCGCGCGGGGCCGGTGAAGAACTGGGCTGGACTCGAAGTCGGCCGGCTCGAAGTGGTGCGCTCGTGACGCCGCGCGAGGAGCAGCGTTCGCTCGTCCCGCCGCAACTGGCGGAGGACGCGCACAAGGGCCAGGCAGGGCGCGTCGGCGTCGTGTGCGGAAGCCGTTGGATGCCCGGCGCGGCGTTGCTCGTCGCGCGCGCCGCGCAGCGCGCCGGCGCCGGCCTCGTGCACGTTGCGTGCTCGAGCGCCGATCGCCTCGAACACCTCGTGCCGCTGTCCGCGCCCGAAGCGCTGCTGTTCGAGCTCGAACACGCGCACGACGTGGCGTTCAAGCTCTCCGCACTCGAATTGCACGCGGCCGTCGTCGGCTGCGGGCTCGCGCCGGCGGAGCGCGCCGAAGCGCTCGTGCAGGCGCTGCTCAACGCACCGCTCGCGTTCCCGCTCGTGCTCGACGCCGGTGCGCTCAACGCGCTCGCCGCGTCGCCGCACGCCGACCGTGCTCACTCCGCATCCGGGCGAAGCGGCGCGTTTGCTCGGACGCGAAGTCGGACGCAGCGCCGCCGAACGCGAGGCCGCGGCGCGCGAACTCGCGCAACGCAGCCGCGCGATCGTGTGCCTCAAGGGCGCGCGCACGGTCGTGACCGACGGCTCGCGCGTGTACGTGAACGACACCGGCAACAGCGGCATGGCGACCGCCGGCTCGGGCGACGTGCTCGCCGGAATCCTCGCGGCGTACTTGGCGCTCACGGCGACGGGCGAGCACGAAACGTGGACCCCGCTCGACGCCGCGTGCGCCGCGGTTCGTGCGCACGGGCTCGCGGGCGACTTCGCCGCGGCGCACCTGGGCAAACGCGCGCTCGTCGCCTCCGACCTCATTCAATGGCTGCCGCAGGCGCAACGACGGCTCGAAGCTTGAACCTGGGCCTGAGCCTCGTGCGCGCGCTGTGCGCGGCGGGCTTGGCGTGCGGCTTCGTGGGCTGCACGAGTCCGGTTCCGAATCTCGCGCCGCAGCCGCTTCCGCGTTGTCCGGTGACCGGCGTGACGGCTGCGGAGGAGCAGGCGTTGCAGGGCGCCGACGCCGGCGCGCAGCAGTCGGCGCGTGTCGCGCCGGGCGCGTCATCGGGCGCGATACCGAGCACGGCATCGAGCACGGCAACAAGCGCGACATCGGGCGCCGCACCGAGCGCGTCACCGAGCGCGTCACCGAGCGCGGCACCGAGTACGGCATCGAGCGCGTCACCGAGTACGGCATCGAGCGCGTCACCGAGTGCGGCGTCGAGTGCGGCGTCGAGTGCGGCGTCGAGTGCGGCGTCGAGTGCGCAGGAGGACGCGGGCGATTCTGCTCGCGCACGGCCGAGCGTCGAAGGCGCGGCTCACGCGCTCGAGGAGCGCGAAGCGCCGCCGCACTTGCGCGCCGAGGTGTTCTCCGATCCGGTGGAGTGGGAGTGGAGCGTGCGCGAGTACGCGGCCGCCTTCGAAGAACGCGCCGGAGCGTTGTTCGCAGCGCGCGAGAGCGAGGATCCGCAGCTCCAGCGTTTCGTGCTCGAGGTGTTGGCGCGCGTCGCGTCGTCGTCGCCCGCGCTCCGTCGATCGACGGCGGAGGTTGCGGTCGCCTACCTGCTCGGGCAGTCGGATTCGAGCGTGCGAGCGGACGTGCGGTTGGCGCAGATGGAAGCGCTGTGCAGCGCGCGCATCGGAGTGCGCCTCACCGACTGTTGGCCGGCGGAGACGTCCGCGGCCGCGGTGGATTCCAACGCCTTGGCGAGCGCTCACGCTTCGCCGCGGCTGCGCGAAGCGAGCGCGCGGGCGCTGCGTTTTGTCGGCGCGAACGAGGCGGAGCACTGGTTGCTGGAACTCGCTGCCGACAGCGATCCGCGCGTGCGCACGTCCGCGGTCGCGGCTATTGCGCTGCGGATCGCCGACGGCGCGGCGCCGCCGCACACGCTCGTGAATTTGTGGCGCACTCTCGCTTCACCGAGCGCCCGCTCGACGCAAGTCGAAGCGCTGCTCGTGTTCGAGGCCGCGCGCCTGCCGCTACCGGCGCTCGACGCGCTCGTGCAGAGCCTGCGCGAGGAGGAAGCACGTCTCGATGGCACGTTGGTCGAGGGCGCGTTGGATGCGTTGCGCATCCGCGCCGGCGCCGAGGCTGACGGTGCGAGCCTGCTCGCGGCCTGGCTCGACGGTTCCGACGAAGCGCGCGCGTTGCGCGGCATGTTCTTGCGCGCCGCGCGCGAGGATCTGGCGCGCGGTGGTCGCCTAGCGGCGCTGGTGGGCGAGCAACTCGCCGACGCGCCGTCGGAGGAGCATTTCGAGGCGCTGTTCGAGATCGCGCTCGAGGCGCTCGATCCGCGCGAGTTCGCCGCGCTCGCGTTGCGCGCGCCACGCTTCGACGAATCGCGCCGCGCGCAGTTGTGGGAGCGCCTGCGCGGCCGCGCCATCGACTGGACGCCGGCGCAACTTGCACCCTGGCTCGACCCAAACACGCGCGAGCTCGAAACGCGCCGCGCGGTGACGGACTGGATCGGCGCGGCCGCTGTCGCACGCCGCAGCCCCGTGCTCGAAAACGCACTGTGTGTTGCGCTGAAGGATCCAGCGCTCGACGTCGCCTGGGTCGCGTTCATCGGGCTGTGCGACGTCGACGACGCCGCACGTTGGGACAACGAGCTGCACGCCGCGTGGCGACGCTTCGATGAGGACGTCCAGCTCGAATTGGCCGCGCGTTTGCCGCGTACGCGCCCGCTCGCGGCCTTCCGCGGCGACGTGTTGCGCTTGGGAGCGCTCGGCGGCGACGCGCAGCGCACCGCGCTCGAGCTCGCGGCGCCGTTCGGCCCGGACGCAGAGCTCGCGAGCTCGCTCGCGGAGTGGATCGAACGCGCGCGCTCCGAGTGGAGCTCCGAGCCGGTCGACCGCGCCGCGGAACTGCGTTTGGCGGGTCTGGCGCGCACCTACGCGAAGCTCGCGCCCGACGGCGGGGAGGGCTTGCTCGAACAGCTGACGCTGTGGGCCGCGGGCCGCAGCGACGAAGTGGGCAAGGTTGCGCTCGCGCTTCTCGGGCGCCGTCCCTCGACCCAAACTCGACTCGAGCGTTGGCTCGCCGCCGAAGTTCCTTCGCGGCTGCGCATCGAAGCCGCACTAGCGCTCGCCGCCGCCGGACGAAGCGCCGCCGGAGAGTGGTTGCGGCGCGACTTCGCGACCAGCGATCTGCAGCTCAAGGGGCGCACCGTCGACGCGCTCGGCGCGCTCGGCGACGAACCTTCGCGCGCCTTCCTCGCGGCGCTCGCGCTCGATCCGCGCGCCGAGCAGCAACTGCGCCTGCGCGCGCTCGAAGTCGCGGCGCGCCTCGAACCGCCGTTGCTCGAGACTCTCGCCGCGGCCACGCACGACAAACAACACGAACTCGCGCTCGGCGCCTGGAAGCCGTACCTCGCCGCCGGCGGCGACGTCGCGCGGGCCGCGTTGCGCGCACGGATCGAAGCCCTGCGCGCGGCGCCGCCCGACGGCGACGCCGAACTGCGCGCCGCGGAGCTCGGCGAGTTGTTCCGGCGCGCGGCGGAGGCGGCGCTGTTCGACGACGAGCTCGTCGCCGCGTGGCGCGCGCGCTTGGACGCGCAGGCGGCGGCGGATCTGCGCGAGCGTTTCGACGCGCAGAGCGAGCCGCGGGTCGAGTTCAGCTACGGACCCGAGCTCGCCTACGGCCGCGGGCTCGCGCGCGAGCGTCATCTGCTCGCCGCGCTGGCGCGCGACGAACGCTGGCGCAGTTGGGACGCGAGCGCGCTCGAAGCGCTCGGCGCAGCCGCGGCCGAAGAGGGCGATGACGCCACGGCGCAGACGCTGCTCGAGGCGGCGCACGTCGCTTTGCTCGGCGAACCGCGCGGGACGTTGCGAGACAACCGCTTGTTTGCGCTGCGCTTTCGCCAACTCGCGCTCGCCGAGCAGCGGGCCGACTGGGCCGCGTGCGAGCACTTTGCCGCCGAGTTGTTCGACGCGGTCCGCACGCGCGGCGTCGGCGAGCGCACCTTCGAGCGCCTGTTCGGCGGGCTCGAGCCGCGCGAGCGCGTCGACGGCGTGGCGCGGCTGGGCGCGGCCCTGCACCTGGCTCGTGCGCGGGTCGCCCTCGCCAGCGGTTCGCTCGAGGCTGCGGGCGCCGCTCGCGACGCCGCAGCGACGTTTGCGACGCGCTCCGCGGTCGCCGAGGCCGCGCTCGCGAGCTTCGAGCGCGAGTGGGACGCACGCGCTCCCCGCGAGCGCTGAGCCACGCGCGCCGCGTTGCGCGGAACGCGGGGGAAAACGAGGCTTGCGCGGCGTGTGAGGAGCGGTTCGAAACGGTGGGCTGCGCAGCGCGGAAGCGCGGCTCGCGCGGTGTAGACTGCGCTCAATGGCCGCCACCAAACTCTCCATGCCGGACGGGGCCGTCGAGACGCTCGACGACAAGCTCGGCTTCGTTGCGCTCGTCGACCGCATGCAGCAGGACCCTGCGCTGAAGGTCGTCAACGCCGCGCGCATCAGCTACGACAAGCAGAAGAGCAAGCTCGACGAGAACGACCGCAAACTCGCGAGTTTCCTGTGGGCGCACGGGCACACCTCGCCGTACCGCCACTCGTACTACACCTTCCACTGGAAGGCGCCGCTGTTCGTCTTCCGCCAAGCGTTCAAGTACCAGATCGGCAGCGGCTGGCGCGAGTACGAGGTGAACGGCGAGTCGGTCAGCCTGGAAGTGTTCGACACGTTCTTCGACACCGACAAGGGCTGCTCGTGGAACGAGATCTCGGGCCGCTACGTGCAGTGGGCGCCGGAGTTCTATGTGCCGCAGGTGATGCGCGCCAATCCGCCGCACGGCAACAAGCAGGCGTCGGTCGACCTGCCGCCGGACTTCGACCACTCCGGCGAGCGCGGGTCGATGCAGGCGGAGTGCGAACGCACGTTCGAGCTCTACCAGGAGCGCATCCAGCGCGGCGTCGCCAAGGAGATCGCGCGCATGCTGCTGCCGCAGAACCTGTACAGCCAGGCGTACTGGACCGTGTCGCTGCAGGGCGTGATCCACTTCCTCCAGCAGCGCCTGGAGGCCGACGCGCAGTTCGAGATCCGGCGCTACGCCGACGCGGTGTTCCGCTTGGTCGAGGCCGACCTCGCGCGGGTGGGGGTCACCCGCGAGAGTTTGCACAGCGCGTGAACCGCAGCCCGCGCGGAGCGTTGCGAGGCTGTGCGGCGCGCTCCGTCCGGGGCGGCGCCGTCGAGTGCGCCGAGCGCGCGAAACTTCCACGATCGAACCACCGATGACAAGAACCTCGCTGCTGCTGCTTCTGGCCTTGATCCTGCCGGGCGCGGGGGCGCCGAGCGCGCGCCAGGAGCCCGCGCCGCGCGTGCCGACGCAGGCCGAGAAGGAACTCCAGGCGCGCCTCGCCGAACAGTCGATCGAACTCGACCTCGAGCGGCGTTACTGCGCGATTCCGGTCGAGGTCATGGTGCGCGAGGACCTGCTCGAGTACCTGCTGGTCGGCCCGGCCGGCGCCTCGCACG
>ERZ1066134.865-NODE-865-length-11013-cov-13.185941_pt1 | contig 11013 bp, 20 predicted proteins | sample MGYA00382781_ERZ1066134 | MGnify/ENA primary metagenome ERZ1066134 (study PRJEB33369, sample SAMEA5778364) | biofilm metagenome | biome: Industrial cooling water; feature: Water cooling tower basin; material: Biofilm | place: United Arab Emirates | collected... | reverse complement strand
TCGAGCAAGTTCCTTTTGCTGTTAGGGTCTGTCGGGTATGAACTGCGGCGCGGGAAGGTCGCCCACCTTTTCGCGCCGCTTTTGCTTTTCCGTTGTCAAGTGGAAATGCAATAACACTTGAAATAGTTCCGACTCTATGATGTAATGTAGCAATACAAAAGCGTTATGGGCAAACGCAAAAAGCTAACAATCAAAGAGGGAATAAAAAACCCTCGCAAGTTCCTTCGTGAAAAAGCGAAACAGGAAAGACTTGCAAAAGAGGTTTCTGCAATAGCGGATTCCTTCACCCCATCCGAAAAAGATGCCCAAAGTTTTGTATTGATCGGGAGGGACGGAAAGAGACTTCCCCCAAATTCACGAAAAAAAGCCGCAATCTTCTATGTAAATAAGAACCTTAAAGCCAAGCTTTTGACCAAAGACGCGACAGAAAAAGCCGCGTCTTTTGCTTTTGATAAGACAAAGAAGAAGAATGCGCTTGCAAAGATATACACTGAAACACATACTTTGGAGTCGCTAGAGATTAGACCGCGCGGGAAATACGAAAAGAGCAAGCGTGGAATTGATTGGATGCGCGCCGCCGGTTTGATTCAAAGAAAGCTTGAGAAATTTGCGAATGAACACCGTTCGGGAAAATTTTTTGTGGATGTAGCTTTTTCAGTGAAGCGGGATGACGGCGGAATCAGAACATACAAAGTAACAGTTCCTTTATTCAGCGCAAAGAAGGGAAAAAATGAACTCAAGAAATTCGTTCAGGGGAAAATATATGCTCATATTGCTGACAAAATGGGCGATTACGGGATTGTGTCTTGGGGGTCTAATTTTCGTGTCTCTAGGTTACTTGACAACGTGGGAAATGAAAGAACCGAATGGACTAGAGCTTTTAATGGTGCTGTTTTTCCGTGGGATGGGGCTGATTCTGATATTGTTTCTTTTCAATCTTTTTCCGTATCGGCTAAAAAAGTAGTTAGAAAGGGCAAGCTAAAATGACAGAAGCACAAAAAATTCAAGGGGAAGTGACAGACTTACTTGCAAAATTGTCGCGCCACGATGTTCCAACGGAGATGTTGTTTGACATTGCGGAAACCAAAAGCGTCTTGCGTAGGCTTTCCGCACTTGTGCGAGCATACGCAATGATTACGGGGCTACCGTTTACAAAGATAAATGGCAATCGTTTGTTGCGATTACGGGAATTGTTAAAAATGAATGAAGAGAGGGTTAAACATACGGAAAATGAAGACTTGCGACAGTTTTATATGGGGCGGGCGGATGCTTTGCGGACTTTAATCAGCGAAGAAACACAAGGGGAAAAAGATGAATAGATTTACGGTTTTCGATACAGAAGACGATTCCGAAGAATTGTTGAAAGCTGGAAAAAGCGGTTTTGACAAACAAGTTACTTGCATTGCTGCTTTAACCGATAGCGGGCAGGAGTTTTTTTCTGACAAGGCCAATTGTGTCTCTGAGTTTCTGGATTGGGTTCAAGAAACAGAAACCGGACCAATTTATGCTCACAACCTTAGCTATGATTTGGGGAACATCTTTGGAAAGGACGCTTTAGACCAGTTCACTTGTCGCATGATTCCCGGAAGTTCTAGGCTTATCCGCGCAAGAGCTAGGGGAAGAAATTGGTTGGATTCATTTAATCTTTATCCAATGTCGGCTAGAAAAATCGGCGAAAAAATGGGGATTAACAAGTTGCAGATGGATGTTAGATCTCGGGAATATGTAATGACGGATTGCCGAATCATTGACGCGGCTTTGAAGACAGCTTTCCGCATAGCCAATGAATTTAGCATTTCGCGTCTTCCTTCAACAGTTGGAGGATTGGCGATGAAAATTTGGCAGAATATGGGGGGAGAAAATTGGTTTGACGATTCCACATTTTCAAAGGAAGCCTATTACGGCGGAAGGACAGAGGTTTTTCATATTTTCAAACCTTCGTTTTGTCATATTGATATTAACTCACTCTACCCGTCCGTTATGCTAGAACCTTTTCCGACAGAGTTAAGAGACAAAAAGGACATTGAAGGATGGGGAATTGCCGAAGTAGAAATCAAAATTCCAGAACAATTTGTGACTCCTTTGCCTTTTCGTCATCCAAAATTAAAGAAATTGATTTTTCCGTTCGGGAGAATTCGTGGTGTTTGGACTTTTCACGAAATAAGAAACGCCATTGAAAATTTTGATTGCGAAATTGTCAAAATTTACCGTGCCAGCGGTAGTAAAGATGGGGAACGATATTACGCGCAATTCGTTACTGAGTTTTACGAAAGACGAAAAAAGACAGAAGATGAGGCGATGAAATTATTTTTCAAGTTGCTATTGAATAATCTTTACGGGCAGTTAGGAATGAAGGGTGGAATTTCAATGTCAAAGGATTTGATGCCGTGGGATTTTGATTCACAAGGCAACTATATCGCGGAAGGTGTTCCATTCGGTTCTAAGCATTTAGTGGATTGTGAATTTCCTTTGCGCGAATTTTGTAATTATTCTCACGCAAGTTATATCACTAGCTTGGCCAGAATAAGAATTGCCAATGAGTTAAAGAAATGCCCGGAAGATAAATTGATTTATTGTGATACTGACAGCATTATTTTTGAACCTTTCCAGAATTCTTTTGAGATTTCCGAAGAATTGGGCAAATTCAAGGTTGAAGACTACGGTGGTGAGGTTTATATTTTCGCAAAGAAATGCTATATCGAAACGGGCGGACAAAAAAATATAATATGCGCGAAGGGAGTTCCAAAGAATAAAGCCAAAGATTTTTTATTTAATAAAAAGGCAACATTTCCCAAACCTTACAGATTGCGACAAGCAATAAACGGATATAACGAAGGGAACAAAAATCAATTGAGCGTTTGGAGAAATATCACGAAGGAATTTAGAGGCGAAAAGATAAAATCAAAAAGGGAATTAAAAAACGGCAAAATGATGCCTTTGAAAGTTTATGTGTGACGTTAAAAAATACGGACTGCTTTGCGCTTGGTGGTGTTTTCCGAATGAATTGGAAGAATGGTGCCAGACGGGAAAGTTGCCTAGAAATGCAGGGTATGAAACTGGTTATTTATTTTTCGCAGAATGGCAGCCTAAAACAATTGAAGGTTTGAAGAATATAATTGGAGCGTTTAGTTGCCCGCGTTATGTCGGTTTTTCCGTTCATACAATCGCAATCGAAAAATTGGTTAAACGCTTTCACCCGCTTCTGAAATCTCCAGAATTTTATTGTGACATTCCTAAAGGGGAACAATTATTCGGCTGGAATAACATCGCTTATAGAGTCGTTTTCATAGTCAATCCTGATAAGCCAAACATTTTTCACCGTTACGCAAAAACAAAGACAAAACATGGACACAACCCAAACATCTGAAAAAGATGATAACATTAAAACAACTGCAACTGGTGGAGAGGATGAATCTTCTAAACCTGCAACTGTTACCACAAATGAGGATAAAAGCGAAGCTGGAAAACCTGTCCTTGCTTCACTGGCAGAAGGGGAAAAGAAACGTTATGAGGAAGAAATCGAAAAATTAAAAAAGAAACTAGAAAAACCAGTGGTGGTTAAAACCGTTGAAAAAGCAAAAAGAAAATTCACCCCGTTAAAATGGCTCGCAGATTTTTGGGGCTTCTAAAAAATAATTTATGGAAGAAAACATTGCTGGCGGAAATGGCGTGTCTGGATTTGGTGAAAGTGACGATTTCCCGGAGACTCCACCGGGGACCGAAACCAAAAAAAGAGGAAGGCCAAAAGGCTCAACTAATTCTGCAAAAAATAAACCAAAGCCCGAAGCTCCAAAAATTGATTGTGAAGCTTTGGCAAAAGTTCTTTGTCAAACTATTGAAGGCTTGTCTAAAGCGTCGGTCAAAGTTAAAGCACGGAGTTGTCAAGTTGACGATGAAGTTTTTGTTTCTCAAGTCTGTTCTAGCCTTGAATTCAATGACGATGAAAAGAAGACAGTAGCGACAGCTTTAGCCGTAATTCTTCCAGAATACAAAGTTGACCCTGTTTGGATTGCTTGGGGAAGTATTTTAACAATCATTGGAATTCAAGCGACTAAAATATATGCCGCCCACGAGACATTCAATCAAATTGCCCCTGATAAGGCATAGAAACATAAGAAAAGAAAGAAGATCAATGAACCTAAGAGCAAAAAGCGAAAAGTTCTTGGCGGTTGGTTCATCGGGGACTGGAAAAACAAGCGTTCTTTTGCGTCTGCTTTATGCCATTCCAGCAGATTTTATTTTCGTCTATGATACTGCGGAAGGCGACTACGCGGAAATCCTAAAAGACAAGGCAATTATTGTCACAACATTTAGCGAATTCAAAGACGCTTGCATGTCACACAAAATCGGAAAACAAACAGTAATTGTATTTGATTCAACTGTGAGCTTTGAAGGGATGCACGTTGAAATGCTCGAAGAATTTTGCGAATGGATTTTGAGATTCTCGCGAAGTAATCCGCATTTCACAAAGCTTTTCTTTGTGGATGAATTGCAACAATTTGTTTCCGTAAATTCTATTCCTCGCGCGTTTGTCGCAATTGTTGAAATAGGAAGGAAGCTGAACATTCGTCTTCTTATGGCTTCAAACAACTTCAATTGTTTGCACGCCAGAATTAGATCGCAGTTAACCGCGTTGTTTTTGTTTCAGATGCGTGATACAACAATACTGGAAAAAGTTTCGGAATTCGCAAGACCGGATGTCATTAAAAAACTTCCTGACTTGGAAGATGGGCAATTTTTTATGGTTCCGAAAAAAGGAAAGACAGAATTTGCCAGAATTGATTTGTCAGCCTTTTACATGCATAAATGAAAAATATGAAGCTTGCTTAACACAAAAAATCTTGCGTTAACTGAACTGTCAGTGTAGTGAACTCAAAGCATCCGCGAGCGGGTGCTTTTTTTGTTTAACTCTGTAAAACCTATGGAAAAAATCCTCCCCAAAGCTGGCGCGGTAGTTACCACCGTTGCCATTGTTGCGCTGACAATATACGCGCTTACCCGATTCGCACCCGCGATTTGGGCTAAAATCACCAACCAACCTTCAGCCTAAACTTGCGATGTATTTTCAAGCGTTAGACGATTACAAAGACATGCCACGCGATCAATTCGCGATTGGCGCGGGACAATCACCCGTCAAAGTAGTCATTCCAATTGATAGAACCTTTCCCATTGACTCAATCGAAATTGAAGTCACTGGAAACATTACCGCTGCGGCCGCGCGGATGAATTGTGAAGGATTGCCCAAAATCTTGAACCAAATCACGCTGGATGTGAAAGACGGTCAAGATGCTTACCAACCAATTTCATCCATCACCGGACCTGATTTGTTGGAGTATGCTGTCCACGAATGCAACGGCCTTTCCCGTGATACGCTTCAAGCAATGGGCTTGGTCGCACTTCCAAAAGATTACATCTATGCAGGGAGTCCAACTTTCTTTGGATTCAATAGCACGGGAAGGTTTAGAATTTGTTATCCAATCAATTTTGTTTTGCCTCAGTTAGGTGACCCTCTGGCAGAAGCTTTCTTGCTTCCTGTAACGCGTTATCCAACTGACCCAATCTTGACGCTCACTTTTTCAACGCAAGGTGAAATTGATATTCACGGTGTTCCAACTTTTGAGGCGGAAGATATTACCGTTAGAATCCATGTTCGCCGTCGCCAAGTAACGGACATTAACTGGCAATTCATTAAACAAGATTTCTCGGCTTGGGAATATGACATCACCCAAGACGCGGACAATCGCCGCGATGAAATGCTGACTCCCGGAAGTTATTTCGGGATGCTGTCAAAGCAGTTTCTCAAAATGGCGGCGGGTGACTATTCTGGCCATTATATCCGTCACTGTTTGGCTAAAGAAAACAATCCACAATTTTCAATCAAATCTCTAACGGATGTTTTGCGCCAGTTCACTTGGCCGTCTGTTAGAGATAGAAACGACAGAACACGCCCCGGCATTGTTTTGCCTCCATACACTGCCGACGGCGGAATTGCAGTTTCCACACCCGTAGCAGGAACAGCGGGTGGTGACGCGGTGATTTTTGTTCCACCTTCACCGCTTCCCGGCACGGTTACCTATTCCGCCGGGGATTCCATGCCTCTATGGCCGGCATCTTATTTCCATGACTTCCTTACAGACGGTTACGGGGACGCAATGGAATTGGGTTCTGTCTTGGATGCCAATATACCTGCAAATTCCGGTGCTAAGTTATGGCTCATTGGTAACTATGGTTTGAACGGACAAACCGCCGGGAAAATGCGACAACTAATTCGTCGTGCTTACGGCAACTTGAATTCTGCAAAAGGTCCAAATCTGATTACTCGCTAAACAATATGTCAATGCCAAATGGAAATGATTGGTTGTCGCGTCTGACAAACGTGACGAATCGGGCGGGCGGAGTCCTAGAGGCTTTACGTGGAACGGGTCAGCCCGCCGGCCCGTCCACGCCTATCAATGACCGTCCACTTCTATCAAATGAAGCCAAGCGAAATATGCTTATCGGCGGAAGCATCATTGCTTTTATTGTTGTCGGATTGATTGTTTACAAGGCTGCAAAATGAACGAATTCAACGGAGCAAATAATTTGTTGGCGGCGGAAAGAGCTAGAGCGCAACGCTTTGACTTTAACATTGGACGAAACCGTGCTTTACAGCAGCGTTATGTTCCAGTTGAAAGAAATGTTGTGCCACGTAGCGGCTTTCAAACTCTGTTAAATTCGCTGGATGAATTTGGATTGACGGGTCAGCCCCTCATTTCCGGTTCAATTTCACCGGGGGAAGGTCCGCCAACTCTTCCCCAGGTTTCGGCTAGTCCAAATGTCACTTACAATGCGGCAAACAGTTCGGAGGGAAGCAAAGCCATCTTAATAATCGCCGCGCTAGCTTTAGTTGCTTATCTTGTCGCATGAATGCTAACAATGGAATTGCGTTAGATAGAGGGTCACCGACTCAAATAGAAGAAATTGGCGAAGTTAAAGTTGAGACAAATCCTAATCTCCCAATTGAACTTCGCTTCTCTTCTACGCTGACAAATAACACTAAAAAGACGTTTTGGCTTTTATGTGTAGCTCATAACATAGCACAAAATGCAGACTTGCCTTATGGAGTTTTTGAAGGTGAAATTGATTTTCTTCTAAATCAGAAGCTAATGGGGAGAATTCCCTTCACATCTTGGGATGCTTTCAATTTATCACCTGCTATTCCCGATGCTACCATTGCTGCAGCAGTTAGAAACAAGATCAATTTTGATTCATGGCTTCAAGATGCAACTCTGTTAAGTGAAGATGAAAAGACGATGTTAATTGAAGCTGACACAACTTCTCCCGGAGACTTTTACTCTTTCGTTATGTTGCCGAGAAAATACACAGTCGCAAGCGATACTGTTATTGTGCGAGTCAATAAAATAACTGGAGTCAATCTTGCATTGTATCCGGTGACAATTGCTTTTTCCATGCGTTCGGAAATTGTATTCTAGGTTATGTCAAGTTCCATTTCGCAGCCTAATACGACTACGACAAACGAAACTTTTACTCTTTCCAATGTCGGAAACCGCACAAACAGTTACGCGACAAATGCGAGCTTAGAGGGTGGTTTAGGAAATGTCACAATTGCACCAGCGGGCGCGTCCGAAAGCAATAAACTCATATACGTTGCCGCAATTGGAATTGTCGCGGGTTTAATTCTTAACCGAAAGTAATAAAATGCTAAATTCAACTCCCGGTCTTTCTACATCGTCCGCTTCCGCCGCAGAAGGCGAGTTGACAACGGGCGGAACGAATGTTTCAAGTCTTCTGTCTTTACAGGATGGCGGATTTCGTTTTGCACCAGTGTTCCCCGGCGGAACTTCCAGTATCGGCACAACGCAATCCACAGATGCTAGGGCATCCCAAACCGCAGAAGGTGGAAATCAAATGATGCTTTGGTTTGTCTTGGCAGCCATTGGCGGTTTGATCTTATGGGGTAAGAAATGAATCGCCTTCCAGACAGAACACTAGTTTTTCCGGGGCAACTTTATGACTCCACTTTTCTAGGTTACTTATTTCGGTTTCCAACAATCTTCTTTCCAGCAATCAATTTACCTGAGTTTGTTGCTAGGAGGCTTCCTTTGTTTCTTTGGTTAGTAGTAATTTTGTTCCTCTATGTTTTCATCATTCAAAAAAGACGTTAAAGCAATAACGCATTCGCTAAGTGAACAGCGAAATGATATTGAAGAATGTCAATTTCAATTGCGTGTCAACCGTTCCAGAATGGATTTTTTAGAAGAACAAAACACAAAATTGGCGGTTTCTATTGTTCTTTTGGCAATCTCTGTTTCAATCATTTTATGGAAGGCTAAGAAATGAACTTAACAGGTTTTTTCAAGTCTGGTTTCGATTCAACTTATCTTTTTGCGCCTCCTAATAGGTGGGAGGAAGAACAAGCGCAAAGGGAATACTTTAACAACCGCGTTGAAATGCGAAGACGCGGTGAAATAGCAAGCCAGATAACTGAAACGGAAGCCGACATTTTGCAGGCTGAAAACAACGCCAACGTAATCGGTGAAATTGCACGAAATGACCCAGAAGGTTCCCCCGGCGAACTTTTCACGGCAGAGATTGCCGCAAGGGGAACACGTTTAGGCGATTCGGTAGCTAACGCTGTTAGGAATCCTTTTACGGCTATTGGTCCGGGTTGGATAACGGTTGGAGTAATAGCCGCAGTCGTTTACATCGAATTCAAAACTGGAATCATAACTAAACAAATTCAAAAGTTAAAATGAACTTGCTTGCTATTGTTTCGGATATTATGAAGCCTGACATAAATACGCTCTTTGCGGCTTACATCATTTTCAGATTACACGTTTTGAAACAAATGGAAGTTGACGTTTCAACAATTAAAAAACATCTTAGAATCAGATGAACAAAACTCTACCAACTAATATCAGACAGCTTACGCGCGAAAGCTTGCGGTTTTCCCTTTCGCGTCGAATCCCCCAAACAACGGTTGGTTCCCTTCCTGCCGGAGGCGGCAAGGGATATGTTCAACTGTTCCCTGACTCTATGTTTGGCGGCAATGCAACCGCTGTTTATTACAAGAAAACGCGTCAGACTCGCCCGGATTTGTTAACGGGTAAGAGCCGAAATGAATAGCCTTTCTCAAAAGCAACTTAGAAGAATAGAGTTTAACGAATTTTTTTCGTATTCTTTTGTGGATAAAGATTCGGAGTATAAGATAACCACATTTATTCCAAACAATAGTTTTACAAAACAAACTTTATACCTTGGAATATCTGACACGAGCGCGCAAGTAAATAATGTCAAAGTTGAAGTCAGATTCTTTTTAGGGGATGTTCTAGTTTCCGTTGACGAAAGCATTAACAACTTTGCGGCGGGGCAGCAATATCCTGAAACATTTCCGACTGTCTCGAAATGGAGTTGGTCAATTGATAACTTAGGTTTTGGATTCAATGCAGTTTCTCCGGGCGTTAGATTGTGGCGTGCCAGAAGTGAGGTTGTTATTTTGCTGCCAAATGTGTATAACATTTCTGCGGATAAATTAGAAATAATTCTTCGGCCTTCGCCAAGCAACGTAGTAGGATTCCCTAGAACTATGTGGACAGTTCTAAACCTCATTTGTGAGAAGTAAAAAACCCGCCTATAAATAGGCGGGTTTCTGTTTTATCTTTCCTCCTTACTTAAGCGGCAATTGCGCTTGCTCATCTTTCTTCCGTTCATACACTTTCACGGCATAAACCTTCATTGCCACTTTTCCCGCTCCTGCCCCGCGCTTTTTAATGGCATCGGGATAACGCTTCAATTTCAGCTTGTCGCCTTCTTTGATTTGTGCTTCATCCCAATGTTTCTGAAAGATAGCTGACATTGGCAACGCATACAGCTTACCGTCCGTTTCAAGCTGGCAAACGGGCAATTCCTTTACATCCGTTGCCCCCGTTTCTTCGTTTTTGACTGGAATTTTAGTTGTGCGAATAAATGTCATCATTGGCGAAACTTGATTTTGTTCTAGCTCAAGCGGCGGAAAACTTCCGCCAAACAATTCACCGATTGAAGGATCGTTGAAATCGTCAATCGGAGTTGTGTGTTTCGCTGGTTCATTCTGTTCAGCTTTGGATTTTTGGTTTTTCTCCATGTTTTGTTTTTTGATTTAGTTTTGTTTGCTAATAGCGGCTATTTCTAGGCCGCTAAAAATTATTCTAACGTCTTGAAAGTCAAAGTTATTGCTAATGCACGCATCATAAACGTAGTTCCTAGTTGAAGGAATAATTGCCATTCCATGAATAATCCCTAAAATAACCGACCGCCCGATATTACTCTCAGAATCAAAACTTTGTTTGATTTGCTGAATGTATTCAAATATCACTTGGCTATCTGTTGTCATATTTCTTCTTGAATTAAAGCGAAACATTTAGGACAAACCAAACCCTTAAAGCAATTTTTATTAGTGACATTTTGAACCCATCCAAAAGAACCATTAATCGGAGAATTTGAACTTGAGTGTGAACTTTGCAACAAGAAAGCGTCAGAAATGGGTTTAGATTGTTCCCCGCATTTGTCGCATTGTAAGATAACGCAATTGTGAATCATAAAAGCCTTAGAAGAAAGGAGCAAATGCAATATAAAATGGCAAAAATTCCGAATGTGGAAACTATTAAACGGCAAACCTTGTCAAATGTTTCAGGATTCATTGTTATGCTGTTTGAATTGTAATGCTGTTTGAATTGTAATGCTGTTCCTAGAAATTAAAACGCTTGAAGGAATTGTTATGCTGTTTTTCTCCAGTAAATTTGAAATGGCTTCGCTACCATAAACCATTGTTAAAGCTGTTAACTGTCCATCGCACTTATGCCTTATCATATCATTGGCAGGGGAACTGCCAGCTTTTACGAAAAGCCAATAAGTTTTAACGACTTCGCAAATATGCTGTTTAATGCTGTTAGGGATAGTCATATATTTCCTTTTGCTGCCAACAAGGACAAAATAGCAACCGCTTTTCAAAACACCATCATTTTGTGCGACAAT